>ERZ857840.140-NODE-140-length-124439-cov-11.113785_pt1 | contig 124439 bp, 110 predicted proteins | sample MGYA00519760_ERZ857840 | MGnify/ENA primary metagenome ERZ857840 (study PRJEB31778, sample SAMEA3449371) | human gut metagenome | biome: human gut; feature: human-associated habitat; material: faeces | place: United Kingdom | collected 2010/2012 ... | reverse complement strand
AAAAATCCGGTTTTTCTTTTCCGATTCCCCTCCCTTTGCGGGGAGAATCCGATATACGTCTGGTATAAAAATTTGATTAAAAAATTTTTAAATATTGCAAATAAAATTCATAGTATAAAAAAATATTTATTAGTAAAAAAAAATATATATAATGAAGTATTTATTGAATTAATAAAGCTACTTGAAGAAAACCATATAAATTATATCCTTTATAAAGGAATAATTTTAGAAAAATTAATATATGATTTACATAATATAAGACAGTTTGATGATATAGATATTATTATTAGTAATGATGAAGAGGAAAAGTTTGTAGATTTAGTTAGAAATAAATTTAAAAAATTTAAAGATATAAGGAATAAAACAATTGAAATTTGTGGAGAAAAAAAGATATTAGTAATATATAAAAAACAAGTTATTACTATTGAATTAAAAACAAAATTTCATTTGTATAAACCTCTAATAAAAACAATTAATCAAATAGAAATATTATCTAATAATGTAAAAACATTTAATTTAAATGAAACATTTTGTTGTTTAATTATATATTATTTAGAGTTTACAAGAAATATAGAGTTTTTAAGAAATCAAAAAAAAATAAATTTACAATATGCAATTGATTTATATTTGTACATAAAAAAATATTTTATTTATTTTGACTATCATGAAATAATTTTTATTTTACGTTATAATAATGTTTCATTAAAAATGGTATCCAAAATATTTTTAGAGTTAAGTTATATTTTTAATGATAAAACTATTTTATTGAAATGTAAAAAGTTATTAAAAAATAAAATTAAAGATAATGATGATTTATTAGATAATTTGGCTATATTTGATAGATTTTTTAATAATTTAGAATTAATTAAATATTTTGAAAAATATTATTTAGGTTATTTTAATTTTACAAAAAGAAATAAGGTATTACCTCATCATTTAGTATTTTACAACAATATAATAACTGATTTTAAATACATAAAAAAAGATAATCTTTTATATATACAAATAAAACCTAGAATGGAAGAAAATATGGTAATTCATTTAAATATATTTGGATATAGAAAAACTGGTGAATTTATAGATCCATATATACCTATAACTTTACGTATGATAAATAATAATATAATAAAAAGTTTATTTTATGCACCAACATTTAATTCTTTATATGATTATGAAAAAGAAAAGGAATTTTATTATGGGTATATTGATGAAATAGTTAAAATTAAGAATGGATTAGTAGAAACAACTTTAATAATTGATTTAAATAAATTTCCTCATTATTTAGATATAAATAGAAATATTGGATTTAATATGTATTTGTATAAATTAAAAAATAATTCTATTTTTAAATGTTTTTGTATACAGCCATATTATAGAAAACCATTATTGATAAAATAAAATGTAGGTATTAATTATGAAAATTATAATTACTAAAACATATAAGGAAGAATATCAGATTAAAGTTCATAATAATTTAATCAAAATAATTGTATTAGGAAGAATATTTGATGATATTAAAAATATTATTGAAAAAATTCTTTTATTTATAGATAATGGTATTAAATTTCAAGAAATTGATGGAGACTGTATTTTAATTTTTAATTATAGAGGTTTAGATTATATATATATATCCAATACATCAAATGTCATATTATATTATAAAAATATAAATAATATGCTGTTAGTAACAGATGATTACTATAATTTATATTTAAAAAAAGAAATAATTGAAATTGATAAACAAGCTATATTAGGAATTATACAAAGAAATTATTTTTTTCCTTTTAATAATATAAAATTAATAGATTATGGAACTTTAGTATCAATAGATAATAATAAATTAAAGATACTTTATCAAAATTGTATTGAAAAGGATATAAAATATAATTTATATACTTTTAATGATTACGTAAAAGAAGCAAAAAAATTGGTTATTAAGTCAGTAGAAAAAAGAACAAAAGGAATAAATAGTAAAATTTGTGTTTCAATGAGTGGTGGAATAGATTCTATTGTAATTGCTTATTGTTTATATTTATTAAAGAAAGACTTTATTTGTATACATTGGACATCAAATAAATATTATCAAGTGGATGAAAGTAATTTTGCAGTAGAGTTTTGTAAAAGATATAATATTCAATTAATATTTATTGATATGTCTGATAAAATTAATAATATAGATGAATATTTATTATTAAATGAAAATATTATATATCCATTTATTCATACAAGTATTTATTGGTGGGATAAAACCTACCAATTTATGAAAGAAAAAAATATAAAGTATATTTTAAGTGGATTAAATGGTGATGGAATTTTTGGAGGATATTTACAAAGATTTAATGACGATAAAATATTTATAAATGTTAGTAGTTTTTTTAAAAAATCGTATTTAAATCATTTAAATGGAATTGTAGAATTTATAGATGTTCCATATGTTATAAATGAACAAATAGAAGGAAAAAAAACATTTATTAAATGTGAAAATGTTAAGTCAAATAATCAAAGACTATATGCGGTTTTATTACAAAGAGAAGCAATGAGATTATATTTAGCTAATAAATATAATGTAATAGATATAAATCCATATATAGATAAAGATTTAATATCTTTCTCAAATAGTATTCCTAAAATTTATAAAGCATTACCTTATGGTGGAAAAATCATTGCTAAACCTATTTTAAAATTTGCTTTTAAAGAAAATATACCTTTTTCTATAATTTCAAGAAATTCAAAAAGTTGTTATGGAGTTTTAAGTGAAAAATTATTATTTAATTCAATTGATAAAATAATTTATAAAATAAATCAAATTAAGAAAAGTAATTTTTCTTGTTTCTTTGATTTTAAAGTTATAGATAAAATATTAAATAATAAAAATGAAATAATAAAATATAAATTTTTAATAATAGATACAATATTGGTTTTTAATTGGTTAAAAAAGATGGAGGAAAATTATGAAATTAAATATATCTAAAAATGTTGATATTACTTTAATAGATGAAGAAGCAATTATTACTAATTTAAATAATGGACAATTTATTTCTATAAATTATACAAGTTATTGTATTTTAGATTTAATAAAAAAGGGAAAAACTTCGTTTGAAATTATTCAATTTATGAAAGAAAAATATAATATAGATACAAGTATAATTGAAAAAGATTACAACGAATTTGTTAATAGTATGATAAGTATTGGAATATTGATAAATGAATGATATACTAAAATTTAATGTATTTGGTGAAAATTTTGAAATAAAAACGAATGATTTAGAAAATACAAATTTTATATTCAATATTTTAGGTTCAAATTGTAAAAATAATCATATAGCAAATAAGGAAAGTTACATATTTGAATATAATTTTGATAATAATTATATACCCAAAATTCATAAGAAAGGAATTAAATATGAATTATTAATTGGTAGTTTTATTTATGATAAAAACAATCAAGAATATAATATTTTTTATAAAGATGGAAGTTATGCAAAATGGTTATTTTTGAAAAAAAAGTTTATTTTCTATATAAAAAAAATATATAATAAAAGAAATATGTTTTTTCAGTATTTTTTAGATCCATTATCCATTGCGTTTTTAGAAAATAACAAAATAATTTTTCATGGAGCATTATTGGTTAATAAAACAACAAATGAAGGAGTAGCGTTGTTGGGAAAGTCTGGGTATGGTAAGACATCAATATCTATAGAATTAAATAATAAATATAATTATGAAATTTTGAGTGATGATGTTTTTTGTATAATAGATAAACAATTGAATTGTCAAGGAATTAATGTTGGTATTGGAATAAAAAAAAGTTTAGATAAGCAACCAATAGATTTTGATAGTGTTTTATTAACAAAAAGTAAAAAATATTATTTCCAAAATATACAATATCAAAATACTATAAAATTAAGTAAAGTTATAATTTTAGGAACTAAAAAAAATAATATATATCAAATAGAATTATTGAATAATTATAATTTTATAAAAAATATTTTAAATTATCAAACAAATATATTGAGTCCATTTTTAAACAAGAAAATAAATTTGTTAATTAATTTAGCTAATAATGTTGATAAATATATAGTTAATTATCCAAATGTATGTAATGTTAACCAATTATATATGGATATAAATGAAACATTTTGTTATGATAAATTAATGACTCTTTTGTATAACGAAGAATTGGTCAAAAATTCTTTTGAAATAAATTCTACGGATTTTGAACATATGACTAGAAATTATATAAAATCTATTTCATTAATTCATAAAAAAGGGGTTTCTTATGCTATAAAACTAATAAATACTTTGTTTCATAAAAATAAATATTTAATTGAACAAAACACTTTAAACTATTCTAGTATTGATTTTTGTAATTATGTTAGTAAAATTATTCCGATTTTACGTAAGATTGGTAAAGAAAATAATGAAGGTATGCTATGCTTAGAAAGATCAATATCTTTGTGTACAGCACTAATTACTATTGGAATTCCATCTCAAGTCGTAATTGGTAAATCTTCGTATCATATTACTAATTTATTCGAATTTCATTCATGGGTAGAAATAGATGAAATAGTTATTACTGATTCTAATATAATAAAAAAGCAATTTATTGAAATATCAAGGTTTCCCGTATTAAAAGTCTGAAAGGAGGTGTCAATAATGAATAATAATTATGAAAAGCCATCATATATTATTTTAGGTGATATGTTTGAATTAACTGGTTCAACTGGAAAAGATAATGATGATGGTTATGGTTATGATAAATGTGCTTAATTAATACGTTTATCAAAGTGGGAGGTATTAATCCTCCCTTATAGTTTTAAATGGAGGAAAAAAATGTGTTAAATGTATTTAAATTGGAAAAATTTTATTATGTTCCAAAATATGATTTAGTAATAGAAGCAAATGATTTGGATATAGAAGATATAAATAATATAGTTTTTAAGTATTTAGGTTGTAGAACAATTAATAAATTTAATAGCAAAACTAGATTGATAATAGGGAATAAATATTATGGGAATTCTGCTACAATAATTATAAGTAACAAATGTATGTTAAAGTGTAAATATTGTTATTCATCTTCTGGTACTAATTGTAATAATAGTTTTCTAAGTTTTAATAAATATAAAAAAATAGTAAATATATTAATAAATAATGCTAAAATTATTAATAAAAAAACTCCATGGATTGACTTAACTTTTCATGGCGGTGGTGAGCCAACATATAATTTTTCATTATTAAAAAGATTTATTCAATATGCAATAAAAAAATGCAAAGAAAATAATACTCTTTGTTTGAAAAGAATAATAACAAATGGTTTTTTTAGTATAAATCAAGCTAAATGGTTAAGTGAAAATTTTAATGAAGTATGTTTTTCAATTGATGGACCTTCAGAAATAAATGGTTTTACTAGGCAGAGTATATCTGGTAAGGACATTACAATGATAGTAATTAAAAATGCTAGATACATTTCTGAAAATAATTGCAAAGTTAGTTTTAATACAGTATTAACCAATAAATCAATTGGATTTGGTGAAAAAATTGCTAAATTTTTTTTAAATAATGTTCCAAAATTATCATCAGTTCAGTTTACAAGATATGTTCCTACTATTGATGGAAATAATTTTATAAATACTATTAGTAATGATGAATATTTAAATATATATAAAGATGCTAGAAAAGTACTAAAAGAAAGAGCTAAATCTTTTATAGGTGAAGAATTGAGATTAAATGGATATTGTAAAGGAACTTCGTTAAATACAATATATTGTCATCCAAATGGATTTTTAACATCTTGCATTCAATTTGATAAAAATTCAAAAAATAATTTATATAAAATAGGGGAGATAAATAAAACTATAGAAATAGATAATAATAATGTTAATAATATAGTAAAAAATAATAATGATAAATTAAAAAATTGTAATAAATGTTTTGCATTTTATCATTGTGGAGGTGGTTGTAAAGCAATATATGATAATACTAATGATTTTAATTATAATTGGTGCCAACTTGTTTTTAAAATATTAAAGTTTTATATGATAGAGAAATTAAATAATAGTAATTTAAATATAAATTATAAAAAAAATGATATAGATTATAATCTAAAATATACTATTTTTAACAAGAGGTATACAAATGAAAACAATTAATACACATAAAATACTTGTAAATTGTACAAAAAAACAAATATTTATAATAATAATATTAATAATTTTAATGATAGCAATTTCCTATTTAAAATTAAAGAATTCATTAATAATAGTAGATATCATAGATAAAGTAGTTCCTAATAAAGATGTAAATTTGTTAATAATAATAATAATTAAAATGATTAGTATATCAGTATCGTTATTATTATTAGATATTTTTAAAACATTTTTATCAACTAAGCTTGGTAATTATATTACTTCATCATTGAGAAGGACTGCTTTTGAGTGTGTATTAAATGCAAAATATTTAAAAATAAATAAATATAGTGATTCTCAGGTTATGTCAAGAATAACTAGAGAAACAGGGAAGATTGGAGAAGTTTATTTTGTAAATGATATTATTGGCTTTTTTTCTGAAAGTATATTTTTATTAATTGTTGTTATAACAATGATTAAAATTGATAAAAAATTTGCAATAATTATTTTTGCTTTATTTCCTCTATTTTATTTTTTAGCTAAATTTATTTCCAAGATTAGTAAAAAAAATGATAAAGAATATATTGAGATTTTAGAAAGTGGTCAAGAATTAATTTTGACTTCATGCAAAAGAATAAAAAAAATTAAAATAACAAATGGCCACCAAAAGGAAAATGAAAAATTTAATTTATGGCTTGATAGCCTTTATAAGCATAAAAAAAAGACTTCAATTACTCATAGCTTAAATAGATTTATAATGGGAGATTTAATAATAAATATAATGTATATTGTAATAATTTTTATTGGAATATGGTATATTATAAAAGATTTTAGTACTATAACAACTGGTATATTAATATCTTTTTTAACAATAATACCTAAAATTTATAGCTCTTTTAGAGTGCTATTAAATGTAAATATTTCTTCAAAAATTATAAAAAATTCTATGGAAAAGCTGGATGAAATTTATAGCATAGAACCAGAAACAAATATATATGATGGTATTAATATAGACGATATCTATAGTATTGAATTTATTGATGTAAGTTTTAAATATGGTGATGGATTGTTCGAAGTAAAAAAATTAAATTTTAAAGTTGAAAAAGGAGAAAAATTAGGTATAGTAGGAATGTCTGGAGGAGGGAAAACAACACTTTTTGATTTAATAACTAGAATCATAATTCCTAATGAAGGACAAATTCTTATTAATAATATAGATTTAAATAAAATTAGTTTATTTTCTTTGAGAAATAATATTGCATATGTACAACAAGATTTAAAATTATTTAATGTTAGTATAAGGGATAATATTATTTATCCACTTGAATTTGATGAAAAAAATTATCAAAAAAGTATAGAAGAGGCTAAATTAAATAATTTAATTGAAAGTTTGCCAGAAAAAGATAAAACAAAAATTTCAAATTATGAGGATAATTTATCAGGTGGTGAAATTCAACGTATTAATATTGCAAATGCAATATACAAAAATGCTAAATTATTTTTATTAGATGAAATCACCTCAGCACTAGATGTAACAAATGAAAAAGATATATTAAGTAAATTATATAAAATGAATGATAAAATAATGTTGATTACTTCTCATCGTATTTATAATATTTTAAATTGTGACAAAGTAATTGTAATGAATGATGGTAAAATTATTGAGTATGGAACTATAAAACAATTAAGAGAACGAAAAAATTCTACTTTTAACAATATGTTAAAAAAGATTAGTGATAAAATATAAATCAAAAAAGGTTCCTCCTAGAACCTTTTTGAGAGTTTGGTTTAAATTACCAACGTGCAGTACCAATAATTACTAATAAAATGAATAACACAAGGATTAAAGCGTAGCCATAACCACCAAATGTGTTGCCTGTGCCACAACAAGGATTAGTTTGTGCGCAACAATTATAACCATAGTTAGGTTGATACATAGTTTCCCTCCTTTTTTTGAAACAGTCTCGTTTCTACTTTATAGTATGCATAAATTTTTGTAGTGTTAATTCTTTTGCCTAAATGGCAATTTTTGTGTTATAATAAATGGGGTGAAGAATATGAAAAGTAGAAAACATATAAAAGTAAACGCTAATAACATTGTGGATAATGTAAAAGAAAATAATGATAGTTATAATATCGACTATGATATGTTTACAACAGAAGAAATGATTAAAATTATTAATTTTTATAATAATGTAGAAAAGTATGTAAAGCATAAAATTAGTTTTGAGACACTAAAAACGTCCTACATAGAATATCGAATGACAGTGAATAGTATAGCATTAGAAAAACGATACAATAAAAATTTTTATGATAAAACGGGAATATCAATTTATCATCTTATGAAAAATTTGAATTAGGTTGATTATTATCTCGTACTCCTAAAAAGCTTTCAAGTCGATTTATGCGTTGATATAAATCATTAATTTCTCTTTTGAGTTCATTGATTTCTGTATGAATCATATTTAAATCATATTGATTGGTATTTGGTTGCATATAGTTAGGCTGTTGATATGGCTGACTTTGGTAGGGACTAGGATAAGATGGAGTATAGTTATTATTTCTTTGTCCGCTCTTTTTTAAAAATTGAAACATCATATTTCTCCTTTCACTTGTATTCTATGTTTTTTTCAAACTTTTGTCACAAAAAATTTATCATATTAATAAATTAAAGTAGGGAGGAATTTAAAATGGCAAGCAGAATGGATGAATTCAGAGATTTTGTTGCAAGATATCCGGGCGTCAAAGATGATGTTTTAAATGGTACATATACGTGGCAAAAAGTATATGAAAATTGGGTAATTTTAGGCGAAGGGGATCCAATGTGGCAGAAGTACCAAACAGTTGCAAATAAAACAACAAAAACGAATGCCAATACGATTGAAGATTTATTATCCCAAACAAGCATTAAAAACGTAATTAATTATGTAAAAAAGATTGATCCAGATTCAATCAGTAAAACATTAAATACGATTCAAAAAGTACTACAGATTACGCAAAGTTTTGGAGGTAAACCAACAGGAATTTATAATAATAATTACAATAGTTGGTGGGATTAATGGTAAAAAGTGTTTTGGATAAAATTTATTCAAGTGAAATTTATACCAATTATTTGAGATATAATCCTAAATGGTATATTTATTTGAATCAAGACCCTTTAACGATAAATGATTTTGAAAAAGAAGTGAAAACCAATTTAAAGATGACATCAAGTGATAAAATTGCAAATTTAAAAAAACAAATTGATTTTATTAATGGTATGATTAAATATTTCAATAGTTAACAAGTGTCAAGTTAAAATACTTGACACTTGCTTTAAAATATGTTATACTACTTTTGTATTAAATATAGGAGGTACAAATTTATGGTAAGATTAAGATCTCAAAGATATGGATCAAAAAAGAATCCTTTTTATCGTATTGTAGCAACCGATTCTCGCAATCCTCGTGATGGGCGTTATATTGAGGTTGTAGGAACATACAATCCACTAACTAATCCTGCTACTATCAAATTCGATACTGAAAAAGTAATGAAATGGTTAAAGGCAGGTGCAAAACCAACGGATACTGTTAAATCACTACTTACAAAAGAAGGATTAATTGTTAAATTCTTAGAAGAAAAAGCCAAAGCTGAATAGGTGATAAGAATGGCTGAATTGAATTATGAAAGCTTAGTTGCCCAATTAATCAAGCCCCTTGTAACTCATCCTGATGAAGTGTGTACAACTAGTTTTGTAGAAGGAGAAAAAGTTTTAGTGAAAGCTTTAGTTCATCAAGATGATTTGGGAAGAGTTATAGGGAAAAAGGGTCGGGTTGCAAGCGCAATTAGAACGATAGCTCATGCGGCAGCTATTCGCCAAAAGCAAAGTCTGGAAATAGAGTTTGATGCAAAAGAGGATTAAGATAGATATAAAAAAGGCATTTTATAATGATTTGATTCTTATAAAATGTCTTTTTCTTAAGCCTAATAATTGTAATAAAAAAATATATTGGTATAATATATAAACGTATAAACATATATTTATATATAGAGGTTAAAAAATATGGAATCTATAAATATAAATTCAATAAAAAATTTAGCTACAACTCTTAATTTATTAGGAGATATCGTTCGATTAGAAATCGTTATATATTTATTAACACAAGAAAGTAGTGTCAATCAATTAGCTAGTCATTTAAACATAAGCCAACCTCTTGCTTCACATCATTTAAGGTTATTAAAAGATGCTAGGATAGTGGAGGCTAGTAGATATGGTAAACAAATATTTTATCGCTTAAAGGATGATAAAATTAAATCTTTTTTAGAACAAACGCTCAATAGTGGGGTGATCAAATGATTCAAGTTAAGAATTATCAACTTTTAAAAGTTACCAGTAATAAAAATTTTAAAAGAATATGCAATGAAATCAAAAAGATTGAACCGATTAAATCAGTTTCTATTGAAAATAGTAAAAATGTAATACATATTGAATATGATTCAACTTTAGAATTAACTGAGCAAGAATTATTTAAAATTGAAGAACTAATTTTAAAAGCTATTCATGAATATGAAAAAAAGGCAATGATGATTAGAATTGATAATAAAGAAAAATATCGGAAAGTTCTATATTTAAAGAATTTGGATTGTGCTCATTGTGCCGCAAGGATTGAAACCATTGCGAAAAAATCGTTAGATTATGAACAAATTATTGTTGATTTTTCAACAGGTAGATTTATAATTGAAACGTATAGCAAAAATGTTATTGATAATTTATTTGTAAATGTAAATCGAATTGCCCATCATGTAGATGATCGAATTATTGTTGTTGATAGTAAGATGAATAAACTTCAGCGCTTTGAAGATGAAAAAAAACTTTCTAAGAAAACCGTCATTACTTTTTCAACAGGTATAACAATTTTTGTTATTATGTGTATCATTAGTGCTTTTTTTGTTATTCCTTTTTATTGCTACATTGTTCCTTATCTTTTAATTGGATATCCCGTTTTAACAAGATTTTTTAAAAATTTATTTAAAGGTCATTTATTAGATGAAACTTTTTTAATGAGTGTTGCAAGTATCGGAGCTTTTTGTACATCCCACGCAAGTGAAGCTGTAATGGTTGTTGCTTTATATCAGATTGGTGAATTTCTACAAAATAAAGCCATCAATCATTCTAGACGTTCTATCAAAGATTTATTAGACTTTGATGTGAAAACGGCAAAATTAAAATTAGATACTGAAATAACTGAAGTAGATGTAGAAACCTTGATGCCTGGTGATATTGTTATTGTAAATAAGGGTGAAATTATTCCAACTGATGGAAAAGTGGTTAATGGTAAAACGAATATTGATACTAAAAATTTAACAGGTGAAAGTATGTTAAGAAGTGTTGATATAGGTAGTGAAATTTTAAGTGGTAGTGTTAATATGGGAAAAATTATTGAAATTCAAGTTACTAAACCATATGGTGATTCAATGATTTCTAAAATTATGGATTTGGTGGAAAATGCTACGAGCAGTAAAGGGAAAGCTGAAACGATGATTACACGTTTTGCGAAATATTATACGCCTATTGTGGTATTTTTAGCATTGATGATATCTGTTCTAGGTAGTATCTTTGATACTAGTAATTTTAGACATTGGATTTATACTGCAATGGAGTTTTTAGTAATATCATGTCCTTGTGCTCTTGTTATATCTATTCCTCTTTGTTACTTTTCTTCAATTGGAACTTGTAGTAGAAGGGGAATTCTTGTTAAAGGTAGCAATTATATTGAAACTTTAAATAAGGTAGAAAATGTTGTTTTTGATAAAACGGGAACGATTACAAAAGGCGTTTTTAATGTTGTCAAGGTTGTTCCAATGGTGGAAGAAGTGACAGAAGAAAGATTATTGAATATATTGATTCATGCGGAATATTATTCTAATCACCCAATCGGAATTTCAATTGTTGATAATTTTGGTCGGGATAAGATTTTTCCAGAGATTATTACAGATTTTCAAGATATTACAGGAGGAGCGAAGGCTACTATCAATGGCAACAAAATTTTAATAGGAAATGATAAATTAATGAATGCGAATAAAATTGAATTACCTCAAATTGAAAGTTGTAATTTAGTTGTTCATATTGTAAAGAATAAAATTTATCAAGGATATGTTGAAATTGGGGATGTTATTAAAGAAGAAGCCCTTACAACGATTAAATATTTGCACAAATATGGAAAGAAGTGTTTTATGTTAACGGGGGATTCAGTAGCAATTGCTAGCAGTGTGGCCAAGCAAATTGACGTTGATGGATATCATGCAGAATTATTACCTCATCAAAAAGTAGAAATTTTAGAAGAAATTAAAAAACAATCAGTGGGGAAAACTATTTTTATAGGCGATGGTATCAATGATGCCCCTGTTATTGCTAGTGCAGATATTGGAATTGCAATGGGGAATACAGGAAGTGATGCTACCATTGCGATTGCTGATATGGTAATAATGGGGGATAATTTGTTAAAGATTAATGAGGCATTTAAAATTGCAAAATATACAAGAAAAAAAGTAATTCAAAATATCATTTTAAGTTTAACAGTTAAATTTATTGTGATGATTCTTGCTATTCTATTAGGATTTTTTGTTACGAAAGATGGTGAAAAGATGGAACTACCACTAGGCATTGCTATTTTTTCTGATGTTGGAATTTCTCTTTTAGCAATTTTAAATTCACTATTAATTATGAGATTATATCACAATAAAAAAGATTTGAAAGAGGAACAAACAAATGCAAAGCGATAAATTAATCAATATTGGAAAAATCATTGGTGTTTTTGGAATAAAAGGGGAATTAAAAATTTATTCTGAAAGTGATTTTATAGATTATCGTTTTAGAATAGGAGCCCATATTTATCTGAAAAGTAAAAAAATAGCAAAAGAGGCAGTCGTTACTTCAATGAGAATTCATAAAAAAACGATTTTAATTCAAATTGATAACTTAAACGATATTAATTTAGTTTCTCATTATATTGGTTGTGATATTTATGCTAAATATGAGGATTTTCCAACTTTAAATTCGGATGAGTATTATTTAGATGATTTGATTGGATTAAAAGTGGTTGATGAAAATGACAATAATTTAGGTGAAGTTTGGGATTTGATTGAAGTGCCACAAGGATATATTTTAGAAATAAAAACGAAAGCAGATAAAATGTTAATTCCTTTTGTAGATGAATATATTATACACATTTTAGAAGATAAAATTATTGTGAAGGTAATCGATTTATGTCAGTAAAATTTGATATTTTAACTCTTTTTCCTGAAATGATTGAAGGGATTGTTTCTAGTTCAATTCTTAAAAGAGCAATTGAAAAACAAATAATTGAGATTAATATTATAAATTTTCGTAATTATTCAACTCATAAACATTTAACTGTAGACGACTATGCTTATGGTGGAGGAGCAGGAATGCTTATCAGTGTTGAACCCATTCATTTAGCAATGAAAGATATCGCTGATTTTGAAAATGCGTATAAAATTTTAACCTCACCTAGTGGAGTGTTACTGAATCAAAAAAAAGTGGAAACTCTTCGTAAATATAATCACTTTATTATTATTTGTGGTCATTATGAAGGAATTGACGCAAGAATTTTAGAATATGTTGATGAAGAAATATCAATTGGTGATTATGTCTTAACTGGTGGTGAAATTCCTGCATGTGCACTTGTTGATGCTATTTCACGTTTAATTCCTGGTGTAATTAGTGATGAGTCTACAAGTGGTGAATCATTTACTATGGGATTATTAGAATATCCTCAATATACAAGGCCTGCAATTTATGATAATAAAAAAGTACCGGAAATTCTTTTATCCGGTCACCATGCTAATATTGAAAAGTGGAAAAGATATCAAGCATTGAAAAAAACTTATAAACAAAGACCAGATCTACTTGAAAAATATACTTTGTCCCAACAAGATATAAAAATGTTAGAGGAGATTAAAAATGAAAAAAATTAATCTAATTTTTGTAATTATAATGATGCTTTTAGTGATTTCTAGTTGTCAAAAAACAACTGTCTATCAAATAGGAGAAGAGCGCTCTTTTATAGATGAGATATATAAATATATTGATTCTAATAAAAAGAATTATTGTTTGGTTGATGTAAGAGATTTAGATAATGCTTTTGCGAAAGGCCATTTTCGTGGATTTATAAATTATGATATAGAAAAAGGCAATATGGATGAATTTATCTATAGAATAGAGAGTATGTACTCAAAAGATAAAACAATTTTTATTATAGATGAGGATGGCAGTTGGGTGCAACAATTACAACAAGCTTTAAAAAAAGCAAAATATAAAAAGGTTATCATTTATCTTGGAGGATATCAAAGATTAGAAAAGGAAAATCAAAACGATTTTGAAGTTGTTACGGGAAAAGATGATTGTGGATGCTAAAATAGAGTGTATAAAATAAATAAAAACGGATAGATTGAATTTGTAAATCATCTATCCGTTTTTATAATTTTATTTATTATTTATTAATTTTATTGAATCATCATCAACTACTATTATTTTATCTTTATAAAGAGCTCCAACTGCTCTTTTAAAGGCACTTTTGCTCATTGGAAAAAATTTTTTAATTTCTTCTGGAGAAGAAGCATTGCCGAGATGAACAATTCCTCCCATCGTTTTTAAATAATTTAAAATGAGCTTAGAATCATCCAATCTAGCGAATTCTTTTTGTTGAATAAAACTGCCATTGGCATTTCCCTCTTTATTGATATTAATAATAGTCACTTCAACGATTTCCCCTAAATGATATTTTTTTCGCATCATACTTTTATGTACATATATATACTGAAAATCATTTGTATAAAGACCAATGCCATCACTTAAAAGTCTACAAACAGTTGCGACTACTTTAGTCCCAATAGAAAGAGGTTCTATTTTTAAATTTTTTAAATCCTCTTTATTTATAATTTTTGCAACCAATTGGTCTTTTTTTGCTTTAAGAATACAAGGTAATTTTTCAGAAAGTTGTGGCCATGCTAGTTTATTATTAGGTAAATAATCATTTGAAAGTAAAATATCTTTAGCAATTCCAATATTGACAAAAACTCCTCCATCACAAATATTTACCACTTCAACAAACCCTGATTGCTTAGTTGTAATTAGTGGTTTCTCCATTGTTGCACATAGCCTTTTCTTTTGATCATAATATAAAAAGGCTTCAATTTTCTCACCAATGTTTAGTTTTCTTGTTGCCTGATTGAAATGCAAAAAAACATAATTTGTTAAATCAATATCATCAGGACTCAAAGTGTAACTAATATCCGTTTCTCTTTTTACAATAAATTTTCCAATTTCACCAATGTCTAGCATATTCTATTCTCCTTATATTCATTTATTATATCATAATTTTAATAAAAAGTGTATAAAAAGAATAAATATAAATGAAAATGTTTTTATGAAAACTTTTCATATTTACAAGTTTTTCTAAATATGGTATAATAGTATTGAAAGGAGATAGAATATATGAAAAATTTAAATGGTTATATTAAAAAATTAGAAAAAGGAATGGAAGATAAATTATTCTTTTTAAGACATATTGATATGAATGAGTATTCTTTAGTAGTTGAATTTGGTTGTGCAAATGGTAGACTACTTAGAAGAATTGAGTCAGTAACGGATAAAAATATTACCAAACTTGTTGGTTTTGATATTAATGAAGAAATCATTATGATAGCAAAAAATATTTCTCCAGAAATTACTTTTACTTCTAAATGGGATGAGGTTTTAACTTTATTAAAGCATACGCCTAAAAAAAGTTTAATTATTTTTAGTAGTGTATGGCATGAAATTAGTCAAGAATATTATGAAACTATTTTTAATGAAATGAAAAAATTTACAACCATTGTGATTCGTGATATGAAAGCACCAATTAAAGGAGCCGAACCTATTGATGCGCCAACAAGAGATCGCATTAAGAAAATGGTTCCAGAATGGCAGTTTAATGAATTTGAGGAAAAATGGGGAAGAATTGATAATAAAAAAACCTTGTATCGCTTTTTACTTATGTATACTTATTTAGATAATTGGGATAATGAAATCAATGAAGATTATTTTTCAACGCCATGGTCTGAGATTAATTGGGCTTTGGAAAAAGACTATGATGTGATTTATCTGAATTCGTATACGTTAGAGTATAAAAAAGATGCGATTGCTAAAATGTTTGATCATCATATGAAAGATATTACACATCATCAAGTTATTTATACAAAAAAGGAACTATAGAATAGAAATCTTATTACTTGATAAATAAGTAAAAATATGGTATAATACGAAATGGTATAGTACTTACGATTATATCAAAGCACAATATTCCGCTGGTATACTATAAATAGTAATAAGTTGTATACGAATGAATTTTGGATGATAAGGAGAGTGAATTATGAGTCAACAATTACTGAATGCGGTTACAAAAAGTTATATGAAAACTGATATTCCTGAGTTCCGCGCTGGTGACACTGTTAAAGTACACGTAAGAATCAAAGAAGGCGAAAAAGAAAGAATCCAAGTTTTTGAGGGTCTTGTTATTTATCGCCATGGTAAAGAAGGAATTAGCGCTACATTTACTGTACGCAAGATGTCTTCTGGTGTTGGAGTTGAAAAGATTTTTCCACTTCATTCACCAATGATTGCTAAAATTGAAGTTGTACGTCTTGGTAAAGTTCGTCGTGCTAAACTTAGTTACATTCGTTCGTTATCTGCAAAAGCTGCTCGTATTAAAGAGCGTAGATAGTTTAAGTATAAAAAATCAAATAGAAGGTAAAAAATCCTTCTATTTGATTTTTATTTTTTATTCATGTTATTTGTATCATTTTAATTGACATTTTGCATATAATATATTATAATACTAACGGTTGAATAACTATTCAACTGTTAACAGAAAAGGAAGTGCATAGGATGAGTGAACAATTATTAGATTGTAAAAATAATTATACGCATGATGATAAAATTGAACACGCTAAAAATTTAATGCCTAGTGAGGAAAATTTATTTTTCGTTACAGAACTTTTTAAAGTTTTAGGGGATGAAACAAGAACAAAGATATTATCCGTTTTAGTTGAAGATGAACTTTGTGTTTGCGATATTGCTAAACTATTAGAGATGACGAAATCAGCTATATCTCATCAATTAAAGGTTTTAAGACTAGCGAGATTAATTAAATCTAGAAAAGTTGGTAAAGAAGTTTTTTATTCACTTGATGATGATCATGTGTTAAAAATTTATAAAATGGCGATTGAACACATCACAGAATGAGAGGAATTGAAATGAAAAAAGTGTATAAATTAGAAGATTTGGATTGTGCTAATTGTGCGGCCAAAATGGAAAGAGCTGTTGCGAAAATTGAAGGAGTTTCTTCAATTCATATTAGTTTCATAACACAAAAGATGACAATTGAACTAGATGAGACTAAGGCAGATGAAATTATGAGGGAAGTTATTAAAACTTGTAAAAGAGTTGAGCCTGATTGTACAATCATTTTATAAAACATATAATTGGGAAGTATAACTTATGAGTAAAAAGGAAAAGAAAAACTTCATTCGTATCCTTATTGCTTTATCAATGTTTAGTATTATTTTAATCATTGATAAAACTATAAATTTAGGAACGCTTATTTCAGGTCAATTTGGTTGGCTTTTGCCATTTGTTTTGTATTTAGTAGTGTATATAATAATAGGCTATGATGTCTTACTAAGAGCATTTCGTAATATTTTACATGGTCAAATTTTTGATGAAAATTTTTTAATGTGTATTGCAACGCTTGGTGCTTTTTCGCTAGCCATTTATCTAGGAAGTACTGGAAAAGCGATTGAGGGTTTTGATGAGGCTTGTGCAGTTTTGTTATTTTATCAAGTAGGTGAATTTTTCCAAAATTATGCAACTAGAAAATCAAGAAAGTCTATTTCTGCTCTAATGGATATTCGCCCAGATTATGCTAATTTAAAAAAAGATCAAATTATAGAGAAAGTTGATCCTACTTGTGTAAAGGTTAAAGATATTATTGTAATCAATCCAGGTGAAAAAATTCCTTTAGATGGTGTTATTTTGAAGGGATCTTCTACTTTAGATACGAAAGCATTAACAGGTGAATCATTGCCAAGAGATGTTCATGTCAATGATGATGTAATTAGCGGATGTGTGAATTTAACATCACAGATTGAAGTGGAGGTTCGTAAAGAATTTTATGATTCAACCGTTTCTAAAATATTAGATCTTGTGGAAAATGCTAGTAGTCAAAAATCTAAAGCTGAGAATTTTATTACTAAATTTGCAAAATATTATACACCCATAGTGGTATGTATTGCTTTAGCCCTTGCGATTCTTCCTAGTGTTATTACTAAAGAATGGTCGGTTTGGGTGTATCGTGCATTAAGCTTTTTAGTTGTTTCTTGTCCTTGTGCTTTAGTAATTTCCATTCCTCTTTCATTTTTTGCGGGCATCGGCGCTTCTTCCCGATATGGCATTTTAATAAAGGGTTCTAATTATCTAGAAAAATTAAATCAAGCAAATATTTTTGTTTTTGATAAAACAGGTACTTTAACTAAAGGAAATTTTGTAGTTACAAAAATAACTCCAATAGAAAGAAAAGAAGAAATTTTATCTTTAGCAGCAATTGCAGAACAAAATTCTAATCACCCAATTGCAAAATCAATTATGAATGCTTATCATCAAGATTTGGAAAATGACTACATTTTGACAAATATTGCAGGTCAAGGAATTATGGCAAAAAAAGGGAATCAAGTTATTTTTTGTGGTAATGAAAAGTTAATGATAGAAAAGGGCATTGATTTTACAAAAGAAAAAGCTTTAGGAACAATTATTTATGTTGCTAAAAACGATGAATTTATTGGTTCAATTTTGATAGAAGATGAAATAAAAGAAGAAACAAAGGATGTCATTAGTGAATTAAATAAAATGAATTGTAAAACCATTATGCTTACAGGTGATAATGATGAAATTGCTCAAAAAGTTGCCACAGAGGTAGGTTTAACAGGTTACAAAGCATCCCTTCTTCCTCAAAATAAAGTAGAAGAAGTAGAAGAATTATTGAATAGTAAAAAAGATAAGGAAGTATTATGCTTTGTTGGTGATGGTATTAATGATGCACCTGTTTTGATGAGATCAGATATTGGTATTGCGATGGGAGCAGTAGGTAGTGATGCAGCTATTGAGGCTTCAGATATTGTTTTGATGAAAGATGATTTGCGTGGTATTTCGGTAGCAAAAACGATTGCTAAAAAAACAATGATTATTGTTTTTCAAAATATTATCTTTTCCATCATTATAAAAGTGCTGATTTTAGTCTTATCTGCTTTAGGCATTACAAATATGTGGTTTGCTGTATTTGGTGATGTAGGTGTATCTATTCTTGCAATTTTAAATGCAATGAGAGTGAATACAAAGTATAAGTTATATAAAAATATAAAAGTTGTAAATGCAAATACATAATATGAGTAAAACCTATATTTTAATAAAATTATTTTATTTATTAAAATATAGGTTTTTTAACGTAATTTTGAATATTACGTTCGTATTTATATAAGTGAAGGAGGCATTACATATGCTATATAAGATTAGAAAACTTTTATTTATTGGTATAATTTCTATTATATTGTTTTTGAACGCTTGTAATAACTCCCCCGAGTTAAGTTCTGATTCTAGTGCCTCTTTCAATACCAATCAGCAAGAATATTGTATGGTAGATATTAGAGGCGAGGTGATATATCCTGGTATATATAAAATAGAAGTTGGTTCTTTAGTCAATGATGTAATTGAATTAGCTGGGGGAGTTACAATAAATGCCAATTTAGATAATATTAATTTGGTTAGTATTATCAATGAAAATATTAAAATTGTTATTCCTTCTAATACAATTGATAATTTAGAACAAGAACCAATCAACATCAATACTTGTACTATAGATCAATTAATGATGATTCCTAAAATTGGAATTACAAAAGCTACTGCAATTATTGAATATCGCAATAATAATGGATTCTTTTTAAATATTGATGAGTTAAAAAAGGTAAGTGGAATTGGCAATGCATTATTTGAGGAAATTAAAGTATACATCACTATTTAATCTTTTAAAAAATAATTATTGTATAATCGTTTTTTTAATTGTTATTCTTTTTGTCTTATACCATAAAATAAATATTTTTTTAATATTATTTTTAATTCTTTATTTTGGATATTTGTGTAAAAAATCTTTAAAATTATCGATCATTCTTGTTATTATTCTTGCTTTTATATTTATAAATTTTTTTACAAGATTATATCTACAAAAGAAAAATTTTCAACAAGATTTTGATAAAATTGGAAAAGTAATTAAAATAAAGAAAACGAATACATCTTATCAAGTAATATTTAAAGTTGGATTAGAAAAAGTCATTACCTATAGCGATACGTATTTGCAATGTGGTGGGATATATCATCTAAAAGGTGAATTATCAAAAGGAAGTACTGCCCATTATCAAGGTGGATTCAACTATCATCATTATCTAACATATCAAAACATTATTGGCATCTTAAATATTGAAAAAATGGAATATATTAAAAAAGGTTTTTCTATCTATCAGATGAATGAAGCAATGAATCACTATTTTGATAAGGTTTTAAAAACAAAATCAGCCGCAATGATAAAAGCATTAACAATTGGAAATAAAAATGATTTAGATGAATCATTACAACAAGATATTAGTAATATTGGTATTAGCCATCTTTTTGTAATTTCAGGTTTACATATTAATATTCTTGCAATGTGTATAAAATTTATTCTTAAAAAAGTTCATTTAAAAGAATATAAGATTTATATCTTTACAATAATAATTTTATTTATATACTTTTTTGTGACTGGATTATTAATTTCAGTATTAAGAGTTATTATTAGTTATATTTTAAGGTTAATCAATAAAGTATTGAATTATCAATTATCAAGTATTGATATGATTTGTATCAATATGATTATGGTTTTATTCATTAATCCTTTTTATATTTATCAATATAGTTTTATTTTATCATATATAACATCATTTATTATTATTATATCAAGTCATCTTTTAACAACATCTAGTAAATATCAATTTTTTATAACATCATTAAAAATAAGTATTCTTTCATTGCTTGTGACACTTCCCATCATTACTAATATTAATCCTGATATTAATTTTCTTTCAATTTTTTATAATATCTTATATATACCTTTTATTACTTATATCATTTTACCAATGGCTTTTTTAGTAGCAATTTTTCCTTTACTAGAATGTATTTTTAATTATGTATATTTATTTTTTGAAACTTTCACTCACTTTTTTGCTAATATAAAAATATTTACAATTACTTTTCCCTCAGTAAATATAATAGTTATTTTTGTTTATTATTTCATAATTTATTTTATACTAAAAAATTTAGAATTAAAAAGAAAAATTTATAGAAGAGGTATAGCTTTATTATTAATATTATTATATTGGAATAATATTAGTTTTTTTAATTATAATAATGAGGTTTATTTTATTGATTTACCTAAGGGTGAGGCAACCTTAATTAGAAGTAGTCACAATCAAGCCAATATTTTAATTGATACAGGAGAATTTGGTTATGATGATATTATATTATTTTTAAAAAAACAGGGAATTAAAAGATTAGATTTAATTATCATTACTCATAGTGATAGTGATCATAATGGTATGCTTTCTTCCATTATAGATCATTTTAATGTAAAAAGTGTCTATTATAATAGATATGATACTCAAACAAAAAATAAAATACCTGCATCTATTTCAAATGCAGGGTTAAAAGCAAATGATAAAATTACTTTAAGAGATATAGAATTAAAAGTGTTATCGCCAACAAAAGACTATCAAAATTCTAATAATAATAGTTTAGTCATATTAGCAAATTTATTTGGTAAAAAATATCTTTTTACAGGGGATATAACAAAAGTTGTTGAAGAAAAAATAGAATTAACCAAAGATGATGTAGACATTTTAAAAGTTGCTCATCATGGTTCTAATACATCGAGTTCTCTTTCTTTTTTAAATAAAATTGGTTTTGATATATCTAATCCAAATAAAATTGCTATTTGTATGAATGGGTATTTGAATCAATTTTCTTTTCCTCATTCCAATACAGTTTACAATATTCAGACGAAATTATATATAACAAGTTATAGCAAAACGATTTGTATCAGAAAAAATAAATTATTATCAAAATATAATATCATAAATCGTTGGTAAAAAGAAAAAGAATATTTTACTTTACCTTTTTTTAATTTTATGTTATAATTAGCAATGAATTATCCTCGGAGGTGAAACTAATGGCAAACATTAAGCAACAAAAGAAACGAGATATTACTAATAATAAGAGAAGACTACTAAATAATTCATTTTCTTCTTCACTTAAAACTGCAATCAAATCATTTGATGTTGCAGTAGCAACAGGTGACAAAGTTAAAGCGCAAGAAGCGTTTAATTTTGCTTGCAAAAAAATTGATAAAGCTGTTTCAAAAGGCATTCATCATAAAAATTATGCTGCACACCAAAAATCTCGTTTAGCTAAAGCCTTGAATCAAATGGCCTAAAACGACAAAAAATAAAGAAACTAAAATATGTTTTAAAAAACATAAGTTAGTTTCTTTTTTCTTTTATTGAGTTGGGAGTTTTAAAAGCAAAAGTTCAAGACCAATTGTTTTATCCAATTTTCCACTTTTAATTTGATAATCTAATTCTGAGAGTTTATCAATGTAATATTCTAAATCAGATAAATTAAAAGATTTTGCTTCTTGAACAAGATAATACGCTTTTCCATTAGAAATATTATAAAATTTAGCAATATCACTTTGGCTATATCCAAACTTTAATAATCGATATGTAGAGAGTAGTTCTTTAAATTTATTTGAAATTAAAGAAATAATCATTAAAGGATCTTTGGTATTATTGGATAGATTGTTATATATTTGGTAGGTTTCATTTAAATCATGATTAATAATTGCTTTAATTAAATGATAGATTTCATTATTAACATTTTTAGGAACCAACAATTTAATGTCTTTTTTATAGATTGTACCACCTCGACCAATATAGGATGTTAATTTATTAATTTCTTGAGATAGCCTTGATTGATCATCACCAATATATTCCATTAAAAGATTTAATGCATCATCTTTTATGTCAATATTATTACTATCAAAACTTCTAACAATCCAACCTTTAATTTCGATTTCTTCTGGTTCGGGATAATCAATAATTCTAGCTACATTTCTTAAAGTTTTATAAATTTCATTTGTTTGATGAATAACACAATTTGTAGCATCGATGATAAGAATTGTGGAATCAATAGGTTTTTTTAAATATTTAATAAAATTTTTTACATCACTTTTAGGTGAATCTAGTCCTTTAGTTAAAAATTTGGGATTTTTAATTATAATAATTTTTAAATCTTCTAAAAGAGGAACTGTGATTGCATCTTCAATTATTTGGGATAAGGGGGTTATATCCATATCGTATTTTATAATTGTGGTTTCCATTTTTTTAAAACTTTGAATAATACGATTCATTCGATTTTTAATAAAAATTTCAGAGGTACCAGTAAATAGATATATTAAATCATCATCTTTCATAAAAATTCCTCCTATAGTATAGTTATTATAACAAAATTTTCCAAAATTATAAAGTAAAAAGGCAAAAATCTTTTCGACAACAAGCATATTTTTTAAAAAATTTACCAATAATATTTTGAGGTGAAAATATGAATGGAATAAAAACAAATGAAAAAATTATTATCGGAAGAACCGATCTTGCTAAAGATGAGTATGAAAAGTATCAAGGTAAACAATTACCGGATTTTGGAAATGAAGAGTTTGAAATAAAAAATATTTCTGTTACCAAAAATATTGTTGGCAATCAAGCAGCAACTATACTTCAAAAACAACCCGGAAATTATTACACAATTGATTTAAGTAATTGTAATATTCATGATACTAAAACATTAGAGGATATTGAACATACATTAGCAACTGTATTGAAAGATATGTTAGAAGAATTACATTTAGTTGGAAAAAAAGCTTTTGTTGTAGGTCTTGGAAATAGCAATGTAACACCAGATGCAATAGGTCCATATGTTATAGATAATACAATTGTTACAAGGCATCTATATTTAATTGATGCTTTATCAGAAGGTTTTTCTTGTGTTTCTGCGATGTCACCGGGTGTTATGGGAACAACAGGAATTGAAACATATGATATAATTGAATCAATGATCAAAAAAATTGATGTTGATTTTGTTATTGTTGTGGATGCACTAGCAACTAACTCAATAAAAAGAATAAATAAAACAATTCAATTAACCGATACGGGAATTAAGCCAGGTTCGGGAGTGGGTAATAAAAGAAAAGAATTATCGCTTCAAACTTTAGGAATTCCTGTAATTGCAATTGGTGTTCCAACGGTTGTGGATGCAACAACGATAACTGTTGATGCCATTCAAATGACTTTAAAATATCTTTATTTAGAGTCAGAAAATAAAACATCGTATGCTAATAAATTATCACCAACGCTTGTTTATGAAAATTTAAATAGTGTTGAGGATATGAGTGATACACATAAAGAAGCATTTTTAGGACCTTTTGGAAAACTAACAGAAGAACAACAGCGAACCTTAATTGAAGAAGTATTGACTCCTCAAGGATATAATCTTATGGTTACACCAAAAGAAATTGATGTTGAAGTAGAAGATTTATCAAAAATCATTGCCAATGGAATTAATTTAGCAGTTCATAGTGGTCTATATAATGGACAATCAGAATAAAATATAACGGGTGATTTATATTAATTATAAGGTTCTTATTGTTACAGGGTTGATTATTTTTTCTTTCATCAATAATATTTTATTAGGATTTGAAAATTTGAGGAGTATTAATGAAGAAACTGAAGTAGAATGTTTTTTTGTCAATGTTAATCCGCAAATATCATTAGAGAAACCAATTGTTAGTCATTTAAAAGTTATATATAAATATACTATTTTTTATTTATTTTTTTATGATATTTCTGATCCTTCATCAGTTATTAAAATTATGAATTATTATTAGGAGTTTTTTATGAAGAAATTGATTATTATAATTGCAATCTTTTTCTTTTTTGTAATAGGATTAAAATTAGGTGATAATAGTTTTAATCAAAATAAGATATTTGAAGAAGAAAAAAATCAGTTTGAACAAGAGATTACTACTCCTAATAATGATTATGAGGCTAAAGAATTAGTACCACAAAAAAATACAATTAATAAAGTTGCTGACCTTTTTGATAATACAATTGATAAGGTTGTTGACAAATTAAAAAACATTCTAAAAAAACTCTAGAAGAAAGATAAAATTCTTTCATCTAGAGTTTTTCTTTGAGCAAAAAAAGTTTAAAGCAAAAAATAATAGTGTATAATATATTTAAAATAAAAATACAATTTATATTATATGAGGAGAATAGTGTATGTTTGAAATATCAATTGGTATTTTCATACCATTTATTGGTACATGTCTTGGAGCAGCAATGGTTTTCTTCATGAAGAATAAAATTAATAATAAATTAGAAAAGATTTTATTAGGATTTGCCTCAGGTGTGATGATGGCTGCTTCTATTTGGTCATTATTGATTCCCGCAATTGAACAATCCTCTCAACTTAGCAATTTATCATGGTTTCCTGCTGCTCTTGGTTTTTTACTAGGAATGGGTTTTCTATTATTGTTAGATAGTATTATTCCTCATTTACATTTAAAAAGTGATAAACCAGAAGGTGTAAAATCTAAATTCAAAAAAACAACAATGTTAATGTTTGCGGTAACGCTACATAATATTCCCGAAGGTATGGCTGTGGGAATTGTTCTAGCTAGTGCATATATGGGAAATGTTGAAATTTCAATGTCTAGTGCTTTTGTTCTTGCAATCGGAATTGCAATTCAAAATTTTCCAGAAGGAGCAATTATTTCGATGCCTTTAAAAACAGAAGGTTTATCCAAAACGAAATCATTTTTTTATGGTGTTTTATCAGGACTTGCTGAAATTATGGGAGCTTTAATTACAATATTTTTAACTCAAATTATAAGTCCTACTATACCATATTTATTAGCTTTTGCTGCAGGAGCAATGATTTATGTAATTGTAGAAGAGTTGATACCAGAATCGCAAGATGGGCAACATTCTAATCTTGCCACAATAGGAGTAGCAGTTGGGTTTGTCCTTATGATGGTATTGGACATAACCTTAGGATAAATAATAAATGAATAAAATGGAGGAGAATTTTAAAAATGATAAAACATGTTGTTTGCTTTAAATTAAAAAATGATAGCATAGAATTACGTAAGAAAACAAAGGATATTTTGCTTTCCATGCAAGGAAGAGTACCTATGTTATTAGATTTGAAGGTAGGAGTAGATTTTTTATCTTCAACAAGATCATATGATATAATTTTAGAAACGTATTTTAATAATAAAGAAGATTTAGAAAACTATCAAAATGATTCTTATCACTGTGAAGTTGTAAAGACCCATATGCATGCAAATACAACATCAAGTATAGCTGTAGATTATGAAATAGAACCTTTTAAATATGAAATTGATAGTCATAAAATTGGTGTTGATTTTTGGAATAGTAAAAAAGAATTATTTGAAGCTTTTTATGGAGAGTTTTATGAATTTATTTTACATCATGATGGCAAAGAAGATTTAGAAAATCATAAAATCTTTAACAAAAAAGATTTTTATGCATATGCTGATTGGTATGCAGATAATCAAGATAGTTGCTATGCAATGGGATTTTCCTTTCATAAATATTATTTAACGCCACAAGAAAAAGGTACAATTGAAAATCAACCTGAAAGTACTTTTATTGGATACTGTTTTAAAAATAACAAATTTATTGATTTCTTAAATTTTTTAATTACTTTTTTTGCTTGGTGGCGTAACGATGAAGGGTGCACATGTTTTAATCCTTACAATCATGCTGATGAATTTTTTCATTCTTCATGGGCTGCTTTGGTAGATACATCTAAATTATTTTATTTAACATCTGAAACTGTCTACCACTGGCAATCCTTTAGAGTAAAATATGCTTTAGATCATATACCTGGCGTAATTTTAAAGCATCCAACATCTAAATTTGATTCAATGAGAGTTGCTGGTTATGAATTTTTAGGTTTTGAAGAAAGAAATCAAATACAATATGCAAAATTTAAGAGAAAAGATACGTATAATTATTGGGAAAAAGAGGAAAAAACAATAGAAAAAGTATATATTGCAAATTATAAAAAGGTAGATCCAGCATAAAATGAAAGAAGGTTATACATTAATAACTGGTGCTAGTAAAGGTATTGGACTTGAACTAACAAAAATATTTGCTAAAAATCATCATAACTTAATCTTAGTAGCTAGAAGTAAAGATGTATTAATCAAGTTAAAGGATAATTTAACAAAAGAGTATAATATTAAGATTGAAGTAATTGTAGCTGATTTGACTATCCATAATGTGGCTACTGAAATTTATCAAAAGACCAAAGAATTGGGTTGTCGAGTGGATTATTTAATAAATAATGCTGGATTTGGCGATTATGGTGAATTTTTAGATAGTTCTATGATTAAGAATCATAACATGGTTCATATTAATATTATTAGTTTAATTGATTTATGTTATTTATATGCTAAAGATATGAAAGCGTATGGTTTTGGCAAAATTATGAATGTTGCTTCAATTGCATCATTTATTCCAGGACCACTAATGGCAACCTATTATGCTACTAAATCATTTGTGTTATCATTTAGTGAGGCTTTAAGCAAAGAATTGAAAACAGCAAAGGTGACAGTTACTGCTCTTTGTCCTGGAACGACTAAAACTAATTTTTTTGATGTTGCAAGTGCCAATGATAGCAATTTATTAAAAAATTTAAAACCAGCTTCACCTCAAAAAGTTGCGAAATATGGATATAAGAAGATGATGCAGAATAAGGTAGTTGCTATATATGGTTTTAATAATAGATTAATGATTTTTGCAACTAGATTTGCTCCAAGAAGATTAATAAGATATATTGCCTATAAAATTCAATCTAAGCGAAAATAAAAAGATGCAAAATAGTAAACTGAAACTGATACTTATCAGTTAGTTATTATTTTGCATCTTTTGTTTTTTAATAAAAGTAATGTATAAAATAATGGCAATGATAGAAGCAGAACAATCAACAATCGGTTGAGAAATTACAATACCATATATAGGGATATAATGATTTAGTAAAATCATAAGAGGAATATCAATCAATCCTTTACGAAGAAGAATCGTCATTAAAGCACGAATAGTTTGTTTTGTTGCTTGAAAAATAGTATTAAAAATAAAAATCATTGAAGTAAGGGGCATACTTATACATAAAATTCTTAAAAAATTGCTAGCATATGTAACTGTTTGTTCATCCTTAATAAAAATGGAAACAATTTGTTTAGGAAAAATACTAAATAGAATAACACATATTCCTGCAAACGTAATAGATACAATCATACTAAAGCGAATAATTTTCTTCATACGTTTATCATTTTTTGCCGTAAAATTATATCCAATAAGTGGAAGGATACCTTGGGCAAAACCTTGAGCAAAGGCAATAATACAAAGATCAACTTTTTTAGCAATATTAACCCCTGAAATTGCTGAGGCACTATAACTAGACATTAATTTGTTAATAGAAGCATTACTAAAAAGAGCCATCAAAGATAGAAAAAAGCTTGAAAGACCAGAAGATATAATATCAAAAATTACTTTATCTTTCCATTTTAAATTTTTAAGTGAGAAATTTAAAATGGAAGTTTTTCTAGTAATTATTAAATAAACGATGAAGTATATACAAGCAAGCAAATTAGAGATGAAGGTAGCAATTGCAGCACCAGTTACATTTAATTTAAAAACAAAAATAAAGAGAGGATCTAAAATTATATTTATAATTCCTCCCATAGCAATACCAATACTTGCAGATTGAGATTTTCCTGTTGCTCTAATTAAATGAGAAAGACTATAATTTACAACAGATGGTAAGGAACCGATTATAACTACCCAAAATAAATATTCTTCAGCAAAATGAATGGTATCATTGTCAGCACCTAACAAATATAGAAGTGGTTTGTTTAATACGAATACGATTAAAGAATATATAATGGATAAAATAATTGATAATAAAAGACTCATCGTAGATATTTTTTTAATTTTATCATAATTATTATTGCCAAGAGCTCTAGATATGGCACTTGCACCACCAATACCAAGCAAATTAGAAAGGGCAGTTGTCATCATAAAAGCTGGGTAACAAATAGTAATAGCAGCCATTTGAAATGTATCGTTTAGTTGTCCAACAAAAAAGATATCAGCCCAATTATAAATAATTGTTATTAACTGACTAATTATTGTTGGAATGACTAAATACATCACCGCTTTAGGAACTTTCATTTTTTCAAATAAATATTGTTTATCATTTGCAACAATCATAAATTACCTCTTAATATTATATGTATTTTATCATAATTTAACGATAGATAGTGATTTTTTGCAAAAAAAAGTTACTCATAAATTTAATGAGTAACTTTAATCATAATTAAACAGTTGGAACTAAGAAATATACTAAGAATAACGCAGTTACTATAATAGCTACAACTGAAATATCCCATTTAGGCTTTTCACCTTTATGACAAGCATATTTAATCAAATCTATAAAGAAAGTAAATATTGAAATAATAACATAAGTTATAAGACCAAGACCAATACCATCAGTAATTGAATAGGCAAAAGGCATCATTGCAATTGTAACAAAAGCAGGAACGGCAGATTTAGGTGATGAGAAATCAATATTTTTAACATTAGACATCATTAATACACCAACATATAATAAAGCACCTGCTGCTGCTGCACTTGGAATAAAAGCAAATACTGGTAATAAGAAAATTGATAATAAGAATAAGATAGCAGTAACTAAAGCAGTTAAACCTGTTTTTCCACCTGCTGCAACACCAGCACCAGATTCAACAAAAGTTGTAACCGTTGAAGTACCTAAGATTGCACCAGTACATGTAGCAACTGAATCTGATATCATAATTTTATCATAATTTTTTGGAACACCATTTTCGTCTAATAAATTAGCATTAGCACAGCATCCAACAACTGTACCCATTGTATCAAACATATCAATCATTGCAAAAGTAATAATTAACATTACACATGTCATCAAAGAATCTTTTGGAAAGTTAAAACCTTCTGTAAAAGCAGCACCGAAGATACCACCATTATTTGGATCAAATGAAAAGAAATTAGCAAAATTTTCCCAGAATTTCCAAGTTACGCCATCCGTTTTACCAAGAAGATAATCAATATTAGTAACTCCTAATGGCCATGCAAGTAAAGTTGCGGCAAGAATACCAAAAACAACGGCACCTTTGACTTTAAAATGTGAAAGAACAGCAATGACAACAAAACTAAAAAGTGCTACTACTGCTGCTCTAGCATCGCCACCTTTTGCCCATGCTCCTGCTTGCGTAAAATCAACAAATTGTAAAAGAGTAAAATCATTATTTTGAACAAGATGAGAATTTTGTAAACCAATGAAGGCAATAAATAAACCAATACCAACAGGTATTGCGGTACGAACAGGTTTGGGCATACCAGTAAAAATCAATTCTCTTAAAGTAATTAATTTTTTGGTTTCTTTATCACGTCCAGCTGGTATTACAGAAAGAAGTAAGAAGATAATACCACTAATTAAAATTAGTAACATAGCGTTACCAAATGAGAAGGTAAATCCAAATGCTCCACCAAGAATAGAACCAACCATTGAATTTAATCCCATACCAGATGCTTGAGCAAGAGGCATTTTAGCAAGTAAGGCCATTAATAAAGTACCAATTACAGCACCAAGAGCAGTAGCAATGAATACTGACGACCAACGTACATCTGCTGTACCACCCCATAACATAGAATTAGGATTAACAGTTAAGATGTAAGCCATTGCAAGAAATGTTGCAATACCAGCTAACACTTCTACTTTAATTGTTGAGCCTGCTTTAGAAACGCCAAAAAAGCTGTCGAGCTTCCCAACATTTTTTTGTTTTTTGTCTTCCATTAAAGAAGTCCTCCTTAAAAATTTTTTGTTGTAAAAAGCCATAACAGCGGTTTTTAAGCAATTATTCAATTGTTACCATAGTATTATCATTTACGGTGATAATGTAGAGACTTCTGAACCATATTATCAGAAATATATGACTTTTACTCTAATATTATAATATATTAAAAAAAAAAAGTAAAGAAAAATTATCAGAAAACGTTTTCGACAAAATGTGTTAAATTTTATTTGACAAATGATTTCTTTTTTTATATAATATTAAGGGCGCTTAAAAAAGCGCACTTCCCGTTGTATCGGGTTTTTTCTTTTTTTAGTATTAAAATTTAGAATGGAATGGTGAAGATAATGGCAAAATATATATTTGTAACAGGTGGAGTAGTTTCTAGTCTTGGCAAGGGAATTGTTGCCTCATCGTTAGGAAGATTGTTAAAAAATCGTGGATTGAAAGTTTTTATGCAAAAATTTGATCCATATATTAATATTGATCCAGGAACAATGAGTCCTTATCAACATGGAGAAGTATATGTTACAGTTGACGGGGCTGAAACTGATTTAGATTTAGGACATTATGAAAGATTTATTGATGAGGATTTGACAAAGGAATCTTGTGTTACTTCTGGTAAAATTTATCAGGCAGTTATTAATAAGGAAAGATCTGGAGATTACCTTGGTAAAACCGTTCAAGTAATTCCTCATATTACCAATGAAATTAAAGCAAGACTTTTATCGGCAGCTACAACCTCTAAGGCTGATGTTATCATTACTGAAATTGGAGGAACTGTTGGTGATATTGAATCTTTACCATTTTTAGAGGCAATTAGACAGTGGAGAAGAGATGTTGGATATAATAATACTTTTTATGTTCATACTACTTTAATTCCTTTTGTTAAAGCAGCATCGGAGTTAAAAACGAAGCCTACTCAACATAGCGTAAAAGAACTTAGATCACTTGGTATTCAACCTGATATGCTAGTATTGAGATCAGAGGTTGATATTAATGATGAATTAAGAGAGAAAATTTCATCTTTTTGTGATGTGGATAAAAAAGCAGTAGTTGTTTCAAAAGATGTGAAGATACTATATGAAGTTGCTAATAATCTTTATAATCAAGGTGCTGATCAGTATATATGTGATTTTTTTAGACTTGAAACAGAAGCACCAAATATGATAGAATGGAATAATTTAATTAGAACAATAAAAAAATTGTCAGGTGAAGTAAATATTGCTCTTGTTGGTAAGTATGTTCAATTACAGGATGCTTATTTATCTATCAATGAAGCATTAAAACATGCAGGATATAGGTATGGCAAAAAGATAAATATCAATTGGATTTTAGCAGATGATGTAACTGAAGATAATGTTGAAAATTATTTGAAAGACTGTGATGGAATCTTAGTACCTGGAGGATTTGGTCCTAGAGGAATTGATGGTAAAATTCAAGCGATTAAATTTGCTAGAGAAAATAATATTCCTTTTTTAGGTATTTGTCTTGGTATGCAACTAGCAACTATTGAGTTTGCTAGAAATGTTTTGGGAATAAGCGATGCTGATTCAACAGAGTTATGTGAAAACACAACTAACCCCATCATTGACTATTTGCCTGATCAATATACAGGAATTAATTTAGGTGGAACTTTAAGGCTAGGAGCATATGATTGTCTTTTAAAAGAGAATACAAAAGCATTTGAAGCTTATAAGCAGACTGTCATTAAAGAGCGCCATCGCCATCGATATGAATTTAATAATAAATATTTGGATAGAATTCAAAATGCCGGCATGATTGTAAGTGGGATAAATCCTGAAACTGGATTGGTTGAAATAGTTGAACTTAAAAATCATCCATGGTTTATTGCTTGTCAATTTCATCCAGAATTTAGTTCAAGACCGAATCGAGCACATGCTTTATTTAGTGAATTTATTCACCATGCCATAATCTATAGTCAAGAAAAAAATAATAATATTGAAGAAGACAATAAAAAATAAAAGGTAGTATTTATAATACTACCTTTTAAAAATCAATTATTTTTTTCTTTAATTTAGCAAAAGTTGGCATTCCATTTGTATAAATGATTAAAGGTTCTTTCTGAATTAAAGGTAAAGCATATTCGATAAAATCTTTTGTAATGTTACATCCATCATTAGTTATATAATTTTGTGGAACTTTTTTTACAAAATTAGCAACATTTGCTAAATCAACCATTTCATAAGTTATTTGATAAGGATTATGAGAAATACGTTTTATAGCAATCATTTTTCCAGTATGATTTAAGGTGGCAAATTGAAGAGCCTTTTTCCCACAATTATAAGCTTCTTCAATATCGGTAAGTGAGGAAATGTGAGATGCACATCTTTGGGGAATATTTAATTCAATACTTCTAATAGGAAGTTTCAATTCTCTATTGATAGTTTCCGCAATTACTTGTCCAACTCCACCTAATTGTAGATGACCAAAATCATCATTATTGTTGAATAAACGATATGTTAAGATATATTTTCCCTCTTTGTCTTTAATACCCTCAGATATGGCAATTAAAGCATGGCCTTTTTTATCATAAATATGTTTAACCTTTTTTAAAAAGGTTTCAATATCAAATGGAACTTCAGGCAAATAGATTAAATCAGGACCATTATTGGATAATGAAGCAAGTTTTGTGCCTGCTGTAAGCCATCCAGCATCACGTCCCATAATTTCAACAATTGTAACCTTACCTTTTTTATAGCATTCAATGTCTTGGTATATTTCGGCAATTGTTGTAGCAATATATTTAATACTAGAACCATATCCTGGTGTATGATCAGTATGAACTAAGTCATTATCAATGGTTTTGGGCACTCCAATTACCATACATTCAAAATGAATAGCTTTAAAATACTGACTAATTTTATAACAAGTATCCATTGAATCATTTCCACCAATATAAAAGAAAAATTTAATATTCAATTTAGTAAAAATAGAAACGATAGTTTTATAAATTTCATCATTTTTTTGATAATCTTCTAATTTAAATCTAACTGAACCAAGAATAGAACTAGGAGTAGTTTTAAGTAAAGATAAATTTTCTTTTGTTTCATATTTAAAATCAATAATTTGATGATTTAAAATGCCATCAATGCCATTGAGAGCTCCATAAACGTTAGTTACAAGAGGATTTTTGAAGGCTTCTTCAATAATTCCTTGTAAACTAGCATTGATAACAGCTGTTGGACCGCCTGATTGTCCAATTAGTACAGAACCTTTCATAAATTATACCTCATATCTTAATTAATAATATTCTAACCTAAATATTTTTTTAGAGAAAGTAAAATGATTTAGTAATCGTTTACAAAAAAGCATTCTATTTTAAGATAGAATGCAAATTACTTTTGTTTTATTCAATTTTATTTCACTTTTTATCTTTATTTTTTGCAAATTCTTTTGGTAAAGTGAGATTTAATACAATACCAAAGATTGTAGCAAGTGCCATACCTGAAAATTGGATATCATTTGTTATCTTTAAAGTACCAGCACCAAGACCAATAACCAACATGACAGAAACAATAATTAAGTTTCTGGTATCAGACATATCTACTTTAGCATCAATCAGAGTTTTTAATCCATTTGAAGCAATGAACCCATAAAGGATTAAACATACTCCCCCCATTACTGCAGCAGGAATAGATGCAATCAAGGTTGTAATTATATTGCAAAACGATAATAAAATAGCAATTACAGCGGCTCCCCCCGTTACCCAAACAGAGCCAATTTTTGTCATACCTACAACTGATGTATTTTCACCATAAGAAGTATTAGCAGGACCACCAATGCATCCTGCAACCGCAGTAGCAATTCCATCACCAAGAAGAGTACGATGAAGTCCTGGATCTGTTAAATAATCTTTTTGTGTAATACTACCTAAAACTTTGTGATCACCAATATGTTCACAGATTGTCACAAAAGCAAGCGGAATAACAGAAATTGCAGCTGAAAAATCAATTTTTACCATTGATATTCCAGCGCCTAAATCAGCATTTTTCCAGCCAAGAAGTTTAAATTCTGGTAATCTAAACCAATTTGCAGGATGAGTAATGACTTCTTTTAGAGGTTGCCAATCAACTAATGGTCCACAATCTTTATTAGGGATAAAACCAATTAAAATAGATACTGCAAATCCAATGACAATGCCAACTAGAAAAGGAATCACTTTTAAAAAGCCTTTTGCCTTAATTGAAATAAAAGCAATAACAAACATTGTAATGATAGATACAACAATCATTCGCCAATCATATAAAACTGTTGGTGTATTACCACAAATTTCACATGTTGTTGGCGCAAAATAAAATCCAGCATTTTTTACAGCATTTGCGGCAAGACCTAAACCAATAACAATAATAGTAGGACCAATAACAACAGGAGGTAATAATTTATTTAACCAGTTAACTCCAACAATTTTAATAATTAAAGCGACAACAACATAAACAAGACCTACAATAACTAGACCTGTTAAAGCAGAACCAAAATTATTTCCCGATGCTAATTTAGCAGTCTGAATATATGAAATATAGGCAAAACTAGATCCGAGATAAATTGGTACTTTTGATTTCGTACATAAGATGTAAATGAGTGTTCCAATTCCTGAGGCAAATAGAGCAGTGGATATTGGTAAACCAGTTAATAAAGGTACTAATACCGTGGCACTAAACATTGCAAAGACGTGTTGGAAACTTAATGCAAACCATTTACCAATTTCTGGACGATCATTTGCATCAAGAATTAAATTTTTGTTTTCTGACATTTTTTTCCTCCGTTGTATTATGTTATAAAAAAAGAAGGTCAAGCTTTTATCTTAGTACCCTCCTTCTTACAAAGTAAAATTATTTAAAAATAAATATCCTTCATAGTTTGAGGAATTCTTAAAACTTTTACTAGTCAAGCATTATAATAAAAAACTTTTTATTTGCAAATAAATTACAATATTTTTATTATATCATCAAAATTCGCTATCTTTATTTGAAAAAAAAATAGTATTGTGATAAAATATATTTGGTGATATAATGGATAGTTTTTTACAAGAAGTAAATAAAATTTTAACAAAAGTTAGTATTGAGGAAAAAAATAAGATGGAACTTGCGGCAAAAGTAATGTATGATTCATTAGTAAAGAATAATCTAGTACATGTTTTTGCAACAGGACATTCACATATGTTTTGTGAAGAGTTATTTTATCGTTCGGGTGGTCTAGTTGGTATCAATCCTATTTTAGAACCTTTTTTAATGCAACATGAAGGTGCAATTAGAAGTACACAATTAGAAAGGATGACGGGTCTTGCTACAATCATTTTCAATGCAATTAACAAAAAAGAAAAAGAACCGTTTATCATTGTTTCTAATTCAGGTATTAATGCAGTTCCAGTGGAAATGGCGGAAATTGTTAAAGCAAATCATCATCCACTCATTGTAATTACAAGTGTTGATCTATCTAAAAAAAGTAAATCTAGAACAATGAATGGCAAAAAATTATATGAGTTAGCAGACATCGTTATTGATAATCATGTACCATATGGAGATGGTGTTTTTGAATATCAAGGTACAAAAATTGGTTCAGTATCTAGTATTATAGGCAGCTTTATTGCACAAAGTTTAGTTTTAGAAGTTATTCGATTGTATGATGAAAATCATATAATTGCACCTATCTACCAAAGCGCTAATACGATAGGTGGTGATGAACATAATGAAGTATTATATAAAAAATATAGAAATAGAATTAGAAATTTATATTAAGGAATAAACTATGGAAAATGATACATATTATTTAGTAGGGAAGATAATTGAAAGTGTACAAAATATTGAACATTATTTAATTGAAGGAACAAAAATTGCAAAAATTTTAAATGTCTTTACAAAATATAAGAAGGTTTCTCCACTTTATTTTCAAAAAATAGATGAAGAAACTAAAAAATTAGCAGAGGAAATGGAAAATATGACTTTTGGTCAATTAATGAGAATTGTCAGAAAATATGATGTTTTGCCAAGTGATGATATGGATTATTTAGAAAGCATATTGTCAAAAAGAAATCAACTTGTTCACCGATATTTTAAATATAATGAAATGAATACATGTAGTGAAGAAATTAAAATAAAATATCTTACAAAATTTTTAGAAGAAGCTAAGGCTTTTCAAAAATATTTAAATCATGTGATTGGTGAGATGAGAATAGATTTAAAAAATGTGATTTATGAATAGGAGAAAAAAATGGAAGAAAAGAAAAAATGTGAATGGTTATCTAAACACTACATTGTCATTTATATCGTTTATTTATTATCCTTGTTTTTATTTTGGTATTTTTGGTTGCCCTTTTTAAATTTTAGAGATATTAGTTTTTATTTTTATTTGATGCTTGTATTGGCATTTCCTGTAGCAATTATTTATGCTATAATCAAAAAGAGATATCAAAAAAATGATAAAAATACGAAATATACAACTTATCGTTTTAATAAAAGAACAGGCAAATTTGAGAAAGTATTTAAAGATATAACTGATAAATATCAAACAAACCATTTAATAATGAGAGGTATTTTTCTTATTGTTTGTATTTTTTTGGGGATAATTATCTTGTTTAATTTGACAGGTCTTAAAATTTTTAACGCAAAGGCTTATGCTAATCAATTAGAAATAAAACAGGGCAATAGTGAGGATTTAAATACGATTTTTGATTATGATTCAGGAGAAGTATTGTTACCTCGTATTGATAAAGATTTAGCTTTTCGTTTAGCAGAAGCTCGTCTTGATGAATATGGATCTCAATATTCTATTGATTATGATAATTTTACTTTGATTAGTGTCAATCGTAATGACAAAACAGAGTTAATAAGAGTTACTCCCCTTGAATATGCCACACCTTTTGTTGCCTTATCGCGTGGTGATAAAGGAACAATTGGATATATTGAAGTAAATGTGATAACTCAAGAAGCAAAACTTGTTGCATATCCAGATGGAGAGGGGTTAAAATATATGCCATCAGCTATCTTTGGTAAAGATTTAGATCGGCATATTAGAACCAATTATCCAACATTAATGTATAATGACAAATATTTTGAGATTGATAATGATGGTAATCCTTATTGGGTTATTCCGACGATAAAAAAAGAAATTGGTGTATTTTCAGGTGAAACGCCAAATGGAGTATTAGTTGTTGATCCTCGTAGTGGAAAGATGACGCATTATGCTTTAAATGATAATCATAAACCGGATTGGCTTCAAAGAGCAGTGGATGAAGCAGTTGTCGCCAAACAAGCGGATAATGCTTTGACATATAAAAATGGCTTTTGGAATACTTTGTTTGCCAAAAAGGAAGTTTTTCAGTTAAGCGATGGATACAATTATTTTATCAAAGATGGCAATACATATTATGTATCTTGTATTACATCACCTAATTCTAATGATCAAACTTCAATTGGGTTTATTACCATCAATTTAAAGACGAAAGAAAGTATTCGTTATAGCAATCCTGGTATTACAGAAATGCGTGCTAGAGAAATTGCACAAAATGATGAGAGGGTAAAAGCACAAAATTTAGATTCAACTTGGCCGATATTAATTACATATCATAAAGTTCCGACTTATTTTGTAGTTTTAAAAAATGATGTTCTATCACAAAAGATAGTTTTAATTAATGTTGAAGATGGAACGCTAGTGGCAATGGGTGATACATTAGAGGCAGCTAAACAAGAATACGAATTATTGCTTGCTAACAAAGGTATTATTTCCTCAGGTAACGAAGAAAAAGAAACTGTTACTGTAAGTAGAATTAGAGATTTGGGTAATAAGATTCAATTTATGGTTGAAGAGCATCAAAATGTTTATTTTGAAGTAGATGTTAACTTATGTTTAGATGCTAGATTTTTACAAGTAGGTGATAAAATTGATATTACTTATAAGGAAAATTCAGGGTATAATTTAGTATTATTATTAGAGAAGATTAGTGAATAATATTTGAATATAAAAGGAATTAATCAAGCAAATTTAATTTTTGATTAATCCTTTTTTATATTTAGAAAATATATTTATAAAATAATTGGAAAATAATGTCATAATTTGATATAATATGTTGAAAGATTATATGGAGGCGGGGCATTGTGAATACTAAATATAGGGATTTTAAAGAATATTTTGAAAAAAAGTATGGTTTACAATTAACAAAAATTATAACTCAATACATAAATGAGAATAAAATATGTATAAATGATGATAATTGGAATTTAAAGAAATTCAAAGTAATGAAAATTACTTTTGAAAAAGGCGAAAAATGTAATCAAATCAAATTTTATGTTTCACTAAAATTATTAATAGAAGTAAAAAACAAAAATATTATTGAATATTGGTTAGGATTACTCTATGAAGCAGAACTGAACCATGGTTTAAAAAATTTGAATTTATTAAAATGTGAAGAGTATGTAAAAAAGCAATATAAGGCAGAGAAGAATTTATCAAAAAATTTAATTCCCTATTTTTCGGTTTCTTCCCTTGATTATCATGCAACAAAGTTTTTAGAAAAATATTGCCCTCAAGCTTTAGAAAAACCAATGGCTCTGCCTGTTTTAGACATTGCCAATAAAATGAATTTAAAAATAATATATGAACCATTAAATGAAGATATTTTTGGCAAAACCTATTTTATTGAATCAGAAGAAACTATGGATAATGAGGAAAAAAGAGTTATATCAAGTGGAACCATAGTAATCAATAACAAAACAGAATTTATGAAGTTAATTGAAAGTCAGAATAATACAATTATTCATGAATGTGTCCATTGGGAATATCATAAAAATTTTTTTGAACTACAATATCTATTGAATCAAGAAAATAAACCAATAGTATTTAAAAAGGAAGATATAGAATTTAAGTCATTGTCCATATCCAACAAAATAGAGTGGTTAGAATGGCAAGCAAGTGCGTTAACACCTAGAATTTTAATGCCTAAAAAAGTTACAGTTGAAAAATTTTTATCAACAATTGAAAAAATTAAAAACCAAGATGGAACTTTAAAAAATTCTCAAATATATGAAAGGGCAATTCTTAATTTAGCAAATTTTTTTAAAGTCACTAAAAAAGCTGTAAAAATTAGATTGCTTCAATTAGGTTTTAAAAATATAATAGGTATCAATTGCTATATTGATAAGGAATATAAGCCAGCATACTATTTCAATTATCAGAATGAAGATGAGGCTTTAACTTATATGATTAGTTTTAAGGAAGCCATTCAGTTTAGAATAAATAATAAATGGTTAGATGCATTAATGAAAGAAAGAAAACTGATATATGCAGATGGCTTTTTTGCGATTAACCATAAAGAATATGTGCAAGTATCTAAAAAAGGTAAAATAGTTTTAACTGATTATGCAAGAGAACATGTTGATGAATGTTGCCTAGCTTTTAATATAATTGGGACTTTTCAAAGTAATTTAAATAATATGGCATACTCTTCCTATTATATTTGTAAAAACACTAGTAACCAACAAAATATAAAATTAGAATTGAATATGGAATCAATTCAAAATAGTAGGATAATTGGAGTTACGGGATGTACAGATATAGCATTTGAAGAAATAAGCGAAGCAAGTAAAATTTTAGATAAAATGATAGGATCATTTGGAGAATGTTTAAATGTTTTAATTCAAGAATTGGGATATAAATCTAATAAAATAATAGGTGAACTTGTTTTTTTAGATGAAAAGACAATTTGGAATTATCGAAAAGGAAAAAGAATACCAGAATTAAATAAACTACTTGCAATATGTGGAGGATTAAAATTACATCCAAGAATCACATATAAATTAATGGAAAAGGCAGGATATACAATAGGAAATAGAGGAAAACAAGAAGATTTTATAATTATGTTTTTAATTGAAGAATGTTATAATGAAGGCCTTCCATCTTGGAATAATAGATTAGAAGAATTAGATGTATCAATCAGATTACCATAATAAATACAATAGTATTTTTGAAGTGAGCACCAAAATTGGACACTTTAAAAATACTATTTTTATTTTTTTAAAAAAAATTAGGAAAAAGTATCCTAAAAAATAATATATTTAATGAACAAAAAAGGCTATTTTTAATATTTTAAGACAAATATGTCTTAAAACTAAATAAAAAAGCCCTTTATTGAAAGAAAAATTTAGGACAAAGTGTACCAAAAAAGAAAAGAGAGAAAAGTATAATAGAAGGAGTAAAGATTAATTAATTGTTTACAAATCAGGGATATCAAAAGGAGTAGCTAACCACAAGATATCAGAAAGGAGAAAAATGGTGGAATTTACAAGTATACCAATTATAGTAGTGCTATGCTATATAATAGGAGAAATATACAAAGTAATATTTAGAAAGAAAAAAGAGGCAAAGAAATTGATACCAATAGTGATGGCAATTGTGGGTGGAATTTTAGGAATATTGATATATCTAACAAATCCAGAGATAATATTTAAAGCAGAAAATATATGGATAGCCATAGTGGTAGGAATTGCTAGTGGAGAAAGTGCCACAGGAACAAATCAAATTATAAAACAAATATTAAATAAAGGAGAATAAGAAAATGCAAATAAAAGATAGAAATACAGAATTTCCGAATCGAAGAAGATTAGAAGTAGAAGAAATTGAGTATAACGAAAATGGTGAAATAGAAGTACTATTAGTAGAAGTCAAAAGGGATGAAGGGGAAGTCTATGAAGAAGGTACGCAGATAAATGCAACAAATTTAGATTTAATAATTAGAAGTAAAGTAACAGAAATTTTAAGTATGAGTGATGAAGAAAGAGTAGAATATGACGCAAGTAAAATAGAATTAGAATTAGAAGTGGATGTGGAAGCAATTACACAAGATTTTTCTTTGCCAACAAAAGGTATCAATGGATCAAGTATTGTATGGAGTGTTGAAGGAGAAGGAATAGAGATAGAAGAAAATATAGCAAAGGTTAATAGAAAGTTATATGAACAAAATCCTTTGTTAAAAGCTCGAGTGAGTTATGGTAGTGCTGAGGCAATACAAGTTTTTCATGTAACAGTTTTATTAAGAGAAATGACACCAAGCGAAAGAGTAGAAGAAGATAGCAATGATTTAAAAATTGATACAAAAGTAACTACGGATTTTACTTTACCATCAGCAGGATCAAATGGTTCGAGTATTACATGGGTAGTTAAAACGGGAACATCTATTACAATTACAGGAAATACAGCCAATGTACATAATGGAGAGATTGATGCCTATTCAACCTTAGAAGCAACAATTACATATGAAAGTGTAACAACAACCAAAAATTTTGTAGTAGAAGTAATATGTTTTTTACCAAAAACATATGCGGTAAGTTGGACACAAGAAAAAGGTAGTTTAAAAACCGATGAGTTAACAATTGCATCAAGCAATGGTGAAAAATTATATATAGAAGTAGAAAATAATTATTCCAGTGCGATAGAAGTATCGATAAAGGCAAATGATTCAAGTTTAGTAAAAGTAGAAGTAAAAGAAACAACGGATTTAAACGCAATGATGGGAACAAGTTATGTAGAATATACATTTACAGTTCATATTTATTTGTCTAGTGATAGAGAAATAAAATTGGGAAGTCTAAATGGAAGTGTCAAATATTATTATGCATCCATTACCCCAGATGACTAACAAAGGAGAAAGAAAAATGAAACTATCAAAATTAAGAGAAAAATTAGAAAACAATAAAGAACTAAGAAATAAACAAGCAAGAAAAATAAAAAGATTAAAAGCAGAATTTAAATGTGGAGTAACAAAAGAAAAAAACAGAAAAGAAGAAATAAAAATTATCGGAATAACAGGTAGCAGTGGAAAAACAACGGTCGCTAATATAATACATGAGTATTTAAAAAGATTGGGAAAGAAAAGTGTATTATATAGTAGTGCAAAAATAGATTCTCCTGCAACCATTATTAGACCAGATGAAGCATGCGAAATAACATTTAATAGTGAAGATGATGTATTAGAAATCATTGAAGAAGTAGAAGCATATGGAGCAGAATACTTAGTGTTAGAGGTTAATGAAACCGCAATTGAAAAGGGCTTAACAAAAGATATACCATTTGATGTTAGAGTATTAACTAATTTCAATGCATTACATAATGAAGATCAATATAGCAAAGAAGAGTACAAAGCAATAAAGAAATCCTTCTTTGAGGGAATGGAAAAAGAAAGCTTATGTATCTATGGTTTTGAAGATTATGATAAAGAATTTTTAGAAGAATTGTTAGAAGCAAATGAATGTAAAAAGTATGTTTATAGTAGCAATTATATTGCGACAGTAAAGGGAGTAAATAAAGAAGATATAACGAGTCTATTATATGAACTAGAAAGTACAAAAGCAGGCTTGCAAATGAAAGTTAAAGTTAAAAATAAAACATATGCATTAAAAACGGAAATGATGATGGATTATAATGCATTAAATATTGTAGGAGCACTCACTGTTTTAGAAGCAATGGGAATGTTTGATATCAATGAGTATAATACATGTATTCAAAAAATTAAAATACCAGGAAGATCAGAAGTTTATCAAAGAAAAGGTAGAATGATAGTGATAGATAGTCATTTACCAAAAGTATTAGAAAGTTTACAAAAGCTAAAAGATAAGAAAGAAATCAATCAAATTAAAGTTGTAATCGGTTCAATGGGTTACGGATATCAAAATTGGGAGCCAAGATTTAAAACGACGGATTTTATAGCTAGTCGTAAAAAAGCAAGAAAGTATGCAATGGAGTTATTAAAAGAAAAGGTAGATGATGTATATCTAACAGAAAGCGACAATGGCAAAGAAAAAGTGCTAGATATCTGTTTGGAATTAAAAGGATATTTAGAAGATAAAGTTTCTTCAAAGATAATAGAAGATAGAGAGCAAGCAATAAGGGAAGCAATTGTTGATTCTAAAGAGGGGGATGTTATTTTCATCAGTGGTAGAGGAAATAGAAGAGTATTATGTAATAGTGAAACGACAATGAAACTAATAAAAGATAGTGAAGTAGTTGAAAAAGTCCTAAAAGAATTAGGGTGGTAGAAAATGGATGATAGCAAAATTAATAAATCAGAAATAAGTTATCATAATAGTGTAGGAAAAGTTGATGTTCATATTAAAACGGGAAGAATGATTTATGAGTATCCGTTATTCGCATTAGGTGGAGGAAACTACCAAATAATGGTGTCATTATTATATAATAGTCATTATCAGAAAACAGATTATGAAGAAAGACCAATTGGAAATTCAAAAGGATGGAAATTAAATATAGAAGGATCTGTATTTCCATATAAATTAACATATAATATGGAAGGTTTTGAAGAAGGAGATTATGTATACATAGATGGAAATTGGAAAACCCATCGATTGATTAAATATAAAGAAACTGAAGAAGGAAGAGGATATTATGATGAATCGGGAAGTGGATTAAGACTTATAGTTAAAAATAATCAAGAGTCTATAATTAAAGATGGAAACGAAAATCAACTGAAATTTAATGAAAAGGGACATCTAATTCAGATAGTAGCAGGAAATAATCCTAATATAAGTAAATTGATAACATATGATGAGGAAGAAAAAATAACAAGTATTTATGATGAAAGAAAACCATTAAGGAAAATCAGTTTTGAATACGATAAAGAAGGCAATTTAATAAAAAGTTGGATTGAAAATACCAATCATAGCATCCTATGTCAATATGATAGCATAAATAGGTTAGAAAAAATATCAATTCATCAAGAAGAAGAGTTGAAAGAAAAAATTAATATAAAATATAATAGCAATTCTCAAATTGAATATATAATTGATAAGGAAAGTTTAGAAGCAGTGTATATTGAAAATAGTTCGGATAGTAAAAGTAAGATTAAAAAAATAATAGAAGGAGTAATGAAAAAAGAAAGCATATGTAAAGAAGGTTTAGCAGAACAAGACTTAAGAAAAGAAAGTTACATAGGAGATAGTAATTACTTGACCAAACAACAAGAAGAAGTAGAAGGTTATAATTTAATAATGCCAGAAGCATATCATAAAGCAGTTTATCAATTTACATATGAAGAAAATTACACATCCATCAAAAATAAAACAGGAATCGTTTATAGATATTATTTGAATACGAAAGGACAAATAATTAGTGTATTAGAAAAAGAAGAATTTGAAGGTGAACTATATATAGAAGAATCATATCGAACTTTATTTCAAACAAAAGGCTGGGAATTGACAACTAATTTTTTCTTGGAGAATTGTATCAATTCCAATTGTGCATATCAATATGAAAAGGCAGTATTTTATGCGAAACAAGAGAAAATAAGAGAATTTGCAGAAATTTTTCAAGAAGATAAGTATAAATATACAAAAGATTTTGTTATATCTTTTTGGATAAAATTTAAACAAGATGTAATTAGTGATATCAGTGCAGAAGTCGTAATAGAAAAGGTAGATTTTCCAGAAATTACAAACAAAAAAAGATTAGAAAAAGTATTAAAAGATACATGGCAATATGTAAGAATACCAATAAATTTAGGTAATTTGCCAGAAAATATATGGGCAATGAAAATCCAAATTTTAGGAATTGATATAGACACAACAATTGAAGTAGCAGATTTAAGAATAGAGGCAAGCAATGAAACAACAATAAATATAAATGAAAAATCCCTTGAACTAGTAAAAAGTATTATATATGTAGAAAAAGGAACAAAGTATTATGAAGATATTACAGCAGAAGTTTTCATGAGCGAAAAAGATCTTTTTGAAACATATAAAAATATATATCATAAAAATAGGCAAGGACAAGAAGAATTTGATTTAGTATATTGTAATGGTACGAAAGTAAAATCAGTAAGTGAAGTTAGATTGGAAATTGATTATAGTGAATGCAAATTAGAAGTAGATGAACAAGGGATTCCAAATTATTATACAAGTACAGTAATGCCAGTAACAAATAAGATAAATACGGTAAGTAAAACACAAATTATCTATAAAAATGATGAAATAGAAAATAGACAATATTATAAGGTTATAAGCGAAGTTGGAATCATTAGCGATAATAGTAATAGTTTTATAAAATCTTCAACAGTAGAAACATGGTACTATGAAGATGGTAATTTATACAAACAAATAGATGAATATGGAATAGTAACTGAAAATGAATATGATCATTATGGTAATTTAATGCAAATTAAAATGTATAATAATGGAAACCCAGAAAAGGAAATCATAAAAATAAACTATGGTTATCAAGAAGAAGATGAAAGTCAAAGAGAAAATGTTATATCATATACAGAAAATGGAATAACAACATATTATCAGTATGAAGAACCACAAATGTTCTTGAGCTATACTACCAAAGGAAATTGCACTACAGAGTTTACATATGATTCAGATAAAAAAATAACACAGATAAGATACCGAAATTATCCAGAAGGAAATGTGGATAGTAAAAATAATATAAAATATGACAATAAAGGTAGAATCAAAAGTTTTTCTGATCAAAGTGGAAGAACATATGGAATGATATGTAATTGTTTTGGTGAAGCAGTAAAAATATATAAAAATAAGAATCTAATATTAGAAACAGAAATAATAGAAGAAAAAAATAAATTGAATAGTATAATATATAAACAATATCTAGAAAAAAATCATCCACAAATAACTACAAATTATTATGATTTTTATGGGAAACTATTTAAAACTGTTAATGACGAAAAAGAAATCAAATATGTTTATGAAGATGTTGGTTATAGCGATAATTTATCTAGAGTAACACGAATAAAAGATCCATATGAAGAAAAAGAGTATGAATATACATATGATGATAAAAATAATACAGTGGAATGCCATTGTAAAGGAATATATCCACTTGATATAAAGGTAGTAGAAAATGAAAGAAGAGAATATAAAATTGGTATAAATAATATAAGATATATAACTGTAAAGGATAATGGAGAAGAAGATCCAAAATATCTCAATCCTAGAATTAAAAAAACGAAGTATGAAATAGATGGTGATGAAAATGATATATATGATTTTGAATATTGTTATGATGAATTAGGAAGATTAAAAAGAAAGCAGAAAAAAGAAATAATAAATGAGACTAGTGTAGAAGAAAAACAAGAAACGGAAAATAATATTATTGCAGAAATAAGACAGGAAAGAGAATACAAAGAAGGAACAGGTATAATTAATAAAATAAAATATGGAGTATATGTACCAATAGAAGTAGAAAAAGAAAAACAAGAAGACAAAGCGGAAATTATATATGAAAGTGAATATGATGAAGAAACAGGAAATATAAAAAAAATAAAAGAAGAAGGGCAAAGATATCTAGAGAGTGATTTAAATAATGATGAATTAGATAAAATAGAATTAGAAAAAGTAGAATTAGATAAAAAAGAAGTAGAATATGAATATGATTATCAAAATCAATTGATTAAAGAAACACATACAAAAAATGATAATGAAATAAGTGTAATTGAGTATCAATATGGTAAAGAAAGTGGAATGATAGAAAAAATAATTAAGGATAATGTAGAGATTAAGCGGTTTATTTATAATAAGGATATCTTGACAAACATTAAGGAAAATGATAAAATATATCAAATAGAGTATGATAATTATGGTAACATCATAAACGATGGTAAAGGAACCTTAGAATATGATGAAAGAAATCAATTGAAAAAATATAAGTATTGCATTGATGAAGGACAATGCTATCATCAATATGAAAATGAATATTATTACAATTATCAAGGAATTCGTTATAAGAAAAAAGTAAGCCATAGTATAAGATATGGTAATAATGAAGAAAAAATATATGAGTATTTTAAAATATATTATCTAGATGGAAATCGAATAATAAAAGAAGAGTGGAGAAATCTAGAGAATCAGATAACAAATGAAATAATGTATTACTATGATATAGAAGGATTAGTAGGAATTGAATATCAAGGTAAAAAGTATAATATAGTAAAAGATATCTTAGGCAATGTAAGTAAGATAATGTATAAAAATCGAATAATAGGTGAATATGAATATGATGGATGGGGTAAATGTGTAGAAAAAGAATTAAGTCCAGAAAAAAATACAGAAATTGATACCTTTGTTTTACATAACAATCCATTTAGATATCATGGATATTATTATGATGTTGAGACTCAACTCTTCTATTGCAACTCTAGATATTATTCACCTGAACTTTGCAGGTTCATAAGTCCAGATAGTATTGAGTATTTAGACCCTGAATCAATCAATGGGTTGAATTTATATTGCTATTGTTACAACAATCCGATTTCTTATGCCGATCCTTCTGGCAATTTACCTCAGTGGGCAGAATGGTTAATTGGTGGAGCGCTAGTTGTAGGAGCGATTGCTTTGACGATTGTTACCGCAGGAGCTGGAGGCGCTTTAGCAGCTGCTTTAGGTGGAAGCTTACTAGCAACTATAGGAAGTGGAGTAGTAGTCGGGGCTGCTGTAGGGGCAGTTAGTGGCATGATGATTAATGCTGGAACACAATTGATTACAAATGGAACCGAAAACTTCTCTTGGAGTGAATTTGGTAAAAGCGCATGGACTGGCGCTATCGCTGGTGGTATTGCTGGAGGATTATTTGCTGGAATTCAATATGGTTTGTCCGCAGGAAAAATTGCAAATAGTGTGTCAGGTTTAAGTAAAGCTCAGGCAAGATTGAACAATGTATTTAAACCATTAGGAAATGTTAAAAATCTAGCAAATGCACCATTCAGTGGCGCAAATATAGCGAAAACTGTAGGAAATGTAGCTGCAAATTACAATAGTGCATATTCAGCATATATCTTAGCAAAAGGAACTAATGCTGTTGTAAATGTTGGTATGGGTGTAGCATATTTCTTGCTTGAAAATTTAACTAGTGATTTAATTGGCTTAGTTTTTTAGAAAGGAATCTTAGTAAAAATGGAAATAGAATTTAAAAAAGCAATATTTACTTCAAACCAAATAATAATTAAAAAGAAAAAAGAAAACATTGTTATTCCTTTAACTAAAGTGGATAAACTTCTGTATGCAAAGTTTTCTATTAAAAATTATTTATCTTTAGGGTTTGGAGATTATAGAACTACTGGATCGTTATATATTTATTTAAATGAAAAAATTAATAATAAAAATATGTATTGTTTTTTTATAAAATATGATAATCTAGTGCAAATACCAGAAAACATATTGAAAAAGGTTAAGTTTTATGTTCCAGGAGAACCATGGTAAAAATAATAAATAATAATTAACACAAACATGCGGGAGTGTAGCTATCTTAATGATAGTTGCACTCTTTTTCTAATAAAAATAGATAACCCTAATTAAAGGATTATCTAAATTTGTAAATATTATTTTAATGAATTTATTTTTTCTTCAATAGTTTTTTCTGCTTTCTTTATCCAATATTTTTCTTCTTCATTTTCTAAACCGATATTATAATATGAAGCAAGTATTGATAATGTTAGGTTTGGATTGATAGAAAGTAGTTTTGCTTTGTTTCTAACATAAAGTTCACTTATAATTTTTAATCTAGCTTGTCTACTACCTAAATGGATTTGGCTATGACAATTAGGGCATAGAGGAACAATATTATTTGGAATATCTAAATTAATAGAACTATCAAAATAATATTCTTGTTGTCTATTCATAGGAACAATGTGATGCCCTTCAACATAATTATCCAATTCAACTGATTCAAAGTAGAAGTGTTTTGAATCATTACAATCGCATAAGTAATTAGCTTTTGCAATAACACTATCTCTAATCTTTTTATTAGTTTTGAATCTTTTTCTTCCTGTATTATCAATTCCTCTTTCGGGTTTACGATGAATATCATTAATATCTTCTAAGTCATCGTCGCTTTCAATAATATCATTATCGATAGGTCCTGTTACAACTCCTTGTTTAATAATATTATCGTTTGCAAATTCAATAAATTTATTTAAATTTTCAAATTGGTTGTCTAATTTTGTTAGTCTACTTGTTATTCTTGAAATATCATATTTAAAATCATTTCCACCAGCAAATATAGCTGTTAAGTATCTAAAACAAAATGATTTAATAAATTGCCCTTCTAATTGAACTAAATCACAATTACCATATAATGTGTTTTTTTCTAAACTTAAATATTTATTTTGAGAATTAGCTTGTGATTTCTTTTGTAAAAAATCTGACATTTCTAGATATTCTGTTAGAGTGTTAAATTTAGTATCAGTGGAAAGATTGACAATCGAGAAAAAAGGAATAACGTCAATGTTTAAAGTGTTTAAACTATTAACATCCATTTGCATTTTATTATAATCAATATCAACTTTATTATTTGAATTAATCTTAGAAGTTAACAACGCTATTTTTTTATATTTATCATCAAGTAAAAATGTAATGTTTTCTTCCATTTGTGAACAAATAGTTGGCATTAAACTTTGTTCTATAATTACATCTCCAAGCTTTGAATTAATAGGTGTAAAGAAGATAATTATTTTTTCATAATGAAGATTATCTCCATCAATAAATCCACTATATTGATGCAGACCTTTTTTTTCTTCTGGAGTTAAAGCAAATCTATATGTTTCAATTTCTAAAAATGCAAATTCTTCATTCAGTTTTTCAATAACTTTTGAAAAGAAATCGTGAGCCGTAGAAATCCCTAATGAATTAAGAATTTCAAAATTTTTCTCTTTACCTAATGCTTTATAAAAAGATTCTTGGATTACTAGCGTTTGAGGCATTATTCATCCCTCCAATCATAGTTGGTAATTATCACTTCATCCCTTGTGTTTTTTGCACCAACATTGTCAATGTTTACAACATTAAATTTATGTGTTTTAACCCATTCAGCTAAAATATAGTTTGTATTTTCGTTATGATAAATAACGTTAGATAAGATGAATTTAAATCCATTCTCATGTAAGAAAGTTATATATTCCAAAAGTTTTGTTTCTTCGTCTGCGTTCCAACCTATAAATCCACGTTTACCATCATTATAAGTTGCATTTGTTATAAAGTAAGGTGGATCAAAGTAGAATACAGAATCTTTATCAATATTGGTAATATCTATATCTTTATAAGACAAATTAAATAATTCATAATTGATTGTCCTAGGAATAAATTTTTGAATTCTTTCTGTTAAAGTAGAATTATAAGAACAATTACCAACTGGAGAATTAAATTCTAATTTTCCATTGAACCTCATTTGATTTTGAAAACAATACATATGAAGTACAAATAATTTATAAATATCTTTTGTGTTGTTGTAATCATTTCTTAATAGTATATAATTTTCTTTATTTGCTTTTTCAAGTTTGAAATCTTTAATAATAGTTTCAACTTTATTAATGACATAACCACTATCTTCATTTAATAATGTTTTAATTATATTGAAGGTATGAGGTAAAAATTCGTTGTAAATTACTTTTTCTGCAACAACATTAACACCAACATTAAAAGCTCCGCCCATAATATCTATGAAAGTAGAAATATGTTTTGGAAGAACTTTTGTAATCTCATTTAAAATTGAGTATTTACTGCCTGTATAGTTTAATGGAGATTTAATGATTTCTAAATTCTTTTTGAAATAAAGTATAATTTCTTTTAAATTGTCGCCTTTTTGACTTGATCTAATGTTTTTGTATTCTCTAAATGGAAATTCGTATACTTTTACTTCGTTGTTTATAGCAAATCTTTTTGCTAATTCTACTAATTCATCAACTGATACTAAACCTTGAGTACTATAACTTACAAGGATATGATTAAAATTTGCTTGTCTAAATAAATCTTCAAAATTAATTAATGCTTGTTTCTTTTTTGTGTATTTAGATTTTTTAGTAATTTCTTTTCTTCTACCAGTTATACCTCCAATAGTAGGATAATCGTATTTAGAAATACTTTCTAATACGTGGTAAGCAGAATTATAATCAGTTACTGTATATGGTGGATCAATATATAGAACATCACCAGTAATCCTTCTTAATAATTCATTGCTATCTTTATTATAGATTGTGTTATTAAATATTTTGTTTGTTTTTCTAATATTAATTGGTTGTAATTCAAATTCTTTTAAAGCACGATTGTCCCAATTTTTCAAGTATGCTTCATAAGTACCTGTAGTATTGGAAACTCCCATGACACTTTCTATTAATGAAGCAATTAAAAAATTTCTTTCTTTTAAGTCAATTATAAAATCTTTGTATAATTTTTCAATTTCAATTCTAATTCCGTCAATTTTTGTTGCGTTCTTTTCTGTAAAAAATTGACGATTTCCTTTAGGAGAGTAGTTATTAGTAATAAAAAATTGTGAATCAGAAATATAAATTTTATTATTGAAGTAGGTAAAAGGATCGACACCATATTTTTTAATAAAATCCTTAAATGAAGGAACATCTTTATTTTCTAATTTTGCTTTATTTACAATACTCAATGAATGTAAAAAATCATTTGAAATGATTTGAAATCTTTCCTTAAAATAATCTCCAACTGAACCAGAACCTGCAAATAAATCGCAAAAAACCCCTTCAGTAATGTTGTTATCTAATATTACTGAATTAATATTTTCTAACATTCTCGTTTTATTTCCTAAGTAACGCATAGAAACTCCATTTCTACTAGACCAAATAAATGTACTTCTAAGTTGTAGAAATGTACTGCTATTAATGTAATAGGTGTCTTTAAATGTTTATAAAAAACCCAATATTATATCGTTTTTGTACCTCATATAAATTGCTTTTTTCTCAAAAAAATGATAAAATAATACCATCAAATATAATTAGACCACCTATTACATTAATAGGCGGTCTTTGTTTTTTATAAGCACATATAACTAATATATAATCAAAACACCTTATAACTATTGCGGTTAATTAAGGTGTTTTTTTGCTTTTTATTAAAATTTTTAAACTTTTTTAAGCGAACACCCCCTCAAAACGGAGTTGAAAACTCCAGTACTATTGAGAGGACATGAAATTAATTTAAGAAAATTACTTAAATAGGTACACAAAAGCACATTTAAGTTTCCAGTACTATTAGAGGGGCAAATTGATATTTAAAGAAAATTTCATGAATACCCTCTCAAATGGACTTTGAAATCTCCTGTAATAGTAGAAGAAGTTAAATTATTTTTAACTAGAGGACCCTCAAAGATAGCTAAAAATTCCCATTACTATTAGGAGGATATAAATTATTTTTTCAAAAAGGGTGGTAATTTAGAAGTTCAAATGTCCGTAACTATTGAAGAACAAAAGAAAGGAGATGAAAAAATGAAGTTAAGAGAATTATTAGAATTATGGTTAGAAAGGTATATGAAACATTCAATTAAGATTAGAACATATAACCGTTATAAGAGTATTTGCGATTTACATTTAACAAAAGATTTAGGTGAGTATGAATTAGAAGAATTAAAACCAAATGTATTACAAGATTTCTTGCTAAAGAAGATTGATGATAAGTATTCTACTAATACAATAAAAGGAATTGTGTTTGTATTAAAACAAGCATTAAAATTAGCTATCACTTTAGAATTTGTAGATAAGGAATATTGTTCTAATTTAAAAATGCCTAGTAGTGAAGAAAAAGAAATATCTATATTTACAAAGAAAGAACAACAAGCAATAGAATCTTTTTGTTTAAATCATAAAAAGAATAATTACATTGGAATTGTTATTTGTTTATATACAGGAATTAGGTTAGGAGAATTACTTGCTTTAATATGGGATGATATTGATTTTAATACAGGTTTACTTACTATTAATAAGACACAATATTCTGCAAAAGTAAATGGTAAATATCAAATTATAGTTGATAAACCAAAAACTAAAAAATCGATAAGGGTTATACCAATACCTAAAGAGTTAATTAAAATATTAAAGGTAACTAAAAAAGAAAGTAATTCTAAGTATGTCATTACAACTAGAAACTTAGGAATGGTAGGTAATAGATCATATCAAAGGACATTCAAATTCATTTTAAAGAAAGTAAATGTACCTTATAGAAACTTTCATTCATTAAGACACACATTTGCAACTAATGCTATTGAACTTGGAATGGATGTTAAAACCCTAGCAGAAATTCTTGGTCATACTAACGCAATGATTACTTTAAATCGGTATTCACATTCTTTATTAAACTACAAAATTGAGATGATGAATAAGTTAGGTAGAAATTTAAATTTGAGTATTAAAATAGTTAAAACATAACTTTTTTGTAAACAGGATAAGGCGTGCAACAATCTGCATCACAGACTGTTTTCACGCATAGTTTCGTAACTGGGAAACCCAGCTTACAAAATTTATAAACAAATAGATGGATGTAAACATAAACTTGTGGTATCATCATGATGCAAGTTTGTGTTGGAATAGGAGGTTAATTTGAAAGAAAATAAAATATACAACACAGCTTTATATTGTAGACTATCTCTTGATGATGGTAATGTAGGCGAATCAGGTTCAATTCAAACACAAAAGATTATTTTAGAAGAATACGCTAAGATGCAAGGATTTAAAATTTATGATGTTTATGTAGATGATGGATATTCAGGTCTTAACTTTAATAGACCAGGTTTTCAAAGAATGTTACAAGATATTGAAAGTGGCAAAGTAAATGTAGTTATTACTAAAGATTTATCTAGACTAGGTAGAGATTATATTATGACTGGCTATTATACTGAAAATTACTTTAAAGATAATGGAGTAAGGTATATTGCTATTAATGATGGGATAGATACCATTAATGATAATAATGATATCGCACCATTTAAAAACATCTTAAATGATATGTATGCTAAAGACTTATCTAGAAAAGTAAAAGCTGCTAAAAGAAGTAGAAATCAAAAAGGATTATATACTGCTGCTCAAGTACCTTATGGATATAAAAAGGATCCACTTGATAACAATCATTTAATTGTAGATGAAGAAATAAGACCAGTCATTAAACTAATTTATAAATTAGCATTACAAGGGCATGGTTGCCCTAAAATAGCGTCTATTTTAACAGACAAAGGTATTTATACTCCTGGTTATTACAAACGAATTAAAGGCGATATTAGGTTTGCTAGATTTAAAAATAAAGGTTGGACTTATGTAACAGTAAGAAAGATTTTAAGAGATGTTGTGTATCTAGGACACATTAAATCTAATAAATATGAAGTGATAAATTATAAAACAAAGAAATGTGTCCCTGTACCTAAAGAAAGACATTTAATAGTTAAAAATACTCACGAACCTATAATATCTCAAGATGATTTTGATTCAGTTCAATCAATGATTCAAGCTCGTACTCATCCTTGGTTACATGATCATGAAAACTTATTTAAAGGAATTATTTATTGTGCTCATTGTGGTAATAGAATGGCTCTTGTACATCAAAAAAGACCCTATGGTACTGTAAGTCATACTTATAAATGTACAACTTATATGAGAAATAAAGATTATTGTCCTAGACCTAACACATTACTTCATAGACAAATAAAAGAAATTGTTGAACAAGATATTAGAGACTTAATGAGCAAAATCAATAAAGAAGATTTCTTTAATGAAGTAGTAAAAAGAAGAAAACAAAGTGAAAAAGAAATTGATATAGAATCTAAAATATCTAAACTAGAAATAAGAAAAGATAAACTATATCAATTAACTAAGAAAGTATATGATGATGCATTAAATGAAATTATTGATAGTGATACTTCATCTAAAATGATTAAAGAATATCAAGAAGAACAAAAGAAAATAGTTAATGAAATTAAAACATTAAAAAACTTACAAAAAGAAGAAGAGTCTACAATAGAAAATTACAAATTGTTAAAAGAAAAAGTAAATGAATTTTTAGAGTTTAAAGAAATAGATTCACTAATGATTCATTCGTTAATATCTAGAATAGAAGTTGGGTATAGAGATAACCCAAGGACTATTAAAATATATTATAAGTTCATCGATGATTCTATATCAAATTAATATGTATTTAAGGTAACTTGTGGTATAATATTAGGTGTAATGAGGAATACACTGATTGGAGTTGCAATAGGATACTCCAGTCGAAACAGGATATTTTTGGTTATCCTCACGCTACTATAATCCAGAATGGGGTAGATTCCTAAGTCCTGATGATGTTGATTATCTTGATCCAACGTCCATTAATGGATTAAACTTATACTGCTATTGTATGAATGATCCGATAAATTATTGCGATCCTAGTGGACATTTACCACAATGGGCACAATGGGCGATTGGAGCAGGAGAATTGCAATTTTAGCGGTAGCTACAGTTATGACTGCCGGAGCAGCTGGTGTAGGAGTAGGAGCTGCCTTTGCTGCTGGGTTTGCTGGATCAGCCATTGGAGTTGGGGCATCAGGATTGGCGGTGACAATTGCCGGAAGTGCTTTTGCAGGTGCTGTTATTGGTGCAGGAATAGGATTAGTTGGTGGTGCATTAATAGGAGGAATTTCATCTGGAACATGGGCAGGCGCATTAGATGGAGCAGCCAATGGCTTCATGATGGGTTCTATTACAGGCGCAATAACTGGAGGTATTAGAGGAGGCATTAATTATGCTAGAACATCTCCGCTGATTAGATCTGTTAGTGCAGATGAACTAAGTAGTATTAAAACATCTGGTAAATTTAGTTCTTCAGGGTATTCTGAGTCTAAATGGTTTGCGACTAATTCAAGTGATGCTTCCACGTGGGCAAAATGGTTTGGCCAATCAGACTATGTTGGAATAAGGGTTCCAAAAGCATCATTTAAAAACTTTTATTTTGATCCTTTATTAGATAATATTGGGCCTGCATATAATATTGAAATCGGATATTTAAATTCGATTATGAGAGGTATGTGGTATTTTTAGGAGGTATACATGAATAGAAAAGTATATGATGTTGTTATCGAATGGTTTTCGGCAGAAAAAGGTGGAAGAACTGATGGGTCCATTCCTTTTAAACAAATGAGATATGCTCCACATATTGGAATAAATGGAGAAAGAATTATTAATGGTTCTGGATGGTCTTTGTTATGTTATGTTTATGAATATTTGGAACCATTAAAAACAAAAGCATATATTCGATTCTTAAATACTGATGAAGGACCAGATATTTTAAATATAGATATGGATTTTGATTTATTTGAAGGAAATAAAAAAATTGCAATTGGAAAAATTATTGGAATTTCAAATTTCGAATTTATTTTAAATTAACATCTATTTTATGAGAAAGGTAATGGGGTTTAATAATGATAGTTAAATTGTCAGATATTATCACTTATGATGAATTTCTTGAAAGGTATTTGACTAATAAAGAAGAATTTCAATTTTACTACAAAAATAAAATTGTAAATATTTGCTATGGTTCTAATGGAACATTTTCATATAACATAGTTGAAAATAATGTTGTGATAGTTAATAAAGAGTTTAATACTCCAAAAGATTTGTTGGACAATATGGAAATTGATAATATCAAATTCCCTGAATTATGGAATGTGTTGGAGTGAATTTTAAATAAATTAATAAGTAAGAATTAAATAATAAATTATTAAATGGACTTTTGACAAAACTTATTAATTTAAGAAATAAATAGCAAATTAATTACATAATCAAAACTAGGTGGATTTACCTTTGGGTAGATTCACCTTTTATTATAAATATACTTTTCCAAAAGTATATTTTAATGATTTTAAATAGACTTTATGGTAAAATATGTATAGCGTAGACTATTAATATTGAATGTATTTAAAATAAAAAGAAAGGTGATTCTAATGGAAATAATATCATATGAATATCCTTATTCAATTGAACAATTTAAACAATCAGTAAAAGCAAATACTAAATTGTTAGGAAAAAAATGAATATTTAGTAAAATTTGATAATGATACAATATTATTTGGAATAGAACGTTGTGGTCATAGTAACGGTAATTGGTATAGAGCTAAGCTCATTGATAAGGGTAACTATACTCTTATTGAAGGAGATATAGTTTATATGAATTACAAAAACGAAATAGTTAAACCAACTGCAAAAGATAAAATATTTGAAGTCATAGTTTTGATGCTTTTATGGTGGCTGTTTTTAATATTATATTTGGGCTTTTGGATTATAGATAAAATTAAAGGTAAAAAATCTGTAAAAGAAATAACCAAAGAAGAGAAACTAGATAGACTAATGATTAATTTTTTATTTTGTAAAAAGCTATAGTTTTTTGATAGTTTTTTAAGTGCTTTCGATATTATCTTTAAATCCAGTACTATAATTCCTAACATTGGAGTGGTATTTGTATCAATAAGTTCCGTGCTATTTATTAATTCCTTTGATTGGAATAGTAAAAAGAAATATGAATACTCAAACAATAAATCAAAAAATCCAAATGATAACGATAAGCTTTGTATTATTTATGAATACAAATATAATGATTTAGAAGATTATATTAATAATATTGTAAAGATATATTTCAATGAAAGGGATACAGAAAGATTTATTATTTATAAAACACATGCTACAAGACAAGTAAGATTTAGCAATAATGGTGCTAACGTTAAAGGATATAGATATTTTGATAGAAAAGGTAATCCATTCTTTGATTTTGATTATCCACATGGCAATGTACAATATAATCATTGGCATGGATGGGGTGGACCAGGACTAACCAACAGATCTAAAAGAGATCATTGGAGTTATTTAGAATTAATTTGGTGGATGTTTGGAGGAATGTAAATGAAATTTAAACCTAATTATGGAAGTAAACTACTAAATAATGCCTATGAAAAATATTTTAAAGGTGAATACATAACCTATGAAGAATTTGTAATTATGCTTTCGACGAATGATGAATTATATTTTATGTATGATGAAAAAGAGTATCAAATCGAACATACAGATAATGGTATTGTACATATGTGTGTTTCTCGATATGAAAATAACAAAGTCATTTTAGAGAGAAATGAAAAGTTCAATTCTATCATTGAATTATTAGACAACTTTAAAGTAGAAGGTAAAAGTATTCACGAAATATGGACAAATATTCATTTTACAAAGTCAAAATAAAAAAATTAATTAACACAAACTTGCAGGAGTGTAGCTATTTTTGACAAATAGTTGCACTCTTTTTCATTCAAATTATACTTTTTGCTTATAAAAGTTTCGAAATAATCTCAAAATCCGACAATAAAAATCCCATATTTTTTGTAATTTTATCAAAAGTATGATATACTTATACCAATAGTTAAAGAAGTGAGGTTTTTATTATGGCAAGTAATAAAAAATCTAAAGTAGATTTAGTAGAAATAGATGCAGCTAGAATTAATGATGTATGTGATAACTACTTTAAGTGGAAATCACTCGAAAAATTTAAGGAGGAATAGTATGAATGAATTCACAAAAACAATTTTAATAGCATTAATTCCGTCAGCGGTGACCGCAATATTATCTTTCTTCTCATCGTATTTTTTAGCAAAAAGAAAGTGTTATGAAGAGTTTAAAAAAATTACTGAAGAACACAAAAATGAATTAGAGAAGTTAATGAAACAACATGCAATAGACATTGATTCTTTAAATCAAAAACATGCAAATGAAATGGAAATGCAAAAATTAAAACATTCTCATGATTTAGAAATAAAAGAGAAAGAATATGAAATGAGTATGAAACAAAAAGAAAAAGAAGTAGAAACACAAACAATGTATGGAGTTTTAGGAACAGCAATTGGCGATTTAATGAATTCTCCAGCAGTAAAACAAGAATTGCATAAACAGTTAAAAGATGCTTTTAATAAAAAATAAATATGGAGTAATGTATGAAAGCAGAATATGATTTTTATCTAGGTAGCCCATCATTAATAATTATGGGGTGTGATTTTATTGAAGCTATTAACAATGAGAAAAAAAGGGATATTTTGAAAAGTATTGTGTTTGGCTTTTCAAATTATTATGAAGTGGAATCTCATTTTAATGATGAAGCAATTAATGAAATTATTGATTCTATATCTGATGAAGATGAAGTTATATATTTAATAAATAGTAGATATGCAGGAAGAGTTTTTATAGAGAATTGGTCCGAAGTTATTATTAATAAAAAAGGGAATAGACCATTTAAACTTATAACTAGTTATGATGAAGGAAGAACTTATTTTATAAAAAACAATATGCAAGATGAAGAGTAAAATCTTCATCTTTTTTTTACGCTTAAAATAAAATTTTTAATTTTTTTTAACGAACACCCCATCAAAATGATGCTTAAATGTCCGTCACTATTGAAGGCATTGTTTTGCTTTCACAGACACATTTATATAATATTTTAAAAATATTTAAAGTTACACCCCTCCACCTATGGGTGAAATTTAGTATTAGTAGGTGAAGGGACATATAACGTTAAGTGTGTCTGTTTATAAAGGAAGGAGAGTGTTTTTTATAAGAATATATAAGATATTGATGAAGTATAAGGAGTAATTTTTTAGTTAAATAGGTAATTTTATTACCATTTTCGGAAACGGGATAAGCATTGATGTTTTTTATATTCAAAAATTAGAAGGTAATAAATGATTCCCTATGAGTAATTTAATTGAAATAATTTGAAAAATTTATCCAACGAAATCAATTTTCAATTGTATATATTATAGGAGATAAAATTATGGCATACCAAAAAATTTTTAAAAGATATGAGTTAAAGTATTTGATTAATATAGAACAGTACAAAATTATAAGTACAGTATTACGTGATTATATGAGAATTGATAAATTTGGAAAAAGTTTGATTTGTAATATTTATTATGATACGGACACCTTTTTGTTAATTAGAAGATCGTTAGATAAACCTATATATAAAGAAAAAATAAGATTGAGAAGTTATGGTGTTCCCAAAGAAAATGATAATGTCTTTATTGAATTAAAGAAAAAGTTTGAGGGTGTAGTATATAAAAGAAGAATAAATATGAAATTTATTGAAGCACAAGCGTTTTTAAAATATCATAAAACAAAAAGTGAAACCCAAATTTCAAAAGAAATTAATTATTGTTTTGAATTATATAAAAATTTAAAACCTAAAGTGTATTTGTCTTATGAACGAATAGCTTATTATGGAATAGAAAATACAAGGTTTAGAGTAACATTTGATAATCAAATCATTTGGCGTGACTATGATTTAGAACTTTCTAAAGGAGTATATGGAGAAGAGATATTGCCTACAAATATGTACTTAATGGAAATTAAAACAGATGAAGCAATTCCAATATGGCTTGCCAACTGTTTAAGTAAAAACAAAATTTACAAACAATCATTTTCAAAATATGGTAATGTATATAAAAAAATAAAAGAAAAAGAAATACAAAAGGAGAATATTTATGCTTGAAAAATTATTTAAAGGAATATTTGATGGTGAACAACAACAAGTAATAGGAGTGGGAACCTTTCTATTGTTAGTAGGGATATCAATTGTATTAGGATTAGTTTTGGCATTGATTTATGCATGTAAAAATAAAACTACTAAAAGTTTTACAATGACTTTATCAATGTTACCAGCACTTGTTTGTGTTGTTATAATGATGGTAAACGGAAATATTGGAGCAGGTGTGGCAGTAGCAGGGGCTTTTTCTTTGATTAGATTTCGTTCTACACCGGGAACAGCAAAAGAAATTGCATCAATATTTTTGGCAATGGCTGTTGGTTTAATAATGGGAATGGGATATATTGGATTTGCGGTTTTATTTACAATCATATTGGGATTGTTTATGTTCTGTTTGAACTTTATTGGACTAAAAACCAAAGGATATTGTAAGGAGAAAACCTTAAAGATAACTATACCAGAGGATTTAAATTATACAGAGGTATTTGATTCAATTTTGACTAAATATACTAAAATGTATGAATTGATTCATATAAAGACTACAAATTTAGGTAGTTTATTTAAACTTACATATAATGTGACGATAAAAGATGAAAAATCTGAAAAGGCGATGATTGATGAATTGAGATTAAGAAATGGTAATCTTGAAATTGCTTTGATGAGGCAAGAAAATAAAAATTATGATTTATAATTAATTTTTAAATTTAATTTAAAAGGATGTATATAAAAAGGAGAAAAAATGATGAAAAGAAAAATTTTATTATTTATAATTTTAATCTGTATGATGGTATTTATTTCTTCATGCGGTAAGAAAAACCAACCTCCAGTTGATTTTGATGGCAATGGAAATGTTACAGATTTGGGTGATGATGATACGGCATTTGGTGGATCGAATGATGATCTTTATGATGGATATTTTGAAGATGACAAACAAGAGCTTACGATTAATTGTGTATCAGGTAGTACAGATTGTTATAGTATTGATGGAAGTGTAGTAACATTTACAAATCTTTCCGAGGATAGTATTTATTCAATATCAGGACAATTAAAAGGTAATATTATTATTGATGTTGGTGATGAGTATAAATTAGAATTAGAATTACAAGGATTATCAGTTGTATCAGAGTCAACAAATCCAATTACTATTTTAAGTGGAGATAAAATTACTTTAGTTGCGAAAAAGAATTATGAAAACTATCTATATGATGATCGGGAAATCATTGATGAAACTGATGAAACAGTAATCTCTGCTGCAATTTATTCAATTGTTGATTTGGATATTCAAGGAAAAGGAAAATTGGTAGTTGTATCAAAAAATAACAAAGGAATTCATACTAAAGATGATTTAAATATTAAAAATTTGGATTTGTCAGTTTTATGCACAGATAATGCACTTAAAGGAAATGATAGTGTTAGTATAGTGGGAGGAAACATTACATTAATTGCCACTCAAGGTGATGGGATTAAGACGAGTAATAGTGATATTTCTAGTAAAGGAAATCAAAAAGGTACTATAAGTATTGCGGCATGTAGTTTAAATATTTATGCAGCGTGTGATGGAATTGATTCTGCATATAATGTTGTAATAGAAGATGAAACTACTGTGTTGAATATTTATACTGATAAATATTCAAATTATTCAGAAGAAGTTATTGATACAAGTGAAGAATTATTATATATTCGTTTTAATTCAAAAAATTATAATTATTCAGTTAAATATTATAATGACGATGAAGATTATCTTTGGGAAAATGCACAATTTTATAAAACAGTAAATAGTGGAATGCAAACATATTATTATTATGCATTACCCAAGCACAATAAGTATGCTAAGATAGTTGTTTTTATTTATAGTTTGACACAAGAACAAGGGCAAGATACCGATTATTTGGTTTGTACCGATTATCTATCTTTCAATACAAATTATGATACATTTGCAATAACACAAAGGGGAAATACATTAAACTATAATTGGACAAATTACAATACCCAAATAGGTGGTGGTATGGGCGGAGGTATGAATGATGGTAATAGCGATAAAGGTGATCATTCTACTAAAGGAATAAAAGCGGCAAATGAAGTAAATATTTATAATGGTACGATTTATATAAAAACATATGATGATGCAATTCATGCAAATAATGGTGTAACATTAGAAAATGGCGTAAATGCATTGGGAAATATTAATATAAATGGTGGAAAAATTTCTATTTATTCAAATGATGATGGAATACATGCAGATGGAGTTTTAACTATTTCTGATGGTATAATTGATATAACAAAAAGTTACGAAGGACTTGAAGGTTTACAAGTAATTATTAATAATGGGGATATTTCAATAGTATCTTCTGATGATGGTATAAATTCTACTGCCACAAGTGGTCAAGGAATAGTTATAGATGGTGGAAATCTTTATATTTTAGCAGGAGGGGATGGATTAGATTCTAATAGTAGAACTGCATATAGTGGAATAGTTTTCAAAGGTGGTAAAACTGTAGTTATATCCACAAGTGGAGGCAATTCTGCCATTGATACAGAAGCAGGATACACCTACACAAGTGGGTCGGTACTTGCAATTATGCCTAATGGTGGTATGACAAGTGAAGCAACACATTGTTCTAATTTTTCAAGTGTTGCAAAGAAAATATCTATGTCACTTAGTTCTGGCAAAACTTTAACTGTAAGTGTATCAAATAGTGCAATTTTGTCAGTAAAAATACCTTGTAATTTATCTGCAATCGTAATATATTTGGGGTCAACATCTGCAAATATTAGTTTAAATTAAAAATATGAAAAACTCATAAAATGATAATCACGATAACAGTTTGCTATATTTGTTATTTTTGGCAAAATATGATATAATCAATTATCTATTTTGTATGTAAAGTGAGGTGTTGTCGTGTCTGACAAAAATACTATGAGTATGATAGATAAAGTATTAATTGAAATGAAGAATGGCAATATAGATAATTTTGAAATATTGTATGAGTTAACATCTAAACCATTACTGGCATTATGTTATTCATATACAAAAAATGTTGAAGATAGTGAAGATGCTTTACATGATACTTATATGAAGGCTTTACAACAGATTAAAAAATTCAAAGGGAAGAAGGGATTTAATTGGTTATATACTATAGCTAAAAATACTTCTATCAATATTTTGAAAAAAAAGCAAAAAATAATTTTAATAGATGTTTTAGATGAAGAAAATAGTTTATATTTTGTTGATACTTCCCATTCTTTAATTGAAGATAATCAAGAAATATTAAAACTTGCAAAAGAAATTTTAAAAGATAATGAATTTAGATTAATTATATTACATACGATTGAAGGGCTTAGCCTTGTAGAAATAGCAAAAAGTTTAAATAAAAATGAATCAACTATTAGATGGCAATATAATAATGGTTTAAAAAAATTAAGAAAAGAACTAGAAAGGAGAAATAAGTAATGGAAAATAAAGATATTGAAGATCTGCTTTTAAAAGTTAAGTTAACTCCTAGTTCAAAATTGAAAGAAAACATTTTACAAGATGTTTATAAAATAAAAATTACAGAAAACAAGTTTCAATTAAGAAATACTGCTTTTAAAAAAATTGCTTTTGCTTTTTGTATATGTGTTGTATTGCTTTTAATTATGATTTCTGTTGTCAATATAAATCAATATAATCAAACGTATACTCAAATTTATTTTGATATTAATCCATCTATTGAACTCAATATTAACAAATATAATTATGTTGCAAGTATTAGATATCTTAGTGATGATGCTGAAGAAGTATTTTCAGATACCCAAATTATTAATATGAAAATAGAAAAAGCAATTTATAATATTTTATATACATTAGAAAATAAGGATTATTTTAATGAAAATAATGAGTTATTTATTAGTGGATATAGTAAAAATAAAGATATATCATCGGAGTTAGATAAAATATATGAAAAGACTGAAATATTTATGGAAAATAGGGATCATCCAATAAATATTAATAAGGATAAACTCACAAAAGATGATATAATGGGTGGAAAAGAACATGGTATGTCGCCAATGAAAAACAAAATTATTGATGAAATATTAGGTTTGGGTGGTCCGGGTACAAAAGAGGATTGGAAAGATAAACCAATGGGAGAACTAAAAGATAAATTGGATGAATTAAAAGATAAGCATGATATGCCTCCAAAAGATTATCCTAATCCACCTTATCGTAAAGAGTATGAATAATTTAAATTAAAGTTAATAATCAAAAAAGGATAAAAAATATCGTTTATTATTATAAGGAAAAAGATTAGATAGTAATTGTAAAATTTATTCAAAATCTAGTGATTGGTATAAAAAATAATATATGAAGATAATTTGATAGTAGAAAATATGTTATCGATAGTGTATAAAAGTATTGCTTGAAGCAATACTTTTTAATTGATTTATAAGAAAAGTATTTAAATATAAATAAAATTTATGAAAATGGTTTTTAAAAAATTTAAAACGCTTTCGTATGATTAAACATTGACAATAATTTCTTTCTAATTTATAATATTGCTAAATATTTTTTAAAGAAGAGGTGAAATATGAATTACAATGATAAAATAATTGGTGAAGGATTAACTTTTGATGATGTTTTATTAGTTCCACAAGAGTCTAATGTTTTACCAAAAGATGTATCTTTAAAAACGAAGTTGACAAAAAATATTGAATTAAATATTCCTATTGTTTCGGCTGCAATGGATACAGTTACTGAAGCAAACCTTGCAATTGCTTTGGCTCGTGAAGGCGGAATGGGCTTTATACATAAAAATATGTCAATTGAAGAACAAGCACATCAAGTAGATTTAGTTAAGAGAAGTGAAAGTGGGATGATTGCTAATCCGATTACACTTACTCCTCATTCAACTTTAAAAGATGCAGAAAATGTATTGTCATTGTATCATATTAGTGGACTTCCAGTTATTGATGAAGATGGTGTTTTAAAAGGAATCATTACAAATCGTGATTTAAAATATTTAGAGTTAGATGATACAAAAGTAGAAAAAGTAATGACAAAAGATAATCTTGTTACTGCAAAAGTGGGTACTTCTTTAGAAGAAGCAAAAAAAATTTTATGGCAGCATCGAATTGAAAAATTATTAATTGTTGATGATCAATTTCATCTCAAAGGGTTAATAACAAGTAAAGATATTGATAATGTTGTTAATTATCCTAATGCTTGTAAAGATGAGAAGGGACGCTTAAGAGTTGGTGCAGCAGTTGGAGTATCGGTAGATACTTTAAAAAGAGTTGATGCTTTAGTCAAGGCAGGTGTTGATGTAATTGTTGTTGATTCTGCACATGGTCATAGTGAGGGGATTATTAACACAGTTAAGGAGATTCGACAAAAATATCCTACTTTGGACTTGATTGCAGGAAATATTGTCACAAAAGAAGCGGCAATTGCTTTAATTGAGGCTGGCGCAAATACAGTTAAAGTTGGAATTGGTCCTGGTAGTATTTGTACAACAAGAGTGGTTGCTGGAGTTGGAGTACCACAGGTCACCGCAATTTTAGAAGTTGCTAAAATAGCTCATGAAAAAGGGGCTTATGTAATTGCTGATGGAGGTATTAAATTGAGTGGTGATATCGTCAAAGCGCTTGCAGCAGGTGGTGATGTAGTGATGCTTGGTTCGCTTCTTGCCGGATGTAAAGAATCTCCTGGTGAGGAAGTTATTTATCAAGGACGTCGTTTTAAAGTATATGTTGGAATGGGTTCACTCGCTGCTATGAAAAGAGGTTCCTCTGATCGTTATTTTCAGGGAAAAATAAAAGAAACTAAGAAATTAGTTCCAGAAGGAATTGAAGGGCGAGTAGCATATAAAGGAGAACTTGCCGATACGATTTATCAACTTTGTGGTGGTCTTCGTTCTGGTATGGGGTATTGTGGTTGTAACAATATTGAACAATTGCAAACAAAGGGAAAATTTATTAAAATTACTAATGCAGGGTTAAAAGAAAGTCATCCGCACGATGTTGAGATTACAACTGAGGCTCCTAATTATTCAAAATAGAAAGAGGAATTGGAATGAAAAATTATGATCAAATTTTAGTACTTGATTTCGGTAGTCAATATAATCAACTTATTGTTAGAAGAATAAGAGAGATGGGAGTTTATGCTACATTGGTTTCTCATGATATTAGTCTTGATGAAATAAAAAATATTTCAAATGTAAGAGGTATTATATTGAGTGGTGGTCCTCATTCTGTTTATGATAGCAACGCTTTTACTTGTGATCCAGAAATTTTTTCTTTAGGAATTCCTATTCTTGGAATTTGTTATGGTATGCAATTTATGGCAAAAACCTTTGGTGGTTTGATTACAAAATCGGAAATCTGTGAATATGGAAAAAGCGAAATGTTGATTCATGATGATAGCCCCTTATATAATCACTTGCCATTCAACCAAATAGTTTGGATGAGTCATGGTGATTATGTCAAAACTTTGCCTCAAGGATTTAAAAAGATTGCTAGTTCTAAAACGTGTGAATTGGCAAGCATTGCAAATGAGGATAAAAGATTGTATGCTGTTCAATTTCATCCAGAAGTAAGACATACAATGTATGGAAATCAAATTTTACATAATTTTGTTTTTAAGATTTGCAAAGCTTGTGCGAATTGGCAAATGGAAAATTTTGTTGAAGAACAAGTGATGAAAATTAAACAAGAAGTAAAAGAAAAAAAAGTATTGTGTGCCTTATCTGGTGGAGTAGATTCAGCTGTTGTGGCAACTTTAATTCATAAAGCGATTGGTGATCATTTAACTTGTATGTTTATTGATAATGGATTGTTAAGACAAAATGAAGCAGATGATGTTATGAAAGTTTTCCAAGAAAATTTTCACATGAATATTATAAAAATTGACGCAAATGAACGATTCTTAAAAAAATTAAAAGGTATAACTCATCCAGAGGAAAAAAGAAAGATAATTGGTCATGAGTTTATTAGTGTTTTTGAAGAAGAAATAAATAAAGTTGGTCAATTTGATTACCTTGCTCAAGGAACTCTTTATACAGATATTATAGAATCAGGGACGAAAACTGCTCAAACAATAAAATCTCATCATAATGTTGGGGGTCTTCCTAAAAATATGAATTTTAAATTAATTGAACCATTAAAAGTTCTTTTTAAAGATGAAGTAAGAAAATTAGGTTTGCAATTAGGTCTGCCTAAAAAAATTGTGAATAGACAACCATTTCCAGGACCAGGTCTTGGAATTAGAGTTCTTGGAGAGGTTACTTTTGAGAAATTAGAAATAGTTCGTCAAAGTGATTTAATTTTAAGAGAAGAAATCTTAAAAGCGAATTTAGAGGATGCTATTTGGCAATACTTTACTATTCTTCCTGATATTGCAAGTGTAGGAGTTATGGGCGATCAAAGAACATATGCTTATACTATTGCTATTAGAGCAGTAACATCTATTGATGGAATGACTGCTGATTGGGCTAAAATACCATATGATATTTTGGAAAAAATTTCAATGAGAATTGTCAATGAAGTACAAGATGTCAATAGAGTAGTCTATGATATTACATCAAAACCACCATCAACGATTGAGTGGGAATAATTATATATTGGGTGTATTGGTAGGATAGTTTTAGTACTTCATTGTTTGTATGTTTATTATTCAATTCTTAAGGAAGGATGACCAAAATGGAAACTAGACATAATAAAAAAATAAGCACCATTCAAATTCGTCCTTATCAAGAAACCGATTTTGAACGTTTGGCACAAATACATGATTGTGCTCGTAAAAATGAATTAGCTTTGGCAGATTTATCAGCAGCATTTATACCATTATCAATAGCAGCAGTTAAAGAAGACTTATTTTCATACGATGTTTATGTTGCAGAATATAATGATGTTGTAAATGGGTTTATAGCATTTTCAAAAGAAGAAATTGCGTGGTTGTATGTTGATATAAATAATACGCGTAAAGGCATTGGCAAAAGTCTACTTAGTTTTGCTCTTGATAAGGTGAAACCTAATGTGAGTATTGAAGTATTAAAAGGAAATTTACCTGCAATCTTTCTTTACTCATCTATGGGGTTTAAAATTACAGAAACATTATCTGGTAAAATGCCTGGAAATGAGCACTTTTTGGTTACCGTTCATATTATGAAAAGATAAATATAGGTAATAACATAAAGCGTATGCAATCATTTGATTTGAGGTAATTATTCAAGATAGTGCTATTATAAAAAGCAATAGAATGGATAGGGTTTGATGATAAAATTTCAAAGGGAAGGATAAAATATGAATACACCAACATTAGAAACGAAACGCTTAATTTTAAGAAAATTTACAGAAAATGATATAGAGGCCTTATTTCTTATTCTTAAAGATAAAGAAGTTAATACATTTTTACCGTGGTATCCTATGAAAAATCTTGAACAAGCAAAGAAGTTTTACGAAGAAAGATATACTTTCACATATTTAAAGCCACAAGGATATGCTTATGCTATTTGTCTTAAAAGTGATAATTTTCCAATAGGCTATATAAAAGTTGATATGGAAGAACCTCACGATTTTGGTTATGGACTGCGGAAGGAATTTTGGCATCAAGGAATTGTTAGCGAGGCTGCAAAAGCTGTTGTTGAACAAGTAAAGAAAGATGGGCTGCCATATATTACAGCAACACACGATGTGAACAATCCTAGAAGTGGTAATGTTATGAAAAAAGTTGGTATGAAATATTGTTATTCCTATGAGGAATTATGGCAACCTAAAGGATTTTTTGTTACATTTAGGATGTATCAATTAAATTTTGATGGCCATGATGATTTTGTATATAAAAAATATTGGGATATGTATGAAAATCATTTTGTTGAAAAAATTTAAGTTGTTAGAGGTCAAAAATGATTATTTTAATTACCGGCGCATCTCACACAGAGAAGACAGCATTGGCTCAAAAATATTAGAAAAATATCAATACCTTATCTTTTAATTGATCATTTAAAAATGGGATCAATACGAAGTGGAAAAACAAATTTAACTCCAGAAGATGATAGAAAATTAGAATCTTATATGTGGCCAATTATTAAAGAGATGATGAAGACTGCAATTGAAAATAAACAAAATCTTGTAATAGAAGGTGGGTATATTCCCTTTACATGGAAAGCAGATTTTAATGAACAATATTTGAAAGAAATTCGCTATTCTTGTCTTGTAATGAGTAAAAAAATATATTAAAAACAATTTTTTAAAAATAAAATAGTTATGCTTAATATAGTTGAACAACATATAGAGGATTCATGGTGTAGGATAGATTCTAGTATTGATGAAAATGCTTATTATCAACGAATGTGTGAAAAGTATCATTATCATTATATTTTAATTGACGATGTTTATCAGGTTGAAATTGATTGAGAAGAATTGTAAAAGAAATGAAAAGTATAAATGATTGAATAGGTATTTGATAAAAGGAGAATAGCATTAATATGATAAAAAATTATTATGGGAACTTATGTACTGAAATGTATGAAATTTTACACAAAGAAGCACCACAAGATGAATTAGAGTTTTATCTTTCTTATGCTGAAAAAGGAATGTCGATTTTAGAACCAATGTGTGGTAGTGGACGTTTTTTAGTACCTTTTCTAGAAAGAGGATATAACATTAAGGGGATAGATGCATCCAAAGAAATGCTTTCAAAATTGAAAGAAAAAGTTCCTACCGCACAAGTTTTTCAAGGTGATATATTGAATTTTGATGAAAAAGAAAAATACGATTATATTTTTATATCATCTGGTTCTGTTTCCTTGTTTACAGATATGGAGTTATGTAAAAAAGTTTTACAAAAAATGAAAAATTTATTAACAAAAAAGGGTAAGTTTGTTTTTGCGGTAGACACGGTAGCAAATAAATGTCTTGATGATTTGGATTATAAAGTTTCAATTTCTGTAAAGACAAAAGAGGGGTTTGATCTTATTCTTAAAACAAAAAATACTTATGATGAAAAGACTCATACACAATATTCTTTTAGTATTTATGAATTATATAATGAATCAAAATTATTACAACAAGAATTGATGGATTTTCAAACTCATCTGTATGAATTAGGAGAGATAGAAGCATATCTACATACGATAGGCTTTACTAAGGTAATCGTATATGCATCTTATGAAAAAGCAATAGCTAAAAATAATCAAACAGAAATGTTTTTATATGAGTGTTCTTTTTAAAATACTTAAAATTGATTTAGAGAAGGTGTCATTTTGGTAAAAATTAGATATGTGGAATTTAAAGATCAAACGTTTTGGTATCGTCTTGATAAACATTTATCCCCCAAAGAATTTAGAAAAAAAGTTGAAAATAAAGAAGGGTATATATTATTAAATGATAATAAGGCAATTGGTCTTTTGCGATATAATTTTTTTTGGGATAATATTCCTTTTTGTACAATGCTTTCAATTGATAAGAAATTTCAAAACAATGGTTATGGTAAGATGATGATGGAGTTTTGGGAAAACGAGATGAAATGGCAGGGACATAAAATTGTTTTGACTTCTACACGGGTTGATGAAAAAGCTCAGGATTTTTATCGTAAATTAGGATATCAAGATTGTGGTGGGTTGCTTATTAATAATGATGAGTTTAAACAGCCGATGGAACTTTTTTTGATAAAAACGCTTTAGAAAAATAAAGGTATGGAATATAATAAATGAATAAATAAAAAGTTGTAAGTATGTTAGCCTATGTGTTGAACCTTGCAACTTTTCTTTATAATAGATCCTATAAGTAAATGGATAGTCAAATGAAAATAAAAATGATATAATAATACAAGAAAGAAAGGTATGGATATGAAACAAGAACGTTGTATAAGTTATTTAAAACCATTTACCAAAAGATTAATTATTGGCCCGATATTTAAATTTATTGAAGCAGTTTTTGAATTAATTGTGCCTATTTTAATGGCTTTAATTATAGATGAGGGAATTAAAAAACGTGGTGGTGATCTTAAATATATCTATAGTATTGGCATTATTATTATCGTTTTAGGTATTCTAGGTCTTGCAAGTTCTCTTGTTTGTCAATTTAGTGCATCTAGGGCTTCCCAAGGTTATGGAACGCTTTTAAGAAATGCTATTTTTAAAAAAATAAATAGTTTATCAGCAAAAGAATTAGACACTATGGGTAGTGATGCTTTGGTTAATATTATGACAAACGATATTAATCAATTACAATTAGCCGTTGCAATGTTAATTAGATTGGTCGTTAGGGCTCCTTTTTTAGTGCTTGGAAGTCTAGTTGCTTCTATGATAATTAATTTTAAAATTGGTTTAATATTTTTAATTATGATTATATTAATTTCAATTGTTTTGTACTTTATTGTTAAAGCTAGTTCTACAAAATATACTAAAGTTCAAAGTAAATTAGATGATCTAAGTATTGTATCAAGTGAAAATTTAAAAGGTTCACGGGAAGTCAGAGGATTTGCAACACAAGAAAAAGAAAAAGAACGTTTTATCAAAGAAGCAAAAGCTTATCAAAAAGAAGCTCTTTCGATTGCTAAAATCTCCTCTTTATTAAATCCTTTTACTTCGGTTATTACTAATATTGCAATTATTGCAATTATTTATTTTGGCAGTAAAATGGTAAATAGAGGCAATTTGTTACAAGGTGAGGTTATTGCTCTTGTAAATTATATGAATCAAATTCTTCTTGCTTTAATTGTCGTTAGTAATTTAGTTGTTATTTTTACTAAAGCATATGCTTCATTGAAAAGATGTGATGCTCTTCTTAGTCTAAATAGTTCGATTAAAAATGGGGAAGATACGGATATCAATTTTGATAATGAAAATATAATTGAGTTTAAAAATGTTTCTTTTGCATATGATGACATAACAGAAACATCCATTTATGATATTGATTTTAGCATTAAGAAAGGTTCCACAATTGGTATCATTGGTGGTACGGGTTCTGGTAAAAGTACACTTATTAAATTAATTGAAAGATTTTATGATCCAAGTTTGGGTAAGATATATTTAAGCGGTAAAGATTTACAAGAGTATGATTTGAAAATTTTAAGAAAAACAATAGGTTTAGTTCATCAAAAAGCGGTTTTATTTAAAGGAACAATTAGAACTAATCTCCAAATGGCAAATAGTAATGCCTCAGATGATGAGATGATTGCCGCCTTAAGGGTTGCTAAAGCCTTCGATTTTGTCATGGAAAAAGGTGGATTAGATGCATGGGTAGAAGAAAATGGTAGGAATTATTCGGGTGGACAAAAACAAAGAATTACAATTGCACAGGCCATTGTTAAAAAGCCAAATATTTTAATTTTAGATGATTCTACTAGCGCTCTTGATTATATGACCGATGCGGCAGTTAGAAAAAATATTAAAAACTATTCTAAAGATTTAACAACAATTATAATTTCACAGCGAGCAAGTTCTTTAAAAGATGCTGATAAAATTATAGTTTTAGATGATGGTAAAATTGAGGGAATTGGTACACATAATGACTTATTAAGAGATTGTATGGTTTATCAAGAAATTTGTTCTTCACAAAAAGAAGTTGGAGGAGAATAAAATGGTTAAGAGATTAGTACAGTATTTAAAAGGATATGTATTTTTCATTTTTGTTATTTTAGTCTTTGCTTTAATAAATGTAGTTACAACGCTTTTGATTCCTGTTTTAATTGGAAATGCTATTGATTGTATTATCGATTTTAATAATGTTAATTTTGAGCAAATCAATAAAATTTTATTTTTTATTTTTCTTTGCATACTTGTTGGTAATATCTTTGGATATTTGTATGAATATATGATGTCTTTTGTATGTGAAAAAGTAGTCATTCATTTAAGATGTGAGGTTTTTAATAAAATTTTGCATCTACCACTTTCATACATTGATAGTCATCGTCATGGTGATATGGTAAGTTTAATTATTTCAGACATTGAACAAGTATCAGATGGACTTTTACAAGGATTTAAACAACTATATAGAGGAATAATTATGATTATTGCCACATTATTATTTATGTTTTTAATAAAGTGGGAAGTTGCTTTGATTGTGATTTTAGTGACACCATTATCTTTATTTGTAGCTTGGTTTATTTCTAAAAAATCTCATGATTACTTTACTAAACAAGCTAAAATAAAAGGTGAATTGAGTGGTTATATTTTAGAAATGGTTACCAATCAAAAGAATATTAAAAGTTTTTGTTATGAAGAAACCGCAATTCAACGGTTTGAACAAATTAATCAAGATTTATATCAAATAGGAATCAACGCCCAATTTATTTCTTCAACAACCAACCCTTCTACTAGATTTGTTAATGGTCTTGTATATGCTTTAGTTGGAATTGTCGGAGCTGTTTTTGTGGTAAAAGATCCCCTTTCATTTAGTGTTGGAATGCTTTCCTCATTTTTATCTTATGCAAATCAGTATACTAAACCTTTTAATGAAATATCGGGGGTAGTAAGTGAGGTGCAATCTGCTTTTGCCTCATTTAAAAGAATCATCAATTTATTAGATGTGGATGATGAAATAGATGATGGATTAAAAGAAATTGATTTACCTGTTGATCATATAAAATTTGAAAATGTTAATTTTTCTTATCAAGAAAATCAACCTCTTATTACTGATTTTAATTTGACAATTGAAAAAGGTGAAAAAGTAGCAATTGTGGGACCAACCGGATGTGGAAAAACAACAATGATCAACCTTCTTTTAAGATATTATGATCCAGTAAATGGCGCTATTTATATTGATGACGTGAATACTTTAGATATTAAGAAGGATAATTTAAGACAAGCATATGGGCTAGTATTACAAGACACTTGGATTTTTAAAGGAACAGTTAAAGACAATATTGCTTATGCAAAGCAAGATGCTTCTTTTGAAGAAGTGGTAAAAGCGGCTAAACTTGCTCATGCTCATAGTTTTATCAAGAGGTTGCCGAATGGCTATGATACAATGATTAGTTCAAATAGTGGTTTATCACAAGGTGAAAAACAATTGATTACAATTGCTAGGCTTATGATGTTGAAACCAGATATGGTTATTTTAGATGAAGCTACCTCATCAATAGATACAAGAACAGAAAAGAAGATTGTTGATGCGTTTAATTATATGATGAATGGCAGAACAAGTTTTATTATCGCTCATCGTTTATCAACGGTTCAGGAAGCTGATAAAATTATTGTAATGAAAAGTGGTCATATTATGGAAATTGGTAATCATAAAGAGTTACTTGCAAAAGATGGTTTTTATGCTAAACTTTATCACCAAGGAATCGTTGATTCTTAAAAAATAAAAGATGAACGCAAAAATATGTATTGCTTAACACCTATTTCTATTTTATAGAATAGGTGTTTTTATTTGACAAATAATAACAAATTATTAAAAAAACTTGAAAAGGAAAATAAGCTTTAAAACTTGCGAAAGACTTCTTTTTGTGATATAATTTTACCAAAAGAGGTACGAATATGAATTTACCAAATAAATTAACAATTTTTAGAATGTTGTTGATACCAATTATAATGATTATTTATTCAATAAGACCCCTTCGGGAAAATTGGATATTATGGCATAATTTATCGCAGGCAAATTTTATTGTATTATTATTGATATTTGTTGGTGCGATGACTGACTTTTTTGATGGACAAATAGCGAGGAAAAAAAATTTAGTAACGAATCTTGGCAAATTTTTAGATCCGCTTGCTGACAAGTTATTAACGTGCACAGGTTTTATTATTTTGCTTGAACAAAATGCACAAAATCAAATATTATCAGGTGGTGTAGCTCCTAAATTACTTTGTTGGTGGATGGTAATTATAATTTTAGCAAGAGAATTTATGGTAACAGGTATCCGATTGCTTGCTGCAGGACAAGGAAAAGTTATTGCTGCAAGTTGGTATGGCAAAATAAAAACAACCTTACAATTTATTACAATCATTTTTTTACTTGCTGGTGGTGCTGTATATGTTGAAGGTAGTAATTTATACAATATTGCAACATGGTATGATATTGTCGCAAAAATTTTGATTGTGGCAATGTTAGCAGTGACAATTTTTAGTGGTTATGATTATGTTGCAAAAAATATTGATGTATTAAAAGAAACCAAAAAGAAACTAAAAAAATAGGAGAATTATATGGCTGAAAAAGTGAAACAATTAAAAATAGATGATATAGAAACACCTAAGGATTCCGCAAAAGAGAAAGCCTTAGCAGATGCTTTAAAGACAATTGAAAAAGCGTATGGTAAAGGATCAATTATGAAACTTGGTGATGCGAATCAAGAAAAAATTGAAGTTATTCCATCTGGATCAATTGCTTTAGATATAGCTCTTGGTGTTGGTGGTTATCCCAAAGGAAGAATTATAGAAGTATTTGGTCCTGAATCAAGCGGTAAAACAACTTTTGCTCTTCATGCGATTGCTGAAGCGCAAAAAAAAGGGGGCTATGCCGCTTTTATTGATGCTGAGCATGCCCTTGATCCGACATATGCCAAAGCTCTTGGCGTTGATACGGATAATTTAATTTTGTCGCAACCAGATAATGGAGAACAGGCGCTTGAAATTGTTGAAGCTCTTGTTAGAAGCAATGTCATTGATATCATTGTTATAGATTCTGTTGCTGCTTTAGTTCCAAAAGCAGAAATTGAAGGAGATATGGGTGATAGTCATGTTGGTTTGCAAGCGAGACTTATGAGTCAAGCAATGCGAAAACTTGCTGGTATTATAAATAAAAGTAAAACAGTTGCCATTTTTATTAATCAAATTCGTGAAAAAGTTGGTGTTTTATTTGGTAGTCCTGAGACCACATCAGGTGGACGAGCTTTAAAATTTTATTCGACTATTCGTCTTGACATTAGAAGAGTTGATCAAATAAAACAAGGAACAGAAGCAATTGGTAATTTAACGAGAATAAAGGTAGTAAAAAATAAAGTTGCTCCTCCTTTCAAAATTGCTGAAGTTGATTTAATTTATGGTAAAGGAATATCTTATGAAGGAGAAGTTTTAGATCTTGCAACTAATTTAGATATTGTTGAAAAATCGGGTTCTTGGTTTTCATATAATGGAGAACGTCTAGGACAAGGTCGTGAAACTGTAAAAGAATTATTAAGACAAAACCCAGAACTAGCCAAAGAAATAGAACTAAAAGTTCGTGAAAAAATTATTGGTTAAAATACGATGGGTTATCATAGTATTTTTTATAAAAATAAGGTAAAAATATTAGAAGAGGTATGAAATGTCAAAAGTCACAATATTTAATCATCCATTAATTCATCATAAACTTTCGATTATTCGTGATGAAAATACAAATACTAAAGATTTTCGTCAATCAGTAAATGAAATTGCTAATTTGATGGCGTTTGAGGCGACTAGAAATTTACCATTAAAAGAAGTCAAGACTAAAACTCCAATTTCACTTGCAACAACATATATGTTAGATTGTGAAGTGGTGATTGTACCAATATTAAGAGCAGGAATTGGTATGGTAGATGGAATTCATAGTTTAATTCCTACTGCAAAGGTTGGACATATTGGATTATATCGAAATGAAGAAACTTTAGAACCGCAACTTTATTATGCTAAGTTTCCCCCAACCTTGCCAAATGCAATTGTTTTTTTAGTTGATCCAATGCTTGCTACTGGTGGTTCAGCTGTTGCTGCAATCAATATTTTAAAATCGCATGGAGCTAAAACGATTATTTATATGGGAATTGTTGGGGTAGATCAAGGAATAAATTATCTCAAAGAACACCATCCTGATGTTGATATTTATCTTGCATCAAAAGATGATAAGTTGAATGAAAAAGGATATATTGTTCCAGGACTTGGAGATTGTGGCGATCGAATATTTGGTACTAAATAATTCAAAAAGGAGATAAAAGAATGGCAAATAGCAAAAAAAACGGATGCTTAAGTGTATTAGGTAATATTATATGGATTATTACTGGAGGGATTATCACCGCTATTTTATGGTTTTTATTAGGAGTTATTTTATGCATCACAATCATAGGTATTCCTTTTGGTAAACAATGCTTTAAATTTGCAACAATTACATTAGCTCCATTTGGTAAAACCGTTAATTTAAATTTCAGTAAACATCCTGTTGCAAATGTATTATGGTTGATTTTCTTTGGTTGGGAAATGTTTTTAGGATATGTTGCCTCAGGTGTTATATCGTGTGTTACAATCATAGGTATTCCTTTTGGTATACAAGCATTTAAATTTGGTACTCTTGCACTCATTCCTTTTGGCGCAACCGTAGATTAAAAAAATAGTACAAACTAATTTTTAGTTTGTACTATTTTTATTTTTTAAGATTAATAAATCAACAACTGCTAGATAATTAATTTCTGGTAAAAGTCCTTCTTTCACTAAAAAACCCTCATTTTTAAAATCTAAGTAACTAATACTCTTTTTTCCTCCATTTAAAGATAATAAATATTTTTTATATAAAATATTTGCCGGTAAAAGAAAAACTTCATTATAAAGAGGGAATTCAATTAATAAAAAAGCGATACCACCCATTTTTTCTATAGTTATTAGATGTTCAATTTGATGTTTAAAAATATGGGCAAAAGAAAAACTTTTACTATGACAACATTTTGCTTCAAAATCAATGTGATAACCTTTATAAATACCATTATAATCAGTAGTTGATGGTGTTCTATAATATGCTTCGACAATTCTGGCTTTATTTCTAGCAGGATAATCAACTTTGACTACTTGAATTGGTGTTGGTTTTTTATAGATAGAAGCAATATTAGCATTAAGATAGTAATTGTTGCTATTGTTCAATTTGGTTTCAAAATCAGTACCTAAATTGGCCTTTTTTAGGTTTCTTTTTTGATTTTCTAATTTTGTAGGCATTTTTTTCATTTGATTTGGATATTTAATCATAAATTCACCCATAATAATTATATCAGTAAAATTATTTTATCAAATAAATTCTAATTTGTCAAAAAATAAAATTAAACATAAAATGATTTCATTTTTACATTCATATTATAACTCTCACTTTATATTAATTGACAAGTAAGTCGTTTTTTGATATAATAAATCAGTAAGAAATTATGTGTAAATACACTAATATATATAATTTACATTACGAATAATAAAAATTAGAAGGAGACAAATGAATTTATGGAAATTAAATTGGGAGTTTGTATTCTTCTATGTGTTATTGCGCTTATTATAGGTGCTGTAATAGCTTGGTTTATTGCATATAACCGTGGAAAGCAAAATGTTGAAACCAAATATGAACGCCTAGGAAAAGAAGCAACAAAAATTATTGAGGATGCTGAAAAAGAAGGACAAGCTCAAAAAAGAGATTTAATTAAAGAAGCAAAAAAAGAAATTGCTGAAAATAAAATGGCGATGGAAAAAGAAATCTCTAGTAAAAAAGCAGAACTTCAAGAAGAGGCAAAGAAATTAGATCGAAGAGAAACGAATTTAGAAAATCGATCTGATAATCTTGATAAACGTGAAAGCGGTCTAATTACAAAAGAAAATAAATTAGAACAAAGAATTGCTGATGTTGAAAAACGTAATAATAGGATAGAAGAATTAATTAGCGAACAAGAACAAAAACTAATGGAAATTGCAGGTTTAAATCAAGAACAAGCAAGAGATATCGTATTTAAAAAATTAGAAGAAGAAATGTCAATGGAAATGGCAATTTATGTTAAAGATGAAACTGAAAAAGCAAAATATGAGGCTAGTCATAAATCACAAGTTATTTTAGCAAATGCCATTCACCAATATGCAAATGAAACTGTTCAAGAAAAAACGGTATCTGTTGTTTCCTTACCAAATGATGAAATGAAGGGTCGTATTATTGGACGTGAAGGTCGTAATATTAGGGCAATTGAGGCAGTAACGGGCGTTGATTTAATTATTGATGATACACCTGATTCTGTTGTTATATCATGTTTTGATCCAATTAGAAGAGAAATTGCTAGAAGAACTTTAGAAATTTTAGTAACAGATGGTAGAATTCAGCCACCTAGAATTGAAGAAGTTTATAGTAAATGTACGAAGGAATTAGAAAATGAAATTAGAGAAGAAGGAGAAAAAGCAGTATTTGAAACGGGTATTGGTAAAATTCATCCAGAACTAATCAAATTAATTGGTCGTTTACGTTTTAGAACAAGTTATGGTCAAAATGCGCTTGCTCATTCAAAAGAAGTTGCGTTCTTAGCCGGTAAATTAGCAGTCGAAATTGGAGAGGATGAAATTCTTGCAAGGCGAGCTGGCTTACTTCACGATATTGGTAAATCAACTGATCATGAACAAGAGGGAAGTCATGTTGATATAGGCGTTGAAATTGCAACTAAATTTAGAGAAAATCCTATTGTAATCAATGCGATTGCTTCTCATCATGGTGATGTTGAAGCGGATAATGTCATTTCTCATTTGGTTGCAGCAGCCGATACTCTTTCAGCAGCACGACCTGGTGCTCGCAGTGAATCTCTTGATAATTATATTAAACGATTACAACAATTAGAAGAATTAAGCAATGAATTTAAGGGTGTTGATAAGACATACGCTTTACAAGCAGGACGAGAAGTTCGAATTATCGTTAAACCTGAAGAAATTACAGATGCAGAAGCATATAAACTTGCTAGAGACATAAAAAATAAAATTGAAACAACGATGAATTATCCAGGTACAATAAAAGTAACAGTGATAAGAGAGACAAGAGTGCAAGAAGTAGCACGTTAGAAAGTGATATAAGAAGATGAAAATATTGCTTATTGGTGATATCTTTAGTATGGCTGGTCGCGAAATGATTGATAAGCATTTAGAAAATATCAAAAATACTAAAGGTATTAATTTCATTATTGCAAATGGTGAGAACATTGCCCATGGTAATGGTATTACGAATAATTATTATAAATTTTTATTAGAACATCATATCAATGTTGTTACTTTAGGCAATCATTCTTTTGCAAATCATGATATTTTTAATTTTATTGACGATGCTAAAAATTTAATAAGACCACTAAATTACCCTAAAGGGGTACCGGGAAAAGGTTTTGTAACAATAAATTATAATAATTTAAAAATTACGATTTTCCAAGTAATGGGAAGAACCTTTATGAATACCTCGCTTGATTGTCCATTTGAAACTACAGAAAATCTATTAGCAAAAGTAGATAGTGATATTTATATTTGTGATTTTCATGGTGAGGCAACAAGTGAAAAAATTGCTTTTGCCCATCATTTTGATGGAAGAGTAAATATAATCGTTGGTACACATACTCATGTGCAAACCAATGATGCACATATACTTCCTAAAGGTACAATGTATATGACTGATTTGGGTATGACAGGAGCTTTAGATGGTGTTATTGGAGTAGAAAAAGAAACAATTATTAAAAGATTTATAACTGGCCTTCCAGTCAGACATATTCCTATGGAAACAGGAAGAAAACAGTTTAATGGATTAATTGTGGAAATTAATGAAACAAATCATAAAGTGACAAATTTCGAGATTATGAATATGATAAAATAATAAATGTAGGCATATAATTCATAATTGATGAATAGGATTAAATGCAGTACAATAAATTTTACTAGGGGGGACCATAAAAATGGAAGTATTAAAAGTTTCATCAAAATCAAAACCAAATTCAGTTGCAGGGGCACTAGCTAATGCCTTTCGAGAAAAACAAACAGTTGAAATTCAAGCTGTTGGAGCAGGATCTTTAAATCAAGCTATTAAAGCTATTGCAATTGCAAGAGGTTATGTCGCGCCAACTGGCAAAGATTTAATCTGTGTGCCAGCTTTTAGTGACATTGTCATTGATGGTGAGGAGCGCACGGCGATTAAATTAATTGTAGAATCTCGTAAATAAGTTGGCTTTGCCAACTTTTTACTTACTTAGGAGGGTATATGGAATTACCAACTTTATATACACAACGTTTGATTATTAGACCCTTATCAATTTTAGATGCGGATGATATGTATGAATATGCCAAAACACCATATGTTGGACCAACTGCTGGTTGGCCACCACATTCATCAGTTCAAGAAACAATATCAATTATTAAGACAATGACCACAATCAAAACGCCATATGAACTAGGTAGTTGGGCAATTGTTTTAAAAAGTTCCAATAAAATGATTGGGACTATAGAATTATATAATTATATTTATCGTTTTAAAGCAGAATTGGGCTATTCTATTAATCCTGCTTTTTGGGGATGTGGTTTTGCCACTGAAGCAGCGCGTGAAGTTATATCCTATGCTTTTGAGTTTTTAGAGTTAAAAAGAATTGAAGTAGGAACATTTGTTGATAATTATCAATCACAAAGAGTATGTGAAAAACTTGGTTTTATCAAAGAAGGAATTGCAAGAAGTGGTTATGTAAGGTATGATGGCAAAATATTTGATAAACTTATTTTTGGTATGACAAATGAAGAATATCTAAAAATATATAAATAGAAAGAAAAAATGAATATGGCAAATAAATTAAAAATAAATGAAGAAAAATATGTTACACTGGTTGAACCTTCTTTAAAAGAGGCTAGAATGCGTAAAAGAAATAATATTGAAATTAATCAATTTCTTTTAAATTCCAAATATTTAAATCTTGGATCAGGTAAGCATTATATGTTAAAAACCTATGGGTGTCAAGGCAATCTTGCCGATAGCGAAAAGATAGCAGGGATTTTGGAACTATTAGGATTTGAAAAGGCTAGAAATGAACTAGAGGCAGATTTTGTTCTTTTCAATACTTGTGCGATTAGGGAAAATGCTGAAGAAAGAGTGTATGGCGAATTAGGTAGATTCAATCAATTTAAAAAAAGAAAACCAGATATGATAATAGGAATTTGTGGATGTATGCCACAAGAAGAAAAAACAATAACTACCATTAAGAAAAAATTTCCTCAAATAAATATAGTTTTTGGTACGCATAATATTGCATCTTTACCAGAATATTTATATGACGCAATGATGAACCAAAAAAAAGTTATTGATGTTTTATCAGTTGAAGGGGATATTTATGAAAATATTCCTATGGTTCGCGAACACTCAAAAAAAGCTTGGGTTAATATTATGTATGGTTGTGATGAATTTTGCACATATTGTATTGTACCATACACAAGAGGAAAAGAAAGATCGCGTAGACCAAAAGATATCATTGATGAGGTAGAAAAATTAGCCCAAAATGGATATGTTGAAGTAACATTATTAGGGCAAAATGTGAATGCGTATGGGAAAGACTTTACTGATTTCAATTATACTTTTTCAAATCTATTAGAAGATTTAAATCAAACAAGTATCAAAAGAATAAGATTTACAACATCTCATCCACGAGATTTAGATGATGCGACTATTGAGGCAATGGCATTGGGGGGGAATATTATGCCCCATCTTCATCTTCCTGTTCAATCTGGTAGTAATGAAGTTTTAAAAAGAATGAATAGAAAATATACTAAAGAGGAATATCTATCTAAAATTAATAAGTTAAAGAAATTAATTCCTGATATTTCTTTTACCACAGATATTATTGTTGCTTTTCCTGGAGAAACGCAAGAACAATTTTTACAAACGATTGAACTTGTAAAAGAGGTTGAATTTGATGGTGCTTACACTTTTATTTATTCACCACGTGAAGGTACACCTGCTGCTAAATATGAAAATCTTTTAACTGAAGAAGAGAAGCATCAAAGATTGGAGACTTTGAATAAAGTTGTGAATGCTTATGCTTTAAAGGGTCATCAAAAATATGAAAATAAAATTGTAGAAGTTTTAGTTGAAGGCCCAAGTAAAAATAATAAAAATATTTTAACTGGATATACGAAACAAAATATGCTGGTTAATTTTAATGATGATAAAGAAAGACCTTGTCAAATTGGTGATTTGATTCAGGTTAAAATAACAAAAGCCTATTCATGGCATTTATTTGGAGAAGTATTAAAATAATGCATTCAAAATTGAAAAAACCTTTTATTTATGTTATAATAGAATAAAAGGTTTTTATTTTTATTAGAAAGGGAAAATGAATATGAAAATTACATTAAAAAGGATATCTAGTTGGTTTTTAGTAATAGGGGCAATATTTTTAATACTAGGATTGAGTGGTTGTAAAGAGAAAGATGATATAGAGAAAACATACAATATTACTTATCATCTTGATGGTGGTCAAGGATTAAATTTACCAGTAACATTTCAGACTAACGATAGGTTAACTTTAGATTCTCCTCAGAAAGCAGGGTATAAATTTGTCGGTTGGTATTCTAACAGTGATTTTAGTGGCGAAATAGTAACTGAAATTATTGGTACTTGTCAAAAAGATTTAGATCTTTATGCGAAATGGAATGAAATTTATTATCTTAGTTTGATTGGAAATGGCGGTCAGATTGAGGAAAATACGATAGAGTTTACGGAAGATGATGAAATCATTTTGCCAATTCCAACAAAAAATAATGCTAATTTTATTGGCTGGTATTCTAATAGTGATTTTAGTGGTGAAATGGTAACAAAAATTGAAAAAGGTACAACCAATAATGTTACTTTCTATGCCAAATGGCAGGATATATATGAAGTGAATTTTATTTTGAATGAAGGCAGTTTAGAAATAGGAAATCAAATGAAATTTACTGAAGATGATGAAATAATCTTGCCAATTCCAAGCAAGAATAATTCTCTTTTTAAAGGATGGTATCAGACTATTGATTTTTCAGGTGATGTAGTAACAAAAATTGAAAAAGGTACTACGCATAATATCACACTATATGCGAAATGGGAACGTTTATATCAACTTTCGTATGATGCTAATGGTGGTACTATGCCAGATAATTACGATACCTCGTATTATTTAGGAGAAGGTAAAGTACTTCCAATTCCAACTAAAAATGGTTATCTTTTTAAAGGCTGGAGCGAGAGCCCTAATCATACAATTCGTGTACATTTTACCATTCCAATTAGTTATGAAGAAGATTTAGATTTAACTGCAGTTTGGGAAAAACAATTATATACTATCAATTATGTTTTAGGTGATGAAGTTTTTGCTGACAAACATCAACTTTTCTTAGCGTTTTTTACAGATTTTTATTACTATATTGTTGATTATCGTCAAAGAGAAAATTATTTAATGGATAGAGGTGTCAATGATTTAGAAACATTTTTATCAATTTGTGGTAGTTATACTGGTGGTGCTGCTGGTATGGGCAATGTTGGTAATTTGCTTGGTCAATTTTATTTAAGAATTGACGTTGGTGGAAATATTGATGATCAGACAGCAGATGATGGGTTTATAGGATATTGTTTAGAAAATAATAAATATGTAGAATTTGTGTATTTTATTCAAGATTTCTTTTATTGGTGGCGTCTTGATGAAGGGTACACGAATGGTCCTGATGATCCTGAGGGTACAGGTAGCGACTTTTTAGCATCAGCTTGGGCCTCAGTGGTTGATACCGCAAAATTTTTCTATTATGATAAAGATACTTTACCTTCATATTTTATATCTAAAGGGCATATTCCAGCATTTTATGATCGTATTCCATACATTGTTAATTTAGGAGAGAATACGTTTATTTATACATATGATTGGGAAGAAGGACTCAATTTACCAACCAGTTTAACTATGGATGGATATACTTTTGTAGGATGGTTTGATAATGAGAATTTTGAGGGAGATGCTTTAGAATATCTACCTACTAATATTTATCATAATATTACTTTATATGCAAAATTTGTGAAAAACAATAATTAAAAAAGATGACAAAATATTTTTGTCATCTTTTTTTATAAACTATACAATAGACAGTGAGAATAAAATAGTGTATAATAATAAATATTATTTAAAACTAATACTTTTGATGGAGGATGAATATGATTGAAGTAAAAAATCTATTTAAAAAATATACCGTTAAAAATGGAATTGAGGTAAAAGCTTTAGATGATGTTTCTTTAAAAATTGATAAAGTTGGAATGGTTTTTTTGCTTGGTAAAAGTGGAGCAGGTAAATCAACGCTTTTAAATGTTTTAGGTGGTCTTGATAGAGTTGATTCTGGTGAAATAATTATCAATGGTAAATCAAGCAAAGATTTTTCTCAAAGTGACTTTGATAGCTATCGAAATACATATTTGGGTTTCATTTTTCAAGAATATAATATTTTAAATGAATTTAGTATTGCTGAAAACATTGCTCTTGCCATTGAATTACAAGGTAGAAAACCTACAAACGAGGAAATTGATAATATTTTAAATCAAGTTGATTTGGCCGGATTAGCTAAGAGAAAGCCTAATGAACTATCTGGAGGTCAAAAGCAACGAGTTGCTATTGCTAGAGCATTAATAAAAAATCCTCAAATTATTATGGCTGATGAACCAACAGGAGCACTAGATAGTAAAACGGGTAAACAAATTTTTGATACACTTAAAGCCTTATCTCATGATAAATTGGTTTTGATTGTTTCTCATGATCGTGAATTTGCCGAACAATATGCAGATAGAATTATTGAATTAAAAGATGGTAAAGTAATAAGTGATGTAGAAAAAACAATTATTCAAACGCAAAATCAAGAAGGCATAAATATTATTGATAACAAGATTATTAAAATTGATAAAGATTATATTTTAAAAGATGAAGATTTTCTTAAAATTAAAGATTATATAAAAACAGCTAAAAGTGATGTGATAATTTCTGTTGATAATCAAAACAATGAAAAAATCAAAACAATAATGAATTTAAGTGATGAAGGATTATGCAAGTTTATAGATACGAATCAAGATAAAATAGTAATTCAAGATGAAAATTATAAAACAATTAAATCAAAATTGGGATTTAAAAAAGCGTTTAAAATGGGAGCATCAAGTTTAAAAATAAAAAAATTTAGATTAACTTTAACGATTTTTCTTTCATTTTTAGCCTTTATGATGTTTGGTCTTGCTAATACGATGAGTAGTTATGATAATATAAAAACAACTGTAAATTCGATTGTAGATTCCAATATTGAATATGCAACTTTTAAAAAACAAAAAGTTTTTTCCTATGGTGAAGGAAATAATGATTTTTATTTAGAAAATAGTTTAATAAATGAGGAAGATGTTTTAAAAATATCAAATGATACGAAACTTAATTTTACAAAAGTATATGGAGCATTTCAAAAGTATGAAATGCCTAGTTTAAATTATGTAGATTTTAAAAATATTTTTTTAGAACAGATGAGCAATTTTAATGGGTTTACTACAATTGATATGAATTTTATAAATCAATATGATTTTGATTTAAATGGTTCTTTACCAGAAAAAGATGATGAGATAGCAATAACTAAATTGGTTGAAGATGTTATAAAAGAATATGGTATTAGAGATTATAATGGTGTAGAACAAGAGAATTTAGATAGTGCTCTTCATTTAGAAATTTCAATTTTTGGATTAAAAATGAAAATTGTTGGCGTGATAGATACCAAAGCAGATATTAGTGAATATCAAGATTTAAAAGGCGATTCAATTGCTGATTACATGAAAATGCAATTATTCAATTCTTATTTAGAAAATGGTCCGCATTTACTTTTCTTTGTAAAGGATACTATGATTGATTCTTTGAATAAAATGTATTCCAATAATCATGATATGTTAGAAATAGAATGGAATAATCAATATTTCACTTATAATAAAATTATGAATGGTAAAGAAGATGATATAAATGATAAAGAAATTTTATTGCCATATTCATTTGTTGAAATGATTGATTTCTTTAATACTGTTAATTTAAATGAAAATGATGAACAATATCAAAAAGTGATACAAATGCCTGCATTTAATGATGTTATGTATTATTTATATTTTATGCACAAACAAGAAATTGTTAAATTATTTAATGATAAACAATTAACAATATCGGATTCTTTTAAAAACGATTATCATATTGATTCTTTAGAAAACCAACAAATCCTTTATATTTTTAAAGTATATCAAGATAGTTTTTATGCTTCATCTAGTGAAGATATAGATAAAATATATCAAATTATGGATGAACTTTTGCAAAATTTCAATTTTGAAAAAGAAGAAAGAATAACTTTTTATAATAAAAAGATGAAGGAGTATTCCGATCAATTATTTATTAATATTGCCTATTATAGTGATCGTAATTATTATAATACAATCTATCAAATTGTAGGTATTACGGATAATGCAGAGGCTGTTATTATTCATGATGATGAACTATTTGATAATTATATAAATGTTGATGATGGTATATATAAATATGTTTTTGCCAAAATGCCAACATCGGATAAGGAAATTAAAAAACTTGTTGAATATCATTTTCAGCCTGTTACAAAAGTAGGAGAAAGTGTTTTTAGTTTAAATAATGAAGTTGTTAAGACATTGACAGAAATTAATTCTATTTTTGAGGTTTGTTCAAAAATCTTTTTGTATGTTGGGCTTGGTTTTGCCATTTTTGCTTCACTTTTACTATTAAATTTTATAACAATTTCAATTAATTATAAAAAAAGAGAAATTGGAATTTTAAGAGCAGTAGGAGCGAGAAGTAAAGATGTGTTTAAGATATTCTTTAGTGAAAGTTTGATTATTGCAATTATTAATGCTATTTTAGCTAATATTTCCTTATTTATTGTTGTTTTTTGCATTAATACAACTTTAAGAAAAAATTATAATTTATTAATTACTATTTTAAATCCGGGAATTTTACAAATCATATTAGTTTTTGGTATATCAATTTTGGTTGCATTCGTATCTAGTTTTGTTCCTGTTTATTTTATTGCAAATAAAAGACCAATTGATGCTATTAACAATAGATAATTAAATGATTAAATCATGATAAAAAAGAAAATATCACCAATTGTAGACTATTGTCATAGATTAAAGTAGGTGATAAAATGCAAAGCATTAATAAATATTATTTAGTTGGTATTAAGGGGACAGGGATGTCAAGTCTTGCAAAATTGTTGAAAGAAGAAGGAAACGAAGTGGTTGGAAGCGATGTAGATGAATATTATTTTACTGAAGATACTTTAAAAGAACAAGAAATTGAAATCAAGTCATTTAATCGTTCCAATATTACAAAGGATTATTTTTATATCATTGGGAATGCTTTTAATAAAAGCAATATAGAAGTAGATGAAATAATAAATCAAAAGAATGATTATTTATATTATCATGAATTTATTGGCCAAAAATTAAATAAAAAAATTATTGCGTGTTCAGGTACACATGGCAAAACGACAACATCTTTTTTACTTGTTGATTTTTTGAAAAAAGAATGTAATTATATTATTGGTGATGGTGAGGGTGGAAGTTTTGATACAGATTTATTGGTTTTAGAAGCCTGTGAATATAAGGAGCATTTTTTAAGTTATCATCCAGAATTGTTAATTATTACTAATATTGAGTTAGATCATACGGATTTTTATAAAAATGAAAAACAATTATTTACATCTTTTCAAAAATTAGCAAATCAATCTCAAATGGTTTTAGTAAATGGTGATGATAAATGGGGTAAAAAAATCAAACATATAAATAAATTGACTTATGGCTTTAATAAAAACAACGATATTCAAATTAAAATCCTAAGTACTACTACAAGGGGATATTATATTCAAGTGAAATATCAAAACAATATGTATTTAAAAGTGCCTTATTTAGGGCGTCATATGATTTATAATTATGTTTCTAGTTATATGGCAGCAATTTTATTGAAAAAAAAGCCTTTTTTAAGTGAGGAAGGAAAGTTACCTAAACGAAGACTTTCAACCTGTCAATTTAAAAATAGTGTAGTTATTGATGATTATGCTCATCATCCAACAGAAATTAAATCTTTATGTGAAACTTTAAGACTGATGTATCCTACAAAGAAAATTAATGTAATTTTTCAACCACACACATATGAAAGAACGCTTCATTTTAAAAAAGATTTTATTAAAGTTTTAAAAAAATTTGATAAAGTTTATATTTTAGATGTTTTTACTTCCAAAAGGGAAAACAAAAATTATAGCTTACAAAGAAAGATTGATAAATTCTTTCATCGTTTTTATCGATATGATGATGAATGTTTAAAATGTATAGGTAAATTAGATGATGTATGGGTTTTCTTAGGAGCTGGTGTTACAAATCGTTTGATTCAAAAAATAACATATGAAAATATCTAATAAATTTTCATAAAAATTTGCAAAATATCTTGATATTTCAATCCAATTGTGATATAATATTTGTATGAAATATGAAATGAGGTAAGACTATGAAAGGTGATAAACGCACAAGTCCTAATAAGATTTATGATGTTGCTGGGGCAGCTGGTGTGTCTTTAGCTACGGTTTCAAGAGTCCTCAATCATCCGGAAAAAGTAAAACCTGCTACTCGTGAAAAAATTGAAAGGATAATCAAAGAACTAGGATATAAACCTAATTTAAATGCCAAAGGATTAGCCAGTTCAAAATCTACAACGGTTGCTGTGGTTGTACCTGAACTTACGCGTAGTTCAATTGCGGGAATGGTGGATGGAATTGCAGCTACAGCGATTAGAAGAGGATATTTGATTAGATTGTTTGTAAATAATAGTAGTAATAGTGAAAATCCGGTTAGTGAAGAACAAGAACTTTGGCGTACAGTTATGTCTTCTGGAGTAGACGGTATTTTATATATTAACGATGAAATTGCTGATGAGTATTTAGAAATCATTAAGGAATCTAGTGTAAGTGTTGTTTTAACCAATACAGTATGTAGTGATCCTGAAATTCCATCGGTAGCAATTGATTATAAAAAAGCTGCGTATGAAATGACTAAAGAGATGATAGAAAGAGGAAATAAAACGATATGGATTATTTCCACTATTAAGAAATATGCTGTTAATGATTTGAAGGTTCAAGGCTATGAAATGGCAATGAAAGAGGCAGGTTTAGAACCACGCATTATCAATGTTTCAGGTAAAACTTATTTAAATGAAAAGGCATACGAAGAGATTCTCAAAGATGAGTATCCAGATGTAGCCATTGTCGTGAGAGATTCAATGGCAGTATCTTTTATTAATGTAGCAAGACAATTGCATATTTCCATTCCTGATCAATTACAAGTAATTGGGTTTCAAAATACTAAATATGCAGAATTATCAAGACCAACTCTAACTTGTATTAATACACCAATTTATGAAATTGGGGAAGTTGCAATGGATTTACTTACTGATTTGATGCATGAAGCAGAGTTAGAGGAAGAATATTATAATGATTTTAAACATAATGATGACAAAAACGAAGATTTGTTAGAAGAAGAGAAAATTGAAATAAATAAGAATGTAGATTATAGCATTGTTTGGCGTCAATCTACAAAATAGTAGATTTCTTAAAGGAAAAATTTAGAGACTAGGCTGGGTGGTGAAAAGTTTAGCAAATAAGAAATTGAATTATATCGGATATCAAAAGTGATTTTGATTATAGTTTTCCAAAGTGCAAATAGTAATGCTTGATTACTTTTGAATTAAGGTGGTACCGCGGAACTAAATTGTTTCGTCCTTAAATATTTTTAAGGACGATTTTTTATTATTATAAAAGGAGAAAGAATACAATGAATTTATTTGAAGAATTAAAATGGCGTGGATTAATTCACAATATTACTGATGAAAAAATTATAGATAAAATTAATAATGAGAAGTTAACCTTTTATCTTGGAACTGATCCAACTGGGGATAGTTTACATGTTGGTCATTTATTAGTCTTTATTTTTGCTAAACGTTTAGAGAAATATGGACATCACCCCATTTTTTTAATTGGTGGAGCAACAGGTTCAATTGGTGATCCTAAACCAAATGCTGAAAGAAAATTGTTAACCAAAGAACAGTTGAATCACAATGCAAATGGTTTATATCAACAAGTTGAAAGATTATTTAAATGTAAAATGGTAAATAATTATGATTGGACTTATAATATTGATATCTTGACTTTTTTAAGAAATTATGGTAAATTTTTTAATGTAAATTATATGATAAATAAAGATACGGTTAAATCAAGACTTGATAGTGGGATATCGTATACAGAATTTTCCTATCAGATTTTACAAGCGTTAGATTTTGAACATTTATTTGTTCAAGAAGGATGTACATTGCAGATTGGTGGGCAAGATCAATGGGGAAATATTACATCAGGCCTTGAATTAATTAGAAAAATTCATGGTGCTGATGCTGAGGCCTATGGGGTAACAGTACCACTATTTACAAAAAGCGATGGAACAAAATTTGGTAAAACTGAAGGTGGTGCAATATGGCTTGATGCTAAAAAAACAACACCATATGCTTTTTATCAGTTTTGGATTAATACTCCTGATAACGATGTAATACGGGAATTGAAACAATTTACTTTTCTTTCAAAAGAAGAGATTGAAAAAATAGAAGAATCTTTTAATCAAGAACCACATTTAAGAGTGGCTCAAAAGGCACTTGCTAAAGAAATGACAATAATGATTCATAGCAAGGAAAGTTATGAACAAGCAGTCAAATTGAGTGAGGCTTTATTTAGTGGTGAAATAGCTAATCTTTCAAAAGAAGAAATCGAAATGGTTTTTTCAGAATTACCGAAGATTGAAATATCAGAAGATATAGCATTAGTAGATGCTCTTGTAAACCTAAAAGCTGCTTCCTCTAAACGTGAAGCTCGTGATTTTATCAATGGTGGTGCAGTTTTGGTAAATGGACATCAAGAAAAAGATGTAACATATATGGTTAAAAAGCAAGATGCGATTGGTAAAACATATACAGTATTAAGAAGGGGAAAGAAAAATTATTATTTAATTGAACATAAATAAAAATTGATTTATAATAGAAAATGAAAGAATTACAAGAATTAACAAAATTAATTGAAGAAGAAATAAAAAATGGTGCTTTTCCTGGAGCCAATTATGCGATTGTGACACCCCAACGAACTTATTTGGGAACGGTAGGTAATAAAAGTTTAATTCCAAGTATCCAAAAGAATACAATTGATACAATATATGATATGGCATCGTTATCTAAAGTTCTTGCTACTACAACGTGTATTTTTAAATTAATGGAAGAAGGGAAGATTAGAACTGCTTCTAAAGTTCAAACCTATTTACCACAATTTGCGTATAAGCATGTTACAATTTGGCATTTGTTAACGCATACTTCTGGTCTTCCTGAAGGAATCAGTGGACTGTTAACGATGAAAAGTGCGAAAGATGTATATGAAAAAATCTTTTCTACACCGTTAGTCTATGAAACAGGGATGCAGATTAAATATTCTGATTTGGGGTATGTCTTGCTAGGTTTAATTATAGAAAAAATAGAAAATAGACCATTAGATGAAGTGATAAAAGAGAAGATATTTTTACCATTAGATATGATTGATACCACATATAATCCGAAAGATTTAAATAGATGTGCCCCAACAGAACTTAGAAATGATGATTTGTATCAAGGAATACTTCAAGGTAGTGTTCACGATGAAATGGCTTTTTTGTTAAATGGGGTTGCAGGCCATGCAGGAGTTTTTTCAACGGTTAAAGATGTAAGTCATTTTATTACAATGATTTTAAATAATGGTAAATATAATGATCAACAAATTTTATCGCCAACAACTATTGATTTGATGTTTACACCACAAGTTCATGAAAAAAGTGGAGTAATATGTAAAGAAACGATAAGAGGATTAGGATGGTTAATTGGAGGTTTTGCTAGTTCAAGTGGTGATTTGACTAGTAATCAAACAATTCATCATACTGGTTTTACTGGAACTAGTATTTTTATTGATAGAAGCAATGAAATAGGTTTTTGTTTGTTGACCAATCGTGTACATCCAACACGAAATACCTCAGGGCATATTGAGGCAAGAGGTAAAATTGCAAATTATATAATGGCAAATTATCAAAAATTTAAATAAAACAGAAAGGACAAATTAAATGGGAAAAACAATTTTAGCAATTGGTGGCCATATTGGTGATATGGAACTTACAGCAGGGGGATTGATGGCGACAAATGCTTTAAATGGGGGCAAAAATATTACGCTTGCTTTAACCGCAGGGGAGCGTGGTAATCCTGCTCATTTATCGGTTTTAGAATATCGTAGGCAAAAAATAAATGAAGCTAAAGCATATATGGATTTAATGAATGGCGAGGCTTTGGTGTTAAAATATGCAGATGGGGAACTGCCTAACAATGATGAGGTAAAAAAAGAAGTTGCGGAAATAATTGTTAAGTATAAACCAGATCTTATCGTTACACATTGGCATTCTAGTATGCATAAAGATCACAATAATACCCATTATATTGTGCAAGATGCGCAATTTATTGCTGGTGTAATTGGCAATAAGGAAGGAATTCGTCATTATGCTCCTGTTTATTTTTGTGAAAATTGGGAAGATGATAATGATTTTGATCCCTATATTTATGTTGATATAACAAAAGGGTTTGATTTATGGTCTAAAGCTTTACATACACAGTGGTTTGTTATGAATAGCAAGGATTTTGCTTACTACGATTACTATACGTCTTTGGCTAGATGTCGTGGGGCGTTATCAGGAAAAAGATATGCGCAATGTTTTAATGTTTTAAAACACCATAAAAAAGAGGTGAAAGATGAATTATAAAAACATATTGATAAAACCATTATGCATTATTGTTTTGATATTATTTTTATTATGTCCTTTTGTAGTAGGGGCTAGCACAGAAACTAGAGTGTTAACGACTGCTAAAAATCCAACTGGTGTAAGACATTATGGGACAAATGAATTAGTTGAAATTATTAAAGAATATGACAATGCCTATGCAGAGATGCGAGGAGTTTGGGTTGCAACTGTTTATAACATTGCTATTTCTAAACAAAATGGGTTAAATGAAAAAGCTATTACTGATTATAAAAATGAATTTTTAACTATTCTAGACAGAATGGAAGAATTTGGTATGAATACAATTTTCTTTCAAGTAAGGCCATCAAATGATGCTTTTTATGAGTCAGAACTTAACCCGTGGAGTCAATTTTTGGTTGGAAGTGGAGTGCATCCTGGATGGGATCCTTTAGAATGGATGATTGATGAGACGCATAAGAGAGGATTTAGTTTTATGTGTTGGATGAATGCCTTTAGAGTTACAACAGAAACATATGTTACAAATGGTAGTGCTTTATCTCTTCCTGTAAGTGAACTTGTACAAATGAAACACGATGCTTTAGCAAATTTAGCTGAAGGGAATTTCGCAAAAGAACATCCAGAATATGTCATTGCGGGAAGTTATGATGAAAAACTAATCTTAAATCCTAGTGAGCCAGCGGTTCAAAAATTTATAGTGGATACTATTATGGAAATTGTTGAAAATTATGATGTTGATGGACTGCATTTTGATGATTATTTTTATCTAAATGGCACAACATCAAGTGATTTAGAAAATACAAATTTTGTTGGTAAAGGTGCATATACTCAATCGGGAATTGACATTATGAATGATTGGCCTAATTATTATGCTTATCTTGATGATCCTCAAAACTATGGTAAAGATGTTTTTGGTGAAAATGGAATTTATGGTATGGAACCAGGTTTAAATCTTGGTGATTTTAGAAGAGAAAATATCAATATTATGATGCGCAATATTCGTAAAGCGATTGATGCATACAATGAAAGAACAGGGAAATGTGTAGAGTTTGGTAGTAAACCAGCCGCTGTATGGCGTTCTAATTCAGAATATTGTACTGCTGGTTCAACTAGATGTAGTGAAAATGGTTCAAATACAGCAGAATATGCTTACAGTACTTATTCCGATTTGTATGCAGATTCGTTAAAATGGGTCGAAGAAGGGTTAGTAGATTGGGTAGCTCCTCAAGTTTATTATGCATTTGAAGATCTCTATGCACCATATGCTGATGTTGTTGATTGGTGGGCTGAGCAAGTTACAAGAGTGAATGCGATAAGGCAAGAGGAAGGCAAAAAAGATATTAGATTATATATTGCTCATGGCATTTATAAATATCGAGATAATCCAGATCAATTTTATCGCTCTGTAGAAATAACTGATCAAATTAGGTATAATAAACATTATGATGTAATTAAAGGTTCGGCAGTATATTCATATGAAATATTATATAAAATTCTTGGTAATGATGTTACATCTTCATATCCTAATGCGGAAACGATTAGAAAAGCAGGGATGTCAGTTTTTAAAAATTTATGGACAAACAATAAGGTTTTTCCGCTTGAAGTTGGTGAAGATGACTCTCAACATTTAGAAATTTTAGAGTATTCACTAAAAGAAACTTTAGAACAAAATTTAATTTTAAGTTTTGATGCAATTGATGGGGCTAGAGCATATGGTTATTATAAAGTACCAAAAGATGAGGTATTTGATAAATATAAAATTGAATATCGAATGGACATTTTATATGCGGGATATGAGGAAAATAAAAGATTATCAATGAATTTAGGTACTTGTGATGAGAATTATAATTATTATTTAGTTCCTGTTTCTAAAAATGGTTATGTTTCAGATAAGGCAACTATTATCAATTTAGACAATAAACAGCCAAATTTAGCTCCTAATTCAACAGATATTAAGATCATAGATTATCAAGAAAATATAAAAGCCGGTAGTAATATTATAGGTGAATTTGAATTGCCGACAGATCCTAATCATGATCTTGTTTCCTATGTTTTTAAAATGGTAGAAAATGGAATTGAAAGAAATATTCAACCTGTAGTAACTATAAATGGTAACATTGTTCGTTTTGTTTGGAAATCTTATCTTTACGAAACAGCAAATTGTAAATTTAGAATTATTTTTTCAGATGGTGAATTAGAAACAATTGTGGATTCCCAAACTTTTAATTTAGTAGAAAAGTTTGCCCCAACAAGAGGAGAAATTCTCCTAAATAAGGCAATTTATCAAGGTTATGAATCAATTCAAATTAGTTATCATGGAATCAATGATATAGAAGGATATCCACTTACTTATTCGGCTAACTTAAAAGTAGATGATAAAGTTTATGATATTACAGATTGTTTCAATCAAGCAATAAATCAAGAATTTGAAATTGAAGCATTAAATATTACATCTTCTAATTGTTATATTGAAATAATTGCAAGTAATGGATATCAATCAACCACAACAATCTCTAATAAATTTGCGATTATTGAAAATACTATACCAGTTGGTGGTAGTATCCAATTAGAAAATTCTCATTTAGTAATAGGGGAAAATTTAAAAGGTTCTATTGTTTTACCAACTGATAATGAAGAGTTAAACTACGACTTGTATCTTGTAATAAATAATCAGAAAGAAAAGATAACCCTTAATGATGATAGTTTGAATTTTGATATAAAGTTACCAGCAAATGAAATAAAGAATGGATATTTAGAGTTGATTGTTAAAGATTCTTATTATGAAGTTGTGATTAAAAGTAATTCTTTTACTGTACAATCATCACAAAATGAAGAACCTAATGATAAGAATTGTAAATCTTGTAAAAATAAAGATAATTTACAACTATTATTTGTTTTTTCTTATTTGGGTTTAGGATTATTCCTTTATAGAAAAATGAAAAAGCATTAATCAAATAAATGAAAGAATACATTAGATAAGTATTTCAACATAATTACTTAAAATCTAATGTATTTTTTTATAAATAAGAATTTAAAATATTCTTTTTTCAATAGGGTTGATAAAACTAAATAAAATATGTATAATAGAGGTGGTGATAGAATGAAAATATATGATACACATAGTGATATAATGTTTAATCTTTATAATAGAACGATGAATGGCGAAAAAGATGTTTTTGCCAAATATCATCTTGATGATTTGAAAAAGGGGGGGATTGCTGGAGGCATTTGGGTTATTTATAGTGAAACAGATTTCGATATTCAGCAAGCCTATGATAGTGCTATACATGCTTTTAAGCCATATGAAAAAGAATTTGATGTTTTATATGGGTTAGAAGGTTTGCGAAATGTTAAAAACATTGATGAATTGAATGTATTATACCAAAAAGGAATTAGGCATGCTAGTCTGACTTGGAATGAAGAAAATCATTTTGCTACTGGTGTTGGAGGGGCAAGTGATCATGGTTTAAAAGAAGATGGAAAAGAAATTATAAAATATATGAATCATCATCATATGATAATTGATGTTTCACATTTAAATATAAAAAGTTTTTATGACGTTTTAAATGAAAATCCTAAAATTTTGATGGCTAGTCATTCTAATGCTTTTACGCTTAGCAATCATAGGAGAAACTTAAATGATGATCAATTAAAAGCTTTGAAGGAATTGAATGGATATGTTGGTGTGAATTCCGCAAGAAATTTTGTTTCTTATGAAAAAACAAAACAAAATCTGAATGGATTAGTTGACCATATTATTTATTTAGGCAATTATCTTGGTATTGATCATATTATGCTAGGACTTGATATGATGCATTTTTTAAGTGATTATAATAATGCTAATTTAGATGATTTATCCTCTCACAAAGATGCATCAAATATTGAAAAGATACTTATACAAAGAGGATTTAGCAAAGACGAAATAGAATTGATTTGTTATAAAAATTATTTAAATGCAATCAGTTTGGTAGAAAGAAGAAAAGAGAAGGAGATTTAAATGAAAAAAATTATTATTGGTTTAATTGGTATATTTTTAGTATTTTTTTCTAGTATTATTGTAAATGCCTCAGTGAATAGTGATTGGGCGGATTCTAATAATATGGCAAAGTATAAACAAGTAGATACTGAATTTAGAGCAGTTTGGGTAGCAACTGTTTCTAATATTGATATTTCTAAACAGAAAAATAAATCAGATGAGGCGATTAACGAGTGGAAACAAAATTATTTAAGTATTTTAGATAATGCGGAAAAATATAATTTAAATGCTATTATTTTTCAAATTAGACCATGCAATGATGCTTTTTACCCATCTAAGTATAATCCTTGGAGTGAGTTTTTATTTGCATACGGAAAAGATCCTGGATGGGATCCACTAGAATGGATGATTGAAGTAACGCATGAAAGAGGAATGGAATATCATGCTTGGATGAATCCTTATCGAGCTTCACTTACAATGTCAACTTCAATTGTTCAAAGTACTGGCAGTAGCGTAAGAAATGTATATGATTATGATAATGATGCTTTACAGAAAAGTAAGCATGAAACTTTTTCTGATTTAAAGGCCAATTGTGAAAAAGCTTATGACGGAACAGATGTTGATAACCCCGTTTTTGCAAGTGGTGAAGAGTTGGAACATAATGTTGTTATGGGAACAGAAAATAAATATGTTTTGAATCCCGCAAGCGAAAATACGATTGAACATTTAGAAAATACGATTCGTGAAGTAGTAGAAAATTATGATATTGATGGGATACACTTTGATGATTATTTTTATCCTGATGATGCCGGTTATTTAAGTACTGGCAGTAATTCAGATTTTAAAGGTTTAACTTTTTCAACAGAATCGATAATTGATTATCAAGATTATCAAAATTATTTGAGTAAGGGTGGAACTTTAGATATCTATAATTGGCGAAGAGAAAATGTGAATCAGTTAATTGAAAGATTGAGTATTTTAATTAGAAACTTAAATCAAACAAGAGATAAACCTTGTGCTTTTGGTATTAGTCCAAGCGGAAGATGGGCACCATCTATAGAATCTTGTCCAGCTGGAAGTCATCGTGGAGCAGAGGGAGGAATGAGCGGAACTTGTAATAATTACTATTCATATTCTGACTTATTTGCGGATACCAAAAAATGGGTAGATGAAGAATGGATTGATTATTTAATACCTCAAGCATATACGCAACTTTTAGATGGATATCGAGAGATTATGGATTGGTGGAGTAAAGCAATGATTGATTCCCCTGTGAAGTTGTATGCAGGAACAGCCTTATATCAACTTGATGAATGGGGTAATCAAGATGAAGTATATTACCAAGTAAGATATAATCAAAGTACGGGCAATAGAGTAGATGGATATAGTCTATTTAGCTATAAAAATATGAATATAGGTAAAGGAAAAATAGGTATGAATTATATGCATACGCTTGCTTGGAAAACGAACGCTTTGACCCCTACGTATGATTTTTATGATTATAAACATACAATTGAAAAAAATGCGAATGTTGTAAAAATTGAAGAACTTAGCGAGAAAAATTATAGGCTAACATATGATATAGTAAGTGATGCTAAAGCATACGCTTTGTATAAAATGACAAGCAGTGATGAAATAATTGATGGTAAAATAGATGCAAGCAAATTATACAAAATGAATTTGGGAAATAAAAACTATTTTGACATTGAAGAGTATGATGAGAATGCGCAATATTATCTAGCCACTATTAGTGAAGATAATACAATTTATTTTAATAATGAAGAAATTGATTTTAGTATTTTAGAAAAAAATGTTGCTCCTGTTGTAACTTTAATAGATGAGATGATTTCAGAAGTGTTAGTTAATGCTACTTTAAAGTTAAAGTTTAGAATAAGTGATGAAAATCAAGATCCGTTAAGTTATAAAGTGTATTTGGTATATCGTAATAATGATTCTGAAATTACAAATGTAGTTGAAAAGGATGATGGCATTGAAATTTCATGGAAAGCATATGCCGTAGAGACAATGGGCTTAAAATTTAAGATTGTTGTTAGTGATGGTAAAGTTGAAACACTTTTTGAAACGCCAACCTTTAATGTTGTTGAAACTTGCAATCACGAATTTACTGAGGCAACATGTGAAAAACCAAAGACTTGTACTAAATGTGGGGTAACCGAAGGAGAGGCTTTGGGTCATAACTGGGTGGATGCAACATGTGAAAAAGCAAAACATTGTACAAGATGTGAGGCAACCGAAGGAGAGGCTTTAGGTCATAACTGGGTGGATGCAACGTATGAAGAGCCAAAACATTGTACAAGATGTGACAAAACCGAAGGGGAACCACTAGAAAAACCAACGGAAGCTGCCAAAGGATGTAGTAAATGTAATAAAACAAATGTAATTAGCATTTTATTAATGATTAATATATTTGGATTTAGTTTAATCTTAATAAGAAGAAAAGGAAGATAATATGAAATTAAAAAAGTTTAATCAAGAAGAAACAATAAAATATTGGGATACTAAAGAAGATATTGATATTCCAGAATATCAATTTAAGAAAGATGATGTTAGAGGAGTATGGGTTTCTAATGTTGCCAATATTGATACTCCTAAAGGTCTTCCAGTAGCACAATATCAACAATATTTACAACAAATGGTAAAAAATATTGCAAGTTATCATATGAATACCATTATATTTCAAGTAAGACCTTGTAACGATGCTTTTTATCAATCGAAATTAAATCCTTGGTCAAGATATATTACAGGATGTGAAGGAAAAGATCCTGGTTTTGATGTTTTGCAATTTGTAATTGATGAGGCAAAAAAATATGGTATCAGAGTGCATGCATGGATGAATCCATATAGAGTAAGTCAAACTGCCCTTGATTTAGAGCATCAAGATATTGATGATGCAATTCAAGCATATGTAGATACGTTAGATGATTTGAACTTTGCCAAAAGACATCCTGAACATCTTGTTGTTGATGGTACAAATAAGGTAATATTAGCTCCTTCACATAAAGAAGTAATTGATTTTGTAACAAAATCGATTATGGAGGTAGTTGAAAACTATGATATTGAAGGCGTTCATATTGATGATTATTTTTATCCATATGGCAAAATTCCTTATGAAAGAGAAGAACAAGATTATTTAAAAAATCGCAAAAGTGAGAATGAAAATTTTGAAGATTGGCGCCGTCGAAATGTAGATGAAATGATTGAAAATATTCATAATGAGTTGAAAAAATCGTTTAGTAAAACAGGAAAAAAGGTATTATTTGGTATTAGCCCTTTTGCGATTTATCGTACAAATGATAAAATTAGAAAAGATGGTTGGGAGAAAGGTTCATATAATTCTGAAGGTGCTTTGCAATGTTATTCAGAATTATACTCAGATGTATATAAATGGATGAAGGAAAATTGGATTGATTATGTTGTTCCTCAAGTTTATTTCCCTTTTGAAAGAGTTGATGTAACATATCACGATTTAACGAAATGGTGGAATGATATTGCAAAATATACCCATACAACTCTTTATATTGGTCAGGGATTATATCAAATGGGTTCTAATGAATTTTGGCAAAATCCTGAAGAAATTGCCAATCAATTGAAGTTTAATTGTCAATTTGATCACATTAGTGGAACAATCTTTTTTACATATCGAGATTTAGTAAAAGGTCAAAATGATGTGAAAGATAAAGCTCTAGATACGATAAAAGAATTATGGTGTAAATAAAAAAGAACAAAAAACTAGATAATGAAAACTTATCTGGTTTTTTATCCTTTTATGATGATGGAAATAGTTTTTAGAAAAAACTATTTCCATGTTTTTTAATAGTCTATTACTTGAATAAAAACGTTTTCTTTGATATAATAAGATGAATAATATGGCAAAATGCGGGTAAATCGCAAAATTTATATGAGATGAGGTGGTTTTTTGAAACTATTTCCCAACCCTAAGACTTTAATATTTAGTAAAGAAAAGATGAATTCACAAAAAATTAGTAAAGTGACGTCTAGTTTTGATGAACATTTTAATAATTTATTATATCAAATGTTTGAAGTCAATCAAAAAGAAGGAATCCCTTTAATGATTGAAAAAAGTGATGATATAACAAATTATGAGGGTTATAAACTAAAAATTGAAAAAGAGGTAATAACAATTATCGCAAAACAACCAAATGGAGCATTTTATGGATTACTTACATTAAGGGATATTTTAAATAGTGATAACCAACTATGTTTAGAAATAGAAGATTATCCTGATTTAGCAGTAAGAGGTGTAATGTTAGACATTAGCAGAAGTAAAGTACCTACTTTGGATACATTGAAAAAACTTGTAGTGATGTTTGCTACATTAAGATACAATCATTTAGAATTATATATTGAGGGATTTTCTTTTGAATATCAGAGTTTTAAACATCTTTTAAGCGATAATAATTATCTTTGTTTACAAGATTATTTAGAACTAGAAAAGTTTGCTCAAGAGTATTATATTGATTTTGTACCAAATCAAAATGGTTTTGGACATATGAGCGATTGGCTTGCTCAAGATGAATATAAAAAACTTGCTGAATGTGAAGATGGTTTTGATATATGGGGAAGTCATCGAGCACCATCGACCTTGGATCCAACAAATGAGGAATCTGTAAATTTGGTAAAAAAAATGTATAGTGATATGCTTCCTTATACATCATCTAGATATTTTAATATGAATTTTGATGAGCCGTATGAACTAGGTCATGGTAAAAGTTTTAAAAAAGCTCAAACTTCATCAATTGAAGATGTGTATATTGACTATTTTACTATTTTAGCAGATGATGTAAGAAAATATAATAAAATTCCAATGCTTTGGGGTGATGTTTTAGTAAAACATCCAGAAAAAATTACAAAACTTCCTAAAGATGTCATTTTTATTGATTGGGGTTACAATAAAGATTATCCTTTTGAAAAACATGCAAAAATGTTGTTTGAGAATAATGTAAACTATATATTAGCTCCGGGAACTTCATCTTGGTCAACTATTACAAGTAGAATGCTTGATATGAGTTTGACAATTATCCATAGTGCGAAGGCCGCAAAAAAATATAATGGATTAGGAATTTTAGTTACTGATTGGGGTGATATTGGACATTTACAATATCTTCCTGTTAGTTATTTAGGATTTATTTTTGGAGGGCTTTTGGCTTGGGGGTCTTGTGAATTAGATGATGCAATAGGATATCTTAAAAAAATGTTAAAAGATGATGCTTTGTGTGAGGCAATCCTTGAACTTGCTCAATATCATTTATTAGAGGGAGATTATCGTGATTATGGAAGCAGATTATTTAGCGCAATTTTATGGGCTGAACATGCTAGAAATCAGTTGAATCCAATAGAGTTTTATCAAACAAGGATTTTTTCAAATTTGGTTGAAGAAAAAAATTGTCAATTACTAGAAATATCTTTTAATAAAGCGCAATTTCTTTTGGAAAAAGCCAATTGTTCGCTTGAAACTAGTGAATTAAAAAATAGTTTAAAATTGCTAAAAGTCTTATTATCAATAAATAGGAAATTTACAAATATTAAAAATAACATTCCAACTAGTTTTGATAATGAAATAAAAATTTTACAAGAATATCTTATTGAACATAAGTATTTATGGTATATAAGAAATAACCCTAACGGATATGAAAAAAGTGCTAATCGAATACAATGGCTGATTGAAATTCTAACGCAAATGACGAGAAAGGAGAACGTATGTTAAAGGCCAAAAAATTATTTTTAAGTATTATGGTTGTATCAATTTTTGTAATTGGAATATTTTCCCTTACATCTTGTAATAAAGGAGATGATAGTGGTAAAATAATTGATAAAGAAAATTTTTCAACTATAAAGAATGACTATCAATTATATAAAGAATCTAAACCTCAAGTTATGCCAGAAGGGGAAGACATTGTAATTGATGGTGCAAATTATGACATAAATGGAGTGACTACTGATTCTGCTGGTAATGTGACAAGCATTATTGAAATAGACGTTTCTAAAGATAAACTTAATCCAACGAATGGAACGCAAGAGTTAAAAAAACTAGTGGAATGTTTTGTAGATATTGATCAAAGCGGATATAGTCAAAATGATTATCAATACATATATGATTGTATTTTTGATGGTCACTCATCAATACAAATAACTAATGGAACAAAAAAAGCTACTTTAGATAAAATTGTTGAAAATAGTAAGAATTTAATCAGTAATAGAATAAGTTCAACTGATAAAGTATTGATTCATAAAAGTAGTGGCAAAGTTACTTGGAAAGTTAACATTGAAAAAGCGGGTTTTTATAATTTATATTTAAATTATTTTACTGTTTCTGGCTATAGTTCTTCAATAGAAAGAAAATTAATGATTAATGGTGAAATTCCTTTTGAAGGGGCGGATAGTTTTACTTTTTCTAGAGTATGGAAAGATGATCCGCAATCTTATGATGAAAATGGTGCTTTAAAGGTAGATACTAATGGCAATGATATTAAGCCTCAACAAATAGAAGTTTTTACATTTAAAGAAGGATATTTTAAAGATGATATGGGATATGTTACAGAACCATATATGTTCTATTTTGAAGAAGGAGAAAATGAAATATCATTGATTTCTATTAAAGAGCCAATTTTGATTGATCAACTTCATATTCAATCAGTTAGTCAAACGCCAACATATGAAGAATATCTTGCCGCTCTTAAAGAAAAATATGGTGAACCTAGTTTAAACAATCAAACAACAGGGGCAATGCAAGCGGAAAAAACAGCATATAAATCATCACCAACTCTTTATCCTTTAACTGATCGTTCTTCATCAAATACTAAACCATTTAGTTTAAAAGAGACGAGAAAAAATTATATTGGTGGTGAGCAATGGAAAATATTAGGAGATTGGATTAGTTGGGATTTTAGTGTTCCTGAAGATGGTTATTACAATATTTCTATGCGTGCTCGTCAAAATCTAATACGAGGAATGTATTCTAGTCGAATTGCCTATATTAGTGAAGATGGCGGTACTAATCAAGTTTTATTTGATGAATTAAATGATGTACAATTTAATTTTTCTAGTGATTGGCAAAACGTAACTTTAGGAAATGGTGAAGAAGATTATTTATTCTATTTCCAAAAAGGTAAAACGTATACCCTTACTTTAGAGGTAACGCTTGGTGCATATGCTCCTCTTATTGAAAGAATTCAATCCACCATTGATGATTTAAATAGAACGTATCGAATGATAGTTTCTTATACAACGACTTCACCAGACAAAAATCGTGATTATGAACTTACTTCAAAATTTCCTGAATTAATTAGTGATTTAACAAAATATCATGATGAACTTGCAGATGTATCAAATAGTATTGCTGAAATATCAGGTGGAAAGTCTGACAAAACAGGGGTAATTGATTCAATGGTTAGACAACTTTCGGATTTTATTGAAAAGCCTCGTTCAATTACTCAAAAATTAACTTCTTTTATGAATAATATTTCTTCTCTTGGTTCTTTGCTTACAGAACTTAGAGAATTACCTTTATCGCTAGATTATATTGAAGTACACACACCTGATATTGAACTTCCTAAAGCAAATGAGGGATTCTTTAGAAAGATGTGGAATGGTATTTGTTCTTTCTTCTTATCTTTCTTTATTGATTATACAACAATTGGTGAAACAGTTGAAAATGAAGGACAAAGCGAATCCATTGAAGTATGGATGACACTTGGTCGTGACCAAGCAAATGTTGTTCGTAATTTGATTGATACAACATTTACTAAAGAAACAGGAATAAAGGTTGATTTAAAATTGACTGGTGCCGATGTTTTGTTAAAAGCAACGCTTGCGGGAATAGGGCCTGATGTTGCCTTAAATGTTGATTCTAGTTTGCCAGTTAATTATGCTCTTCGTAACGCTGTATATGATTTGACCAATTTTGATGATTTTTGGGATGTAGTTTATGTTATGCCAGATGGGGCAACGACATGGGACAATTCTAAAGAAAATGTTTTTCATGCTTCATCGCTTAGACAATTTCAATTTTATTCAATTACCAATACGGATATTGAAAAAGCAGCAGCAGGAGATAAAGATGCTCAAGATAAGATAAATGCATATTATGCAATACAAGATTATGTGGATCAAAATAATATTACTAAAGAAGATTTATTTGATAGTTCTAGATATTCTAAAGCTGAATTACAAAAAAATATTAAAGGAGTATATGCTCTTCCTGAAAAACAAATTTTTATGGTAATGTTTGTTCGTGATGATATTTTTGAAGAAAATGGTTGGAATGATTTTATTCCTGAAACATGGGATGATGTGATAGATTTAGTAGCTGAATTACAAACACAACAATTACAATTCTATCTACCAGTTAATGATGCCGGTGCTAATGCATTAAATCCTGTTTTTGTATCAATGTTATATCAAAATGGTGGCGATTTATATGCTAATGATAATAAAGAAACTGGTCTTATGAGTGATGCTGCGATGCGATCATTTGAATATTGGACGGAATTTTATACCTTATATTCATTTCCGAAATCAGCAAGTTTTGTAAATCGTTTCCGTTCTGGAGAAATGCCAATTGGTATTGCTTATTATGAAACTTATAATACTTTGAGTGTTTCGGCACCAGAATTAAAAGGTAAATGGTCATTCCATTTAATTCCAGGCACTTATAATGATGAAACTGGTGAAATTGATTATACTTCAACTGCAAGTGGTACCGGTGCAGTTATTATGAAGCAACCTGATAAGGTCTCTGAAAAAGAAAAAGAAGCTAAATATAATGCTTCATGGGAATTCTTAAAATGGTGGACAGGAGCTGAAACTCAAGCACAATTTGGTCGTGAAATGGAAGGAATTTTAGGTTCAGCTGCAAGACATGCTACCGCAAATGTTAAGGCTTTCCAATCACTTGCTTGGCCACAAGAAGATTTAGATACTTTGATGTTACAATGGAGTAAAGTTCATGAAATGCCACAAGTTGCAGGTAGTTATATTGTTGGTCGTGAAATTGAAAATGCCTATCGTGAAGTAATCAATAATTATTATAATGCACGTGAAACTTTAGTTGAATATTGTGGAAATATTAATGATGAAATAAATCGTAAGCGTAAAGAATTTGATTTACCTACATTAGATGATTAATAGGGAAGGAGAAAAACATGGGTGGAAAAATTGCCGTCATTATAATGTTAATTATCACAGTTGTATTGCTAGTTTATCTTCTTATCCTAGCGCTTACAGGTGGTAAAAAAGAAAAACTTAATTTTAAACGCCGTTATCACGAGAAAAAACAAAAAGAAGTGGAACGTGGTATTATGAGCCGTGAGGACCGAAAAAGAGAAAAAGAAGAACTCAAAAAGGCCCTAAAAGAAAAAAAACTTGAACAGAAAAAAATTGATGCTGAATATGATGCACAAGTAAAAGAAAATATAAAAATCTATAAAGAAGAGTTATTAAAAAGCAAGGAAAAACTTGTACAAGTGAAACAAGAATATCTTGAAGCAAAAGCAAAATTTGATGCTTGGGCAAAAGAAAATCCTGATTTAGTTGTTGCTAATGAAGAAATCGTACAAGGACAAATAATGGAGGATTAAGGAACGAAATGAAAAAAGATGACCATATAATTAAATTTTGTTCTTTAATAATAAAATGGGAAGAAGGAGAGTATTTTTATGGCACGCAAAGATAAAAATTATGTTTTCAAAGATTCAAATGAAGACCAAAGAAAAGTCAAAGTTAGTAAACGTGTGAATTGGATGAAGAAAAAAGCCATAGAAGAACAAAAGCAAGCTCAATCTAACCAAGAACAAATTGTGAAAAATGATTTTGCTTTAGATCAAAAAGAAACATTAGAAGTTAATCAAGAAGTAAAAAATGAAGATATGAAAGTAGACACTCAACAAGTAGCAGATGATTCTATTGCTAAATTAGAAACTTCTGATGATCAAAGTGGAGTAAAAGTTGAAACAACAAAAACCTTCAATGATTTAAATAAAAATCCAATTCAATTGGATTTTGAAGAAAAAGAAAAAGCTTATTTAGATGCTTTGAAAGAAACAGAAAAAGCTGCATTAAAACTAAGAATTGAAAAAGAACGTGGATCAGTAATTCGTAAAATTGATCGCTGGAGTAAACGTGGTGGAAGATTACGTAGAGAAATTTTTGTTAAGAGACAGTATTACTATTTAGTTGCACCCTATACGATTTTATTCTTTATTTTTACCGTTGTTCCTGTTCTTATGTCTTTAGTTTTAAGTTTTACGTATTTTAATCTATTAGAATTTCCAACCTTTGTTGGATGGGATAACTATAAATCCTTATTTGTTGATGATAAAGTATTTATGATAGCACTTAAAAATACGGCAATTTTAGCGGTTATAACAGGACCAGTGAGTTATATTATGGCCTTTGTCTTTGCTTGGTTGATTAATGAATTAAAACCATTGTTGCGAAGTTTTATGACATTAATCTTCTATGCGCCATCCATATCTGGTAATGTTTATTTAGTATGGAAGTTAATCTTTAGTAGTGATAACTATGGGTATGCTAATTCAATGTTAATGGAATTAAATATCATTCAAGAACCAATAACATGGTTACAAGATCCCGATTATATTATTTGGATTTTAATTATCGTACAATTATGGATGTCACTTGGTGTCAGTTTCTTATCATTTATTGCAGGTCTTCAAGGTGTTAATAAAGAATACTATGAAGCAGGTGCTATTGATGGTATTAAAAGTAGATGGCAAGAACTTTGGTATATTACTTTACCACAAATGAAATCACAATTAATGTTTGGTGCTGTAATGCAAATAACATCTAGTTTGGCGATTGCGGAAGTATCGATTAATATTGCTGGTTTTCCGTCAATCGAATATGCAGGTCATACCATTATTACCCATCTAATGGATTATGGTAATACACGTATGGAAATGGGATATGCTTCTGCAATTGCAACGATTTTATTTTTGATAATGATTCTTGCTAATTTATTAGTTAGAAAAATTTTAAGAAGGGTAGGTTCATAAAATGGCTGAAGACAAAATTATAGTTGATGATGAAAAAGTAGCTGGTGTTGAACTATCAAAAGAAGAAAAAAAGCGTCTTAAACGCCAAGAAAAAAAGCTTAAGAAATTTGGTTTAAAAGATGAATCTAAAATGGGGAAAATGGAATTATTCTTCTATCGAATTGAAAAAAGAAGAAGAATAAAAAGAAAAAAGCGAGTTAGTAGAAGTGTTGCGGGAGACATATCGCTATTTATTCTGCTTTGTTTATTTGGAGCATTTAGTGCATATCCGCTTGTATATTCTTTTTGTGCAGCATTTAAACCGCTTGCTGAATTATTTATTTATCCACCTAAATTATTCTTTCAAAACCCAACACTGGATAACTTTAAGGATTTATCAATGTTGCTAGAACAATCGATGGTACCATTTTCTAGATATTTCTTTAATACAATTTGGATTACTTTTGCTGGAACTGTTGGACATGTTATTATTGCATCAATGGCAGCGTATCCGCTTGCAAAACATAAATTTCCTGGTTCGACAATAATTTTTTCAATGGTTGTTTATTCATTAATGTTTGCTGCTCAGGTTACAGCAACACCTAGATATATTATTTTTAGTATTGCTGGATTAATTGATAGACAACTTGCAATTATTGTTCCCGCCTTTGCATATTCATTGGGCTTATATTTGATGAAACAATTTATGCAAGATATACCAACAGAACTGATTGAGTCGGCAAAAATTGATGGTGCAAATGAATTCCAAATTTATTGGCGTATAGTGATGCCACTGGTAAAACCAGCATGGTTGACACTTATTATTCTTTTGTTCCAACAACTTTGGAATAATGATGGAGGTTCATTTATATATAGTGAACAATTAAAACCACTATCTTATTCTTTGAATCAAATTGTTTCTGGTGGAGTCGCTAGAACAGGAACCGCTTCAGCCGTTATGTTAATTATGATGATTGTGCCGATTACAGTATTTGTACTTTCACAAAGTCAAATTATTGAAACTATGGCTCATTCGGGTATGAAGTAGGAGGTAGTGTTGATGAAAAAAACTACAAATTTAATGGGAAAAATTATTATTGTTTTATTATTGACATTGATGGTTTTTTCTCCTAATCTTTTAACTGCTAAAGCAGCAAGTTATAGTTATGATTTTTGGAAAAATGTCATTCCTTCAGCTGAAGGATTGGCATATAGTGATACATATTATAGTGATAGTATTAGAAATTTAGATGGTTCTGAACTAACAAATAAAATTACATATGATAATTTAACTGATATGGCAACTTATCAAGATAAAATTTATGTACTTGATTCTAAAAAAAATACGAAAGTAGAAGTTTTAAAAAGTCAAGTTGTAAATGGTTTTGCTTATCCTGCGATGGAAGGCAACGGAATTAGTTCTGTCTATATTTTAAATCAGGATTTTCAGTTAGTAGAAGAACTAAACGAATTTAGAATAACAGATGAAGTAAAGAAAAAATTGCAAGATTATTATAATTTTTATTATGAAAGTTATCAAATTGTAAATGAAAATTTAGTGGCCAGAGAGTTTATAAATTTTTATCAAAATGATAGTGAAAAGTATACTCTTACATTAAGTGCAGGAAGTAAAGAAATTGTGGTAACAGAATTTGTTTATGCACCATATACATATATTTCAAAAGATGAACCTGGATACTATACTTATGATAATACACTTTTAGAACTTTCTATAAATGGTGAAAAAATTGATAAATCATTATGGAGATGGGAAGCTGTTGAAATTTATAAAAAGGATGAAAATAATGAGGATGTTTTTTCACATATTGAATACAAAATTGTTTTAGATGATAGTCTAAAATCAAATAAAGATATAGCAGTTGAGGTGCAAATATTGGTACCATCAACAATTGGTAAATCTCCGTATGTACCATATTCTAAAGATCCATCTAAACTTGCTATTCGTCTCAATAATGCTTCTGGTATTACTGTAACTAAAGATGGAATGTATATTGCTGATAGTGGAAATGCTAGAATTATTAGAGTGAATAAACAAGGTGAGGAATGGGTTGTTGATGGTGTATATTTAACTCCTGATGATAATATTTTTTACCAAATTTCAAGTAATATTTCTATTGTAGATGTAACTGGTGTAACACTATTTAATCCTCAAAAGGTTGCTGTTGATCAAACTGGCAGATTATATTGTATCGCACAAAATGTGTATGAAGGTATTATGGAATTTCATACATCTGGCTCATTTAATAGATTTTTAGGTAAAAATGAAGTTGTTGCGAATCCTTTGAAAAAATTTTGGACTAAAATATTTTCTGAGACACAAATTGCATCACTTAATTTAGATTTACCACCTGAATTTACGAATATTGCAATGGATGAAAATGGTTTTCTTTATGCGACATCACATCCTGATGCCGATGCTACTACTAATGCGAATATGGTTAAGATGATTAATACATCAGGTAAGGATATTATGAAACGAAATGGGTATGTTACTCCAGATGGTGATGCTGTATATTTAACAACTTCTACTGAAGAAGGCGTAATTATTGGTATGTCAAATTTAGTTGGTATTACAGTAAGTAAAAATGGTAATTTTACGATAGTAGATGAATTACGAGGACGATTATTTACTTATGATAATGAAGGTAATTTATTGTATATAACTGGAGAACAACCAGGAGGTAATTCATCAAGTGGTAGTACAACATTATCTAGTAGTATTATAGATCCTGTTGCTATTCGTTATTTTTATCGAGATAGTGGTGAGGTGGATGAAAATGGAAATCCAATTCAAGAAGAAGTATTGTTGGTTCTTGATACTGTATCTAAAAGTATCATTTTATTCCAAACAACTGAATTTGGTGAGGCGGTAAATAAAGCTACTGAATTGTATCAAAATGGTATTGTGCAAGATGAATATTTATTAGATGCAAATGGAGAGATTGTATTAGATAGTGAAGGCAATCCGATTATAGAACAATATGGTGCAGAGACTTATTGGCAACAAGTTGTTAAAATGAATACGAATTATGAACTTGCCTATCTTGGTATTGGTAAAGCTTTATTAAGACGGGGTGAGTATAAAGAAGCAATGGATTATTTTGAACTTGCTCATAGTGCAACCTATTACTCTAAAGCTTATTCTGAATATCGTGATGCTATTTTGTCAAAGAATTTTAGTTGGATAATGACAGCCGTAATTTTAGTAGTAGTTTTATGGATTGTACTTTCTTATCGTAAATATTTAAAGAAAAAGAATTTAGCTTTAGCAGCAGCAACCGCTATGAATGAAGAAAAAGCTGCCATTTTAAGTGGAAGAATAACTGCTTTACATCGTGAGAATCAAGAGGAAGAGAAAATCAATGAGGATGAAGAGGATGATTTGAATGAGGAGACGCAAGACGTCAAGAAATTTAGTTGGTCGAAAGTTTGGAATTCTATCAAATACTTCTTTAAAGAAACTGTTGGTTATCCTTTATATATTCTTACACATCCTATTCAAGGATTTACCGATTTTAAAATAGAGAAAAAAGGTAAAATGTGGGTTTCCATTGTGATTTTATTGATGTATGTATTAATGGAAATACTTGCATATCAATATGAAGGCATCATTACCAATACAAATAATCCACAAAAATTTAACAGTATTCAGATTTTGATATATGGTGTACTTCCTCCAATTGTACTTGCAGTTGCAAACTGGAGTGTTACAACGTTGCTTGATGGAAAAGGAAAAATGAAAGAAATCTTTATGATGATTTGCTATTCATTATTCCCTATTACTGTTTTTGGTTTTTTAAATATTCTTTTAAGTAATGTAATGACTCTTGATGAGGCTCAATTTATAACATTAATTAATATTATCGGTTGGGTATTAACTGGAATTATGGCATTTATGGGACTTGTTGTAATTCATGAATATGGTGTGGGTAAAACAATATGGTCTATTATCTTAACAATTGTTGCCACTCTTATCATTGCATTCATAGCACTTTTAGTGTTTGATTTAGTTCAACAGATGTATGGATTTGTATATTCTTTATACAAAGAAATTACAACACGTTATTTCTAGGAGGTGAAAAAATATGAAGAAAAAGACTACAATTTGGACATATTTTAAACGATTTTTGCTTATTATCATTGCTTTTGTCGTAGTAATTTTTGTATCAGTTTACTTTCTAGGTAAATATAAAGCAGCTGGAATGACATTTAATAATGAATATCCTGATGATTATTGGGATAATTTAGAAGAAAAAGGTTTTGTATCTTATAATGATATTATTACTGAAAGAGATAGTAGCAACATAAGAAATACGCAAAAATATATCCCACCATATAATGAAAATGATGATTATGTAGTGCAATTAAAAACGGCTAGATATGAAGAAGAATTACAAGGTATATATGAAAGAATCAAAGCCTTACCAGAATATTCTAGTTATCATGATAAAGATTTATTTGAACAAACTTATGAAGAACTTTCTGAAAAATATCTAGGGTATAAGTGGAATAATTATACTGAGGATGAATTTACTAATAAAAAAGTTTTAGAAAATAATCGTTTTGTTTTATATTTGAATATGATCAATACAGAGTTTAAACTATGTGAAAAAGATGAAAATGGTGAAATTATTCATACTTGGAATTCAAATCCATCAAAAATTGATACGGCTACAGGTGTAAACAAACTTCAACAATCCTTGTTATCAGTTACTTTTGTTGATGGTAGTAAAACTTCTTCTAAAACACCTATTACGTATGATTCATATACATATGGTACTGAGGTATCTACAAATAAACAAAAAAATCCAAGTTTTTATGTTAATGTTATTACCGATGAAGCAGGAAATCCACAAAAAGTTCAAGTTTATTATGCCCTTGAAAAGAAGGGAATAGATTATGATTGGTTTCCACAAAAGATAACAAAAGATCGTTTGCAAGAATTATTTGATCGTTGTAATGCGGCAGTTGCGGAATACAAAGCTGAACATAATGGTGAATTTGAAAAAGATAGTCGTGGCTATGATATTGAGGGAATGGGATTTGCTGCTCAACATGATGCTTTGGGTTTATCTAGTAGAACTAAAAACTTTTATAATCAAGTAATTGATAACATTTTTAAAATAAGTCAAGATGGAACCTATTATACAATTGATAAATATGAAAATATGTCAGATGTTTCTATAAGTAATTTATATCGATTCTTTTACGAATGGTGTAAATATACAACAGATGATTTATTATTAGATACGGAAAATTCAAATAATGTTAATATTAAACCTAAAATTGAGATTGTTATTGAATATGCATTGAATGAAAATGGTTTAGAAGTATTGATTCCTGGTAATTCGGTAAAAACAAATAAAAATCAAAATGGTGATTCATATATGGTTACTGGTATTACGGTTTTACCTTATTTTACCTCAGTAAAATATAATGAAGAACAAGGTTATATGGTCATACCTGATGGTAGTGGAGCTGTAATGAATTTTGACAATGGTAAATCTAATTATACGGCTTATTCTAAACGAATTTATTCGACAGATTTATCATTTACAAGTTATACATTGACAACTTCAACAAATGATTTAATGTTTCCAATGTATGCTTATGTTTTAACAGAAGAAACAGAAACTAAAAAACCAACAGCAGTTATTGTTGAAGTAACAGAAGGTGCTGCACAAGTAAGATTATCAGCCGATACATCTAATCGTGCAGGGAATAGTTTTAATTATGCGAATTATTCAATTGTATTTAGAGAACAACAAAGAATTGTTATTGGTACAACTCAATACAATAGAACCTCTAGTATTCAATATACACAACAAGCTGCATCTGGTGATTACCGATTCAATTATAATTATTTAGATAGTTCTGAATATGAAATTTCTTATAGTGGTGTAGCAAAATTCTATCGTGATTTATTGCTTTCAAGAAGCCATACAAAAATAAATATCAATGGGGATACTACTGATAAAGCAGTATTGGATTTAGAAATTTTAGGTAGTTATTCTTATAAAGATAATTTTTTAGGAATTGGTTATACAGCCAAAGATAGTTTAACTACTGTTGATCAATTGCAAACAATTATTGATGAAATTTTAAACATTGGTATTAGTGGTGCAAATATTTATTATCATGGCTGGCGAAGTGAAGGATTAAAAAATGTTTCATTTAAAAATATTAGTGTAAGTAATGAAATTGGTGGTAAGAAAAAATTATTAAAATTAATTAATGAATATAATAGTAAAAATATAAGTATTTATCCACAATTAGAATTTTTGGAATATCAAAAATTTCAAGAATCTTTTGGTAGAAGTCATTATACCGCAAGAGATGTTGGTGGCTCATATTCTACAAAATATCCATATGAACTAAATAGTAATGTTTTTAATAAAAAGGCTGATGAAATTATGGTTTTATCTCCTGCATACTATACGGCTTTTGCTACAACTTTAGCAAAAGAATATAGCAAAACATTAGGAATTCAGACTTTATCATTAACTGGTCTTGGTTCACAATTATCAGGAAATTATCGTAAAAACAAAACGATTTTTAAATCAGGAGCTGTTGAAGAACAAATTGAATCATTTGATATTTTATATGAAAATGGCATCAATCAATTGGCGCTTAAAGCTCCGTATTACTATGCTTTAGAATTTGTTTCTAATGCCTATGATGTCCCATATCAATCTACACAATATGAAATTCTTGATTATTCAATTCCTTTTTATCAATTAGTAGTAAATGGACTTTTTGATTATAGTGGAGAATCGATTAATGCAAATGTTGAAAAAGGACTTCAAGAACATTTGATGAAGTGTATAGAAACAGGTTCTAATCCTGCATTTACTTTTACTTATGATGATTCATCAGAATTATTATTGACAGATTATAATAGTTATTATTATACGCTTTATACTAGATGGCTAAGTGATGTAGAAAATATTTGTGATACTTTAAATGAGTTAAATATTTATTCATGTCGATTAGCAAAGCATGAAAGACTTGATGAAAATGTTTATAAAGTTACTTATATGAATGATACAACTGCAACTAAAATTGAAATTGTTTTAAATTATCAAAGAATCAATTGGACTTATGAAAATGGAGTAGTCATTCCTGCTAAGTCTTATAAGATTGTATAGGAGGTAAATATGGAAAGTAATAATATGCAACTACAAAATGAGTCTACCACCAAATTACAATCTTTTTGGAAAGGTTTTAAAAAAGTAATTGATTTTATTGTTAAAAATTGGTTTTTTGTTTTCTATCCATGTCGATTATTTAAAGAATTAGTATATGATAAAATGCGTTATGAAAAACAAAAAGTATTGATTTCTTGGTTATTTTTAGCGCCAACTATTTTAGGCTTTTGTTTATTCTTTATTTATCCGTTATTTATGTCATTTATATATTCATTTAGTTCAGTTGAACCAAATGGAACGTTTCATTTTGCCCAAGTCTTTCCAATGAATGGAACCCAATATGACTATACGGCACAACCAGTAATTGATTTATTTAACAATTATAAATATGCTTTAAGGGTGAATGCTGATTTCCCTGTAAGCTTATGGAATACAGCCGTTGATACAGTAGTTGATACAGTAGTAATCACAATATTTAGTCTATTGATTGCGGTAATGTTAAATGGCAAATTTAAAGGTCGTGCAGTTGTTAGAGCTATCTTCTTTTTACCAGTTGTTTTTAATTCAGAGGCCATTACTGCAGCACTTGCGGCAGCCGAAGGAGTTGATGCTGTTTTAAATTCAGCGGGATCTAATGCTTTGACTCAATTGTTTGATTTGGAGCAATTTATGCAAGGAATTGGTGTGCCAGTAAAACTAGTTACTTTCTTATCGGGTATAACATCAACCATTTATAGAACAATTTCTTATTCTGGTATTCAAATTCTTATCTTTTTAACTGCTATTCAGTCAGTTCCTAAACATCTTTATGAGGCTGCCACAATTGAAGGTGCAACAGGTTATGAACAATTTTGGAAAATTACATTACCAATGGTTTCACCAATGATTTTAACAGTTGTGGTATATACAATTGTGGATTCATTTTTGAGATCAGAAATTGGAGATGTAATGGATAAAGTATACAATAACAATGAGTATGGTTATTATGCGGCAATGTCTTGGTTATATATTTTAGCATCCTTACTAATCATGGGAATAATTGTAGGAATTTTATCAAAGGTGGTTTTCTATTATGACGACAAAAAATAAGAAAAAAGAACTAAAAAAAGAACAGAATTTAGAAGAATTGATGCCTACAGTTGAAAAGACTGAAATAGTTGATGAAACAAAATGGGAAAAAATTAGAAGAATCAGTAAGGATAAATATAATGAAATTGTAATAGATTTAAAAAATCCGATTAAAAGAGCTGTTATGAGAAGAAAAACTTCAATAAAACTGATGTCTATTTTAAGAGGTTTTATCTTTATCGGATTATCTTTTGTTATTGTGTTTCCGATTTTTCAAGAAATTTCATTAGCATTTAGGCATCCTGTTGATTTAAACAATAAATTGGTAAATTGGATTCCAGAGACATTTAGTTTATTTAATTTTAATCTATCTAAAGTACTATTAGATTATTGGCATGGATTATGGTGTAACTTAAAAGTGTCAACAATATCTACGATTTGTCAATTGATTGCAACATCACTGGCAGGATATGCTTTTTCAAGATTAAAGTTTAGAGGAAGTAATATTATTTTTTGGTTGATTATGTTAACTTTAATTGTACCTCCTCAAGCGATTTCTCTTGCTAGAACTTTCTTTTTGGATGATTTTGATATTTTAAGATTTAATTTCTTTGGGTTATTTGATAATCCAGGATTATTTGAAAGTCTATTAGGTCATGGATTGCGACTAAAAGGGGAAGGAAAAGATATTGTTTTCTATATAACATCATTAACTGGACAAGGAATTAGAGCAGCATTGTTTATTTACCTTTTTAGACAATTTTTTAGAGGTATTCCAATTGAATTAGAAGAATCAGCACAAATTGATGGTGCTGGTGTAGTTAGAACATTTTGGAGTGTAATGCTACCAAATGCTAGAGGTGTTATTACAACTGTTGCTTTATTTGCCTTTGTTTGGCAATGGAATGATACATATTATACTGGTATGTATCAAATAAGTGGTGAGAGTTTTCCAATGTTAACTAGAAAATTAATTTCAATGAGTGAAAGAATTGATGGAATAATCAATCAACCACAATATCAAGATTTTTTAAAACAAGTAGGTGAGGGTATTTCTAAAAACCCATTATTTGTTCAAGTTATATTGAATACAGCGGCCTTAATGTTAATGGCACCATTAATTATTGGATATTTATTTGTTCAAAGATTATTTATTGAAGGTGTTGAGCGTTCGGGTATTGTTGGATAAAATAAACTAATAAAAGGAGAATGAAGAAAATGAAATCTGATCGAATTATGCGTAGCAAAATTTATCGATTTTTGGATTATGTTTTGCGTTTAATTATTTTAAATGCTTTGATCATCATCCCTTCATTCTCTTTCTTTATTATTTTTGCCACTCTTTATGAGAATAATGATCATCCTTTAATATATTTAACTTTAATTCCAGTATTGTTTTGGTTTTTCCCAAGTATTGTATCGTGTACAGATGTGATAAAACAATATGAAACGAATGAAACGAATACTATATTTAAAGATTTCTTTAAAAGCTTAAAAAAAAATTATCTCAAATCATTTATTTTATCAATAATTATTGCTATAATGATAGTTATTTTTTATAATAGTTTCAATTTTTTTATGACTTATGCAAATAAAGGATTTATATATATTTTAGGTCTTTTACTAATTATTCCTTTTGTAATTTCTGCAGCTATGATTCTTATCCATATTCCTCTTGTAATGGCTTATTTTAAAAATCTAATGTTAAAAGAAATTGTAAAATTATCTTGTATAATGGCTTTTAAAGATATACTGAATAATATATTGATTGTGCTTATTGTATCATTATTGATGAGTTTAAATATAGCTTTATATTTTGTGATGGCAATTGGTGGGATTTCTATTCCTATTTATATTGCTGTAAAGTTGTCGTTTAAAAAATATATAAAAATATATAGAAAGGTAGAGAAAGAGGATGAATAAAAAGTTTTTTGTAAAAGTACTATCAATGATATTGATCAGTATGTTTGTAGTTGGAATTACCAAAACTGCTTATGCAAAAATAGGTGATTCTGGTGTGGTTAGGGTAGAAGGAGAAGAGACGATTAATGAACTATTAGGAGGTGTTAAACTACACCAACAAGATATTAGTGCACCAATTGATTGCACTGGTGATTATTATTATAAATATGATTCACAATACCTAGAAACAATGGCAGGTGGTGAGGGCGTTAAAATTGTTTCTTGGAGTTATCGAAATGCGGAAAAATGGCAAATGGCAGGTGTGAGCGATATTGCGGCCAATTTTGAAAAAGAAAATCCTGGTTGGATTGTTGTAGGTGGCACTAATGCAGATTTTTTCCATATAAATGGAAATGGTCAAATGGCTAGTAATGCAATGGAAAATGGCGAAATGATTAATCCAATGAATATTACAACGAATTCTTGGTGGAGAGGAATTTTAGGTTTCACTAAAGATAATGAATTAATGGCAGGTGTTCCTGATGTAACCGATTATTATACAGCACATATCTTTGATGAAAATGATTCTGATACAGAAAAAAATACGATTAAAATTTCTGCAGTTAACCCTACGACAATTAGTACTTCAGGAGTTACTGTTTTAACAAAGGACAATCTGACTGCTTATGATTTAAGGGATTACAAAGTAGTCGTAGGAACATATGATGTTGTTCGTCAAACCTCAAATGGTGAAATTTTTGTTAAAGGTTATGTTAAAGAAATAAGAGATGGCAAAGAAAACGAAAGACCACTTGATTTCTATAATGATGGAACCAATAATGTTTCAATAAAGGAATTTTTCCTAGTTTCTAAGGATGGTTCATTAGATGATTTAGTAGTTGGCGATTATGTAAAAGTTCAAAAAGACTATATGAATGAATGGGCTAATGTTTATAATAGTGCAAGTTATTATTGGAAAATTTTAGATAATAATAAAGTCTTATATGAAGGACATAGCAATCCAGAAAAAAAGGCAGAAATAATTGAAACTTATGGAAAAGGTGGCGACATTAGTTATATCACTTGTACTAAATCGAGATGTTTATTTGGTATTAAAGCTGATGGGTCATATGTAATGGCAGTAATTGGAGGATCTACTTCAAGTGGTATGACATTGTCGGAGGCTGCCTACTATATGAAGGAAATTGGTTGTGTAGATGCATGGGATTTTGATGGTGGAGGTTCGGCTACCTTAATCGCAAGAGATGAATATGGAAATATTCAAACAATTAATACACCTAGTGATGGAAATCAAGGAGTAGAACGAAGAGTTGGAAATGCTTTATTAATGGTAGTAAGAGATCCTGGTTTTGTTTTTTCATTAGCTGATTCTACACCTACTACTGTTAGTTTAAAGAAAAAAACTGGTGATATATTTGAAAAAATGACAAATATAAAACTTAAAGTTGATGGAAAAACAATAGATGTATTAGATGAACAACAAGAAATTGAAATAACAGGATTACATGAGGGGGAAAAATATTTAGCTGAAATAAGTTTTACCTATGATGGAAATACATATCAATCTTCTATTCCAATTCAAACAAAAGAATACAACGAAAGAGTGTATTTTATATCGCAATCGCATGGTTTTTTAATCAAACTTGAACAAAGTGATGAAGTACTAGAAATTACTAATATAGTCTTTGACATTGATGGTAAAAAATATTATATGGATCACGTTGAAGAGTTTACAATTGATAATTTGGTTAAAGGCAGAGAATATCAAATTTCTTATTCCTATACCATTAAAAATAAAATAACAAATGAAGTGTATACGAAAGATGTAGAAGTTCAAACCTATAAAACCTTAGAATATGAAATACCAAGCATTGTTACTTTTGAACAAAACAGAAAAACTTCAAATAAATTATCAATTGAATATAAATATGAAGATGCTGATAAATTAGTCAAGGAAGCATACATTCTAAAGAATGGTGAAAAAACAGCAGTAACAAATAAAAGTGATATTATCACTTTCGAAAATTTGGATTTTATTACTAATAAGTATGTTTTTCAACTTGTAATCAGCTACGTAGATTTAGATAATCGAACCTTTACGGTTGAATCAGAAGAACTTGTTTATGAAAAAGAAGAATGTTCTCACGAATATGATAATGATTGCGATGAAATTTGTAATATTTGTGGTGAAACTAGGGTTGTTCATCATAGTTGGATAGATGCTACATGTGATAGTCCTAAATATTGTTCAAAATGTCACAAACAAGAAGGTGAGGCTTTAGGCCACAATTGGGTAGATGCTACATATGATGCACCAAAAACCTGTTCAAGATGTGGAAAAACTGAAGGTGAACCGCTTGAAAAAGATGATCATCAAAATGAAGAAAAAGGATGTAAAAAATGTAGTAAAACATCAGTTATCAGTATGATTTTATTTACTTTTGCTTTTTCGAGTGTTCTTTTATATTTTAGAAAAAAACAATAATAAAAATTAAGTGATTGAATAAGGGGAAAAAATGAAAAAAATAAAATGTTTTAAAGTGTTCGTATTTTTTGTAATAGGGTTATTGAGTTTAACCTTCGTAACCCATTTAGAAAGTAATGTTGCAATAGGAGCAACAAATACTGACTCAGCATATGTGAATACAGTTACAGATTTAGAGAAGACAGATTTACTTGGTGGAGTAAGTCTTTATGAACAAAAAATGAATTCACTTTTAAATGGTGATTCGGCAAAAATATTTCAAGAACATTTTGTTCAGTGGGTTGATTTGGAAAATTATGATAATGGTGTAAAACTTGTAACTTGGACAAAACAAAATGCGGATAGTTGGAATGCTGCAACCACGAAAATTTGTGCTCAAGATTGGGAGGCCCATCATCCAGGATGGATTGTAGTTGCAGGAGTAAATGGTGACTTTTTTCAAAATTCAGGAAAAATAACTTGGGAACCAACCAATAATTTCATGGCTGATGGTGATATGTATAGGGCTGATTATGTTGGAGGTCATCGAAAAGTAATAGGAATTAGTGATAATAATGAAATAATTGTAGGTGATCCAGAAATTTCTGATTTGTATCTTCAACTGATGAGTAGTGAAGGAGAAGTTGTTGAGCAATTTCCTATTGCTTCATATAATGAAGCTCCTAAAGAAACAGGAATCAATCTTTATACAAAAGATATGATTGAATCTCATGATTTAACAGGTTATACAGTATATGTAGGAAAATATACGATGTGTAGAATATCTAATGGTACAAATGAAACTGTTTTTGTAAAAGGATCAATTGAAGCGTCAAGACCAGGAACGGTTGATGAAAAACCAAGACAAATAAGGGAAGTAACAACTGAAGATGGTGGGACAAAACAAGAAATTACTCGTGAATTTTATCTTGCCACAAAAGATTCAAGTTATGAACAAAAATTACAAAATGGTACATTAGTAAGATGTCAACATAATTATGAAGGCAATTGGAGTAATGTTACTCAAAGTGTTGGTTTTATTCATCAAATGTTAGTGGATGGTAAATCACAATTTCAAAAATCGACAGATTCATTTATTTATACTGATCATCCAAGAACGTTTATTGGTTTTAAAGCAGATGGAACACCAGTATTGATGGTTGTTGATGGTCGTGGTAAAACTGCAGCTGAAAAAAATTATGGTGTTTCTTTATTTGAGGGAGCCGAAATAATGAAACTTGCGGGTTGTGTTGATGCATATAATCTTGATGGAGGAGGTTCTTCAACATTGATTGTTCGTAATAATGAAGGCGGTTTTGATGTTGTGAACAGACCATCAGATGGTAGTGAACGTTCTACTGGAAATGCTATCTTTTTAGTAATGCGCGACCCAGCAGTTGAAAGTAAGTTAGGGAAAGCAACACCAACAACAATCACAATAGAAAGAAAAGAAGATGAATATAGTCAAAGTGTTGAAAACCTAACAGTAAAAGTAGATGGAAAAACATATCCCATGACAGGTAAGGAAATCACAATAGAAGGATTGAAAGAAAATACAACATATGATGTAGAAATCAGTTATGAGATAGAAGGAGAAGAATGTAAAAGTTCAATAAAAGCACAAACGAAAGCATACTATGCAGGACTGAATTTCATACCAAGAAGTCATGGAT
>ERZ857840.138-NODE-138-length-125750-cov-10.199252_pt1 | contig 125750 bp, 95 predicted proteins | sample MGYA00519760_ERZ857840 | MGnify/ENA primary metagenome ERZ857840 (study PRJEB31778, sample SAMEA3449371) | human gut metagenome | biome: human gut; feature: human-associated habitat; material: faeces | place: United Kingdom | collected 2010/2012 ... | reverse complement strand
TAAAATAATTCGTCGCTTTTTTCGTTGAAAAAGCGACGAAAAAAGCGACGAAAAATATCTTAAGCAGCTTCTTTTACTCCGTTACCAAAGAAATCTTCATACCATACAAGGAACATGTAAATTGTCCATATCTTACGTGAATTATCGGCCTTACCTTCTTTGTGGTCATCAAGATATTTAACAATCTCATCAGTGTTAAAATACTTTTCAGCAGCTTCACTTGTGAAAGCCTTTTTAATCATATTGTAGTACTTCTCATCCTTGAGCCAGATTCTGATAGGAACAGGGAATCCAAGTTTCTTCTTCTCAGCAACCATGTCTGGAAGATGTCTATGGGCAGCCTGTCTCATGGCATACTTGGTATTACTCTTGTTAACCTTGTACTTAGTTGGAATAGTACGGGCAACATTGAATACTTCCTTATCAAGGAAAGGAACTCTTACCTCAAGAGAATGAGCCATACTCATCTTGTCAGCCTTAAGTAAGATATCGCCTATCAGCCAGAAATTGATATCAATATATTGCATCTTAGTAACATCATCCTTATCAGCAACCTTATCATAGAAAGGCTTTGTAAGTTCCTTATGGTCATACTTGCCGGTAGGATTCTTTAATATCCTGGCACGCTCTTTTTCATTGAACATGAAAGCATTACCTATGAATCTTTCTTCAACTGTCTTGCTTGCTCTGTTCAAGAAGCTTTTTCCCTTGAATTTGAATGGGATAGCGTTGGCAATATTGGCAAGTCCTTTTCTTAAGCCCTTAGGGAGCTTCTGAAATTCTGCAAGGTCAAGTGGTTCTCTGTAAATGTTATATCCACCGAAGAACTCGTCAGCACCTTCACCTGACATGGCAACCTTTACATGCTTGGCTGCTGTCTGGCTTACAAAGTAAAGTGCAATGGCAGCAGGGTCAGCTAAAGGCTCGTCCATATGATACTGGATTTTAGGAATTGCAGCCCAGTATTCTTCACTTGAAACAAGCTTTGAATAATTGTCAATCTTAATCTTGTCAGATAAAGCTTTGGCATAGTCAATCTCGTTGTATTTTTCATAATCAAATCCAACAGTAAATGTTTTGTCACCGTTAAATGTAGCAGCAACATAGCTTGAATCAACACCGCTTGAGAGGAATGAACCAACCTCAACATCACTGATTTTATGGTGTTCAACTGAATCATGCATAACATCGTCGATTTCATCAACAAATTCATCTAAAGACTTGCTCTCATCAGCATCAAATGTTGGCTCCCAGTATCTTTCAATGTTAAGCTCGCCTTTGTGGAATGTAAAGCAGTGACCAGGCATCAACTTGAATATTCCTTTGAAAAATGTTTCATCAAGTACTGAGTACTGGAATGTGAGATAATTCTCAAGTGCAACAGGATTAACCTCTTTCTTATAAGCAGGATGCTCTAAGATACTTTTAATCTCTGAACCATATATCATGTTGCCGTCTGCAACTGTGTAGTAGAAAGGCTTGATTCCGAAGAAGTCTCTTGCTCCGAAAAGAGTTTCTTTTTCACTGTCCCAGATTACGAATGCAAACATTCCACGAAGCTTGTTAAGCATGTCCTTGCCATACTCCTCGTATGAGTGAATGAGAACTTCAGTATCTGAATTGTTAGCAAATACATGACCTTTCTCAATAAGGTCTTTTCTTAAATCCTGATAGTTATATATCTCACCGTTAAATGTTATTACTATCTTCTTATTTTCGTTAAACATAGGCTGGCTTCCGTTATCAAGGTCAATGATAGAAAGTCTTCTAAAGCCCATGTATGCTTTATCATCAATGTATTTACCAGCACTGTCAGGGCCTCTGTGAATAATTTTGTTCATCATGCGTTCAAGAACAGCATCACCATCAGCCAAGTATCCAGTAAAACCTGCGAATCCACACATGTATCTGTACCTCCATAATTATGACTGCACAATCTGTGCATTGTTAAATGTAGTGTGTAAAAATTACTTATGAATTATAACAAAGTAATCAGGCTAATACAAGTCAGTTTCTGTTTACAAAATATTTGAAATAAATTATAATAATTAATCAGGTAAGAAAAAGAAAGAGAGGTTCTTTATATTATGGACAAAATTAAGATGACAACTCCACTTGTAGAGATGGACGGAGATGAGATGACAAGAGTATTGTGGAAGCTTATCAAGGACGAGCTGCTCACTCCTTTTATTGATCTTAACACAGAATATTATGATTTAGGTCTTGTACATAGAAATGAGACTAATGATCAGGTGACTATAGATTCAGCAGAAGCTACTAAGAAGTATGGTGTTGCAGTAAAGTGTGCAACAATTACGCCTAATGCAGCAAGAATGACAGAATATAATCTTAAAGAGATGTATAAGAGCCCTAATGGAACAATAAGAGCCATGCTTGATGGTACAGTATTCAGAGCTCCTATTATCGTTAAGGGTATTGAGCCATATGTTAAGACATGGAAGAAGCCTATCACAATTGCAAGACATGCGTATGGTGATGTGTATAAGGCATCTGAGATGAAGGTTTCTGAGGCTGGTAAGGCAGAGCTTGTATTTACTAATGAGGCTGGTGAAGAGACAAGAGAGCTTATTCATAACTTTAAGGGCGCAGGAGTTCTTCAGGGAATGCATAATCTCAACGATTCTATCGAGAGCTTTGCAAGAAGCTGCTTTAATTTTGCGCTTGAGACAAAGCAGGATCTCTGGTTTGCAACTAAGGATACAATCTCTAAAAAGTATGACCATACATTTAAGGACATATTTCAGGAGATATTCGATGCTGAATATAAGGATAAGTTTGAAGAAGCTGGCATAACATACTTCTATACTCTTATAGATGATGCAGTAGCAAGAGTTATCCGTTCAGAGGGTGGATATATCTGGGCTTGCAAGAACTATGATGGAGATGTTATGAGTGATATGGTAGCCACAGCATTTGGTTCACTTTCAATGATGACTTCTGTTCTTGTATCACCTAATGGATACTATGAGTATGAAGCTGCACACGGAACAGTACAGAGACATTATTATAAGCATCTTAAGGGTGAAGAAACATCTACTAACCCTATTGCTACTATATTCGCATGGACAGGCGCTTTAAGAAAAAGAGGAGAGCTGGATAATATTCCTGAGCTTGGAAAATTTGCTGATACTCTTGAGCGTGCATGCATTAAGACTATTGAAGATGGAAAGATGACAAAGGATCTTGCACTTATTACAACAATGGAGAATCCTGTAACACTTAATACACAGGATTTCATCAGTGCAATAAGAAAGACTCTTGAGGAGCTCCTTTAATTAAGGGGAGAATTTTCCATTTAATGATGGAGGGTACATTATGTCACATATACTGGGTATAACATTTAGAAGTATGAATATAAGCCAGCTTGTTATATGGTTTTTTATATACAGCTTTCTTGGATGGTGTATGGAATGTGTGGTTATCAGAAAGCAGCTTGGTTACTGGGAAAACAGGGGCTTTGCCAAGCTGCCGTTCTGTGTAATATATGGTTTCGGGACACTGATTGCTTTTAATATTTTTAAGCCAATAGAGCATAATTATATTGCACTATATATTTTTGGATGTATATGTGCTACAGCATTTGAGTACCTTACAGCACAGGTTATGTTAAAACTGTTTGGTGAAGTGTGGTGGAATTATGATCATCTTAAGTTTAATTACAAAGGCATCATATGCTTACAGTCAACACTTGCCTGGGGGTTTGTTGCCGTATTTATATTCGGATTTTTGAATAAATTTGTGGAGCGTTTTGTATTCTCAATCGATTACAGGATTGCCAGTGTTATGGCAATGATTCTTGTCTTTTCATATACTGCGGATTTTATGCAGAGTTTTTCGGAAAGTCTTAATATGCAGAATATGGATATCAAAGCGGAGATGAGAAAGTTTATTAAGATGTTTCACAGATAATCAGCATCTTATTGACAATTGATTCGGGGATAATTATATGATTTTTAAAAAGTTACGAAACAATTTTAGTCTTTTAATTGACAGCAGCAGGCATGTATGGACATTTGAACTGGCATACAAGCTTGTTGCTTTTGCTGTTATATTCCCCATTGTTTTATTTACAATTAATTTTCTTATGAAGATAGCAGGAGTGAACTATCTTACTAATGAATATATTCAGAGAGCAATGACACACCCTGTAGTCATATTTGCAATTTTTCTTGCTATGGGTATATTTGTATTCTATTGCACTTATGAGATGACATATCTCTCAGTCTGTTTCGAGACAAAGAGAACATCATGTAATGCATCTGTTGTTGATATATTTTATAATTCTTATAAGGTTTTTAAAAATGTTTTTAAGCCAAGACATGTAGGTCTGAGTATATTTTACTTCATATCAATTCTGGCTTCCAATGTAACTGTATGGTTTAATGTCTTATACAGTGAGACTAATACTAACTTAATTAAAATGTATATCATTAGGAATCACTGGTATATTAAGGCTGAAGTTATATTTATGTTTGTCATTATATACGCAATTGTAATTCCTGGAATATATGCAATGAATATATGCATGATGGAAGGACTGGGATTTAGGGAAGCATATAAGAAAAGTGCCCATATGGTTAAGAAGCATCCAATGGGAACAATATCAGCACTTGTTGTGTATAATCTGGTTATGCTTGCAATTATTGGAATAACTTATGTGCTTATATCAGTATTTCTTGTTGCAGGTGTTAAGATTCTTAATATGGCATATCTTGGAAATGCTATATTTCTGTCTGCATTAAGGACAGAAAGACTAATTATAAAATGTATTCTTGTATGTGTAGCAATACCACTGTCTTTTTCGGCTATTTCACATATGTATTACAAATATACTGATGTAGACGATATTACATTTGAGTTCACAGATATACAGGAAGGTCCTGCAAAAAGAAGAAAGATAATATATAGTATTGTTTTAACTGCTGCTGTTGTTGCAGATGCATTTTATCTAATAATGACATTTAACAATAATCCATTTGAAAATGTAGCTATCTTTCATGAGACTAAGGTTATGGCTCACAGAGGGGCTTCAACAGAGACACCTGAGAATACGATGGCCGCATTCCAGAAAGCTATAGATGATATGGCAGATTATATTGAACTTGATGTACAGCTTACAAGTGATGGAGAAGTCATAGTGATGCATGATTCTAATGCATATCGTACAACAGGTGTGGATGAAAATATTGTAAATATGACATATAAAGAGGTTAGAAGGCTGGATGCAGGTTCATGGTATTCAGATGAATATAAAGGTGAGAAAGTACCAGGACTTAGAGAAGTACTAGAACTTGCACAGGGAAAGATAAAGCTTAATATAGAATTAAAGCCTGCTGATAATGGAGAAGAACTTGCAAGGAAAACGGTCGCTCTTATTGAAAAATATAATATGGAGAATGATTGCGTAATAACATCATTTAGCAGTTCAGCTTTATCGGCAGCAAAATCATGTGATGAAAATATTAGAGTCGGATATATATTATCAGCGGCGTATGGCGATTATTATGATATGAAAAATATAGATTTCTTTAGTGTTAATGCAGCATTTTTATCAAAGAGAACTATTGATGCAATTCATAATTCAGGTAAACAAGTGTATGCGTGGACGGTTAATAATAAAGATTCTATCAAGAACCTGACTAATAAAGGCGTTGACGGCGTTATCACAGATAATCCGGTTCTTGCAAGGGAAACAATATATTCAAGAGATACATCAGAAACTATTGTTAACATGATAAGGTATGTGTTTAATCAGTAGAATGGGGGCATATGTATGGAAAGAGGAATAGGAACTTCAAGAGGAATTGGCATAGGACATGTTCTTATTGTTTATAATGCCAGTGCTGTTGTAAACAGGGGAACGCATTATAACGCAGAAGAAGAGAAGAAAAGATTCTTTGAGGCCAGAAAAACATTTATAGAGCAGACAGAAGAATTATTATCTGAACTGGAGAAAAAACTTGGTGAGTCTGACAAGGATGCACTGGTGCTTAAGAATCAGATATATCTTGCAAGAGATATAACAACAGAGAATGAAGTCGTTGCTGCAATTGATAATAGTCACATATGTGCAGAAGCAGCTTTTGATGATGTGTGTAATAAGCTGATTCAATTGTTTTCTTCAATGGATAATCCTGATATGCAGCAACGTGTTACTGATATTCAGGATATGAGAGAAAGAATGATACAGATATTGCAGGGAACGAAAGCGTTTGACCTTACTAATCTTCCAGATAATACTGTTATTGTTGCAGATGAGATTAAGCCATCTATGACAGCTTCCATGGACATAGCACATGTTGCAGGTATTGTTGCAGAAAAAGGCGGCGATACGGCACATGCTTCAATTCTTGCAAGAGCACTTGAGATTCCGGCAGTACTTAGTGTGAAGGGAATACTTCAGAAAGTAAAAAATGGAGATTCTATAATAATAGACGGAGCTTATGGAGAAGTTTTTATTAATCCAACACAGCGTACATTTTCTATATATGAAAAGAAAAAGAAGAAATATGAAGAACACATTGAGGAATTGAAGACATTTATTAATAAAAGCACAGAGACAGCTGATGGGAAAAAGGTTATGCTTGCTGCCAATATTGGTGGAGCTGATGAAGCAGCTAAGGCTGTTAAGGCTGGAGCTGAAGGTGTGGGACTTTTCAGGACTGAGTTTCTTTTTCTCAATAAGAATGCGCTGCCGACAGAGGAAGAACAGTTTGAGGAATATAAGAAGGCGGCAGTACTGACAAAAGGTATGCCGCTCACAATAAGAACACTTGATATTGGTGGAGATAAGGATATTCCGTACATGGGACTTACGAAAGAAACCAATCCTTTTTTAGGATACCGTGCAATAAGATTCTGCCTTGACAGAGTTGATATATTCACAACACAACTCCGTGCGATATTAAGAGCCAGTGCATATGGCTCTATAAGAATTATGATACCTATGATTACGTCAGTTAATGAAGTGAGACAGGTTAAAGATATGATTAAGAAAATATGCAGCGACCTTGACCATAATGGAATTAGTTATGACAAGAATATCCAGACAGGCGTTATGATTGAGACTCCGGCAGCAGCTATTATGGCAGATGCTATAGCACAGGAGGTTGATTTCTTTTCAATTGGTACTAATGATCTTACACAGTATACAATTGCAGTAGACAGATGCAATGAAAATGTAGCATATCTGTATTCTGCATTCAATCCGGCAGTGTTAAGACTTATAAGAAGGATAATAGAATGTGCTCATAATGCAGGTATTGAAGCTGGAATGTGTGGTGAGGCAGCTGCAAATGCTTTAATGGCACCGATATTGTTATCATTTGGTCTGGATGAATTCTCAGTATCAACAGGAAAGGTATTAGAGACGAGAAAGACAATTGCAGACTGGTCACTTAAAGAAGCCGGACTTGTAACAGATAAGGTTATGTCAATGGCAACTGAGAAGGAAGTAACAGACTATCTTAGTGATTATTTATCAGAAAGAAATAAAAAATAAAAGGAAATATATATATGACAGTTTATGAAACAGATGAGATTATTGAGAGAGTTATTCTGGTTGGAGTAGCATTTGACACAGATGACGACACAGAGCGCTCTCTTGATGAGCTTGGAGAGCTTGCCAAGACAGCAGGTGCACAGACCGTGGGAAGGATGATTCAGACAAGAGATAACTTTCACCCTGCAACATATATTGGCAAGGGTAAGATTGAAGAATTAAGACTTATGATTGATGAGCTTGATGCTACGGGAATTATATGTGATGACGAATTAAGTCCTGCCCAGTTTAAGAATCTTGAGGATGAACTTGGTGTTAAAGTTATGGACAGAACAATGGTTATTCTTGACATATTTGCGGCAAGGGCTACATCGAGTGAAGGTAAGATTCAGGTTGAGATGGCACAGTTAAAGTACCGTTCAATAAGACTTGCGGGTTTTGGAACATCAATGTCAAGACTTGGTGGCGGAATAGGAACAAGAGGTCCCGGAGAGAAAAAGATTGAGACAGACAGACGACTTATAAGAGACAGAATATCAAAGCTCTCAGTAGACCTTAAAGATATGAAAGAGCACAGAGATGTCCAGAGAAGTAAAAGAGCTAAGACTTCAACACCTGTCGCAGCTATAGTTGGATATACCAATGCCGGCAAATCAACACTTCTTAATAAACTTACTGATGCAGGTGTGTTGTCGGAGAACAAGCTTTTTGCAACACTTGACCCTACAACAAGAAGTATGGAACTTCCTAATGGTGAAAAAGTTCTGCTTACAGATACCGTCGGATTTATAAGAAAACTGCCACATAATCTTATCGAAGCATTCAAGAGTACTCTTGAAGAGGCAAAGTATGCAGACATTATAGTGCATGTTGTTGATGTATCCAACCCGAACTATGAACAGCAGATGTCAACAGTATATGCAACACTTAAGCAGTTAGGTGTTGAAGGAAAGCCTGTTGTTACATTATTTAATAAATGTGATGTTTTACCGGAGAAGCCGGCAGCTAAGGATTTACATGCAGACTATACATACAATATATCTGCTGTAAGAGGTAATGGTCTTGAAGCATTTAAAGAGTGCTTACAAGAAATTATTCTTAAGAGCAGAATAAGAATTGAAAGGGTATTTCCTTACAGCGAAGCAGGCAAGATACAGCTTATAAGACAGTTTGGACAGCTTGAAAGTGAAGAGTACACAGAAGATGGAATTAAGGTGCTTGCCTATGTTCCTAAGGAGATAGAAGGGAAGTTGTAATTATGAATCTGATAGCAACAGTAGATAAGAACTGGGCAATAGGAAAACAGGGACATCTTCTTGTTAATATTCCGGAAGATATTAAGCTTTTCCGAATGGAAACAGCTGGAAAAGCTGCAATAATGGGAAGAAAGACATATGAGCAGATTACGGACAGAACAGCTCTTATAGACAGATATAATGTAGTGCTTACTAGTGATTTGTCATATAAGAAGGATGGAGTTGTTGTAGTACATTCAGTAGAAGAGGCACTTGAAAAGGTTGCATCATATAAGTCAGAGGATATATATGTAATCGGTGGAGAATCTGTATTTGAACAGTTTCTTCCATATTGCGATGTGGCACACATAACGAGTGTTGATTATAAGTATGATGCAGATGCACATTTTCCTAATCTGGATAAGATGCCAGAATGGAAAGTTACACAGATGAGTGAGGAACACACATACTTTGATTTGTGCTACGAATTTAAAAAGTACTGTAAAATGTAAATTATGCTTTGAATCGTGCAGAAACGGATATGATAGAAAAGTTTCTGACATATTTTCTTCATTGAAAATATACATTTTATTTGATACTATAATTAAAAAACAAGAGAGGGGAGAAATGTTATGTTTTGCACAAAATGCGGATATAATGCAGGGACAGCAAAATTTTGTCCAAAGTGTGGAAATCCTTTAAATCCACAGCCAGTACAGGAAACACCTGTACAGAACGAACCAGTTGCACAGACGGTACAGAGTGAGCCAGTTGCACAGCAGCAGTTCGGAACACAGCCACAGTTTAATGAGACAGTACAGCCACAGTTCGGAACACAGCCACAGTCAGGCACAGTTCCACCAGTGAATGCAGATGTACCAAGATATCAGCAGGCACCTCCTATGCAGCCACAGCCTAAGAAGAAAAAGAAGAAGTGGCCAATAGTAGTTGCTATAATAGCAGTTATTGTGGCAGCGGCAGCAGTACTCGGATTTGTAGTACTTCCTAATGTGTTATCACCAGATAAGCATGCAATAGCAGCTATCAAGAAACTTGGAACAGGTCTTGAGGATACAGCAAGCAGTGCATTGGATAATATGTCACTTACATCTGTATCAGACAAGAATCAGATAACAGGTACATTAAAGCTTGATACTGCAACAATTGATGGCGAGAAGTATTCAGATTATATCAAGGCTGATACAGTTACATATGACATTCAGATGGATGCTTCAACAGAGAAGATGGCAGGAGAGATTAAGCTACAGAATGGATCAGCTACAGCACTTACAGTTACATTTTATTCAGATGGCAATAATATGTATTTCAAAGTGCCTGAGTTATTCTCAGAGTCATTCGTAATCTCACTGGCACAGTTTGAGGATGAAATTGATTCGGGATTTTCTTATGGAAGTTTGGGTAGTATTTCAAAGTATTTCTCAGCAATAGATACAAGCAATATTGAATTATACAGAGAACCTGTTAATGCAGCAGTTAAATGTGTAGTTAAGGGGATTAACACATTTGCAGAAGAATGTGAATACAAGAAGGGTGATAAATTTACATATAATTCGGATAACGGAGATATCAAGGTTTCTGAGTATAGCATTACAATAACTAAGGAGACTGTTATTAAGGCATGCGAAACAGTTATTGATGAATTATATGCAAGTAAAGATCTTTCTTCTTATATGACAATTCTTACAATGGCAGGCGTTTCACAGACAACTATCAAGAGCAGTATTGAGAGTTCATTAAGTGATATGCAGCCAGTTACATTGTCAATGTATATTAATAAGAATGATGAGATTGTAAGACTTGCAATTGATGCAGCAGATTATAATACAAGCGAAAAAGGATTTGTTGCAATCTCATTTCTTGGTAATGACAATCCATTTGAATATGTTGTTATCGAAGCTGATGTTGATGATATTAATATGAAGTATACAGTAAAGACACAGGATGATAAGGCTGCACTGGCATTAGAGATGACTCAGAATAAAGAGTATATCAAAGCAGGAGCAGAACTTAGTTCATCAGGAACAACAGTTAAGATTGATAATCTTTATGTGAACAGCAATATTGATGACAGCAATATAGATATGAAGCTTTCAGGTGAAGCAACACAGAAAGAATTCAGCAAGTTAAAATATTCTGCATCAGATTATTCAGGTGCTTACAATCTTGCTAATCTTACAGAGACCCAGAGCACAACACTGGCATATGAGCTTATGAAGAATTTAAATGTTTTATCTAATGTGTTCAGTGATAAGCTATATAATGAATTGTTTAATGGAAAGAGTTCTTCTGGTGGTGCAAGACTTGGGTTTTAATGGCAGCTATTAACTAATGAGTAATTAGAAAGATGAGGGTATATAATATGAAATTGGCAATTATTATTGGGGTAGTTGTGATTTTATTTGTTGTGTTTATTCTTGCAAGTTATATTAAAGCACCAACAGACAGGGCATTGATTGTTTCTGGTTTAAGAAAGAATCCTAAGTTTGTTATTGGTAAGTCAGCGTTAAGAATTCCATTCTTACAGAGAGTTGATAAACTTGAACTTAAGATGATTTCTGTTGATGTTAAGACTAAGGAATCAGTTCCGACTAACGAATATATCAATGTCAACATTGATTCTGCTGTAAAGATTAAGGTTGGTTCTTCTAAGGAAATGCTTGAGAAAGCAGCAAGCAACTTCCTTAACAAGAACGAAGATTATATCAGAAACTCAGTAGGAGATGTATTAGATGGTAATGTTCGTGAGATTATAGGACAGATGAGGCTGGAAGATATTGTTCAGGACAGAAAGATGTTCGCTGAGAAGGTACAGGAAAATGCTGCTCCTGATATGGCAAGAATGGGTCTTGAAATAGTAAGCTTTAATGTCCAGAATGTTACTGATGAGGGAAATGTTATTGAGAACCTTGGTATTGACAGGGTGGTAAGCATCAGTAAATCAGCACAGATATCAAGAGCAGAATCAGAAAGGGATATCGAAGTTGCCAAAGCTAATGCAACAAAGCAGGCAAATGATGCAAGAATCGAAGCTGAGACTGCTATTGCAGAAAGAAATAACGAACTTGAGATTAAGAAACAAGAATTAAAGAGAGCAGCAGATGTTAAGAAAGCTGAGGCTGATGCTGCATACGAAATCCAGCAGCAGGAACAGAGAAAAACAATCGAAATTACAACTGCTGATGCTAATATTGCAAAGCAGGAGAAAGAGATTGAGTTAAGAGAGAAAGAGATTGCTGTTAAGGAAAAAACACTTGATGCAGATATCCGTAAACAGGCAGAAGCAGAGAAATACGCAACACAGCAGAAGGCTGATGCACAACTTTACCAGAGACAGAAGGAAGCAGAAGCAAAGCAGTTTGAAATTCAGAAACAGGCAGAGGCTAAGAAAGCACAGGCAGAAGCAGACAGATTTGCTAAAGAGCAGGAAGCAGAGGCTGTTAAGACACAGGGAATTGCTGAAGCGGAAAGCATTAAGGCAAAAGGTCTTGCAGATGCAGAAAGCATTAAAGCAAGAGGTCTTGCTGAGGCTGAGGCTATGGAAAAGAAAGCAGAGGCAATGGCTAAGTATGGTAAAGCTGCTATGACAGAGATGATTATTAAAGTCCTTCCACAGATGGCAGAAGCAATTGCAAAGCCTCTTGAAAGCATTGATAAGGTTACTATTATTGATGGAGGTTCAGGTGAGAACGGAGTAGGAACTTTCAGTGGTAATGTACCGTCAGTTCTTGCTAAGACAATTGAGAGTATCAAGGAAACTACAGGTTTTGACCTGACAGAAGTCATGAAGGCTAATACATATGATGCAAAGACTACTAAGAACGTTAATTTCACAGGTCTTCCAGAAGAGATGAGTGCAGCAGCTAAAGAGCCTGAAACTGATGGTAAAACAGAATAATACTGATTAATTAAGAATCTAAATGTAAAATGTATATGCTGGTATCAGATATGGGAAACTATATCTGGTATCAGCATTTTTATAGTAAGAGCCGGTTTTACAGGTTGACTATATAAACTGTTGTGAGTTATAATTCTATTATTTGAATTGAAGGAGAATGGCATTTGAATTATACAAGTGCATGTGAACAATGATTAAATACAGATATTTTGTAAGAAGAGTTCTTGTATATGGATTGATAAGTGTTACAGTTATGTTATCTGCAGCAGTGACAGGATGTAACAACAAGAATAATATTTCAGAAGGAAGTATTAAGACAGAAGGAAGTACTAAGACAGAAGGAAATAATCAGTCAGAAGAGTTCAGTGAGACAGATGTGAATGACCAGCCGTCAGATATTGATGTTGAGCCACCGGTAATTCATGGTATATCAGATAAGACATATTATACAGGCAGCAAAGTTTCATATATGACAGATGTGTATGCAACAGATTTCTCAGGGCAGGAGATTGATGTTGAGGTTGATAAATCACAGGTTAATACTTCACAGCCGGGAAGTTATATTGTTTATTATAAAGCAGTAGATTCATATGGTAATGAGACTATAGAAGAAGTTACATTTACTTTTATTGAAGAGGAGACACAGGAAGTTAAAGTAAACAGCAGTTATTCAACTCTTGATGAAGTTGTAGCTGCAGTTCTTCAGGATATTACAGACAATTCTATGTCTAAAGGACAGAAAGCAAGGGCAATATATAAGTACGCACATTCTAAGATTGGATATACAGGGAACAGTTATACGAATAGTTCAGAATGGCAGGATGAAGCATTTGAGGCATTAAAAGTGATTAAGAAGAATGGATATGTAGCTGGTGACTGTTTCACATATGCTTCTGTTGACAGAGCACTCCTGGATGGAATAGGGGCAGAGTGTATATGGGTTGATAATCAGGGTGCAAGGTCTGGAGATCATAGCTGGCTTTTATGTAATCTTGGAACAGGCTGGTATCATTTTGATTCAACTAGAATGTATGATGGATTTGAATGCTTTATGCTGACAGATTCACAGGTGCAGGATTATATTAACAGAGGAAATTCAATATATAGAAGAGATATGTCTGCGTATCCGGCAACTCCTTCAGAAGAGTTTTCATATTAGGGAGGAGTAAGATAAATGTTATTTACATCTTATCAGTTTATTTTATTTGTTCTGATTGCACTTATTTTATATTATGTTGCGCCTAAACGTATTCAGTGGATAGTACTGTTATGTATGAATATGTTATTCTATTTGTATGCCGGATTAAGCGGAATAATATTCATAGTAACAACTATCATAACGACGTATGCAGGTGCAAGGCTTATATGCAGGGAGAAAGACAGGTCTGTACGCTTCATAGAAGAACATAAAGGTGATATATCCAGAGATGAAAAGAAAAAGCTTAAGAACATTTCTTTAAGAAAACAGAAAATGTTTCTTACTATTGTTTTGTTTATTAATTTTGGAATACTTGCTGTACTTAAATACACCAATATGTTTATAGTCACATTTACAACATTTAATACGGTTGATTTTGTACTTCCGATGGGAATATCATTTTATACATTCCAGTCTACTGGATACATGATTGATGTGTATCGCGGTGTTGCAGATGCAGAGAAGAATCCATTCAGATATGCATTGTTTGTGTCCTTTTTCCCACAGCTGGTACAGGGACCTATAAGCAGGTGGAATGATCTGAAGAAAAGTCTGCTTGAAAGCCATGCTTTCTCATGGATTAATATACAATATGGTTTTGAGAGAATTCTGTGGGGATATTTTAAGAAGATGGTAATTGCAGACAGGGCAGCCATTGGACTTGCCACAATACAGTCGGATGTTTCGGTGTATTATGGTGCATATGCATTTGTAGGAATGCTGTTATATGCAATTGACCTGTATGCAGATTTCACAGGTGGTATAGATATTACAATTGGTGTTGCACAGATGTTTGGTATTACTCTTCCGGAGAATTTCAGAAGACCATTCTTTTCAAAGAGTATAGCAGAATACTGGAGAAGATGGCATATTACGTTGTGTGCATGGTTTAAGGATTATCTTTTCTATCCATTATCAATGTCTAAATGGATGAATAAGGTATCAAGGTGGCTTAAGAAGCACGTTGGAAAGCCAGTAGGTTCAAGATTTCCAGTGTATTTTTCAAGTCTTACTGTGTGGTTTGTGACAGGTATATGGCATGGTGCAAGCTGGAATTTCGTAGTTTGGGGACTTTTGAACAGCATAATTATGCTTGTTTCTCAGGAACTTAAGCCGTTATATGAGAAGGCAGATAACAGGTTAGGTTACAGAAAGTTAAAATACTACAAAGTATTTGAGATAATAAGAACTACTGCTATAGTATGCTGCCTGCAGATGCTTGATTATTACAGAGATATTGCAGAGGCATTCCGTATGTTTTTCTCGATGTTTACCAGTGTCAATTATGTAGCTGTGTTTACTAAGGGAATGTGGAGTATAGGATTATCAGCAGCTGATTATATAGTTATTTTTGCAGGCGTTGTTATAATGTTTGTGGTAAGCCTGCTTGAGAGAAAATGTCCGGTAAGAGACCGGTTAGCAAAGAAGAATTATATTATAAGATATACAGTGTTTCTTGTGATTTTTCTGCTTATAGCTGTGTTTGGAATCTATGGAACCGGATATGAATCAAGCCAGTTTATATATAATCAGTTTTAGAAAACATTTTCTAAGGAATGGAGATAGTTTTGAGAAAGAAGATATGTACAGGTATTGCAGTTGTCATAATACCGATAGTATGTCTGTATCTTTTACAGTGTCTGTTAGTTCCTAAATATGCATCAGATATTAAAGAAGGTGCAATGATTAAGGAATATTATAACAGTGAAAAGAATCATGATGTGCTTATTCTTGGTGACTGTGAAGTGTATGAGAATATATCCCCTGTTACAATGTGGGAGAATTACGGAATATCAAGTTATATCCGTGGAAGTGCGGAACAGCTTATATGGCAGTCGTATTATCTTTTAGAGGATACACTAAAGTATGAGAAACCGCAGGTTGTTATTGTAAATGTACTTGCAATGACAGAAAGTGATGCCAAAAGCGAGGCTTATAACAGAATGACACTGGATGGCATGAAGCTTTCAAAGTATAAGATAGCTTCTGTAAGGGAGTCAATGACAGAAGAAGAGAATATGGCCAGCTATATATTCCCACTGCTTAGATATCACTCAAGATGGAGTGAATTGTCATCAGAGGATTTCAGATATATGTGGAAAACACCATCTGTTACGACTAACGGTTATCTTATGCAGAAAGGTGTAAGACCAGTTACTACTATACCAAAAGCTGCACCACTTGCTAATTATACATTCAGTGACAGGAATATGGAATATCTTGATAAGATATATTCACTTTGTAAAGATAATGGTATTAATCTTGTTCTTATGAAAGCACCGAGTGTATATCCTCACTGGTATGATGAGTGGGATAAGCAGGTTAGTGATTATGCGTATGAGCATGGAATACTATATCTTAATACAATTAATGAGGCTGGAAATATAGGTATAGACTATACTACTGATACATTTGACTATGGACAGCATCTTAATGTGGAAGGAGCTGAGAAGCTGTCGTTATATCTTGGGGAACAGCTTGTTAAGAATTTCAGGCTTACTGACCATAGACAGGATGAATCATATAAGAATGCATGGCAGACAATAGTTAATAAATATTACGAAGAGAAACAGGGAGATTGATTATGAGAAAGAAGAGTTTAATGTTAGCGGCAGTACTTGCAGCAGGAGTTATGATGGCAGCATGTGGAAGTGCATCAACACTGCCAGATAATAGTCAGGAAAAGCCAGTTGCATCACAGCAGACGGAAAGTAAGTATTCATTTGAATTAAAAGGCATAGAGTTAAAGACAGATGGCGATCTTACAGAATATACATCTAAGCTTGGAGAACCTTCTGGTGGTTACTATGAAGCTAAAAGCTGTGCATTTGAAGGAATGGACAAATTTTATTACTATGATAGCGTAACTCTGCAGGGATATCAGAAGGACGGAAATGATAAGCTTTATTCTATAACACTTATGGATGATGCTGTTAAGACTAAAGAAGGTGTCCGTATTGGCGATAAGAAAGATAAGGTTTTATCAGCATATGGAAGTGATTATACAGAAGCTGACGGACAGCTTCTGTATGAATCAGGTAACACCAGACTTTCGTTCGTTATGAAGGATGATGAAGTACAGAGCATAATATACAGTGTTAAATAATTCAATGGAACAGAGCAATTAATCCCGTCAGACTGGTTTACAGACAGTCTGACGGGATTAATTGTTGTATGACTATCAGCGTATATTTATGAGTATACAATATATGTGTTGTATCGGAATTTACGCAGCTTCTGCTCCATTTTAATGGCGTTTGAAAGCTGTCTGAAAGCACCAACCTGAACTTTATAATAGTCGTTTTCATATATGATAAAAGCTGGGAATCCTTCAATAAGCAGGGAATTAAGCATGCGGTCTGCATTATTTTTATTGCGGTAGGCACCAACCTGAACACGATAAAGTGGCTCAGGAGAGAGGTCATCATCACAGTTACATGATGGTTTAGCAGGAGGTGCAGGCTTTTTTTCGCATGCTGCAGGCATGATTTCAGCGGATTTGGCAGAATCTGATTTCACTGATGGGACTTCACCTGAAGCAGCCTGTGCAGTAGTATTATTTGTCTTTGGTTTAATTCCAAGGGTCTTAAGAATACCATCTGCGATTCCATTTGCAATCTGGTTAAAGTTCTTATCAAATGTTTCATTATCTTTATCGTTGTTAATAAAGCTGGCTTCTACAAGTACGGCAGGCATTTTTGTCCGTTTGAGTACAACAAGGTTAGGACGTTCGGTAATTCCAAGATTTTTAAAGCCAGCCTTTTCCAGCTCAGAATTGATATTGGCAGCCATCTGTGATTTAATACCGGAATTATTGTAAACAAGAGTTTCCACGCCTGTGTACTGATTAGGCGTAGGGGATGAATTTCTGTGGATTGAAACAAAATAATCAGCCTTAGCATCATTGGCATCAGTCGCTTTTTTAAAAGGTGTCTCATATTCATCAGTAGTACGGGTGTACACAACGTCAATACCATTTTTTTCTAATATATCACCTACGGCAAGAGCGAGCTTTAAGTTGTCATCTTTCTCAGCTCTGCCATTATATGTTGCACCATAGTCGCTACCGCCGTGTCCGGCATCTACAGCTATCTTATATTGAGCCATAATATCTCCGATAACATTAATCATATTATTGTATGCAAAAGACATAATAAGCGTACCTGTCACATATATTTATCTTAAGATGAGAAAGAGGACAGATTATGAACGTTGGATATGTACATACATTTGAAGTGCCAGAAAATAATATTGATAAAGGCCGATTGAAGGTAAATGTTGTCAATGAAGAAAATGTGCCAATTAAAGGAGCGGCTGTAAGACTGTCGTATACAGGAAATCCTGATAATATAATAGGAGAAAGTGGTACAGACGGAGACGGGATAAGTATATTTAACGACTTAAGAACGCCTCCAATTGAATATAGCATGGAACCGGGGAACAGGCAGCCATTTTCAGAGTATGACATAGCTGTAAGTGCGCCAGGATTTGATAATGTAAATATATCAGGCAGTGATATGTTTTCGGGGGAGCTAAGCATTCAGAATGTAAAGATGTCTGCAAGGGATAATTCACAGAATAATATAGTCATACCTGTTAACACATTATATGGAGATTACCCACCTAAGATTGATGAAGAAGAGATTAAGCCTATGGGTCAGTCGGGTGAAATTGTGCTTGACAGAGTTGTTGTTCCTGAAATTGTAGTTGTACATGACGGACCGCCTAAAGATACTGAGGCAGATAATTATTATGTTACTTATAAGGATTATATTAAGAATGTAGCAAGCTCTGAGATATATTCAACATGGCCGAGGCAGACAATTGAGGCAAATGTGCTTGCTATTATGTCATTTACATTAAACCGGGTATATACAGAATGGTACAGAAACAAATTTTATGATTTTACAATAACTTCATCAACTGCATATGACCAGAAATGGGTTAATGGAAGAAATGTGTTCGAAAGTATATCACAGGTAGTAGATGATATATTTGATAATTACATATCAAGACCTAATGTAAAGCAGCCGATACTTACACAGTACTGTGATGGAAAGAGGGTGACATGTCCTAACAGGCTTTCACAGTGGGGAAGCAAGTATCTGGGAGATCAGAATTATTCATCGATTGATATATTAAGATATTATTATGGTCAGGATGTGTATATTAATGCTGCAGAACAGATAAGCGGAATTCCTTATTCATGGCCGGGAACTAATCTTGATATAGGTTCATCCGGGCAGAAGGTAAGACAGTTGCAGGAACAGCTTAACCTTATAGGAGAGTATTATAATTCCATTCCGGTTCTGAGTACTGATGGAATATATGGTGAGCAGACGGCAGCAGCGGTTAAGGAGTTCCAGCGGATATTCAATCTGCCACAATCAGGAATAACGGATTTTCCAACATGGTTTACAGTGTCGGAGAAATATGTTGCACTTGCCGGACTGGCGGAGTTATAGGAATGTTAATGAGGTATGTAAGGCTGTCACTTTGTGGCAGCCTTTTTAGGAGAATCATTTAAACAGCCTGTCCAAGACATGTCTTAATGTCATCTTCCGGATTGCTTATAAGTCTTAACTGGAAAGTATCTACAAGATACTGTAAGACATTAGGACTTAAGAAAGCAGGAAGCGTAGGGCCAAGATAGATGTTCTTAATGCCAAGACTTAATAGTGCAAGCAGGTCAGCTACAGCCTTCTGCTCATACCATGAAACAATAAGAGATAAAGGAAGTCCGTTGACATCTGTACCAAATGCATCTGAAAGGGCATTGGCAATAAGAATAGCAGAATATACATCATTACACTGTCCGATATCAAGAAGCCTTGGAAGTCCGGCAACTGTGCCGAAATCAAGCTTATTGAAACGATATTTGCCGCATGCAAGAGTGAGAATCATGCAGTCATCAGGAACCATAGTGGCAAAATCAGTAAAATAACTTCTGCCAGGTCTTGCACCATCACAGCCTCCAATAAGGAAGAAATGTCTTATCTGCTTGGATTTGACAGCTTCCACAAGTTCTCCAGCATGTGAAAGTGCTGCTTCATGTCCGAATCCTACAAGAATCTCTTTAACCTCCTGATCTTCAGTAAAGCCTCCAAGTTCAAGAGACTGTTTTATTATTTCAGAAAAATCCTTTTCACCGTCAGGTTTCTTTTCAATATATTTTATTCCGTCCCATCCTACGACATTAGTAGAATATATGCGGTCTTTATAGGTGTCTCTTGGACGCATAAGGCAGTTGGTTGTCATAAGGATACAGCCGGGAAGATTGTCAAACTGCTTCTGCTGATCCTGCCATGCACCGCCGAAGTTACCAACAAGATGCTTGTATTTCTTGAGCCCTTCATAACCGTGTGAAGGAAGCATTTCACCATGTGTGTATATATTAATGCCGAGTCCTTCGGTCTGTTTAAGAAGCATTTCAAGGTCTTTAAGGTCATGTCCTGAAACAATTATAAATGGACCTTTCTTAATGTGTACATTAACTGTGTGAGGCGATGGATTACCGTAAATGGTAGTGTTTGCCTCATCAAGTTTTTTCATTATCTCAATAGCCATATCACCTGTTTTAAGAGTCAGACGGATAAGTTCTTCGACAGTCAGGCTGTTATCTGTTATTGCTTCGAGTGCAATTATATAGAAATTGTCAACATTATCACTATAGTATGAAAGTTCCCTTGCCTGATGACCGTAGGCGCTTATTCCTTTAAGACCATAAAGAATAGTCTGTCTTAATGAGCGGATATCAGGATCCAGAGTTTTGTCGTACATAATACCTGCCATTGGCGCGTCACGCAGCATATCAGCTTTAGTTTCTGGCAGTTCGTATGCAGCAGATGGGGTAATATAATCAGTTGTTCCTACTAAATTTTTCAGATTATTCTTGATGTCCTGGGATTGTTTAAGAAGATGGACATGGTCATCTACATTGAAATTAACATTGGTAAGAGTGGTAAAAAGACAATTCTCAATAAAGCTGACAACAGATTTGTCAACATTAAGTCCTGAATCCAGAATATGTCTGGCATAGAAGCTGATACCTTTCAGCTGATATATAAGCAAATCCTGAAGATTGGCTATTTCTGGTGTCTTTCCGCATACGCCAAGTTTAGTGCAGCCTTTTCCGCCGGCTGTCTGTTCACATTGATAGCAGAACATATCGTATCCAAGATCCATATTATTACTCATATAATACTCCTTTTTGATTCATAATTATTAATTAATATTATGAATCCTGAATATCTGATTTATTCATAAATTTGTATGATATGACAATCGCATACAACACAATGTCAGAGGTAAGTTGAAAGATTTTATAAAGAAATTTTAATGATATAAAATGTATGGTACAATAATATATAGAAAGAATATGTGACGGATTCCGTCACATCCTTATCAAAGAGGAGGTACGTGTTATGCATATATCAAAGAATTCTGCAACTCAGATTGTTGAAGAAATTTCAAAACTTGTTAAACAGAATATTAATCTTATGGATGAGACAGGACATATAATTGCAAGTCGTGATAAATCCAGAATAGGGGATTTTCATTATGGTGCGTATAAGATTATATCTGAAAATCTTGAGGAATATTATATTGATGAAGATGATTTATCAAAAGGCATAAAAAAAGGAATCAATCTTCCACTTGAACTTGATGGCGGAATAGTAGGAGTAATAGGAATGACAGGTGGATATGAAGAGGTTATAACGTCTGGAAAACTGTTAAAAAAGATGACGGAAATTCTTTTGATGGAGAGTCGTGCAAACTATAGACAGCTTATGAATAAGCGTGTAAGGAATGCTTTTTATGAAGAATGGCTTATAAATGGAGGATATAAGAATGCTGATTTAGAAGACCGTGGAATGGCTTTGGGAATAGATATTAATAAGCCAAGAAGAGTGTTTATTGCCAGCATAGATGAGCTGGACAACCTTAAAGATTCACAGCAGGGACAGTCTCAGATTGCAAAATTTGAAAATGATGTTGATGCATTTTTAAAGAGAAATAATTATAAAATGCATTTCAGGAATGCTTCAAGACAGATAATAATCATAGATAATATGGATACGGAAAATGTGGTTAAATTTGCAGGAGAGCTGGCAGGATATGTGTGGGAAAAAGATAAGTTTGAGCTGAATATTGGTATAGATTCAGCCCAAAGCTATGATATGCATGAAGCTTATGTTGAAGCACATAGGGCATGGACGGCTGCAGCTGAAAAACATGAACAGATTATATGCTATGAGGATATTAGTCTTGAACTTTTAATAAGCAATGTACCGACAGAGATTAAGCTTGAATATTTAAAGAAGGTATTCAAAGATATGGATTATAATGATGTATGTGAGAATATTGCGTTGCTGAAAGCGTATTTTAATGCACAGGGATCAATACAGAAAGCAGCAGACAATCTTTATATTCATAAGAATACATTACAATACAGAATATCAAAACTGAAAGAAATAACAGGACTTGATGTCAGGAAACCAACAGAAAGTCCAGCGTTGTATCTGGCATACATAATTACTGATGAATTAATTAATGAAAAATATGATTTACCATTATTGTTACATAATACAAAATAAAAATGATATTATGTGCTGTGTAACATTTTGCTATTAAACTTTACATGTTATTATTGTGTCATACAAAGCACAAAGGTTTGTGCAAACCGTACAACAATAAAATAGAAATGAGGTGTTTTTATGACAGGAGTAGCATTGATAATTGCATTTGTGTTGGCTATCATTGTGATGATAGTTGCAATCTCTAAGTTTAAGGTTCATCCTTTCTTAGCAATTATGGCGGTATCACTTATTCTTGCAATGATGGCAGGAATTCCATTTGTTGATACTGTAAAACCAGACGGAACAAAGGTGTCTGGAATTCCAACAGTTATAGGAGCTGGATTCTCAGGTACATTCAGCAGCATCGGTATTGTTATTATATTAGGTGCATTGATTGGCTCGGTACTTGAAAAAACAGGAGCAGCATTGAAGCTGGCAGATATGGTAATTAAGGTAGTAGGAAAGAAAAGACCAGAACTTGCAATAGAGCTTATGGGCTGGGTTGTTTCAATTCCTGTGTTTTGTGACAGTGGTTTTGTAATTCTTAATCCAATAAGAAAAGCACTTGTAAAAAGAACAGCAGTTTCAAGTGTAGCAATGACAGTAGCACTTTCAGCAGGACTTTATATTTCTCATGTTTTTATTCCGCCAACACCTGGTCCGATAGCAGCTGCTAATACACTTGGAGTGGGAGATAATCTTTTACTTGTAATGGGACTTGGTGTTGTATGTTCAATATTTCCTCTTATAGCAGGTCTTGTATATGCTAAGTTTATTGGAAAGAGAGTAAAGAGTGCTGATGAAGTAACAGACAATGGAGAGGTTACCAAGACATATGAAGAATTAGTTGCAGAGTATGGAAAGCTTCCTAATGGATTTAATGCATTAGCTCCAATTCTTGTACCAATCATTCTTATGGCACTTGGTTCAATTTCATCAATGGCTGGCTGGACCGGCGCACTTGACATAGCATGCCAGTTCCTTGGAAAACCAATTATAGCACTTGCTGTTGGTACAATATTTGCAGTAATCCAGCTTGCAACGGCACATAAGATGTCCGATTTTTACAATATTACCAATGAGACATTAAAGACAGTTGGTCCTATACTTTTTGTAACAGCAGCTGGTGGTGTATTAGGAAAGGTTATTTCATCAAGCTCAATGGTTGCATTTATTACACAGCATGCAGAAGTGCTTTCAGCAGTTGGAATATTCTTCCCATTCCTTCTTGCAGCAATATTAAAAACAGCACAGGGTTCTTCGACGGTTGCAATTACAACTACAGCAGGTATCATTGCTCCACTGCTTGGAGCTCTTGGACTTGCTTCACCTGTTAAGACAGTGCTTTGTGTAATGGCTATAGGTGCTGGTGCCATGACAGTATCACATGCTAACGACTCATACTTCTGGGTAGTTACTAATTTTGGTGACATGGATCCTGAACAGGGATATAAGACACAGACAGTGTGCACATTAATAATGGGTATTGCAGCAATGGTTGAAATATTTATTCTTTCATTAATTTTATAATATAAATGTTACATAATGCGGCTATACTTATGAGAACTATATGGACTTATCAGTATGGCCGCATTATTATATAAAAGAAAGGTTATAATAACAATACATTTAGAACAATATCAGGAGGATTATATATGGTTATAGGCTTTGTTGGATTGGGAATAATGGGAAAACCGATGGCAAAGAATCTTTGCAGAGCTGGATACACATTGATTGTTAATGACCATCATAAGGAAAATGTCGATGAACTTGTACAGGCAGGTGCGAGAAGTGGTGATTTAAAACAGATTGGCATGGAAAGTGATGTAGTTATAACAATGCTTCCAAACAGTCCTCAGGTAAAGGATGTAATGCTTGGGGAAAATGGTATTGCGGGTTATATGAAAAAAGGAACATGTTTTATAGATATGAGTTCAATTAATCCTGTCGACAGCAGATATATTGGTGATGTATTAAAAGAAAAAGGAATTGATATGCTTGATGCACCTGTGTCAGGAGGAGAACCTAAAGCAATAGATGGAACAGTTGCATTTATGGTTGGTGGAGATGAGAAAACATTTGATAAGAATAAACAGATTCTTACACATATGGGTTCATCAGTTACAAGATGTGGTGAACTTGGAGCTGGAAATACAACAAAACTTGCCAATCAGATAATTGTTGCATGTAATATCCAGGCAGTTTCTGAAAGCTTCATTCTGGCAAAAAAAGCCGGAGTAGACCCTGAATGTGTATTTGAGGCAATAAAAGGCGGACTAGCAGGGTCTACTGTTATGAATGCCAAAGTTCCAATGATGATAGAGGATAATGTTGAACCAGGATTCAGAGTAGATTTACATATTAAAGATTTGAATAATGCACTTGAGTGTGCTCATAGTGTTGGAGCTCCAGTACCGATGACGGCACAGGTTCAGGAAATAATGCAGTATCTGCATAATAATGGAGATGGAAGCAGCGACCACAGTGCAATTATACATTATTATGAAAAACTGGCAGACACAAAATTATAAATGTTGTTGACAGGTTATTATAATGTCAGGAAGGAGAATCTTATGAATAAAGAATTAAGAGCGGTTGCAGACAATATAATTGATGCGGCAATTAAAGCAGTTCTTCCGGATGAAGCAGTTAAGAAAACACTTAAAGACAGGAAATTTGATGGAAAAGTTATTCTTGTAGCAGTAGGAAAAGCCGCATGGCAGATGGCAAAGGCGGCAAGTGACTGTCTGGGAGACAGAATAAATGAAGGAATTGTAATAACGAAGTATGGACATGTAAAAGAGCCGATTGAAAGAATAGAATGTTTTGAGGCAGGCCACCCTGTTCCAGATGAGAATTCATTTAAAGCAACACAGGCAGCTATTGAGATGGTAAGCGGACTCAATAAGAATGATACAGTGCTTTTTCTTCTTTCAGGTGGAGGAAGTGCTTTATTTGAGAAGCCGAAGATTACAGGAGAAGAATTGCAGGATATAACTAATCAGTTACTTGCATGCGGCGCAGATATTGTTGAGATTAATACGATAAGAAAACGCTTATCAGAAGTAAAGGGCGGACGGTTTGCAAAATTATGTGAACCGGCGCATGTATTATCAATAGTATTATCAGATATACTTGGTGACCCACTGGATATGATTGCTTCAGGTCCGGCATGTGCAGATACAACAACATGTGAAGAAGCATGGCACATTGTAGAAAAATATAATCTTAATATAAGTGAAGATGTAAAAAAACTGATGGATATTGAGACACCGAAGAAACTGGATAATGTAACAACTTTTATTAATGGAAGTGTGCGTGAATTATGCAGTGCAGTATCAAGGGAATGTTCAAAGTATGGATATGAACCAGTAATGCTTACGGACCAGTTATGCTGTCAGGCAAAAGAAGCTGGAAGTTTTCTTGCATCTATAGCAAAGACACATTGTAAGTCAGGAAAGAAACTGGCATACATAGCAGGCGGAGAAACTGTTGTTAATATTACCGGACATGGTAAAGGCGGAAGAAATCAGGAGATTGCATTATCAGCAGCAGAAGGTATTAAGGGAATGTCAAATGCGGCAGTATTCAGTATAGGCAGCGATGGAACAGACGGACCTACGGATGCGGCAGGTGGATATAGCGATGGTGATACAGCAGGAGTCTTAAAGAATAAAGGAATAGATATATTTGAAGTGCTTAAGAATAATGATGCTTATAATGCGTTGAAATTAACAGAGGGGCTTATTATAACAGGACCTACGGGAACAAATGTTAATGATGTTTCTGTGCTGCTTATATCAGATTGATAAGGTACATAAAGCGATAAAAATATATAATTTAATTATTTATTATAGTGTAAAGCCAGTATTTTGCTGGCTTTATATTTTTTTAATAAATTCATTAGCACTCACCTCTTGACAGTGCTAACAATGAGATGTATAACATCAATTGTAAGAGGAAAACAATAGATAAACAGTGAAGTTAAGCATTCATTGTAATAGAAGGAGGTAATCGTATGAACATTAATAAGTTTACACAGAAGTCTATTGAGGCTGTTAACCAGTGCGAGAAGATTGCCTACGATTATGGTAATCAGGAGATTGATCAGGAACATTTTCTGTACAGTCTCTTAACTATAGAAGATAGTCTTATCGCGAGCCTGATAGAGAAGATGGGAATTGATAAGGACACATTTATTAAGAATATTGAGACTTTACTTAGCCAGAAGAATAAGGTTTCAGGAAATGTACAGCTTTATGTAAGCAATGATCTTAATAAGGTTTTAGTAAATGCTGAAGATGAAGCAAAGAGAATGGGGGATGCATATGTTTCTGTTGAGCATCTTATGCTTGCGATGATTGCAGCACCTAACAAGGGCATAAAGCAGCTTTTTAAGACATATGGAATTAACAGGGAATCATTCCTGTCAGCCCTTGCTACAGTAAGAGGCAACCAGAGTGTTACCTCGGATAATCCGGAGGCAACTTATGATACTCTTAGCAAATATGCTACAGACCTTGTAGAGAGAGCTAAGGACGGAAAGCTTGACCCGGTTATCGGCAGGGATAATGAAATCAGAAATGTAATAAGAATCCTTTCCCGTAAGACGAAGAATAATCCCGTTCTTATTGGTGAGCCAGGTGTTGGTAAAACAGCAGTTGTTGAAGGACTTGCACAGAGAATTGTAAGGGGAGATGTTCCAGAAGGCTTAAAGGATAAGAAGCTTTTTGCACTGGATATGGGCGCGCTTGTTGCAGGTGCAAAGTATCGTGGTGAATTCGAGGAAAGACTTAAGGCTGTACTTGACGAGGTTAAGAAGTCTGAAGGTCAGATAATCCTGTTTATTGATGAAATTCACACTATTGTCGGTGCAGGTAAAACAGAAGGTGCTATGGACGCAGGTAATATGTTAAAGCCAATGCTTGCCCGTGGTGAACTTCATTGTATAGGTGCTACAACTCTTGATGAGCACAGAGAGTATATCGAGAAGGATCCGGCACTTGAAAGACGATTCCAGCCAGTTATGGTTGATGAACCTACAGTTGAGGATACTATCTCAATTCTTCGAGGTCTTAAGGACAGATACGAAGTGTTCCATGGAGTTAAGATTACAGATGGCGCACTTGTAAGTGCAGCTACTTTGTCAGACAGATACATTTCAGACAGATTCCTGCCAGATAAGGCTATTGACCTTGTAGATGAGGCATGTGCAATGATTAAGACTGAACTTGATTCAATGCCTGCCGAACTTGATGAGAAGAGAAGAAAGATTATGCAGCTTGAGATTGAGGAGGCTGCTCTTAAGAAAGAGACAGATAACCTCAGTAAGGAAAGACTTGATGCATTACAGAAGGAATTATCTGAATTAAGGTCTGATTTCAATATCCAGAAAGCTAAATGGGACAGCGAGAAATCTTCTGTTGACCAGGTAAGCAAGTTAAAGGAAGAGATTGACCAGATTAATACTCAGATAGCACAGGCTAAGAGAGAATATGATCTTAATAAGGCAGCAGAACTTCAGTATGGTAAACTTCCACAGGCACAGAAGGCTTTGGAAGAAGCTGAGAAGAAGTCAAGTAACAGAGATATGAGTCTTGTTCATGAAAGTGTTACTGAGGAAGAGATTGCCAAGATTATATCAAGATGGACTGGTATTCCGGTTAGCAAGTTAAGTGAGTCTGAAAGACAGAAAACTCTTAATCTTGATGAACAGCTCCACAAGAGAGTTATCGGTCAGGATGAAGGTGTTACTAAGGTTACAGAGGCAATCATAAGGTCTAAGGCTGGTATTAAAGACCCGACTAAGCCAATCGGTTCATTCCTGTTCTTAGGACCTACAGGTGTAGGTAAGACAGAGCTTGCAAAGGCACTTGCTGAGAGTCTGTTTGATGATGAATCTAATATAGTAAGACTTGATATGTCCGAGTATATGGAGAAGTATTCAGTATCCAGACTTATCGGAGCGCCTCCAGGATATGTAGGTTATGATGAAGGTGGACAGCTTACAGAAGCAGTAAGAAGAAAACCATATTCAGTTGTTCTTTTTGATGAAGTTGAGAAAGCACATCCAGATGTATTTAATGTCCTCTTACAGGTACTGGATGATGGCCGTATCACTGATTCACAGGGAAGAACTGTGGATTTTAAGAACACTATAATCATAATGACAAGTAACATTGGTTCTTCATATCTGCTTGAAGGCATCAATCCTGATGGCTCAATTAAGCCAGAGGCAGAGGAAGCTGTTATGGGTGATTTAAAGAATCATTTCAGACCTGAATTCCTTAATCGTCTTGATGAGATAATTATGTTCAAGCCTCTTACTAAGGATAATATCAGCAATATTATCAATCTTCTTGTTGCAGATGTTAACAAGAGACTTGCAGATAAAGAGCTTGAGATTGTTCTTACAGATGCAGCCAAGGATTTCATAGTTGAAAACGGATTTGACCCAATGTATGGTGCAAGACCGCTTAAGAGATATGTCCAGAAGACAGTTGAGACACTGGCAGCCAAGTTAATACTTGCAGGCAATATCAATACAGGGGATGATATTGTTATTGACCTTGTAGATGGAAAGCTGACAGCCAGAGCCGCTGCAAGACAGAAATAATAAGTAATTGATATAGCAGGTGTAATGTGCAGAGTGAGTCTGTATATTATACCTGCTTTTTAAACAAACTGGTTCTTTTCACTATTATATTCGTAATTAATTGTCTTTAACTTATCAGTTATCTCTTCCTCAGAAACCATATAAGATTTGCACAGTTCCTCTAATGTATTGTAATTGTCTCGAAGTTGTGTATTGACAAAGCTTAAAAGCATAACAGGGTCTTTAGGCATAGAAAAATCCTCCTTATATTGTGTTTTCAGTGATGGCTCTATTGTTGTACTATTTAGTACAGCATGAATATTTTCCCATATTAAGCATATTCTGTAAATGTAAGGCTTGTATATAAAATTGTATTAAAATAAATACATTTATGGTTGCACGAAAACGATTACTATGTTATAATTTTAACAAGCTGAGAAATATACTACTTAAATAACTGAATATTAAATTATGGAGGTTTTGTTATGGGAAAGAAATGGGTGTATTTGTTTACAGAGGGTAACGCAGATATGCGTGAGCTTCTCGGAGGTAAAGGTGCTAACTTGGCAGAGATGACTAATATCGGTCTACCTGTACCACAGGGATTCACAATTACAACAGAAGCTTGTACCCAGTATTACGAGGATGGTAGAGAGATCAATAATGAGATCATGGGACAGATTAACGAACATATTGAGAAGATGGAACAGATTACAGGCAAGAAGTTTGGAGATATGGAGAATCCACTTTTAGTTTCTGTTCGTTCTGGAGCGAGAGCTTCTATGCCGGGTATGATGGATACTATTCTTAATCTTGGACTTAATGAGGATGTTGTTAATGTAATTGCACAGAAATCCGGCAATCCAAGATGGGCATGGGATTGTTATAGAAGATTTATCCAGATGTATTCAGATGTAGTTATGGAAGTTGGTAAGAAATATTTCGAAGAGCTTATTGACAAGATGAAGGATGAGAGAGGGGTTAAGCTTGATGTAGAGCTTACAGCGGATGATCTTAAGGAGCTTGCAACACAGTTTAAGGCTGAATATAAGTCTAAGATTGGCAAGGATTTCCCAGATGATCCTAAGGAACAGTTATACGGAGCTATAAAAGCTGTATTCCGTTCATGGGACAACCCAAGAGCTAATGTATACAGAAGAGATAATGATATTCCTTATTCTTGGGGAACAGCAGTTAATGTACAGTCTATGGCATTTGGTAATATGGGGGATGACTGTGGAACTGGTGTTGCATTTACAAGAGATCCTGCAACTGGTGCTAAAGGACTTTTTGGAGAGTTCCTTACTAACGCACAGGGTGAAGATGTTGTTGCTGGAGTAAGAACTCCAATGCATATTCAGGAAATGAGTGAGAAGTTCCCGGAAGCATTTGAGCAGTTTAAGGATGTGTGTGCAACTCTGGAAGAACATTACAGAGATATGCAGGATATGGAATTTACAGTAGAGCATGGCAAGCTGTTCATGTTACAGACACGTAATGGTAAGAGAACAGCACAGGCAGCATTAAAGATTGCATGCGATCTTGTAGATGAGGGGATGAGAACAGAGAAGGAAGCAGTTGCAATGATTGATCCTCGTAATCTTGATACACTTCTTCATCCTCAGTTTGATGCAGCTGCACTTAAGGCTGCAACTCCAGCAGGAAGAGGTCTTGGAGCATCTCCTGGCGCTGCATGTGGTAAGATTGTTTTCTCAGCAGAAGACGCAGAAGAGTGGAATGCAAGAGGAGAGAAGGTTGTTCTTGTAAGACTTGAGACATCGCCAGAAGATATTACAGGTATGAAGGCTTCACAGGGTATTCTTACTGTAAGAGGAGGTATGACAAGCCATGCAGCGGTTGTTGCAAGAGGTATGGGAACCTGCTGTGTATCTGGCTGTGGTGATATTGCAATGGATGAAGCTAATAAGAAGTTCACACTTGCAGGCAAGGAATACCATGAAGGAGATTATATATCTATTGATGGTACAACAGGCAACATATATGATGGACAGATTCCTACGGTTGATGCCAAGATTGCAGGAGAGTTTGGAAGAGTTATGGAGTGGGCTGATAAGTACAGAAAGTTAAAGGTTCGTACTAATGCAGATACGCCTAAGGATGCCAAGAAGGCAAGAGAACTTGGAGCAGAAGGTATCGGCCTTTGCCGTACTGAGCATATGTTCTTTGAAGAGGACAGAATTGCAGCATTCAGAGAGATGATATGTTCTGATACTGTAGAAGAAAGAGAAGCAGCACTTGATAAGATTCTTCCATATCAGCAAGGGGATTTCGAAGCACTTTATGAGGCACTTGAAGGTAATCCGGTAACTATCAGATTCCTTGATCCACCTCTTCATGAATTCGTTCCTACAGAGGAAGAAGATATTAAGAAGTTAGCTGAATCACAGGGCAAGTCAGTAGAGACTATTAAGAATATTATTGCAAGTCTTCATGAGTTTAATCCAATGATGGGACACAGAGGATGCCGTCTTGCAGTAACATATCCAGAGATTGCAAAGATGCAGACAAGAGCTGTTATAAGAGCTGCAATCAATGTTAAGAAGGCACATCCTGACTGGAATGTTAAGCCGGAGATTATGATTCCGCTTATCTGTGAGGTTAAGGAATTAAAGTATGTAAAGAAGACTGTTGTTGAGACAGCAGATGAAGAGATTAAGGCAGCAGGAATCGACCTTGAATACGAGGTTGGTACTATGATTGAGATTCCAAGAGCTGCACTTACTGCTGATGAGATTGCTAAGGAAGCTGATTTCTTCTGCTTTGGTACTAACGATCTTACACAGATGACATTCGGATTCTCAAGAGATGACGCTGGAAAGTTCCTTAATGCATACTATGAATCTAAGATATTTGAGAATGATCCATTTGCAAAGCTTGACCAGAATGGTGTAGGTAAGCTTATGGAGATGACAATAAAGCTTGGAAGACCGGTTAATCCGGATCTTCACATAGGTATCTGTGGAGAGCATGGTGGAGATCCTTCATCAGTTGCATTCTGCCACAAGATTGGGCTTGATTATGTGAGCTGCTCACCATTCAGAGTACCTATTGCAAGACTTGCAGCAGCACAGGCTGCTATTGCAGAAGAGAAATAATCCAATTTCTGACCATAACACGAGTTTCGGGGCATGGAAAGCAAAAGCTTTTCATGTCCCGAAATGTTTTTTAATTAAAATCCATTAGTTTTATGGGAGTAAATAGTTTTCCACCCAATATTAGAGTATAGAGTTTTATTGAATATTTAAAGGAAAATCAGTATTAATGATTTTTGACAGATATGTAAATTTGAAATATAAATTGGAAAAATTTTATTTATTTTTGAGTTTACCATTTTATCTTGATTTAGTTTTAATATAAAAAATTTTTATAAAAAATCGCACCTGCTAAACGGCAGGTGCGATACATTGCTAATATAACGAGTCCTACGCAGCTCCAGGACGGAACAACATATGACTCTAATAATATTATACACAATATTTATATGAAGTCAATTAAATATTTATTCTGAAAAATCTTTCGGAATATATTCATCTAAAATGTTATCATCGTTATCAGGCGTGGAAAATTTTTCACTTACAGGATATGAAAAATTTTTGCCTATTTTTTGGAAACCATATTCTAAAAAGTGAGATTTTGGAATATAGTTATTCTCTGTGATATTATGTAATTGGGTAAAGAGCTTTACAATCCATTTTTGAAATTCTGTTTCTGGCTCTTTTTGATCAAGTTCGTCTTCGTAATAATGTCTTACGATACCAGCAAATATATCAGCAAACTGTACTGCGGGAGTTACAGCGGAACTGACAAACAATGGCATTTCTAATATGTGATGGAAAGAACGTCCAAAATTTGTTTTGAACAAAAAGCCAGTAATCGCTTCAGCAATTTTTCTATCAGCATCTTCATGTACTTCATCAAATATCATCATTGCTTTTCCATAGTGGTGGTGGTTACAATAAAATTCCACTTTTTTTAATAACAGATAATATTGTTTTGGAAGATGATGCTCAGGAACAATAATTGATTCATCGGGTTTGTCCATAATTACAGCAAAAATGGCAGCGTCATAAGAAGTAATGATGTCTACCATGCCTTCAACATAAGTTTTATTATTTGTTCGATTTTTTGTAATAGTCGCTTCACGAATAAGTTTTGTAGATTTTATTTCGTCTTGTTTCCCATAAATCGTTTCTTTTAATTTATATATCTGATTTGTTATAGGTTTAATATCATTTTCATGGATACAAACTCCAAGTAAAATTGGATTTTTGGTTGAATCAGTAGGGCGAGGATATCCGCTTTCGTCTATGAATACAAGCATATAACTAAGTTGCTCCTTTGAATAAATAATGAAAATATTATACTATAAAAATTATTAAATTACCATATAAAAATATTATTTTTAAAAGCATAGAACAATAAAAAATCTATAGAATGTATTAGCCAAAGATTTTGCAGAAGCAATAGAGGTTTGACATAATGTGGTTTGACATAATGTATAGAAATATATTTATACATTATGCCTTTTTACGATAGAATAATATAAATGCTAAATTATTTATGATATTAAAAGGAGGCTAGATGATGTATGTATAAAATGTTTTTTTCAGATAGGTTTACAGAATCATTGATGGCTCTTTTATATAAATATGATATTGCACCAGTTAGATTGAAAGATGAAGATATGAAAAAGTATCTGAGATATTTTATAGAAAATGGTTCATATATTGATGAGATTTTTGATGGACAATATGATAATATGTCAAATTTGGCAATTTGGAAGACAAATTTTATGGATGGCTGTTTGCCAGATGAAAAGATCTTTACTTCTAGAAAAGCATCATATCTATGTACAATTTATATGCTTTTATTTGTTATAAAAACAGATTTGCAGGAGGGAGATTTGTATGAAATTGAAAAGTTACAAAATATGAGTTTAATGGCAAGTATGATTAATACATTTATGTCTTCGTTAATAATGGACTTTGATTTTGAAAGCTTTTATAAGTTAGATTTCAATGCTAATTATATGCCTAGTCCAATGCTTACAGAATATATAGGTGGGATGTACAAGACAGAGCTACTTAAGCAACAATACATGGAAATACTAGGACAAACGACACTATTGGAATCGGAACTAATTGAGTTAAATAGAAAAATAGATAGAGAAATACTAGTGACAGGAATTTCATTCATGCAAATTCAAGCTATACTATTACTTATGGAAAGCTCAAAGTTATATCCAGTTTATGTAAGTAAGATTGCTAAAAACATATTGCTTATTTTTAAGGAAATGTTAGCTAATTCGAGGATTAAAAAAATTGAAATAGATTCCGCAATTTCTGCTGGAGTCATAAGACATGGGATTAGAAAAACAACAGGAATGAAAATATTTTTTGCATTAGAAAATAGTGACCGTTATTGTTTGAGAATTGATTTTCCACATGAAGGGGCTGAATATTTACATTTAAATCTTCATGAGCCTCATAGACAGACAGCAATTCCGCTTAATTATAAGCAATATAGTATGTTGATCCAAGAGGGGCATGAACATGATGGATTGGTAGATGCTGAAAATACAGCAAAACTATTTGCCAAAATGGTGTTAGAGCCAGAATTAAAATTGAATAGTTACTTTGAAAGTGCTCACAACGAATGCAATGACACACTTTGCTTTTGTATGGGCGATTTATTTAAAAACTTACAATTAGCATAAGGAGGAATGTACAATGGCTAAAGATTGGGATTATGCAAAACTTGCACACACAGCAAAGGAATTTGGTGGACCAGAAAAGTACCTTCAGATTGTAAAGGATCATTCCTTTCAGGAAGGCAGGAAAGAACAGTTAATTATTGATGGAGTGATTGTTGTTGGAGCAGGATGCTTATATTTGGGAGCTAAGGTAATTAAGCATTTTAAAAAGAAGAGAGTAACAGCTGAACAGGCTAATGAAGCAGAACAGGTACTTGTTGAAAAGATGAATGAGGTTCTTGATGAAGAGGTAACTGTTACATCAGAATTTTAATCTGTCAAAAGTATGGAGGATTGGATATGAGTACACCGGATCAGAGACTTATGGATTTAGGACAAAAAATTATAGAATACCGTAATAATGCAGATATTAAGCAATAGGCATTTGCAAAAGAACTAGGAATCAGCAGAACAACATTAAGTTTTATTGAAAATGGTTCTCAGGCACCAAGTTTTGAAGTGTTAGTAAAACTGGCGCAGATTACAAATATCAATTTTAATGGGCTTATAGATGTAAAATCTAAAAATATTGTGGTTGTTGATACCAACATTTTGTTGAATCGTCCTGAAATGTTAGGAATTCTACTTAAAGACTGTGACCAGGTGTATATTCCAATCCCGGTTATTGAAGAGATAAATTATCAAAAGGATCATGGAAAAGAAAAGGAACGTATCCTAATATAAGTATTTATACAATTACCAATGGCACTGTGTCTTTGAATGATGAGGAGTGGAGATTTTTAGAGAATCATAGTGTAAATGTAGGCTTTTCCATAGACGGTTATAAGGAACTGCATGACAAGAATCGTGGTAATTCTTTTGACAATGCTATGCATAATGTCGAGGAATATAAACGTGTGACCGGACATTATCCTACATTTAATGCGACCGTAGGAGAGGATAGTTTATTAAATACGGATAAGGTTATAAACTTTTTCAAACCATTTGGAGTGCGAGTGACCTTTTCGAGGATGATAGGGTATGAGGTGTATATATACGTTGGACAATCGGTAGGCGCCATTTTATACAAGTGTAATGTAATTAACGTTGATATGAATACATGTAGTGATAACGATATGGAATATAACATCAATGGTCAATTGTCTACGGTTGGAAGATACATGAGATTAAAACTCGTGCAGAGCTTTGAGGATGGGAAATTCCCAAGAAAAGCACTATTAGAGAATGGGTTAAAAACTGTCCAGGGTACGACAAAAGCAACGGAACAACTGATTGCTTATCTGGAACAGTAAATGTATTAATTATTGGAGGAAGTCACAATGGCAAAATTAGAAGTAAATAATCCGGAATCAGTATTTCGAATTAACATTGATATTTTAAATGAGGCTTTCGGGGTTGGACGCGGTATGTATGCTAAGGCAGTATATCCAGATAAGAAAAATAGCGATATTCCAGGAACAAAGCCGGGGGACAGATATATCATTTGGATGCCAAAGCTATATGGAAATACTTCGGAATGGAAAAATGTTGTTAGTGAAGATGGTACAGAAATATATGAAGTGGCCGAAGGCAGTAGGACCGAAGATTGGATTGATGAAGATTCTGATCTTGACGTGTTGCGCTTGGTTTTTGTTAAGGATTCGGCTCAAAGCCCTTATAGATTTGTAGGAGTATTTAAAAGTGGAAAGATGGAGTTTTGCAAACATACATATTGCAGAATTGCATCAAAAGTGAAGATAATTGGTAATCCGGTGACAAAGATAGAATTGTTGGATGATAATAGATAGTTTGTGAGACTTGGGAGAATGTTCCCAAGTCTTTTTTTGCGCTTTTTGAGCTGGTGTTTTTAACGTACAGGTCAGAGTGTAAAGTGATAACATCAAAAGAATTGTTATGAACGAATGAAAGCCGGAGGTGTTGAAATGTTTGGATTTGATTGGACAGGTGATGGAAAAGAAAGTTTAATCGATGATCTGATTACTTTGGATGTTTTGGGACTTTTGGATGACGAAGATGAGTCAGACGAAGAGGATGAAGATGATGAATAGAATTATATATTGGCTTCAACGGAAAAAACGTATAAAAGAAAAAAGATGCGGTCAGTGTTGTCTGACTTGTCCTTATTATAAAGAGTGTAGTGGCGAAGGTTTAGTTGATTTTTTAGGAAGGAGAACCTGGTATGAACGAATTAGTAATTGATAATGGTGTTGTTATAGATGATGCTGAAGCTGTATTAGAAGGTATTTCAAAACTTAGTGGAAAAAACATTTCTAGTGCAGAGACATTTAAGAAATTTATTAATAATGAAAAGACAATAAAATTCTATATTAATAGTAAGTGTGCCTGTAAGATGCAGCCGGATCGTGACACGGTTTACCTTTGGCTTGATAGTGGATTTACGGATTATTATGGCAATCCAATAATGATTTCTTTGCTTAATTCATATGGAGAGTATCGTGGGCATTACTTTGGATCATTTTAGACGCTTTCAAATGCAATTAGAGTTTTCTTCCCAAGAAACATAAAAGATATCAATAGAAATCTCGGCGGCCTTAGAAATAAGTATGAATACAAAATTGCAGATCGTAAGATAAAGCATATTGAAGATGAAAATGAGTTTTTCTTGTCATTATGTAATGAAGATGAACCACTTGGAACAATGAGCTTCGTTCTTGAAAATATACATGTTGATTTGGTAGAAGATAGGCTGGGAATCGAGGAAGAGGTCATTGAAGCGGATGATGTTAAAGAACCTGCTTACGATATGAATTTTCGCGAGAAAGAAATTACAATTGGGCTTCTTTTAGAGACTATTGATGGTATGCAGAATTATATAGATGAGCTTCTTGGCGAAATAGAAAAGTTCAATTCGGGAGACAAGGTGAGAATGGCTGAACTTGAAGCTAAAAATGAAGAGTATAAAGCTGCGCTTGTTAGAATGCGTAATTTTGTTGAAGAGGAAACTGTTCAAGAAATCGAACCAGAGGAACAGGGAATCGGTGGACACTCTTTGCTTGGAAGAAATGGAAAGATCCTTGTTCTTGGAGCATCAGCACTTGATCAAAACACGATGAATGGTATTGCAAAGCTTTATGGATTCCACAAAAAAGACTATGAATATGAAACTGATTATACGAAGGTTGTTAATTTTGCCGGACGTATTAACAATAGCGAAAGATACGCAGCAATCATTTTCGGTGCTTGTCCTCATAAAGTTGCAGGTCTTGGTGATTGGTCAAGCATTATTGAAAAGTGTAGACAATGTGAAGATATGCCTTGTGCTTATGATGCAAGAAGTCATTCTGGTGAATTAAAGGTAACAAAAGAATCTTTCAAAGCGGCATTATGGAATGTATGTAATGAGTTGAAATTGAAAAAAGCAGTTTGAAGGGTTAATTCTTTAACGATATTGTTTAAAAAATAAAAATTTATGACTATATATTCGAAAAAGACTTTTGAAAAGTCGAAAGAATGGTTTGAGTAATTACACATATGGGCGTATAATATAGCCTAGGACTATTTATATGAACCGCAAGGTTCTTCACTGATATGGGAAATCCCATAAGAGAGAAATTGTATGGCTATATCTTATAACGGATTATGGAAATTATTGATCGACAAAGGGATGAAGAAGATGGATCTTGTTGAAAACGAGAACATCGGAATTAGTAGTAGCACTCTTGCGAAGATGAGTAGGGGAGAAACTGTGTCCATGGGTATTTTGGAACGAATATGTATGGAGTTAGATTGTGATTTTGGAGATCTGATTCATTATGAAAAAGATACAGCAAAAAAGTGATATGAGGGTGAGATATTCATGGAGAAGATAGAAGAAAAACAGAAATTACATTGCTGGAACAAGGAGGGAAATCTTTATGGCAAAAATGATTGATAATAAACCTTCTTGGAAAGGTGAAGGAAAAGTATGGGAAAGTCTGTCTGCAAATCTTCCTGGGGATAATGTGGTTTATAACCAAAGAGAAGTGAATGGACGTGAGTATGATTTTTGCGTGATGGCTGAAAATCTTGGCTTAGTTATTATTGAGGTAAAGGGCTGGGATCCGGATAAGATAGATGTGCGAGGGGTAGATAACATAATAGTTGATGGATATGATGCACCTCAAACATCACCTAAAAAGCAAGCTCGAGCATACAGATTTGCAATATTAAATAAAATTGTTGAAAAATACAACGCAAGTCCGCTTGTACTTGATATGGTTTGTTATCCCTTTATTTCACAGGAGCAATATGTAAGAACAAAATTAGATATTGTTTCTGAACCTGAATATACGATTTTCAAAGAAGATATTGAGGATGGAAAAAAACTAAATGAGAAAATTCAGCACTTGTTTACATTAAACAAGTTTATTCCGCATGCAGATTTCTCATATGATTTGATGGTTAGGATTAGAAAACAGTTAGAGCCAGACTTTAAGTTAAGTGTTATAGATAACAAGAATAAGCCTTATTCAAAGTTATCTATTTTTCCTAATGGTATAAATGAGAACTTAATTCATGCGATAATTGATGACTATTTTGATGGTGTTAAACAAATAGTTTTTGTTAGTGAGCAAATGGAGTTTGATGTTTTTTTAAGATGTTTAAGTGATTCTTTCAAACTGTATAATATAGATCTTAAGAAAAACAATCTTAAAGTGGGATACGAAACAGGGATAAAGGTTTCAAAGTATAAAGATGCTTTTTCAACATTTAATATTTCTGTATATTGTACTCCTAATCTTCAAAAAGTAATAGGTGAAGAATTAGTTGTGGTAGACGGACAATGTGATGAAAAACAGCATGAACTTTTGGCTACACTTTCTGATATGACATCATTTAATGTTCAGCAATATGATATTGAGCACGCAACAACTAATAGAGATATTTTAGTTGAAGCAGGTGCTGGAACTGGCAAGACATATTCAATGGTTTCTAGAATAGCCTTTTTGTGCAATAAGCAGGATGAACCAGTAATGAACATTGCTGATGAAGTGGCTATGGTTACATTTACAAATGATGCTGCAATCAATATGAAAAAAAGATTAAAGCAGATGTTTGTAAATTATTTTGTCCTCACAGGATATGAAAGATATCTAAAATACGTCGAGGATATAGATCGTGCAAATATCTCAACAATACATAAGTTTGCCATTAATATTTTGCGTGGTGAGTCGTTATATACCGGATTAGGTACTAATTTTAGAATATCTTCAAACGAGTACGAGAGAGGAAAAGCATATGATCTTTTCTTGAACGAATATTTGGAAAAGAAGGAAGAGGAAAATGCTAATTTCTCAAACGAACTTCCTATTCCCGTATATGATTTGAAGAAAAAGTTGATGAACGTTGCAGATCGTCTTTTTGATAAGAGTGTTAATCTTGAAACAATTAAATCATCTGAAATGGGAACTGTTGTCGAGAATAATATCCCATATTTTAACGATTTATTACAAGAGGTAATGTTTCCTGCTGAAGCTATCTATACGGAAATGATGCGTAATAGCAATGATATTGATCTTAGAGATTGTTTGATTGAATTGGATAAAATTCTCTCTAATGCTTGCAATAAATTAGAAGATTTAAGAATTAGATATTTATTTATAGATGAATTCCAAGATACTGATGATGTGCAAATTGAAGTTTTTCAAAAACTACAAAAGAGTATTAATGCTGATTGTAGACTATTTGTAGTGGGTGACTTGAAGCAGAGTATCTACAGATTTAGAGGAGCAAAATTAAATGCCTTTCAGAGACTACAAAATGGCAAAGAAGTTGACTGGTGCCATTACCGCTTAAACAGAAACTATAGAACAGATGGTAGATTGCTTGATTTGTTCGATTCTGTATTTAGCGGTATGGGTGCAGAGGGGATACTTCCTTACAAACCGGGAGAAGATCAATTAGTCAGTGATGTATTAACTGATAGGAACGAAAATGATTTGTTTACAGAGCTACCATGCCATGGAAAGGATAGTGACAATATTCTTGATTTGCTCAGTGATACAGTTTTGGAAGAGAAAAGGAAAATAGAAGAACTGTGTGAAGAAAAAGAACTTAGCAAAGAAGAACGCACTATTGCAATTCTAGTTAGGAGCAATTGGCAAGTAGATAATATTATTAGTGCATCAGCGAAGAAAGGTATAGATATAGAAGTAAGTACAGGTGGTGATTTGTTTCAATTACCATCGACACTTGATTTATACAAGTTGGTATTAGCATTAAGTCATAATACAAATGTAGCTTATTTAATCAATCTTATAGAATCAAACTATATTAATTTGAAATTGGATTATCAGAGATTAAAGGTTTTATCAGATGATGATAAATTGGATGAGCTGGTTCGAATTTTAAATGAATTCTTTTCAAAAAGAATGAGTATGACTTGGAGTGAATTATTAGAAGAAGTTTATTCGCAACCAATTTTGTTTGTTTTGAAAAAGATATTTGATTCGTTACAACCTTGGGAAAATTATAGCGTTGTAAGGGATAGACAGCGATTATACATTGCAAACTATGACTATTTATTGGAAAGAATGATTAAGTTTTCAAGGATTGATGCGCTGACATTGAATCAAATAATAGAGTATTTAGGTATCAATATACTTACTGGCCAGAAGCAGTTATCAAGAATGTTAGATTCAGAAGAGGGTGGAGTACATATTATTTGTACAACAGTTCACAAATCTAAAGGTCTTGAGTATGGAACTGTTATCTTGCCATATACTTATGAAGATATTAGTGATACCAAAAAGGTAAAATTAGAAGCTAGTTACAATGATAGCAAGCTCGCTTATACGGTTTTATTTGATAATAGCATTAGAGAACGTAACTCAAATTATAATGAAGTTACAGAAGTAGATGAGCAAATAGCTGAAGAAGCAAGAATACTTTATGTTGCATTAACTAGAACTATAAGAAATTGTATTTGGATAAACAATATTGATAGTACGCCAAGTATTAGTTGGGCAACACTATTGGAGGGGTAATCATGTCGATAGTTATATATACATATCATAATCCATATAGCTTGAAAGAGAATCAAGAGTTATGGAATGAAATAGTGAATTGTCCTTATTTTTGTGTGTCACAGACTTTGGTCAATGGATTGAAAACGCTTTATGGGAAGGATTTTCAAATTGGCAGGGTGACGACAGTAAAAAATTTAACAGATGCAGTGTATAAGTATTGGACAGGGACAGCGTGCGCTGTAAAGCAACACACTGATATTGATAATATTATTAGTACGGCATCAGAACGTTGTGGGTTAAATGCTAACAAGGTAGAAAATATTAGAAAATCATTCTTGTTTAACAGGGATGAAGTTTTTAATAGTATTAGGACAATGTTTGAACTACGAATGGATCCTCATAATATTGTTGAAAAGTATCTTACTCCGGAACAGAAATTCATAGTCTTTATATTCAATGAGATAATTAATTCGACGAAGAATAAAGATTTTGTTCTGAAAGAAGATTTTACGGAACAAGAGATTGATGAAGCCATAATTTCTGCGTTACAGATAGCAAAAGACAATTCAAGTAATGCATCAGAAAAAGTTGTAATTAGCGAATTTGACCATATTGTAATTCATGGGGTTCATCAGTTTTCTCCGCTAATGCTAAGAACTATAGAGGAGGTTGCAAAATATAAGAAGGTAATTCTTTTATTTAACTACCAGGAGCAATATAAAAATATATACCAAACTTGGATTGATATTTATTCCTCATTTGATTGTAAAATGATTGACTTCAAGGGGAATGAGTTTCACCCAACAGATTCTTCTACTATTAGTTATGAAGGAAACATGCTTGCTCAGAACATGGGAAAACTCTTAGAAGGAAGAAAAGAAGATATTACGGTAGAAAAACCGTATGAAATTATTGAGTTTGATAATATGACCGAATTTGCAGGTTATGTGGCAAAAATATTTGAAGAAGCTGAGCGTAGAGATCCAGAACATCCTATGTCGGCTATGAATGAACAAATATATGCCGCCGATAGTTCTGCTAATGACATTTTAAAAATATATTTTCCTGAACAGTTTGGTGAGCGACAGTTTTTAAATTATCCTTTAGGACATTTCTTTATTGCTGTAGCTAATATGTGGGATTCTGAAACAAATGGAATTCTTATCTCGGATATTAATGATATCAGAGAATGTTTGAGTGCAGGAATATTAGTAGAGACAAGCCCAGGTAGATTGGCATCTACATTTGGAAAAATGGAAAGTCTCTTCGTTGGATGTTTATCAGTAGATGATATGCTTTCAAGGATAAAAAAAGTAAGAAAAAATAAAAAGTTTATATCTGATGATAAGAGGTTAGAATATGTTTCTCATATTTCATATTATGCTGTAACTAAAGATGAAATTAATGAGTTAGAGCAGGCGTTAAATGATTTAGAGGAATTGGCATCGTTCTTTTACGAAGATTTTGAAAAGCGACCTAATAATTTTAAAGCGTTTTATAAAAAATTAAAACAATATTTACAGGAAGAGATATTGGATGAACGTGATTTGGGCGATGAGTTTATAGATATCATAAATAGGGTTCTTACAAGATTAGATGAAGTAGAAAATATAGATGCTTCAGCGTCGTTTGAGTGTTTGAAATCTACAATGTCATTATATCTTGTTCAGGAAACTAAGCCTGGTAAAAGTGCAAACTGGATTGTGAGAAACTATGAACAAATAGATGGTGATGTATTAAGAACTGCTAAGGATAGTAAGTCTCAAATAATGCATTTTGCATGTTTGACGGATGAAGATATTGATGCCGTTAAGACAAGAGAGTTTTCTTGGCCTTTAAATGCAGATTTTTTTGAGGTAGCACAAGAACCCAGTGGATTGGAAGTACCAAGTCTTTGTAAAGGCAAGAAAAGAATATAAGAATTTTAAAAGATATGCACTTATATACGGACTAGAGTTTAATAAAGGAAAATATAAGCTTAGTTACGTGAAACGAGATGGCGACTTAGAACGAGAGCCGTATTATTTACTTAAAATTCTTGGAATAGAAAAGAAAAGAAATATTGATCGTATTATTAATAGAAAACTGGCAGATGTTTCAGATATTCAAATCAAGGATTCTTCTTTAGGAACGTATTCAATGTACGATTATTATCGATACAGAATTTGTAAGAAACGATTTTTGTTTGAAACATTAACAGAGGGAAATACTGTTTACAAGGACGAGTTTTTGCTTGCAAAGTACTTGGAAATTTGGGTAGAAAATGAAATAAAAGAGAGTATGCAAGGACTGCCTGGAAGTGAACTTGTATTAGTAGAGAGAATTAACGAAAAGTATGATGAGTTAAAGAAGTATTTCCCGTTTGCAATGAATGTAAATAGGATTGACATTGCAAATAATATTAAAAATCGTTTGGGAAGTGTGAAAAAGTATCCTATTCTCTCTGAGGAAGATAGGAAATTCATGATGATTAGAGAGCTGTTTATATATAAACAGTTAAAAAATCCAAGAAAGTTCAATAGAGATGTGCTAAAAGATAAATTTATTGATATTTCACCTAGCAAGATCGAGGAAGAACTTTCAAAGGAGAAACTTGTAGGAGACAACTTTAGGAGTAGTACTGATGTGTGGTGTCAGTATTGTAGTAATAGAGAAATTTGTATTGCGTACTATGCTCAGGTTGATTAATTGTATTTAGGAGAACTGTCTATGTTAAGTACAGGGATGTATGTAAGATGTCCGGCTGATAAAGAAAATATGGCGGAACCAAGGGCTTTTATATGCGGTCAAATTATAAAAGTAGATGAATTTAAGAAAACTGTTGTGGTAAAAATTCATGATCCTTTTGACTATTTACTCTTTTTTGAAGATTTGCCAAAAGGAATCATTGAAGTGCTCCAAGGAAGCGTTGATAGATGCAATTTCTTTATAGAATCTACTGTTGTTTATAACCATGAACGATGTAAAATACTTTCTTCTCAAAAGGCAAAAGATGGATTTTACTATTATTATGTTCAAAATCAGAGTAATAAGAGAGTGGTTAAAGTCTGTGAAAAGGAAGTAATAGCATCGTTTAATAATGGACATATTGATCCATGTACTCAACTAGGAAGGTATGAATTTCAGAATCCATGCTGGTATTTAGGACGAGCTGTTGTTTCAAAGAGTATGAATATTTTGGAAAACTCTATTTATGGTTTTAAGGAACTTGCCGGCTCTAAAATATACTTAATGCCTCATCAGGTTAATTCTATCATGCGATGCCTACAGGAGAGCCCTTGCAGATATATGTTAGCAGATGAAGTGGGAATGGGAAAAACCGTCGAAGCCATCTCTGTTTACAAGATTTTTTCATTAAATAAGAGTAATGCTAAGGCTTTAGTAGTTGTTCCAACTGCTCTTAAGGAACAATGGAAATCCGAGTTATTGTTGAAATTTAATATTCCGGAGGGATATGATTCAAACAATAATTATTTGCTAGTTAAGAGCATAGATGATATAACCAGTGAGGATTTAGGCAAATCATGGGACTTTATAATCGTTGATGAAGTTCACAAATTTTTATTTTCTGAAAGGGAGTATAAAAAGCTGCATGTGTTAAGTGAGAAAACTAAGAATTTATTGCTTCTTAGTGCAACTCCTGTTCAGCAAAAAAAAGAAGAGTATTTAGATTTACTACGTCTTTTATTGCCTCGAAAGTATGATAAATACAGTGTTGACGAATTTGGTGAATTGATAGGAAAGCAAAGTCGAATTATTCAAAAGACAGTACTTATTTTAGATGATTTAAGCGATTTGGAAGAAACGATTCAGGATGTAGAGAAGGATGGAGAGGATCCACATGAGTCAGAAGATTGTAGCGATTTAATTGAAGAAATACAGTCTGATTTGGAAGAAATATGTGAGGAAATTGATGACCAAAAGCTTTCTGATTTATTAAAAGGAATAGATGTATATTCTGATGATATGGGAGTGTATGCAATTAAAGTTGTTATCTCCTACATATGCGGTAACTATCAAATTGAAAGCAACATTATTCGCAATAGAAGAAAAATACTTGAATCAAATGATTCTGATGAACGGGTAATGGCATCAAGAGATTTGATAGAGTTAACATACGAAGCCAATACAGATAGAAATGTGTACGAGCATTTAATCTATGAAGACTTGGCGAAATGGATAATGACAGGACTTGAAGAAGGTAGATTAGAGGTTGAAACAGATGTAAAACCTCTCTTGTCTGCGTTCTTTAGTTCGCCATGGGCATTTGAAGAATGTGTAAAAAAGTGTGAGCTGGAAGAAATCGGTGGTAAGGTTGAAAATTGGCTTGAGAGTGAGCAATATAACATAGATCATATTGTTGAAATATTAGATGATCCAGATGAGTACGCTGAATGTTATGCTTCTCGTTTAGTTGTGGTTTTAAATGCACTTTTTGATGAATACTATGATAAGAAGGTTGTTTTATTTACAAACTATGAAGAAACATTTGAAGCATATAAAAGTGCTTTGGCAAAAGCATTTCCAGAGGAAGAGGTTAGCTTTTTTGGGGCCAATATGCCAATTGAAGAAGTGGAATTAAATGCCTATAGATTTCAGTCACAAGATGAATGCAGAATACTGCTGTGTGATTATACAGGTGGTGAAGGCAGAAACTTTCAATGTGCGGACTACATAGTTCACATTGATTTGCCATGGGATGCAAGTGCTATTGAGCAGAGAATTGGTCGTTTGGATCGTTTAGAAAGAGATATGTCTAGACCAATTGTATATTCAGTTGTAGTACATACTATAGATACTTTTGAAGATGCTCTTTTTAAGTTCTTTAAGGATGGATTGCAGATCTTTAATCAGTCTTTAAGCGGAATGGAAATTATCATGCGCGATATCAATAATGAAATAGTTTCAGCAATTTCCGCAGACTTTAAGTACGGCTTATTAGAGAGAATTCCGGCTATTATAGAGCTTGCTAATAAAATGCGTGCTGATATACGTAAAGAGCAAAACTTTGATGCTGCTGGATTTATATATAGACCTATGTACGCTGAATTACGTAGATTAATTGAGTATTATGCAGAAAATGAGAATGAGTTATTTGCCACAACAATGTCAAATTGGGCAAGCTTAGCTGGATTTCATGGGCATAAGAATAAGAAGGGTGAAATTACATATTCGGCTACTTCATTTGTGGCAAAATCTGCAATTAATTCACAGCTTATTCCGCCAAAGTGGAATGATTACTTAAATACTAATCAGAATAAGTTTTTGCTTCAGGTACAGGAAGCTTTTGATAAGAAAATGGCAAGAAAATCCATGGACCGTTCAATAAAAGGAACATTTTCTCGAAAACTTGCTATCGAGAATGATTACCTTCATTTTTTTGCGCCTGGAGATGAAATATTTGATTGTATAGTTGATAATGCAATTAATTCTTGCAAAGGTTGTTGCAGTGCTTTGGCAGTAAAGAGTAGTATAACTTGGGCGGGACTAATATTTACATGGTCTATTGAACCAAACAATATTTACATAATGGATAATGGCGTTTCGATATATTCTATGAGTCCATATCGTAACTATCTTTTATCAGAGCAAGTTACTTGTCCGGTATCATTAAGCAATGAAGATTCTCTGGATGACGAAACTATTCTGAGAGAATATAGGAGTATTGTAAACGCCGGCTTTATAAAGTCAAGAACAATTCATCTAGGTAAGAGGGGGCGCGAGGCAGGTTTCCTTAAGGATGAAATAGAGGGACGAAATATAGACTGGTTTATTTCAAAATATGGTGGAGAAAACTGGAATGATTACGTTTTAGATGCAAGAAAAGAATCCTATGAGAAGGCTGTAGAAGTATTTAAGAAAAAGTCGAATATTCGTGGAGCTCGTGAAGAGATGGAGCGTAATTTATCAGCAAGGGTTGCAAATCGAGACTATTATGGCATTGACGACGATGGCATTGAAAAGTTAAAGAAAACGCAAGAAGTAATACTAGAAGCTATGAAGAGGCCAAGAATTAGGCTGGAGTCAGCAGCTTTTGTGATGATGGTTGGAGAAGAGAATGATTAAAGAAGAATTGGTTGAATATGTCACATCTTTTTTTAATGAAGAAAATGAGGCAGAGTTTAATTTAGAAATTGATGCACTGAATTCAGTAGAATTATTTCATTATCATACGGTTAAAAGACTACATAAGGCTTACAAGTTGTTTTTAGCAAATGATGACTATTTAGGTGATTTTTTGATTGCGTTTAGAGATTATATGATTACACTTGATGTCGCGCAGGAGTATAAAGGAAAGCCTATTAAAGAAACAATCAAGTATGGGGTAGACTATGATGACGTTGAAGGTAAGTATTTTGCGAGTATGCAATTACCGAAGTATGTTAATGAGAAATTTATAAGTGATGCATTTATAAAAAATACTGAATCAAAAAAGATTGGAAAAGGAAATGCATTATTAACTGATTCTTTAATATATTCTTTAACTGGATATTCACATTTTAAATCCATGGATCAGAAACTGGCGGTTTATGGTGCATTAAATGCTCCGGAAGGATATACGGTACTTGTTTCTCTTCCAACTGGTGGTGGAAAGAGTTTGGTGACACAAACAATTTCATATCAAAAGGACGGGCTTACAATTGTTATTGTACCTACAATATCGTTGGCAATAGATCAAAAGCGCGTGACTAAGAAAGTAATTAAGAGAGCAACCAATGAAGAGGAGATTTTTTCTTATTCTAGCGGTGATGATGTAGGGCCTATATTTAAAGCGATACGAGAACAGAAGGCGAAAGTGCTTTTTATTTCACCGGAGGCTTTACTGGAAAATCCTGGTTTTGCTGAAGTTGTAAAAGAAGCTAATAAAAGTAGATATTTAAAAAATATAGTAATTGATGAGGCTCATATTGTAGTAGATTGGGGAGCATCTTTTCGAGTAGATTATCAATGTCTAGAATCGTGGAGAAATATGCTGCTATTAACAAACCCATCTTTACGAACTATTCTTTTGTCTGCTACTTTTGAAGATCGTTGTGTGGCAACATTAAGAAACTTTTTTGAAGTTAATGAAAAGTGGATTGAGGTAAGGTGTGATGCGTTAAGACATGAACCAAGATATACTGTTATAAGGGCTAAAAGCTATGCGGAAAAACAGAAGAATATACTTGAACTTGTACGAAAGTTACCACACCCAATGATTATTTATGTTGCTCGCCCTGTTGAGGCAGATCAAATAAAGCAAATGCTTGCTTTTAATGGAATTAAGAATACAAGAACTTTTACTGGACTGACCGGAAGAGTTCAGAGAGAAAAGCTGATTGATGCATGGGTAGATGACGACTACGAGATAATGATCGCAACATCAGCTTTTGGAGTTGGTGTAGATAAAGGGGATGTGCGGACGGTTATACATACTTATATTCCGCAAAATGCTAATACTTATTATCAAGAATTGGGAAGAGGAGGAAGAGATAGATTACCATGTTTGAGTGTTATGTGTCTCCAACCAGAAGATACAACTATTGGGCGTGATCGTATAAAAAAGAGAGTATTGACTCCAGAGAAAATTATTGGTCGCTGGGATAGTCTTTATAATAATGCTAAATCTCAGCGCATATCAAATAATAGAGTATTTATTGATACATCAATAAAACCAAATTATGCGGATGTAGATGAATTTGATGATTCACCTACAAGTGATGCGGATATGAATTGGAATGTTTATGTCCTTCTTTTTCTTCGCAGATTTAATTTGATAAAAATGTTAGAAGTAAAAAAGGTCATAGATCATTATGTTATTTTAATAGAATTAATTGATGATAGACTCATGGTAATTAATGATGAGTTAACAGAACTTATTACTCAATTTAGAGAAGAAGAGTGGGAATTTTATAGTTCTTCCTACAATGCGATTTCTAGTGCAGTAAGGGCAAATTGCAAGGATTGTATTTCCGAATTATTCTATGATACGTATTCGAAGGTGTATGAGTACTGCGCTGGATGTAACGCACATACAAATGCAATTATAGGAGATATAAATAAGTTCCCGCTTAAAAATCGTGTAATAGAGCCTTTAAGAACAATTTCTGATGAGCAAAGACAACCTTTTGGTGATGCATTAGAATTGGTAACTATACTAAATGATAATGATTCCCTAAGGACATTGGTAGATAAACTTGTTAGTAAAGGTGTGACAACATTTGTTTTGCCGGATACGAAAGATGATTATGAGAATCTTATTAGAATTAATTCGATAAGAAATACTCTCATAATAACCCAAAGTGATTTGTTTAATCTGCAGAAGGCTGGGGGATACTATTATACATCTGGTTTGGTTGCAGTCATTTATGATAAAGGGAAGAACACTATTGGTAAGCAGTATTTATCAATTAGAAATAACTTATGTAGAAAGAGTGAAACAAGAGTAATTCATATAATTAAAGAAAACACATATTTAGACGAATTAGGAAAGAATTTTATAGAGTTAGTGGATGGACCTAGTTTGTTTAGCGATACTCTATATGTGTAGAAAGGAACAAGATGTTTAAAGAAAAAATGGTTACGCCTGCAATTCCAGAAAGAGTATATGCTCTTTGTAAAATTGTGGAGAAGGGCCCTATTACTGCATCAGAGATAAAGGAAAAAATGGAACCTGATTTCTTGGGAAATAAATCGTCATATTTTAACGATTATAGGAATGCAGCTGAAGAATTAGGACTTATTTCAATATCGGACGATTTGGTTAGTCTAGCGGTTGAGGATAAAGTTGTAAAGAGTACAGACAACATGAGGAAATATATAAATCAGCAGCTGGAGAAATTTAATGCAGGACAGTTTTATTTGGTGACAAATGCTTTTTTTGAGAAGGGAAGCGATATTTTTAAGGAAGATAAGAATATTGCTAACTTAGGACCAATGTTTTCAGAGATGACTGGCTTGCAAGTCGACGCTATGGCTATGAGAGCGTGGCGATTTTGGGCTTCGTTTTTGGGCTTTGGTTATTTACAAGATATGTTTATTATTCCAAATGCCAATGTATTTTTGAAGGATATAATACTGGAATCTAATATTGAAAAGAATAAAATGTATTCAATTAGCGAATTTGTAGACATTTTATCCCCTAAAGCCAATATTATTTTTTCAGATTTGTCAAACAAAAAATTTAATTATGGAGTATCTAGCGGGTTGAGGGCTTTGCAGGATTCGGGATTCCTTAAGATGGAACATATCTTGGACCAGAAAGATATTTGGGCATTATACCCTATGAAAGCATACTCAAATGATTCGATAATTACAAATATTACGATACTTTAGGAGGAGTAATTAATATGAATGCTGATATAGCTAAAGAGAGAATTTCATATGTAGCACGACCTGATTCAATTACTTCGTCTGAAGGGGATTTTTTAGCTACCCACGTAGCGGTTAAGAAGCTTAAAGTTTTAGATAAGTTTGAGTTGTCGCCTTCTGGTGGAAAATCATATACAGAGGAAGAATTGTTTAAGGATTTTATTAGTAATCCAGAGGATAAGCATCAGTTTATTGCCGTATACGGACAAAGTGGAACTGGAAAATCACATTTAATCCGTTGGTTTGAAGCTAGATATGAGCAAAATAAACCAAAGGATGAAGTCATTTTATTTATAAGACGAAGTGACAATACTTTGAAAGGAACTATAAGACAGCTTCTAGAAAAACCAGAAGTACAGGATATTTCAAATAAAGAAGTATATGAGAGACTTGTAAAGGCCTCTTTATCAGTAGAAGAAAATAAGCTCAAAGATATGATTTATCACAATTTTATTATTGAGATAAATAATGATTCTGATGAGCAAGATATTCAATTGACAACTGTTAGAAAGAAGAGGTTAATAGCTTTTCTAAATAATGAAGTTGTTCATGATTATCTAATGAGCTCTAGTGGTCCTGTTGAGAGAATGTATTCTAAAATTGCGGAGCATACTATTGTAGATAGAGATACTGTTGCACAGTTTGAGGCAAATGATTTTATTGTATCTCCAGAGCTTTATGACAATATAACTAATGCAGGTGCTGATCCTAAAGCCGAAAGGATGGCCAGGGAATTGATGTCTGATGAAGAGGGACCGATTGAAGCTCAGAAAATCGCTAATTATTTGAATCAGTTTGTTGGTGCGGTTATCCAGAGATGCGCAGGAATTGAACCAGGTGATTTTAAACAGATTTTTTTAGATATAAGAAAGGAATTATATAGGCTTGATAAAAAGCTGACTTTGTTTATAGAGGATGTAACCTCATTTACAGGAGTAGATACTGCGTTGTTGGATGCTTTGATTGAAGAGCATACGGGTAAAAGAGATGGGGAGAATCTTTGTAGAATATCCTCAATAGTTGGAACAACCAATAACTATTTACAGAACAATTTCAAAGATAATCATAAGGATAGAATAACAAAATATATTTATATTCCAAGTGATGTATTAGATGAAGATGAATTATATGAGTTTGTTGCTAGATATATCAATACTATGTCTTTGGAAGAAGAAAGCATTTCTGATTGGGTAAATGGACATGCGAATCCAGAAGATTATCCGGTGCACGATCTTGTTGAAGGAAAGAATTGGGAATATGTTAATGTAGGTTATAACAAAGAAATTAGCATTTATCCTTTTACAAAAAGAAGCATACTTTATTTTTATAATTATGTGCTTCAAAAAGGGCATCAGACTCCAAGATATATAATTCGAGATATTATAGAACCGGTAGTTAGGGATGCTATTTTTAATAAAGAATCTTTCCCTAGTGTAGATATTGACGTGGTTAACGTTAATCAAACGCTTAGTTTTAGAATTCATTCGCAGGTAAGTGATGAAAAAACGATAAATAGAATTTTGAAATTTATGAGCGTTTGGGGCAATGGAAAGCCTGATCAGTATGAAGAGAATGGAAGAACGTATATTGCTGGAATTCCTAAAGATGCTTTTGATGATTTCAATTTTCCATCTCTAAATATGGATATTGTGCAGGCACCGGTTCACGCTGAAAAGCAAGTTGATGTTACTGCTCAAACTGTACATAATGTGACAGCTGAAGCATCTGAAACAGATGCTGTTGATACAAGTGTTCCGCTTGCTAAGATTAAGAAGTTGGATGCAGCAAATAAACTGCTGACTAAGTGGACGAATGAGCATAGTATTGATATTTCCGCGACTGTAGGAGCATCTGGAACTGTTCATTCTGCTATTTATGATGAGATACCAGGTTATTTGTATTCAGCTATAAACTGGCAAGCAGAAGGTGTTACAACAAATAATGCAAAAAAAGTCAAAGAATCATCGTTATTATTTGTGGCATTAGAAGGACAAACTAAAAACGAAGGTTTATATGTTTTGCCAGCAAATTGGAATAGTATAAATATTATTCTTGCTTTTATTAGATGGAAAGAGTACGGAAATAAAAGTTGGGACTATCCAGATGCTGATTTTGATGCATATTTAATTACTACATGGACTGAATCTATAAAAAAAGAACTTGTAGCGAGAGTAAAAGAGTATAAACCCGGAGTAGAGACTAGATATATTGAAGCTGCTATTGCAGGCGAAATGTATCGTACAATTCTTACAGGGGAGTTTAGGGAGAAGTCATTAAAGAACTTTACTATTAAAGAACTCCTTGCCAGCAAACCTAATAAGAACAGTTCAAATTCGCATAGCAAAGAGTGGAATAGCTTACTCAGTGTTATGGAACAGAAAAATGCTGCAAAGAATAATCAGGAAACAGTTCGTACTTATTTTAACATTGATCAAGGTGGTGGAAGTAAAGTTATAGTACTTGATCAGATTTTACTTTCAAAAGTTTTTAGTAAAGTAAAAAGGAATCATCTGGCAATATCAGAAGAAGAAAAACAGAGCGATGATAAAGTAAAATTACGAAAAGACGCCTATGTTTTTCTAAATGATATCGAAGAAAGAATGGAAAGTGTTGCAAAAGCTGAGCTTGAACTTGGACGTGAAAAGCTAGAAAAGATATTTGATGCATTTGGCGATGATGAAATAGGAGAGGACGAGTTAACAGAGTTTGTGGATCGCGCTAAACGTTTTTTTGAAGAAGCAAACAAAACGCAGATTAATGTTAAAGAATGTAGGTTAGAGGGTGAAAAAAAATTGCCTACTTTAGCTAAAGCTATTTCTGATATATCAAGTGTATTGGATGAAAAGGATCCGCTGACAATACTCATGGCTTTCGCTGGAGATCCTATATCTACAATTAAGCCTTTGCTGGAATTTATTGACAGTTTGGAAAATGAGGTTCAGAAGGCTAAGAATCATATTGCTATCAAGAAGTCTGGTTTGATGGGATTTGATGGAGTGGAAGAAGCTGAGCACTATGTTGAGGAGAAAAAGAATATAGTGGAATACAAAGAAAAGATTGAAAGGATGGTGAATGCATGATTTTTGAAGAACTTTCGAAAACAACAAAAGACATGCAGGATCTGCAAAGAAAGATTAGTATTCAAAAGAATCAAGATGAGCAGAATGCTACGGACAGCAAGTTCAGAATGCTTCTTGTTCAGCTTGATAAGACTATTGATGCGATTGAATATTTGCATAGTAATATGAATGTTAATTCTGATGATGAGATCCTTGCAAGCACAGTGAGCATCCTTACTACTTTAGAGGAATCTATAGAGAATGATGTTGCTGAAAAGGGAAAAGTTGATTCGGCTGATAAGAGTTATAAGAGTTTACAAACAGAACTAAAGAAAACGTGGCCAAAACAATTTGAACAGTTAACAGCATTCACATTAGGAACACTAAATGTAATCCAGGGAATTAATCCGGAAAAAGTATCAGCCTGCATAAACAGAATTCAAGCTGCTAAAATCTGGGACAATAATCTTAGTCAATTTCAGAGTATGAAGATGGCTATTGATGAAGCAGAACAATTAATTGATAGCCTAGGACTTGATGATGAAATAAAATCATTCTTAAGCAAAATTAGAAATGGAAAAGCAACATTAGAGGATATTTTTTCAGCAGATGATAAGATTTTGAATTGGATTAGAAAAGAGAATTTGCAGAGCAAGATGTATGTTTCTTTAAAGTAGAAAAACTAGAGAAATAAATTGACACATCATATACTCGAGGATATACTTAAGTAGGTACTTAAGTATATCCTTTTTATTTTGGAGGAAATATGGATTATGTATATAGATTTCCGGTAGTTAGAGGAATTCAAGCTGGTTCAGAGTATTATATTGCGATGGTTCCACTGAAGATGCTTTCAAAATTGTTTTCAACAGATGAGGAAGAGTATATCCCACCTGAGTATAGAGCACAGCGTAGACTAAATGAGAGCAGAATACCTGTAATAAGTAAGTATATTTTAGACAATCGCGAAAATTATGTTTTCTCTGCGCTTGCTGCATCTATAGACGGCGAGTTTGTGTTTAAGAATAATAAGACTAACGATGATACTGGAATATTAGAAGTATCAATGGATGCGCATTTTCTTATAAATGATGGTCAGCATAGAAAGTCGGCAATTATGGCTGCATTAAAAGAAGACAAGTCGCTAGAAAATGAGACAATTTCAATAGTTTTTTATGCAGATAATGGACTTGAAAGAAGTCAGCAGATCTTTACTGATTTAAATAAAAATGCTGTAAAGACATCGAATTCTATTTCTGAGTTATATGATTCAAGGGATGAAATGGCAGTTATAACGAGAAATGTGATTTGGAATAATGAATTTTTAAATACCTACACAGATAAAGAAAAAGATATTTTAGGTAAGTATTCTTCAAGCTTGTTTACACTTAACACATTTTATACAGCTAATAAGACTATAGTAGGAAGAACTATAAAAAAAGATACAGAAAAGTTCTTATTGGACTATTGGAATAATGTTGTTGAATATATGGTTCAGTGGCAGGAACTTCAACATAGAGAAATTACAAAAGTTGACTTGCGCGAGAGTTATATTGCTACACAAAGCATAGTTATACAGGCTCTTGGGCGTATAGGAAATTATTATATTTCGCATCAAGACGAGATGAAAGATGGATTACTAGGTCTTGAACGAATCAATTGGAGTAGAAGTGCTAAACAGTGGTATATGAGAGCTGTTGGAAAGAATGGAAGGATTATTACTAGCAAAAAGGCAGCATTATTGATTTCTAATGTCATTAAAAAAGAGCTTGGAATCGCATTAAGTGCTGAAGAAATAAATGCTGAAGAGGCATTAAAGAAAACAATAAAAGATTAGAGGATTGAATATGGCTATTACAAAGGAATTGATAGATGGACTAATTGTTACCATCCAGAATTTATATTTGGCAGATGATATTCCCTGGATGGTTGGATACTCCGGAGGAAAGGATAGTACAGCAGCAGTTCAATTAGTATGGATGGCGCTCGAAAAATTGCCTAAAAAGGATAGAAAAAAGCCTATACATATTATGAATACGGATACGTTGGTTGAGTCTCCAGTTGTTTCTAAATGGGTCGAGAAATCCTTGGAATCAATGAGAATTGAAGCAGAGAAGATCGATTTACCAATCATACCAGAAAGACTAACACCAGATTACAATAATACTTTTTGGGTAAATTTAATAGGACGCGGATACCCATTCCCTAGAATGAAGTATAGATGGTGTACTGATAGATTGAAAATTCAGCCAGTTAATAACTTTATCAAGAATAAAATAGCTGAGCACGGCGAAATAATATTGGTTTTGGGTACACGAAAGCAGGAGAGTTTAAGAAGAAATAGAACTATGACTAATCTCGAAAAGAAAAGAGTTCGAGAACTCCTTAGTCCTAACCCTACTTTAGCTAACGAGCTTGTTTTTTCGCCTATGGAAGATTGGACAGACGATGATGTCTGGGCGTTCTTAATGCAGTATAAGAATCCGTGGAATTATTCTAATAAAGATCTTTTGACCATGTATCGAGGTGCTACAGCTGATAACGAATGCCCATTACAGGTCGATAAATCAACGCAATCATGCGGTAAGAGTCGATTTGGATGTTGGGTTTGTACTATGGTTGAAAAAGATAAGTCTATGGAGGCTATGATTGCTAATGATCAAGAGAAGGAATGGATGAGTTCACTTCTAGAATTCAGAAATGAATTTGGTAATGAAGAGGGCGATAGAGAAAGAAGAAGTTTCAGACGAATGAAGGGAAATCTTCAAGGAAACTATGGGAAGCTATTTCATGGACCATATAAGAAAGAAGTAAGAGAACAGTGGTTAGAGAGACTTCTTTCTATTCAAAAAGATATAAACGAGAATGGACCCAAAGAGTTTAGAAGTCTTGAATTGATTCGGTTAGAAGAATTGCAGGCTATTAGAAGAATTTGGGTAAATGATAAACATGAGTTTGATGATGTATTGCCTAGAATTTATGAAAGAGTTTTAGGAAAAGCTTTCGTAGATCCTACTTGGCTTCACAATGAGAATTTTCAGGCAGAAGAATGGGAGATTCTTAAGAAAGTTTGTAGTGAAATGTATCCAGATGAGGAATTAGCTTTTGAAATGATGTACACGCTGATTGATGTAGAAAATAAAGCGTCTGACGTGAATCAAAGAAAAAATATTCTGGATGATATTAATAAGACTTTGGCTAAAACATTTTATAAGGACGAAACTGATGCAACAGAGTACTATTCCAATATGATGGTACGAAAAAAAGAAAATGGCGGTAAATATAACGAGAAGTTTTTGGATTATCAACCGCTTGAAACAGAATTTGAAGATAACGAGGATGAATAATCGATGATTATTAAGAGATTGCGATTGCATAACTTTGGAGTTTATGCAGGTGATAATGAATTTTTGTTTACCAACAATAAGCCAATAGTTTTAGTTGGTGGAATGAATGGTCGAGGAAAGACTACTTTTTTGGAAGCGGTTCTTCTTGCTTTATATGGTTCAAACTCTGTTGCATATTCAGAGAGTAAAAAAAGATCTTATGCGCAGTATCTTAAGTCTTTTGTTAATAAGAACGCAGAAGATAAAAAGTGTATTGTCGAATTAGAGTTTGAAATAAATAATGGCTCAAAAGAAAACTATATAGTAAAAAGAGCTTGGAATAGTATTGATAAGAAGACAAATGAAAGCATTTATGTATATAAAGATGGTGTTGCAAATGAATTCTTAACACAAAACTGGCCTATGTTCGTTGAGAATATTCTACCAAGTGCATTATCAAGTTTCTTCTTCTTTGATGGAGAAAAGATTGCAGAAATGGCAGTAGATAGTTCTAATAATCAATTGAAAAATGCAATTAGATCTATGCTTGGTATAACTGTGTTGGACGTCTTGGAAAATGATATTCTACGAAATATAAAGAAAATTAGTAAGGAAGATATAAATGATAAATCTTCCGAGATGGTTCAGAAACTTCGCGATCAAAAGGACCAAGCAGTTGCTGAATTGGAAGAGATCGATGTTGAATTAGAAAAGCTTGCCCAGATTTTAGTCGAGGATAACGATAAGCTTGAGTCATTGCATCAGTTGTACAACGCAAAAGGTGGAGATGCTGTAGAAAAGAAGCAGGAAACCATGCAGAGAAGAGCAGCATTAAAATCGGAGTTACAGTCTGAAGAAAACCTTTTGCGAGAAATTGCAAGTAGTGAGTTACCTCTGGTCTTAGTATCTGACTTATTAAAGAGTATAAAACTGCAAGCTACAGATGAACATAATGATACTATCATGCGCGAGGCTGTATTGCAGTTAGACGATATTCTAGATGAATTTGTTAATGAATATCAGGGGGATACAAAAGCTAGTTTTGATTTCATTGAATATGTAAAAAATCGACAACAAGACACACAAGATGCTCCTGTTTATAGTTTGTCAGACCAGGCATTATTCCAGGCAAATAATTTAGTTGAGGGACTTTTGGATTCTTCAAAAGTAGAGGTTAAAAGAATATTGGCTGAGAAAAAGAAGAAACAAAAGCAAATAGGAGAATTGGATAGTTATCTTTCATTGGATATCAATGAGAAGGAACTTCAGGAAGTATATAAGAAAATTAAAAAAGCTGAAGAAAAGCTGATTAAAGATCAAGTAAAAATGTCTGCTTTGGAACAAAAAAGAACTGCAGCAAATTCTAAAGTAATGACTACTACATCTGAATTCAATAAATATGTTGAGGCATATCTTGCAACAGCAGAATCACGAGATAGTGCAGAGCGTACTATCAAGTATTCAAATATTGCACTTAGCATTTTGGACAAGTATCAGGTTGAATTGCAGAAGAGAAAAACGGATATTTTGGCTGAAACAATTACATCTTGTTACAAAAAACTGGCAAATAAGAAGAACCTAATTAATAAGATTGTGATGGAGTCAGATTCCTTAGCAATTAAGTATTTATCTGAGGAAGGAAAGGAAGTGACTCAAGATTCATTATCTGCTGGAGAGCAACAGTTAATGGTAATATCTATTCTTTGGGCATTGGCAATATGTTCAAAGAAAAAGCTCCCTGTAATTATTGATACTCCGCTTTCAAGATTGGATTCGTTGCATAGAACCGCGCTAATCAACACATATTTTCCAAATGCGGGTGAACAGACTATTATCCTATCGACAGATTCGGAAATTGATAGTACATACTATGATTTGATGAAAGATAATGTCGGAGACGAATTTACACTTAAGTATGATGAGAAAACAAAGAGCACCTCTATTGAAAGAGGATATTTGATTGGAGCGTAATTATGATAATAAAGCAGGTTAGGGTTTCTCAACAGGCAAAAGATCAGCTGTCAAGATTAAAGGGAAAAACTGGAATTAAGAATTGGAATGTATTGTGTAGATGGGCACTTTGCTATTCTCTAAGTGAAAAAACAATACCTACGGATATTCAAATTGCAGCAGATAGTAATTTGGAGATGTCATGGTTAACTTTTGGTGGCGACTATTATGAATTGTACGAAGCATTAGTTAAAGCGTGGTGTCAACAGATGAAGTTGCCTACAGATAATGAAACGGTAATAAAGTATTTTAGATTGAACTTAGAACGTGGGATTGCTCATTTGTGTGGAACTGGTTTTATAAAGGAATTTGATGATTTGATAAAACTAGCAGTGAAGGAGAAAAGGGCATGAGCATATATTTAGATTATAATGCTTCTGCTCCAATTGATTTACGTGTTTTAGATTGCATGGTGGATGTTTACAAGAACTCAATTGGAAATGCAGATAGTAGAACGCATGGCTTTGGCGAAAGAGCAAGATCTGTAGTGGAGGATGCTAGAAAGCAGGTTGCAACACTCTTGGGAATTTCATCAGACGAAGTTTTTTTTACTAGTGGTGCCACAGAAAGCAACAATATAGCAATAAGAGGCTTAGTGGATTATGGCAAAAAAAATGGAAAGATGCATATTATTACAACAGCGATTGAGCATAAAGCTGTTCTTGAGACAGTAAAGCATTTATCTGAAAATGGGTTTGAAGTTGAGTTTATAAAGCCAGGGATTAGCGGAAGAGTAAATGCTTCGGATGTCTTAGATAAGGTGAGGGAAGATACGCTTTTGGTTAGTGTTATGCATGTAAATAATGAAACAGGAATAATCCAACCTGTTAAAGAAATAGGTGATGCACTTAATCAAAAAGATGTATTGTTTCACGTTGATGCTACGCAGAGTTGCGGAAAGCTTGTCGATGAAATTCGAGGCATTAAATATAATATGCTTTCATTCAGTGCACATAAACTGATGGGGCCTCAAGGGGTAGGTGTACTTGTATTGAAAAAGAATCGATACAAGTTACCACCAGTAAAAAATATTATGTATGGTGGTCAGCAAGAACACGGAATACGACCTGGCACAATTCCGGTTGCTTTAGTTGCCGGATGTGGCATGGCATGTGAAATTGCAAGTGCTGAATACAAAGAAAATGCTAAAAAGGCTATTGATATAAAAAAATCTGTGCTTCAAGAATTGGATGCTTCAGGAGTAGAGTATTCTATTAATGGTGATCCGGAGTACTGCGTTGATACAACAATTAATGTTTCATTAAAAGGTGTATCTTCCGAAGCATTGATGATATCAACAAAGCAGTTTTGTGGAGTTTCTAATGGCTCGGCTTGTACATCAAAAAGTTATTCTCCAAGTTATGTTTTAGTAGCTATGGGACTTGATAATGATACCATTGAATGCTCATTACGAATAAGTTGGGGAGCAGGAACAAATAAAGATGAAGCTATCAAAGGAATAAGAGGACTTCTAGATGTAGCAAAGCAGTTCAGTTTGTAAAGCGGGGGATGAAAGTGGATTCAGGTAAATTAAGCACAATTTTATATTCGAACAAGCTAGATGTAAAGAAATTTGAGAGTCTGCTGAGTAATAATGACCAAGGGTATAAATTTTTTTGGCTAGAGGCAATATTAAAGTCAATTGCTCGGAATAAGCAGTTATTTACTTTTGAAGATGTCATAGATGAAATGATTGTAGGGGCTTGGCGAATGGTTACACATTACCATCTTCACCTTGGGCATACTGTCAATGGAAATGCTGAAAACTTTCTTGAACATGCAATAAGGATTCTGTATGAATGTTCAAAGAAAGATGTCGGAAATAAGTCACCATCAAAGGATCGCTTGTTGTTTCTTATCCAAAAGTATCAAGATGATTTGATGGATGATAAGTTGCATTTGACCGACTATGTGCCCTATAGATTAATAAAGCCTTTTGTTGAAAAGGAAGGCAAGGATTATATTGATAGAAAAAACTACAGCCGCTTTATAGCCTATTTAAATGCATTCACAAAGGTAAATCATGAATTTTTTTATGATATTACGGATGCAGAGAATCCTCTTAAGAGAAAGATTCGTCTTAATGAAGAATGGGTTAATTTCATTCTTCAGAACTATGCTGTTATTATGGGATGGCTTAGGTTTAATAAGGCATTATTTATACAGGATCGTAACCCAGGTGTACCTGGAGTCATGTATAAAGTGGCGCCAGAAACTGAAGAAAAACGTAAGTCTTTAAAAAATGCACGAGAATTATGGATTGCAACTGTAGATGTTACAGGAAGACCACTATATGAAATCTATACGGGTAATGAGTTGTCTATAGATGAGTTTGATTTAGATCATTTTGTTCCAAGGTCATATGTATCAAACGATGAATTATGGAATCTCACCCCAATGGCAAAGAAACTAAATTCTAGTAAGAATAATAAGTTGCCTGAGCGGAGATATATCAAGGATTTCGTTGAATATAATTATTATTTATACAGCTTAATATTTGCTAATGGTAATAAAGATCAGGCTGCTATTTTAAAACAATATTTTGACAGATGTGAAAATCAGCATTTGAATGCTATATGGGCTACAGAAAAGCTTTATATTCCAAGAAATACGAAAGAGCAGTTCGGAAATATTTTGGAAGAGAATCTGAGTCTTGTATATGATTCAGCCAAACTACAAGAATATGAAGAATGGGTGCTTTAGATGAATAAGACTATTACATATTACAATCAAAATGCAGAGGAATACTTTAATAATACAGTTAATGTTTCAATGCAGGAGTTATATGACCAGTTTGAGGCATATTTAAAACCTGGTGATAAGATTTTGGACTTAGGCTGTGGAAGTGGGAGAGATTCTAGGTATTTTTTATCAAAAGGATATGATGTGGTTTCTGTGGATGGATCGAAGGAAATGTGCCGTTTGGCTGAAAAATATATAGGCAGGGATGTTCGCAATATTACTTTTGCAGAACTGGATTATAACAATGAGTTTGATGCGGTGTGGGCTAGTGCATCATTATTACATATCTCTAAAAACAATCTTCCAGAAATACTACGAAAGATTTATTGTGCTCTTATGTCACATGGAATAATATATTCATCTTGGAAATATGGTGGTGAAGATAGAATAATTAATGGAATACCTTATTATAATTATAGAGAAGAATCTATCTTCAGTGAGTTTGATTCTATGTCATTTAATATAGAGTATTCCTGGTTGACGGGAGATAATATGGGACGTAGAGATAAATGGATTAATATAATTGCAAAGAAAAGGAAGGTGTTTTGATTGGAAAAAATAGTTAAGGCAAGCCCTACAAAAGAGTTTTTTGTGTCCATGTTAGTAAGGGATATTTTATTAAAACAGGCTATTATTGAATTGATAGATAATAGTCTTGATGGAGCTAGAAAAATACGGAAAGAATCACAATTTTCTGGATTAAATATAAACGTAAATTTTGATGGAGAAAAGTTTGAGATTATCGATAATTGCGGAGGTATTCCAATTGATATTGCAGAAGAGTATGCTTTTAGATTTGGACGTCCATCAAATATTGAGAGTGTAGGCGGAGAAACTACAGGTATATTCGGCATAGGCATGAAAAGAGCTCTATTTAAGATGGGCAATAATATTGTTATTAAATCAATTACAAAAAACTCGGATTTTCAGGTAACTATTGATGTGGAAAAATGGTTAAGCCCGGAAAATAAGGAGTGGGATTTTTCTTTTGATTACTACAATGAGGATGTAGGACACTCTGAAGACGAAGTAGGAACGACGATTATTGTTACAAAACTATATAAACAGATTGGCATAGAACTTTCTGACCCTGATTTTGAAAAAGAGTTAATTGAACATGTTGAGCGAAGAGTTGGCCTTGATATCGAAAATGGTATTGAAATTACAATTAATAAAAAGGCGATGCATGGAAATAATGTTAGAATGATTTCAAGTGATGAAATGTCACCAGTAAAAGAATCCTATGTTGATCCATCGGGTGTAAAAGTTGATATTATAGCAGGAATTGCTCCTAAAGAAGGAAATAATAAGCATCTGCCTGAAAATGCGGGATGGTATTTGTATTGTAATGGAAGATTAATAGTAGCGGCAGATAAATCGTCATTAACAACTTGGAAAGATATTGAAAATAAAAGTAGTGATTTATCGTTTCATAATCAATATGCATCATTTAGGGGCTTGGTATTATTCTCGTCAGATAACCCTGCATTATTGCCGTGGAATACTACAAAAACTGGTATAGATTCTACCTCATTGGTTTATCTTCGAGCAAGAGAAAAAATGCTAGAGATTTTCAAGATTGTGCGAGGATTTTACGATGAAGCTAAAATGTATTCTAAAGAAAATGAAGATGATGGTTTAGAATTATCAATAGATAAAATGAGTTCCGTTGAGGTAACAAGAGAGGCAAATGAAAAACTTATAAATACTAATCGAACGATGTCTATTAAGAACATCGTAATTGATCCAAATCCGAGTGTAAATATTTCATATAAAAAACCAAAAGCTGATGTAGAACGAATAAAAAATTCTTTGGAGGTTTCAACGAATAAAGAAGTTGGAATAAAAACCTTTGAATATTATTTGGATTCGGAGTGTTAATTAAAATGCCAGGAAGTGATAAATATATTAACTATCAGCTTAGACCAGCAAAATCTGTTGAACGTAAGATGATTTGTAGTTTAATACGACAAATTCAATTGAGCGGTGGATTGACAGATTTTAGATATATAGGCATGGGTGCTAAGTATTTTGTTGATTTCATGCTTATTCATCATCAGTTTGGAACAAGAAATATGATTAGTATTGAAGCTCAAAAAGAACTAAAGCAAAGGTATGATTTCAATAAGCCACTTGGTTTTATTGAAATGAAATATGGTACAACAACGGAAATATTACCACAGATAGAAAAGTGGGAGGAGCAGAATAACTTAATATGGTTGGATTATGATGGCGCTTTTACAGAAGCGGTATTAGATGATATAGAAACCGTTTCAAGAAATTGTAAAGAGGGGGATATGTTAATTCTAACTGTTAATGCTTCATGTAAAGGAACAAATAAGACAGATAAGCATGAGGAGTTTCAAAAAGCGGTTGGCAAGTATTATGACCCAAGTATTCCAATAGAAAAATACACGAATAATGGAATTGCCTCGATTGAAATTGATTTGATAAAGAAACAGTTAGATAAAGTACTGACTAAAAGAAATAATTATTATGATATCAATCTTGAATCGCTTCAATTATTGAATATTATTTATAAGGATTCTTCTCCGATGCTTACATTTGGAACGGTTTTTGTTGATGAAGAATTAAGGAATAAAATTGATTATTCTAGTTTAAAAAGTATTTTTCCGTTTGTTTCAAATTCGGATGAACCATACAAGTTAGAGGTTCCAAGTTTGACAAACAAAGAAATACAACTCCTTTTGAAGAACTTTCCATTTGACTATGGGGGCTATACTGTAGATGATTATTATGGTATAGAACTAGAGGAAATTCAGGAATTTGAGAAGATTTATAGATATTATCCTTATTATAGTGAGGGAGGATATATAAATTAATATAATAATGAAGCAGCTTAACAAAGAAGGAAAGATAACAGACGAAGAACTGCGGTATATCGCGAAAAAGCGTGATTTACCAATTGAGTAATTAGAGTAACCATTATATAATTAAGCTGTATGATGTACTCATAGTACTGACAACTTAATTGGGAATGCGAGGTGCAATATGGCGCGAAAAGTTGCCATCTACGCCCGTGTTTCTACAGAGCATGAGGCGCAGATTTCTGCACTGGAGAATCAGGTGCAGTACTATGATGAATTATTACAAAGGCATCCTGACTGGGAGCTGGTGAATCGATATATTGATGAAGGTATCACCGGTACATCTATTCACAAGCGTGAGTCTTTTATGCGAATGCTTCAGGATGCAAAAGAGAAGAAATTTGATCTGATAATTACCAGAGAGGTATCCAGGTTTGCATGAAATACAGTTGATACACTGTAGCAGACCAGAACTCTCAAAATTTATGGTGTGGAGGTGTGGTTCACAGAAGATAATATCTGGACAATGAATGATGAGGACGGAGAGCTTCGTCTATCAATCATGGCAACTCTGGCTCAGAACGAAAGTAAGAAGATTTCACAGAGAGTAAAAACCGGTCAGATGATTTCATTTAAGAATGGAGTCCTGTATGGCAACGGTAATATCCTTGGCTATGACAGAGTAGGGGATAAGCTTGTTGTAAATAAAGAACAGGCTGAAACAGTGAAGAGAATCTTTGAACTTTACCTGGCTGGCAATGGTGTTCGTAAAATTTAGGACATCATGGAGCAGGAGGGCCGAAAGACTGCAACAGGGCTTACCAGATGGCAGTCTGGTTACATCAACAGAATGCTTAGTAATCCTTTTTATTGCGGTAGAATTGTTTATCGCAAACAGTATGTTCCTGATTATCTGGTTCAAAAGAAAATCGATAATTATGGAGATGTTGAAAAGGTTTATGTGGAAGGCACCCATGAGAAACTTGTATCACCTGAAGATTTTGACCGGGCTCAGGAGCTAAGAGCAAAACATCGAATCGGAAGACGTGATAAGAGAGGTGGATCTGTTGGTCAGTCACCATGTAAGCATATCTGGGGTAACAAACTAGTTTGTACCTGCGGTCATGCTATGAACAGAAGAATCGCTCACAAGGCAAAAGATGGAAATTTTTCGTATATCTATCAGTGCTATGGACAGTTAAGAACAGGCACACCTGAAAGCAGACGGAAGAAAGGCCTTGAGGTTGATGGGATCTGTGACAACTCATCGTTTATGGAATGGAAGTTGGAAGTTCAGGCTGATTTTATTTTTAAAAAGCTTTTAAGCAATAAGGAAGCTATTTACCGTGAAGCAATGTCGATGTTGAGTGATGTGGCTGAGGTCAAGGCTCCTGAAAGAAATGATAAGGAAAAGCTTGAACGCAACATGAAGCAACTTGATAAGCTGCATAAGCAAATGGCTAATCTTGTTGATATGTGTGCTGACGGAGATATTTCCAGGGAAGTCTTTCGTAGTAAGAAAAAGAAACTTGAAGATCAGATTTCGAACATTGAAAAGATTAATAGTGATTGTAGACAGCAGATTTTAGAATTGGAAGATAATGAAGCAAAGGATAAGACGTATAGAAAGTCTTTCTGAATTCATTAAAATGACTGCTTATGATGCCAGGGCGAAGATTCCTGAAACAGTGATTGATAACTTTGTAGATCGTGTGGTATTTGATCATGGAGATTTCATTTGGTATCTGAATCCAACTTTTGGAAATGAAGTATACAGTCAGACCACTTCCGATTGGAAAAAACAACTGTCAACCGCTTCAAGTGATACAAAAGATACGTCATATGCCTGCTGCAGCACAGGCTGGTATCGCGGAAGAGAAATAATCCAATTTCTAACCATAACACGAGTTTCGGGGCATGGAAAGCGAAAGCTTTTCATGCCCCGAAATGTTTAAAGAGGATGTTTAAAATGGAATATTTTCTCATTGCCCTAAATCTTATTATGTTCTATAATAATATGAAAATATATATTGATTGGAGCGTATTATGGAACAAAAGAAAATCGAACCTATTCGTGATGCCAGAAAGCTTGGTAAAGCGAAGATGCTGATTCTTGGTATTCAGCATATGTTTGCCATGTTTGGCGCAACTATCCTTGTACCTATTCTGGTATCAGGATATTTTCAGGCTGCCTGCGGTGAGGAGCTTACCAGAGGTCTGTCTGTATCAGTAACACTTTTCTGTGCTGGCTTTGGTACATTGATATTTCATCTGTGTACTAAGTTCAAAGTGCCGGCATTCTTAGGATCTTCCTTCGCATTTTTAGGTGGATTCTACACAGTAGCTAATCTTAACAGTGGCATGTATGCTACGATGTCAGCTAATGATAAGGCTGCTTACGCATGCGGTGGTATATTTGTTGCCGGAATGCTTTACTTCGTACTTGCACTTATAATTAAGCTTGTCGGAGTCAACAGAGTTATGAAATTTCTTCCGCCTGTAGTTACAGGACCTATCATTATCTGTATCGGTCTTTCACTTGCAGGTTCAGCTATTTCAAATGCTTCAACTAACTGGTTACTTGCATTTGTTGCACTTGCTGTAATTATTATATTCAATATATGGGGCAAGGGACTTTTCAAGATTATTCCTATTCTTATGGGTGTAGTGATTTCATATGTATTTGCACTTATTCTTAATGCATGCGGAGTACATAATCCTGATGGTTCAGCGATACTTAATTTCTCATCAATTGCATCTGCTTCATGGGTAGGAATTCCGAAGTTCCAGTTTATGAAATTTGATGTTACATCAATCCTTGTTATGGCACCGATTGCTATTGCAACAATGATGGAGCATATCGGAGATATGTCAGCTATTTCAGCTACAGTTGAAGAAAACTACTTAGCAGACCCAGGGCTTCACAGAACACTTATCGGTGATGGTGTTGCAACAGCATTTGCAGGAGCAATTGGAGGTCCGGCTAATACTACATATGGTGAGAACACAGGAGTTCTTGAACTTTCTAAGGTATATGACCCAAGAGTAATCAGAATTGCAGCAGTATTTGCAATTATACTTTCATTTATACCAAAGTTTTCATCAGTTATATCAACTATGCCAACAGCAATTATCGGTGGTGTATCATTCATGCTTTATGGTATGATATCAGCTATCGGTGTTAGAAATGTTGTTGAGAACCAGGTTGATCTTACAAAGTCAAGAAACCTTATTATTGCAGGTGTTATATTCGTATGTGGTTTAGGTTTCGGTGATGGACTTACATTTACAATCGGTGGAACATCTATAACACTTACAGCACTTGCAATCGCTGCTATAGCAGGTATTCTTCTTAATGCTATATTACCTGGTAATGATTATGAATTCGGTAAGAATCCAGCAGGTGACAGCAGCCGTGGAGTTTATGTTATGAACACAGACTCTGAAAAAGAAGAATCAGAAGATAATAAGTAAATAACAATAAAATTTGGAGGTACTTAATAATGATGGATTTTGAGAATGAGAAGAATATAACTATATTTACACATCCACTTATCCAGCATAAGATTTCAATTCTTAGAGATAAGAAAACAGGAACTAATGAATTCAGAAAGCTCGTTGAAGAAATAGCTATGCTTGAAGGTTTTGAGGCATTATCAGATCTTCCAACAGAAGATGTTGAGATTGAGACACCTATTGAAACCTGTATGACACCTATGATTTCAGGACGTAAGCTTGCAATTGTTCCTATCTTAAGGGCAGGCCTTGGCATGGTTCCTGGTGTACTTTCACTTGTACCAACTGCTAAGGTTGGACATATTGGAATGTATCGTAATGAAGAGACACATGAGCCGGTACCATATTACTGCAAGCTTCCACATCCAATTGAGGAAAGAACTATTGTTGTAACAGATCCGATGCTTGCAACAGGTGGTTCGGCAGTTGATGCAATTGATCAGATAAAGAAGGTTGGCGGAAAGCAGATTAAGTTCATGTGTATCATAGCTGCCCCAGAGGGAGTTGAAAAGCTTCATAAGGCGCATCCAGATGTTCAGATATACATTGGACATCTTGACAGAGAACTTAACGCAGATGCTTATATTTGCCCAGGACTTGGGGATGCCGGAGACCGAATCTTCGGAACTAAGTAAATAATTATGGGCATGTAATTGCTTTGTGTTAAGAGAGATGATAGTGTGTAAAATGCGGCTCCCAACGGGAGCCGTTTTTGTAACTTATATTATTTAATTAAGGAGATTTCGATGAGCAAGGAGGAAAACAGAAAGAATTTTTCTAAATATGTATCGCAGAATATTCTCGGAATGATAGGGTTTTCATGCTACGTTCTTGCTGACTCGTATTTTATATCTATAGCAAAGGGAGCAGACGGACTTACAGCATTAAATCTTGTTATGCCATTATATAGTATAATATTCTCAATTGGTGAGATGATTGGTGTTGGTTCAGCTATAAGGTATGCAATTAGTAAGATTAAAAAAGATGCAGATGCAGATGATTATTTCTGGAATGCATTAATATGGTGTATATTGTCAAGCATGCTATTCGTTTTTGCCGGAATATTCTTTTCGGCAGATATCATGCGTGTTCTAGGAGCTGATGAACATATTGTAGCAGTTGGGAATAATTACACTAAGATATTCATGTGTTTTGCACCTATGTTTATGTGCAACTATGTGACTAATGCATTTGTAAGAAATGACGGAGCCCCGGGGATTGCTATGAGTGCAACACTTTTTAGCAGTCTGTTTAATATAGTGTTTGACTATATTCTCATGTTCCCGATGAATCTGGGAATGGAAGGTGCAGCACTGGCAACAGCTTTGTCGCCGATTATAGGTATGGGAATATGCAGCATACATTTCTTCTCTAAGAAAAGCAGTGTCAGGCTTGTTGTGTGTAAGCCTTCAGTAAGAAAACTTGTGGCAGGAAGCCAGCTTGGTGTATCGGCATTTGTAGGAGAGATGTCGTCAGCGGTCATTACACTTGCTTTTAATTTCGTAATACTTAAGCTGGCTGGTAATGTCGGAGTAGCTGCATACGGAGTTGTGGCTAATATTGCAATTGTCACAACTGCAGTATTTAATGGTGTTGCACAGGGAAGTCAGCCACTTATAAGCAGTTGTTTCGGCAGGGGAGACAAGGATGGATGTACACAGTTAAAACGAATGGGATATACAACAGCATTTGTACTTGCAGCGGTTATGTATAGTATATTGTTTATATTTGCAGGACAGTTTGTCGCAGTGTTTAACAGTGAAGGTTCAGAAATGTTAAGGCTTTACGCAACAGAAGGCGTTAAGTTATATTTTATTGGAATATTCTTTGCGGGAATTAATATTGTAGGTGGCGGTGCATTCAGTGCAACAGAGGATGCGTTTAAAGCGGCAGTTGTTTCTGTGGCAAGAGGATTTGTGCTGATTTTAGGTGCAGTTTTTGTAATGTCAGCACTTTTTGGAATGACAGGAGTATGGCTTGCGTATGCTGTTGCTGAGGGAATAACAACATTTATAATGCTTGTAATGGTGCTGAGAGTGTGATAGAATATTTGCGGACAAAATTATCCCAGAGATTGGGAAAATATGAAAGGAGTCTATATAATTATGAGCAATATTGCAGACAAATTTGAAGAACTTGGAGTAATTCCAGTAGTAGTATTGAATGATGCTAAAGATGCACTTCCATTAGCTAAGGCTTTAGTTGATGGTGGTCTTCCTTGTGCAGAGGTTACATTCCGTACAGCAGCAGCTGAGGAATCTATCCGTCTTATGCATGAAGCATATCCAGATATGGTACTTGCAGCAGGTACAGTACTTACAACAGAGCAGGTTGACAGAGCTGTAGCAGCTGGTGCTTCAGTTATCGTAAGCCCAGGATTTGATCCAGAAATCGTTGATTACTGTATTTCTAAGAACATTCCTGTTATGCCAGGTATCGTTACACCTTCAGAGCTTGCTCAGGCTGTTAAGAGAGGCCTTACAAGAGTTAAATTCTTCCCAGCTACAGCTGCAGGTGGAATTAAGATGATCAAGGCTATGTGCGCAGCTTACACTAATGTAAGAATCATGCCTACAGGTGGTATCAACACAGCTAACCTTGAGGAATTCTTATCATGCGATAAGATCTTCTGCTGTGGTGGATCATGGATGGTTAAGGGTGATATGATTAAGGCAGGAGAATTTGACAAGATTAAGGATATGACAGCAGAGGCTGTTGCTCTTGTTAAGAAGATCCGTGGCTAATCACCAGTGATTGTTAATATCAAAGATACATATAAACCCCGTATTCTGTTTTGCAGGATACGGGGTTTTGTACGTATATTATGTTTTTTAGTGAATTACAGATTAGAAAATATATTCTCAATTTCTTCATGGGGAAGTACAAGGGCAAATCTTACATGACCTTCTCCAAGGCTTCCGAAGCTGCTTCCAGGTGTACATAAAACGCCAGTCTTATTAAGAAGTTCCATAACATAATCAGCTGAACTGGTATAGCCGTCAGGAATGGCAGCCCATACAAACATTGTGCCTTTAACATCAGCAGGTTTAAGTCCAAGCTTCTTAATTCCAGCAACGAGAGCATTTCTTCTTAACTCATATTCAGCACGGTTGTCAGCGACATATCCTTGCGGACCGTTAAGTGCAGCAACAGCAGCTTTCTGATATATAAAACTTGTTCCATAGTCGAATTGTGAGCGGACAGTTTTGAATTTGCTTACGATTTCACGGTTTCCGATAAGAAATGAAAGGCGCAGACCAGTAAGATTATAAGTCTTAGAAAGAGAGTTGAATTCAACTCCGACTTCCATAGCACCTTCGTGGCTTAAGAAAGAACCACCAATCTGTCCGTCATATATAATCTCAGAATATGCGTTGTCGTGAATAATAATGATGTTATATTTCTTTGCAAAAGCGATGAGTTTATCGTAGAATTCATCAGGTGCAGTAGCACATACAGGATTCAGTGGATAAGATACAACCATCATTTTGGCTTTTTTTGCAGTATCTTCATCGATAGAATCAAAATCTATAAGATAATCATTCTCTGGGAGAAGATTGTAATAAGCAATCTGTGCGTCACACAGGAATGGTCCAATCTCGAATATAGGATATCCCGGATTAGGAACTAAGCATAAATCACCAGGGTTGCACAAAGCAAGGGCAATATGAGCCATGCCTTCCTGGGTTCCGAATACAGAGGCGACTTCATCAGGTGTGATAACGGTGTTGTAACGGCGTTTGTACCATTTGCATACAGCGTCAAGCAATTCATCAGTATCACCAAGTGAGTACTTGTAATTCTCAGGGTCAAGTGCTGCCTCTGAAACAACCTTCATAACAGATTCATCAGGCTTGAAATCAGGAGTTCCTACAGTAAAGTTATATACCGGCTTTCCCTGTGCAAGTCTGTCATTCTTTTTCTGATTAAGTATATTAAAAATGTTGCTGCCAAAGCGGTCAGCTCTCTTAGAAAATTCAATATTCATATGTATACTCCATTTCTTTAAATGCGTATCTGCATGCATTTTATTCAGACCCGAAATATAGAAAAATTTCAAGCCTATCGAATAAGATACTAGCATAATTAACAAAAGTCAATTTTAAGGTGTATTTTTTGGTGAAAATGTGATAGTTTTATATATGTAAGTAGAAATAAATAAGATATGGCGGTCTGCAAATGTTACATACAGGAACATTAAACGGTAGAATGCAGACAGAAAGGAAAGGTAGAAGATATGTCAGTACAGGATTATCTTAGTGCAGTAAAGATTGGTAAAAAAGAATATCATGCGTGTGTAAATAAGGGTACGTACCCATATCTTCCGGTTTTGGAGGATATTATTGATGAAAACAGTATTGACAGAGAAGTTAGTCTTGGAAGTGACCAGATTCCGTTAAGACTTGTGGTTGGAACATGTACAGCAGGTAGAACTACTGCATTTGCAGACAACTTCATGCCTATACTTGACTGGGGAACAGAATTTTCAGCAAAGTGGGCTTCGCTTAGCGACAGTCAGGTGAATGAAGGAATAAGAGACGATATTAAAGTATATGAGTACATGAATAAGTTCTATGTGCTTGAAGGTAATAAAAGAGTCAGTGTACTTAAATATTTTAAGGCGGTGACAGTAAGTGCACAGGTTATAAGAAAGATACCTAAATACAGTGATGATCCTGATGTTAAGATATATTATGAATTCATGGATTTTTATAAATCTACCAAGTTAAACGATATATATTTCAGTAAAGAGGGCAGTTTTACAACTCTTATGGAGCTGGTTGGAATTACACCAGGAGAACCAATGGATGAGGATGATAAGAAAGACCTTGTTTCGTGCTATCTTAATTTCAGGCTTGCTTATGAATCAAGAGGAGGGGATAAGTTTGATTTCCCAACAGGAGATTCATTTTTACGCTTCATTCATATTCACGGATATGATGCTGTTAAGAAGATGACTAAGTATGAGATGGCAAAGAATGTTGCCAAAACATGGGCTGAATTTGAGCTTCTTGATGATAACAGTGAAGTGGAACTTAAGATGACACCGGCAGCAGCACCTAAGAAGAATATATTAAGCTATCTGCTTCCAATGGGTGGAGGAGTTAAGAAACTTAAGGTCGGATTTGTGTATGAAAAAACACCGCAGGATTCAGAGTGGTGTTATACACATGAGCTTGGAAGACAGTATATTGATGATACATTTGGTGACCAGATAGAAACATATGTTGAGGAGAATGTGATACCGGAGCAGAGTGATGAGGCGGCAATTAACAGACTTATAGAGAAAGGATGTGACCTTATATTCGTGACATCTTCGGCGATGAATATGGCTGGACTTAAAGCTGCAATAGCACATCCGTCAGTAAAGATTCTTGATTGTTCTCTTAACATTTCACATAAATATATCAGGTCATATTATGCAAGAATGTTTGAAGCAAAGTTTATAACAGGGATTATTGCAGGTTCACTGGCTGATGACGATAATGTTGGTTATATAGCTGATAATCCGGTTTATGGGGCATGTGCGAATATAAATGCATTTGCATTGGGAGTAAAGTTTGTTAATCCAAGAGCCAAGGTTTACCTTGAATGGAACAGTATTAAGGATAATGATTCAGAGGAAAATCTTGCTAAGAAGAATATAAGCATTATTTCTAATCAGGATATGATTACTCCGGGCAAGAGTAAGAGAAAGTTCGGGTTGTATAAAGCGAGTGATTCGGATAAGCACCTGGCTATGCCTGTATGGCACTGGGGAGTTTTTTATGAAAAGCTTATACAGAGCATTATGAGTGGTTCATGGAGTAAGGATGAGGACGGCGATAATGTAAAAGCACTTAATTACTGGTGGGGAATGTCAGCAGGAGTTGTTGATCTTATATATTCAGAGAGTCTGCCATCAGCAACTAAGAGACTTGTAAAGCTCTTTGAGAAAGAACTTAAGGAAGCAAGGTTCAGAGTGTTTGAGGGTGAATTAAAAGATCAGCAGGGTAATATAAGGGTTGAAGAAGGGAAGCTTATTGATCCGGAACATATAATTACTATGGACTGGCTGCTTGATAATGTGGTTGGCAGACTGCCTCGGTATGATGAACTTACAGATAATGCTAAATTAAAAATGGCACTTCAGGGTGTTGTCAAAGAAGAAGAATAGAAAGCATGCTGCCTGCAGTGGTGGCTGGGGAATTATTAATGAAAATACTTGTGTTAGCGGATGTTGAATCAAAGTACTTATGGGATTATTTCGAAAAGGAAAAATTAGAAGGCATAGATCTTATACTTTCAGCAGGGGATTTAAAGCCCCAGTATCTGTCGTTTCTTGCATCATTTTCAAAAGTACCTATTCTTTATGTGCATGGCAATCATGATGACTGTTATGATACACAGCCACCGGATGGATGCATTGATATAGAGAATAAGATATATGTGTATAAAGGTGTCCGTATTATGGGACTTGGTGGTTCTATACGCTATAAGAAGGGAAAGAACCAGTATACACAGAAAGAGATGAACCACAGGATTAATAAAATGTGGTTTTCGATAAAGAAAAATAAAGGTTTTGATATACTGCTTACACATTCTCCGGCTGCGGGAATAGGTGACGGACCTGACGAACCGCATAAGGGTTTTGAGGGCTTTAATTATCTGTTGGAAAAATATAAGCCTAAGTATTTCATCCATGGTCATATCCATAAGACCTACCAGATGAAGTTTAAGCAGGAATATGAGTATAATGAGAATACTAAGATAATTAATGGTTATGAGAGATATATATTGGAATATCCGGATGCTTAATCTACACCGTGGCATATTAGCTTAATAGCAAATGTGCTACGGTGTTTTACATATTTTTGACATATTTTCACATGAAATACATAAAAATTATGAATATGGTACCTATTTCCTACTTAACATACATGTACTTTTTGAGTAAAAGTTGCTAATATAACGACATAAACCCTTGCTGGTTGAAGCAAAATGCACAAAAAAATGTATTGAGGAGGAAAATCAAAACATGAAAGCTATTATTAGCAAAGCAGCTCGTAGAAAATGGGCATGGGTACTTGCATTGGTTATGATTGTGAGTATCGTGATTCCTACATCACTTCTTACAGCGAAGGCGGATGTTGGAACGGTTAAATTTATTGATGGTGCGGCAGGATGGTTAGAGTCAGCATATGCACAGTGGACCATTGATAATCAGGCAGAAGGATATACAGCATATATCAAGAAAGCCAGCCAGGCAGATTCTGCTTATGCAAGAATCGACAATGAACTTATCAGAAAGTATAAGAACTACTACAGGGTTGATGCAGTAGGACTTGCGGCAGGTGACTATGTTATTAAGGTAGTTCCTGTAAAGAACGGAAAGGAAGTTACTGACAAAGCACAGGTTACTAAGACACTCAATGTAAGTTCTTATGACAGATCCGGATTTGCATTTTCATCTGAATCAAAATATAAAACAGGTTCAGGTGCTTACAATGAGAATGGAACACTTAAGAAAGATGCAATTGTTCTTTATGTTACTAACGATAATGCAAAGACAATTAAGGCATCAGTAAAAGAGGCAAAGGGAGAGAAGGAATATACAGGTCTTCAGACAATAATTGATGCATATACAAAAAGTGCTAGCAAGGGGATAGAAACAAGAGCACTTGATGTTCGTGTAATCGGATGTGTTACAGATACTGCAATGGATAAGTTTTCAAGTTCATCTGAGGGAGTACAGATTAAAGGAGCTAGTGCTTATTCAAATCTTAATATGACAATAGAGGGTATCGGAGATGATGCAACAATCAATGGATTCGGTTTCCTCTTAAGAAATGCAGGAAATGTTGAGATGAGAAATTTCTCAATTATTAATTTCATGGATGATGGTATTTCTCTCGATACAGCAAACTGCAATGTATGGATTCACAATGTTGATCTGTACTATGGTAAAGCAGGTGGGGATGCTGACCAGGCAAAGGGTGACGGTTCAATTGACATTAAAGGTAATTCACAGTATATAACAGTTTCATATGTACATTTTTATGACTCAGGTAAGTGCTCATTATGTGGAATGAAGAGTGAGTCTGGTCCTAACTATATTACATATCATCATAACTGGTTTGATCATTCTGATTCAAGACATGCAAGAGTAAGAACAATGTCAGTGCATATGTATAACAACTACTATGATGGCAATGCAAAGTACGGTGCTGGTTCAACAATGGGTTCTTCATTATTCATACAGAATAACTATTTTAGAAACTGTAAGAATCCAATGCTTTCATCTAATCAGGGAACAGATGCACTTGGTGAGGGTACATTCTCAGGTGAGAACGGTGGTATCATTAAAGCATATGGAAATGTTATCGTAGGTGCACAGAAGATTATCTATGCAAATGCTGTTTCAGAAACAGGTGATTCTGCAAATGCGGCATCATTTGATGCATACCTTGCAAAGTCAGCAGATGAGAAAGTTCCATCTTCATATAAGACTGTAGCAGGTGCAACATCTTATGATAACTTTGATACAACTAAGGATCTCGGAGTTAAATCAGGAAGTCTTAATAATGCAGAAGATGTACCTTCAGTAGTAACATCTGCAAAGGGAGCAGGAAGCCTTGGTGGTGGAGTGATTTCATGGACATTCTCTGATAAAGATGATTCTGTATATGCCATTGATAAGGAATTAAAGGCAACAGTTACTAATTACAAGAATACAGACCTTGTTTCTGTAGGTGGTACTAATGCGAAGATTGTATCACCAGATCCAACAACAGAAGAAACTAAGGCAACAGAGAGTACAACAAAAGCAACACAGGCAACAACAAAGGAAACACAGACAACAACAAAAGCAACACAGGCAACAACTAAATCAACAGAAAGCGCAACAAAGGCAACTGAAAAGGAAACAACGGGTTCAGATGCAACAACATCATATGATAAGACAAGCCTTTCTTATTCAGGTGCGTATACAGATATCAGTAAGAAGAAAGATGCAGATTTCAAGAATGCAAAATATGTATCATCTTCAAATGAAATTCTTAATGCAATCAGTTCAGCTAAGGCTGGCGATGTAATTATTGTAAAAGAGGGAACATATAAGTTCTCTGATACAATTGTAATTAATAATGCCATGAATGGAAAATCAGGCTCTTATATTATTGTAAAGGCTGAAAGTGGCAAGGAAGTTAAGTTTGATTTTTCAGCACAGAAGCTTGACGGAGCTAACAGAGGTGTAGTTGTAGATGGAGATTACTGGTATTTCCAGGGAATTAATTTCTATGGTGCTGGAGATAACGGAGTATTACTTGCTGGTAATAACAACATTTTTGAAAAATGTGTATTTGAAGCAAACAGAGATTCAGGACTCCAGATTTCAAGATATGACACAACGGCTGCTACTAAAGATTTATGGCCATCAAATAACCTGATTATCAACTGTACATCACATGATAACTGTGATTTCCCTGACCAGGGCGGTACAGGTGAGAATGCAGATGGATTTGCTGCAAAGCTTACATGTGGTGAAGGCAATGTATTTGACGGATGTATATCATACAGCAACTCAGATGATGGATGGGATTTATTTGCAAAGAGTGCAACAGGTCCTATAGGTGTAATTACAATAAGAAATTGCGTTGCATTTAACAACGGAACATTATCTAATGGTGTTCATTATGCTAATGGAGATATGAATGGATTTAAGCTTGGTGGTTCAGGTGTTGGAACTCCACATAATGTAATGAATTGTCTGTCATTTGACAATGGTGCAACAGGATTTACAGATAATAATAACCCAACAGGTCTTACAATTGTAAATGTTACAGCATGGGGCAATGGAAAGTATGCTAAGAAGGGTAACTTCTTATGTTACAGAACATCAAGTGCAGCAATATTTAAGGGACTTGTATCAGCTGGTGCAATTGATTCAGATAAGTTTACTGGTAAAATGGCTGATTCAATATATTACAATTCAGGTAAGTATTATAATCTTTCAGGTTCTTTGTTTACTTCTTTAGTAAGTGGAGATAAGAAGGGAACTGTTGTAACTGACCCTGCTAAGACAGCTGGAATGTTTAAGAACACTGTTAATGCAATTGATATGAGCAAAAATATAGATAAACAGCTTAGAAATGCTGATGGAACAATTAACATGAACAGCCTTTATGAGACAACAGGAAGCTATGCTTCAATGGGAGCAAGATTCAATGTTGCTAATCAGATGATTAGTGTATCTTCAAAGAATTCATCATCTGAGGTAACTAAGCCAGAAGAGACAACAAAGGCTCAGGAAACAACTAAAGCTACTGAAGGCACAACAAAGGAGACACAGGCTCCAACTAAGGCGACAGAGGCAACAACAAAGGAGACACAGACTCCAACAAAGGCTACACAGGCTCCAACAAAAGCAACAGAAGCTTCTTCAGTATCAACAAAGGGTGAAAAATTAATTCTTAATGCTAATGATGTTTCAACAGGAAAGATTAAGAGTTCAACTGTAGTTGATGGTCTTAAGATTGTTGCAACAAGCAAAAAGACTGTAACGGTTGATAAGAGCAATAAGGATTACAAGAATATCAGCTTTACAAAGAGAATCAAGCTTGGCGGTGCAGGAAGCGAATCTGCAAGAGCTATTGCATTTAAGACAGCAGGTGAATCTAAGGTAAAGATATATGCAACAAGCTCAGATACAGATACAAGCAGACTTATTAAGATTATTGATAAGAATGGTAATGATGTAACAAGTACAGCTAAGATACCTGGTTCTTCACTTAAGTCAGTATCATTCAGATTAGATGAGGCAGGTGAATATTATATTGTATCAGAATCTGGTGGAGTTAATATTTATTATGTAGAAGTATCTAATGGTATAGCGTATTAATATTTTGAGAATTTCCCCGCACATAGTGCGGGGATTTTTTTGCAAAAACATTTTATGGTAAAATATACACAAAGACTTGACCTTGACATAGGTTCATAGTTTACAATTTGAACAAATAAAAGAAAGGAATGGTCTTTGTTATGAAAAACAAAAATAGAAGGCTGATCAGTTGTCTGCTTAGTGCAATCCTTTTGCTTGTTATGAGCTTTGGATTTGGAACATTTGCAGGAGCTGAGGAATCAGATTCATCAAAGCCTGTTGTCTGGATTGTGGGAGATTCGACAGTCAGTGCTTTCACAGACAATTATTATTATCCTAGATATGGATGGGGAACACAGATTGATAAGTATCTGGATGGAACTTTTGAGGTAAAGAATATTGCTTTATCAGGAAGAAGTTCAACAAGCTATACAGCGGATAAGGAGTATGGTGAGCTTATAGCTGGAATGAAAAAGGGAGATTTTCTTCTTGTTGGTTTCGGCCACAATGATGAAAAAGCGGAGAGCGGAAGATATACTAACCCTAATGGAGATTATAAAACAGCAGGTTCATTTGCTTATTCTTTATATGAGAATTATATAAAGCCAGCACAGGCAGCAGGAACAACAGTTGTTTTATGTACACCGATTGTAAGAAGAACTGCTGATGGCAACTGGTCTGACAGTCAGCTTCATGTTACAGCTGCTTCAGGAGAGTTTGAAGGAGGAAGTTATCCACAGGCAATCATTAATCTTGGAAAAGATCTTAATGTTCCAGTGGTTGATATGACTTCTCTTACTAAGAAATTATATGATTCATTAGGAGCAGCCGAGACAGTTAATTTACATGCATGGACATCATCAAAGCCAGAAAGTGTAGACAATACGCATACTAATATCTGGGGCGGAACATATAATGCATATCTTGTTACTAAGACAATTAAGGAACTTAATGTAGCAGGACTTGCAGAGCATATTATTGATGCTAAAGCACCAACTAAGAGTGATGTTTTAAAGTCTAATCCTGATTATAAAGAGTCAGAATATTCAAATGATTTAAAAGACAGCGAATTATGGGCTAATGCAGGAATCTTTAAGGGAACTGTATTTGGAAATGTTGGCGGCAATGATAAGATAGCATCTAAATTTAAGCTTGAGAGTCTTGACAATGGTAATATTAATATTGCTGTTAATGGAGCAGGAAAGATAGCAAGTACTGCTGATGGAATTGCTATGTATTATTACAGAGTTCCAGCAAACAGTAATTTTACAATTACAGCAAAGGCGACTGTAAACAGTTTTACATCTAATGATCAGGTATCATTCGGTCTTATGGCAAGAGATGATATGTATGTAGATCAGTATATTAACAGTACAATGGGTGACTATGTTGCAGCTGGTCCACTTAAGCTTACTAAGAAAGATTCTGTATGGAACTGTTTTGCAAGAAAGAGTGGCGCTCTTACACAGGGCGGAACATGTGCTAATGAAATTAAGGCTGGTGAGACATATAACCTTAAAATCGAAAGTAATACAGATGGTTATGCATGTACATTTGGTAATGAAGAAACTATTACAGGTGGTTTTGATTTTAAATTAACTTCTGTAGATTCAGAATATGTATATGTTGGAATGTATGTTGCAAGAAGTGCTGATGTGACATTTTCAGATGTTAAGCTTGTTGTTGATGGTAAGGAGATTACATCTGCAGGCGAACCAGAGAATCCAACACCGGGCGAACCAGAGAATCCAGCACCAGGTGAACCAGAGAATCCAACACCGGGTGAACCAGAGAATCCAGCACCAGAGCAGCCTGCTAAACCAGAGACACCGGCAGAGCAGCCAGCTACAGATCCAGTGGTATCAGACAATAATGGTGTTGAGACAGGTGATTCATACCATATGGTATGGTATATTGCTGCAATGACATTAACAGCAGGAATTGCATGTGTTGAATTAAAGAGAAAGAAGACATTCGATAAATAAGTTTATAAGAATTTACTTCTCCTAATATTTCCAGAAAAAGCTTCCGGTTAACTGCCGGGGCTTTTTCATTTTTACATAAAAAAATATATTTTTATTAAGAAAAATCTTAAAATATTTAAAAATGGCTTGCATTATCCTATAGGCTGTGATATATTTTCTTAGACACAAAAACAAATGTCCGTCACAGAAAGACAGAACAGAGGGAAGTGTCTTTTAGATTTTACATATTGAAGGAGTTAAAAATGAGCGATAAGTTAAGAGTTGGTATCCTTGGCGGTACAGGTATGGTAGGACAGAGATTTATAACATTACTTGAGAATCATCCTTGGTTTGAGGTTGTTTTAGTAGCAGCTTCAGGACGTTCAGCAGGAAAGCTTTATGAAGATGCTGTTGAAGGACGCTGGAAGATGCAGACACCAATGCCAGAGTTCGTTAAGAAGATGACTGTATATGATATGGATAAGGATTTTGATGAAATTGTTTCTAAGGTAGATTTCGTATTCTGTGCAGTTAATATGCCTAAGGACCAGATTAAGGCTATAGAGGAAAGATATGCTAAGGCAGAAGTTCCAGTTGTTTCTAATAACAGTGCTAATCGTTGGACACCAGATGTTCCTATGGTTGTTCCAGAAATCAACCCAGAGCATCTTGAAGTTATTAAATATCAGAGAGAAAGACTTGGTACTAAGAGAGGATTTATCTGTGTTAAGCCTAACTGTTCAATCCAGAGCTACACACCTGCTCTTAATGCATTAAAGGAATTCGGACCAAAGCTTGTTGTTGCAACAACATATCAGGCAATCTCAGGTGCTGGTAAAACATTTGAACAGTGGCCAGAGATGGTTGAGAATATCATCCCTTATATTGGTGGCGAGGAAGAAAAGTCTGAGAAAGAGCCTTTAAGATTATGGGGTAAGATTGAGGATGGAAAGATTGTTCCTGCAAGTGATCCGGTTATCACATGTCAGTGTATCAGAGTTCCAGTTCTTGATGGACATACAGCAGCTGTATTTGTTAACTTTGAGAAGAAGCCAACTAAGGAACAGATTATTGAAAAGTGGAGAAGCTTCAAGGGAGTTCCACAGGAACTTAATCTTCCAAGTGCTCCAAAGCAGTTCATCCAGTATCTTGAAGAAGATGACCGTCCACAGGTTAAGCTTGATGTAAATTATGAGAACGGAATGGGTGTTTCACTTGGCCGTTTAAGAGAAGACAGTGTGTTTGATTATAAGTTTGTTGGTCTTTCACACAACACATTAAGAGGTGCAGCAGGTGGAGCTGTTCTTATTGCAGAGCTTCTTAAGGCACAGGGTTATATCACTCCTAAGGATGCAGAATAATTAAATTCTAATACACATACCAGAAAAGAGATGTCAGAGATGGCATCTCTTTTTACTTGCTTAAAAACCTATTATGATATAAAATTATGAAACGACTTAAAGAGTTAAGAGGGGACATTTACATTGAAGGAAAATTATTTTTATGCAATGCTGTCGAGAATGAAATATATTAACAGATGGGGACTTATGCAGAATACACGCCATGAGAATCTGTGCGAGCATAGTCTTGAAGTGGCATTCATAGCACATGCATTGGGAATTATCAACAATGAGATATATGGTGGGAATATTAATGCTGAAAGGCTTGCAATTCTTGGAATGTATCATGATGTTACAGAGATAATTACGGGTGATCTTCCGACTCCTGTAAAGTATTACAATCCGGTTATAAGAAATGCTTATAAGGAAGTAGAGCATGTTGCAGAGGAGCAGATGCTCTCAGGTCTGTCATCTGATATAAGAGCACATTATAAGGGTGTGTTATCAGAGACAGAAGAGGAAGAAGAACTCTGGAAATATGTAAAGGCGGCTGATAAGATGTCAGCTTATATCAAATGTCTTGAGGAAAAGAAGTCTGGTAATATGGATTTTGCTGATGCGGAAAAGACAATATATCAGGCTATTGTTGATATGAATATTCCGGAAGCAGATTATTTTATAAAAGAATATATACCAGCTTATATGGGAACTCTTGATGCTTCAGGAGAATAATAATTGTGTAATAGACACAGAAATGAGGGATATAATGGGAAAATCCGTATATATCGCGGAAAAACCAAGCGTAGCGCAGGAGTTTGCCAAGGCACTGCATGTGAACTTCACAAGAAAAGACGGATATCTTGAGGGTGGAGACCATATTGTGACATGGTGTGTAGGACATCTGGTAACTATGAGCTACCCGGATGCATATGATCCTAATCTGAAAAGATGGAGCTTTGACACATTGCCATTCATACCAAAGGAATTTAAGTATGAGGTTATACCTGCAGTTGCGAAACAGTTTAATATAGTTAAAGACATTCTTACAAGGGATGATGTTGAATATATATATGTGTGTACCGATTCAGGACGAGAGGGAGAATATATATACAGGCTTGTGAGGCAGGAGGCAGGCGTTAAGGGAAAGAAAGAGCGCCGTGTGTGGATTGATTCGCAGACCGAGGAAGAGATTCTTAAAGGAATTAATACGGCTAAAGATATATCTGAATATGATAATCTGAGTGATTCAGCGTATCTTCGTGCGAAGGAAGATTATCTTATGGGAATTAATTTCTCAAGAGTTCTTACATTGAAATATGGACGCAATATTGCTAATTACCTGCACCTTGACAGGGCAGTTGTATCTGTCGGAAGGGTTATGACATGTGTTCTTGGAATGGTAGTAAGAAGAGAACGGGAGATAAGAAGCTTTGTAAAGACACCGTTCTACAGAGTTATTGGACAGGCACAGGCTGAAAATTCAACATTTGATGCAGAATGGCGTGTAAGTGATAAGAGTATGTATGCCGGTACGCCATATTTATATAAGGATAATGGTTTTAAGGAAAGGAAAAAGGCTGAGGAACTTGTTAAGTTCTTATCTGATCCACTGCCGGCACAGGGGGTAGTTGATTCTATTGAGAGAAAGAAAGAAACCAAGAATCCACCGCTTCTGTATAATCTTGCTGAAATTCAGAATGAATGCAGCAAGCTGTTTAAGATAAGCCCTGATGAGACCCTTAATATTATTCAGGAACTGTATGAAAAGAAACTGGTTACTTATCCAAGAACTGATGCGAGAGTGTTATCGACTGCGGTAAGTAAGGAAATACATAAGAATATAGGAGGACTCAGGAATTTTCCGCCTGTGAAGGAGATAGCTGAGCATATATTACAGAATAATATGCAGAAGGGGATTGAAAAGACAAGATATTGCAACGATAAAGCAATCACAGACCATTATGCGATTATTCCGACAGGACAGGGGTTTAATAATTTAAAGAACTTGTCAGTTACAGCTGCGAGAACTTATGAGATAATTGTAAGAAGATTCTTAAGTATATTCTATCCACCGGCTATTTATCAGAAGGTAAGTATTACCAGTGATGTAAAGAATGAAAAACTGTATGCTTCATTTAAAGTGCTTGTAGATGAAGGGTATCTTAGCGTAGCTAAGAACTCATTTGCAAAGGCGAGAAATGATGCAAAAGTAAAGGATGATGATAGCGTCGATAATAAGGAAGATAATAAATGTGATGCAGCTTTATTTGAGGTATTGAAAAAATACAGAAAAGGTTCTACAATCACATTTAATGGGTTTAATATCAAAGAAGGTGAAACATCACCTCCTAAGAGATATAATTCAGGTTCTATTATTCTTGCAATGGAGAATGCAGGACAGCTTATTGAAGATGAGGAGCTGCGTGCCCAGATTAAGGGTAGTGGAATAGGAACAAGTGCTACCAGAGCTGAAATCCTTAAAAAACTTAATACTATTAAGTATATTTCTATTAATTCTAAGACACAGATTATTACGCCTACATTTTTAGGTGAGATAATATATGATGTTGTAGATAATTCTATCAGGCATCTGCTTAATCCGGAGCTTACGGCAAGCTGGGAAAAAGGACTTACAGGTGTAGCAGAGGGGAATATTACAGCAGATGAGTATATGGAAAAGCTTGATGGTTTTGTTTCGAGAAGAACAAGGGCTGTTATGGCATTAAGGAATCAGGCGGGGCTTATAGGACTTTTTAACGAGACCGCTAAGAATTATAAGTAAATGAGTGAAAGGAATTAAATATATGTGCGGAATTGCAGGATATGTAGGGGACAGAGAAAGCGCAGATGTACTTGTAGATGCATTATCTAAGCTTGAATACAGAGGATATGATTCAGCAGGTATTGCGGTATTTGATCATGGTAATATAAAGGTCAAGAAGTGCAAGGGAAGACTTGCCAACCTTGTTGAGAAGATGGATGAAGAAGGAAAACCACAAGGACATGTTGGAATTGGTCATACAAGATGGGCTACGCATGGAGAACCATCAGACATTAATTCACATCCACATGGCAATAAGAGAGTTACTATTGTACATAACGGTATAATTGAGAACTATAAGAAGCTTAAGGATTTTCTTGTCGGAGAGGGATATAGCTTTGCAAGTGAAACAGATACTGAGGTTGCTGCAAAGCTGCTTGATTACTATTATGATGGTGACCCGATGAAGACTATTGCAAAGGTACTGTCAGAGATTAAGGGTTCATACGCACTTGGAATTATGTTCAGGGATTTCCCTGATGAGATATTTGCAGTAAGAAAGGACAGCCCTCTTATTGTTGGCGTTGGAGAACATGAGAATTTCATAGCATCTGATGTTCCGGCTATTATTCACTACACAAGAGATTATTACCTTCTTGACCAGAATGAGATTGCAGTTATTAAGAAGGATTCAGTTAAGATATACGATGTTCATGGTAATGAGATACATAAGGAATTAAATACTGCTGACTGGGATGTTGATGCTGCAGAAAAGGGCGGTTATGCGCACTTTATGCTTAAGGAAATTCATGAGCAGCCAGATTCTGTAAAGAGAACAATTATGCCAAGAATCATGGACGATATGCCTGATTTCAGTGCAGAAGGATTCAATCCTGATAAGTTAAAGAATTATAAGAATATATATATTGTTGCCTGTGGTACTGCAATGCATGCCGGAATGGTCGGTAAATATATAATAGAAAAGATAGCAAGAGTATCTGTAACTGTTGATATTGCATCAGAATTCAGATACAGAGATCCTCTTATTAGTGAAGATGACCTTATGATTGTTATATCACAGTCAGGTGAGACTGCTGATACTAAGGCTGCACTTGAACTTGCAAAACAGGCAGGTGCTGATACTATGGCAATTGTTAATGTCAAGGGTTCATCAATTGCAAGAGAAGCAGATATGGTTGTATATACACATGCAGGTCCTGAGATTTCAGTTGCTTCAACGAAGGCATATATGGTTCAGGTATCAATTATGTATTTAATTGCATTTGAATTAGCTTATGCTAATGGTAAGATGGATGAGGCAGAATGCAGCAGATATACTAAGATGCTTGAAGAAATACCTGAGGTTATTGAAGAAGCCATTGCACTTGAGAGTAAGTGTCAGTTTGCAGCATCCAAGCTTATTAATGCAGACAGTCTTCTTTATATAGGACGAGGTCTTGATTATGCACTCAGTATGGAAGGTTCTCTTAAGTTAAAGGAGATATCTTATATTCATTCTGAATCATATGCAGCAGGAGAGCTTAAGCATGGAACTATCTCGCTTATTACAGAACAGATGCCTGTAATTGCAATAGCAACACAGAAGAATCTTGAGGAAAAGACTATAAGTAATATTAAGGAAGTTAAGTCAAGAGGAGCATTTGTAGTGCTTATTGCAGAACCAGAGCTTGATATTGAGGATGGAGTGGCAGATATTGTTATTAAGCTTCCACAGGCAGACCAGCTTCTTATGCCTATGGTTGCGGCAGTCCCATTACAGCTTATTGCCTACTATACAGCAGTTCTTAAGGGTAACGATGTAGATAAGCCAAGAAACCTTGCAAAATCTGTTACTGTTGAATAATTGATATAAAGAGGATATTTGATATGAATAATGATGCATTAAAGATAAGTAATCTGTATGACCTTAATGAGACTATTGCAGCAAAGGTATTTGAAGACTGTACATATCCATGGGAAGTACTTGCAAAGATTGGTGATTTTATTGTAGAACTTGGCAATTCACTGCCAGAAGATGAATATGAGAAGCGTGGGGAGAATATATGGGTTCACAGAACTGCAAATGTATTTCCATCAGCTTATATTGCAGGACCTGCAATTATCGGTAAAGATGCAGAGGTAAGACACTGTGCATTTATCCGTGGAAAAGCTATTGTAGGTGAAGGCGCTGTTGTTGGTAATTCAACTGAGCTTAAGAATGTAATTCTTTTTAATAAGGTACAGGTTCCACATTATAATTATGTTGGAGATTCAATTCTTGGATTCAAGGCTCATATGGGAGCGGGCTCAATAACATCTAATGTTAAGTCTGACAAGAAGCTTATTACTATTAAAGGACCTGACTGCAATATTGATACAGGTATCAAAAAGATTGGTGCATTTCTTGGAGATAATGTTGAGGTTGGCTGTGGCAGCGTACTTAATCCTGGAACAATTGTTGGAAGAGAGAGTAATATTTATCCGCTTTCAAGCGTAAGAGGCTTTATTCCGGCAGGTTCCATATATAAGAAGCAGGGCGAAGTAGTAACTAAGAGATAATTATGTGAAATTTTTGTTTTATTAATGTAAAAATGTTGTGTCTCACATTGACTAATGCAAAAGTTTGTGAGAAAATAGTCAAGGCTTGGACGACGGCTTCTGGCCGTCGTTTCATTTATAGTAAACACTATGAATTACGAAAGGAGTAATAAGATGATTTACACACAGGAAGTAGAGAATATGTGTCCAGTAGCACAGGGCGTTCATCACGGAGCAGCTCCAGTGCCAACAGAAGGTAAATGGGTACAGAATAAGAAGGTTGAAGATATTTCAGGTTTTACACATGGTGTAGGCTGGTGTGCTCCTCAGCAGGGTGCATGTAAGCTTACTCTTAATGTTAAGGAAGGTATCATTCAGGAAGCTTTAGTTGAGACTATCGGATGTTCAGGTATGACACATTCAGCAGCTATGGCAGCAGAGATTTTACCAGGACTTACAGTTATGGAAGCTCTTAACACTGACCTTGTCTGTGATGCAATTAACACAGCTATGAGAGAGTTATTCTTACAGATCGTTTACGGAAGAACTCAGAGTGCATTCTCTGAGGGTGGACTTGCAGTTGGTGCTGGTCTTGAAGATCTTGGTAAGGGACTTCGTTCTCAGGTTGGTACTATGTATGGTACATTAAAGAAAGGCCCTCGTTACCTTGAGATGGCTGAAGGTTATGTAACAGGTATTGCCCTTGATAAGGACAACCAGATTATCGGTTACAAGTTTGTCAGCCTTGGTAAGATGACAGACTTCATTAAGAAGGGTGATGACCCTACAACAGCATATGAGAAGGCTTGCGGACAGTACGGAAGAGTTGCAGATGCTGTTAAGATTATTGACCCAAGAACAGATGAAGAAGTTAAGTAAGGAGGACAATTAGAATGGCTTTATTTGAATCATATGAGAGAAGAATAGATAAGATTACTTCAGTTCTTAACAGCTATGGTATAGCTAGTATTGAAGAAGCTGAAAAGATTACTAAGGATGCCGGATTAGATGTATATGCTATGGTTAAGGGTATCCAGCCAATTTGTTTTGAAAATGCATGCTGGGCTTACACAGTAGGTGCAGCAATCGCTATCAAGAAGGGTGCAAGAAAGGCTTCAGAAGCTGCTGCAGCTATCGGTGAAGGTCTTCAGGCATTCTGTATTCCAGGTTCAGTTGCTGACCAGAGAAAGGTTGGTCTTGGACATGGTAACTTAGGAAAGATGTTACTTGAAGAAGAGACAGAATGTTTTGCATTCCTTGCAGGTCATGAATCATTCGCTGCTGCTGAAGGCGCTATCGGTATTGCAGAGAAGGCTAACAAGGTTAGACAGAAACCTCTTAGAGTTATCCTTAACGGTCTTGGTAAGGATGCTGCTAAGATTATCTCAAGAATTAACGGATTCACATTCGTTGAGACAGAGATGGATTATTCAACAGGCGAAGTAAAGGAAATCTCTAGAACAGCATATTCAGATGGTCTTCGTTCTAAGGTTAACTGCTACGGCGCTAACGATGTAACAGAAGGTGTTGCAATCATGTGGAAGGAGAATGTTGATATATCTATCACAGGTAACTCAACAAACCCTACAAGATTCCAGCATCCAGTTGCAGGTACATATAAGAAGGAAAGACTTGAAGCTGGAAAGAAGTACTTTTCAGTAGCTTCAGGTGGTGGTACAGGACGTACACTTCACCCAGATAACATGGCAGCAGGTCCTGCTTCTTATGGTATGACAGATACTATGGGACGTATGCACTCAGATGCTCAGTTCGCAGGTTCTTCATCAGTTCCAGCTCACGTTGAAATGATGGGATTAATCGGAATGGGTAATAACCCTATGGTTGGTGCTACTGTAGCTGTTGCTGTTTCCATTGAGGAAGCTGCTAAGAACGGTAAGTTCTAATAAAAAGTAATTGACAAAATATTGGAGAGCAACAGGTGATAAAAACCTGTTGCTCTCTTTTTTAATGCTTGACTTTTAGTGGAAATGTGGATATTCTTTACGGAATAAAAATATTGAGAGATAATGAAAGGAAGATTATGAATTTTTTAGTTAATAAAATACTTGATGATGGTAGCGTTTCATATGGTCTTACAGGCTCAGGATATGTGGTATTAATAATTGTCTGTGTCTTATTAATGACTATAGGATGTTTTGCAAGAGATAATAATAGTAAACTGAATGTAAAACATATTGCATTTGCAGCAATGGCTATAGCTCTTGCGGTTGCGACTTCCATGATTAAAGTTATTAAACTGCCAATGGGAGGTTCTGTAACACTGTTCAGTATGTTATTCATAGTGCTTATAGGATACTGGTATGGAATAAAGACTGGTCTGACAGCAGCTATTGCATATGGAGTTTTGCAGTTATTACTTGATCCATATATCCTGAATATTCCTCAGGTGCTTCTTGATTATATATTAGGCTTTGGAGCACTTGGGTTGTCAGGAATATTTTCTAAATCAAAACACGGTCTTGTGAAGGGATATATTATAGGAGTTATAGGCAGATTTATATGTTCATTCTTGTCTGGCTGGATATTCTTTGCCGTGTATACACCGGATTTTTTTAATAGTGCGATACTTTATTCAGTTGTTTACAATGGCTCGTATATTGGACTTGAAGCAGTGGTAACTCTTGTAGTTATATCCCTACCTCCTGTTAATAAAGCACTGGCATATGTTAAAAATAATCTTGTATAGAATAATTGGATAAATAATATAAAAAACTCATGCAGATTGTGGTAAATGTGATTACTTCAATCTGCATGAGCTTTTTATAAGTCGGCGTGACAGGATTTGAACCTGCGGCCTCGTAGTCCCGAACCACGCGCTCTACCAAACTGAGCCACACGCCGATATTTAAATGTGACTTATATATTATAGCGTATTTATGAGGAAGTGCAAGAGAAAGAATAAAATATATTTATATATATTTATACGATAAAAATAACTGCTGTATTGACTTTAGAAATGATATATGATATATACTATATAAATAACATTACGCAATGCGATAATAAGGTGGGAATGCTATTGCAAATAGGTTTAAGAGTAGTATATAATAAATATATAAGACAAATGAAATCACTCTATCCTTATATGTGGTATTACCTGCCGTAAGTAAAAAGGGGAAGAGTATGGGGAATTTAAAAGAATATTCAAAAGAAATAAAAGAAACAGCAGCTAATCTTAGAATTATAGATGACGCACTGTTTAGATTGATGGGAGAAAAGCCGGGTGTATGTGAAGAAATATTAAGAACGCTTCTTGATATGCCACATTTACAGGTTGTGAAGGTTTCTGTACAGAGTGTGGTCCAGAGCTTTCAAAGAGAAATAACATTAGACGCGTTATGCATGACACAAGATGGAAGATATTGCAATGTTGAGGTGCAGAAGGGAAATTCCAATGATGATATCAGAAGGACAAGATTTCATGCGGCAGCGTTGACAGCAAAATATACACCTAAAGGTGCTGATTTTAAGAATGTTCCAGATGTTACAATTGTATATATATCTGAGTATGATGTCTTAAAGAATAATCAGACAGTGACGCATGTAACAAGGTGTATGAAGAATGATGAAAGTTACGTTCCAGTGAAAGATGGAGAAGATATAATATTTGCAAACACTTGTGTTAATGATGGCTCGGACAAATCAGAACTATTGCAGTTAATGCTTAATAAAGAAGCATTTTATAATGATAAGTTTCCACAGATTAGCAATGCGATAAGCTATTTCAAGGAGACAGAAGGAGGTCAGAGTGAAATGTGCAAGATAGTAGAAGATTATGCTAAAGAATATGCAAAGAATTCAATACAGGAAGCAATAGAAGCGAAGAAACTGGCAGATGAAGCAAAGAAACTGGCAGATGAAGCAAAGAAACTTGCTGAAGAAGAAAAACAAAAAGCTGAAGAAGAAAAACAAAAAGCTGAAGAAGAAAAACGAAAAGCTGAAGAAGCGGAGAGCAGAGCTGGCAAAGCAATTGAAAGAAATTATAGATTAATAGTGAATATCCTATCAGGAAGAACATATGAGGAAGCGGCAGACATGTTAGGGATATCGATAGAAGATGTGAAAGAAGCTGAAGCAGCGATAAAGGCTATTGATAAATAATTAGTGTCTGTAGTTGCAATGATGAGTTCTTTCGGACCGGTTGTTGCACTTGATAATCTTGGAAGTACATTGCAGAACACATTTGCAGCAGGAAACAGAGTGTTGGATATTCTTGATGAACAGCCGGTAACTAAGGATATCACAGGTTGTGAGGAAGTTGAATTTAATGGTGCAGCTACTGAAAATGTTACATTCTCATATGGTGAGGAAACTATAATTTCTGATGTATCAATTCCGGTTTTAAAAGCAAGCATTATTGGAATTTCAGGAAGAAGCGGAAGCGGTAAATCAACAATTGCAAAGCTTGACGCAACAGATGAGGAAATAATTGAGGCGTGCAAAAAGGCTTCAGTACACGATTTCATATCAAAGCTTCCTGATGGATACGACACTAATGTCGGTGAACTGGGAGATATGTTATCAGGCGGAGAGAAGCAGAGAATCGGGCTTGCTAAAGCATTTTACATGACGCGCCATTCGTGCTTCTTGATGAGCCGACAAGTAATAAAGTCGAGACAGAATAAACTTGCAAAATGTATCTTAAAAGGGCAAAATATACTCGTATTATTTCATTGATTAAATGTAAGAAAGAAGGATAGATATGGGACACGAACTTACTAAGAATGATATCAAAAAGATGGAAGAAGAGATTGAGTACAGGATACATGAGGTAAGAAAGGCTGCACTTGATGATGTCAAGGAGACAAGGGCTCAGGGGGATTTAAGTGAGAATTTTGAGTATCATGCAGCGAAAAGATTTAAGAATAAGAATGAAAGCAGAATAAGATATCTGCAGAGAACGATTAAGAATGCGACTGTTATTGATGATTCATCAGCAGATGATGAGGTTGGCGTTAATAATACGGTTGAGGTATTGTATGAGGATGATGAAAGTACTGAGACTATTAAGATTGTTACTACAATCAGAGCTGATTCATTAAGCGGTATGATCAGCATAGAGTCGCCTCTTGGCAAGGCTCTTCTTGGGCATAAGAAGGGTGACAGGGTGCTTGTACAGGTAAATCCACAGGTTGAATATTATGTTGTTATCAAGAGTATATCTAATACTGATGATTCTGATGATAATATAACAAGTTATTAATAAATAAAAAATATATTATTAAGTTGACATAATGGCGGCATGCTTATATAATCTTAGTATACATTTGTTTGTGTAAGATTATTATAAGGGGTGCCGCTTTTGCAGTTTAATGAAGCACAGATTCAGGCTATACAACATAATACAGGACCGTGCATGGTAATTGCAGGACCGGGTTCAGGAAAGACAACGGTTCTTACACACAGGGTGAGATATCTGATTGAGAGGTACGGCGTTAATCCATCAGATATTCTTGTTATTACATTTACTAAGGCTGCTGCTGAACAGATGAAGCTTAAGTTTAAGGGGTTGTCAGAGGGCAGAAACTCTGCAGTGACGTTTGGCACATTTCATGCAGTATTTTTTACAATACTTAAGGCAGCATATAATTATTCTGCACACTGTATTATTAAGCCGCAGATACAGCATGAATTCGTGAAAGACCAGATGTGCAGGCTTGAACTGGAGTATGATGATGAGAACGAAGCTGTAGCTGGTGTTTTATCTGAGATAAGCTGTGTTAAGGGTGAAGATGTTAATATAGATGAATATGAGAGCAGATGTATTCCACCACAGAGTTTTAGAATAATGTATAGGGCATATGATGATATGCTTGTAAGAAAACATCTGATTGATTTTGATGATATGATTGTACAGTGCCGCGAGCTTCTGATGCAGAGAGAAGATTACAGGAGGGCGTGGCAGAATAAGTATAAGTACATTCTGATAGATGAATTTCAGGATATTAATAAGGCACAGTTTGATGTCGTGAGGATTCTTGCTGATGAATACAGAAATCTTTTTGTGGTGGGGGATGATGACCAGAGTATATATGGATTCAGGGGTTCTGCTCCACAGATAATGTTAGATTTCAATAAGTATTATAGTGATGCAGTGAGAATTGACATGTGTATTAATTACAGGTCAACGGGCAATATTGTGTTTGCTTCAAGGGCTGTAGCAGAGGAGAATGAGCATCGTTATTATAAAGATATAACGACGTACAATTCACAAGGAGATACTGTGTCTGTATATGAATTTAACAGTCTGAATGATGAGAAAGCATTTCTTGTATCAGAGATAAGAAGACTGATTGATACTGGAATAGCTGCTGATGACATTGCTGTGTTATCAAGAACTAATGTAATTGGGAATATGTATATGTCAAGGCTTGAAAGTGATGGAATTCCATGCTGCGATTATTCAGTAGTACAGGATATATATGAGCACTGGATAAGTAAGGATATTCTTACATATATAAGGATAGCACTTGGCAGCAGGGAAAGAATAGACTTTCTGCGGATTATTAATAAGCCGCTCCGATATATAAGCCGTTCATATATTACACAGCCGGCAGATATTAATGCATTGAAGAGAGGCTATGAGGGGAATGAACAGATGAGTGAACAGGTGGAAAAGCTGGCATCTGATATTAACATGATAAGAAATATGTCTCCATTTGCAGCTGTTAATTATATAAGAAAGGGTATTGGCTACGATGAATATATAAGAAATTATATATATGAACATAAGGCTGATAAGGAAGAATTATATAATGTGCTTGATGAACTGGCACACAGGGCGTCGCGGTATATGAGCCTCTCACAATGGCTTGATGGTATTACAGAATACCTTAAGCAGTGTGATACTCAGCGTAGGAACAACACGGTGGAAGGTGTGCATATGCTTACAATGCATGGCTCTAAAGGGCTTGAATATAAGATTGTGATGGTGATGGATGTATGTGAGGGGATAATACCGTATAATAAGGCAGTTCTTGATGAGCAGATAGAAGAGGAAAGAAGACTTTTTTATGTTGCAATGACAAGGGCAAAAGAAAAGTTGTATCTTCTGTACCCCAAGCAGAGGTACAACAAAGATACAACCCGTTCACGCTTTATAGAAGAACTTCTTACTGCTCGTTATCCTCTTCTTCGTACAGATCTTCATACTCCATAGCATCTAATTCTTCGTCAAATGCTTCAGATACAAGCTCATATTCTTCATCAGATTCAATATTCTCAAGTATAGGTTCGTTGTCGCCTTCAACCTTGTATCTGTAAAGATATACCTCATCGTTGTCTGCAGCTTCACCCTCAAGTGGAAGAAGTGCGATATAGTCGTTATCTCCAGCAGGGAATATGCGTATTATTGCACATTCACATTCTGTGTTATCGTCAAGCATAAGAGTTACTGTGTTATATTCCTGATTATTATTCTCCATAATGTCTCCGTTCTGCCAGTAATGGCTTTAGTATTTTCTCTACTCTAACAAATATTATGTATAAAAGCAATGAAAATAAAGAAAAAACACTTGTCATTTTATTATGTAAGGTGTATATTATGTATAAGTTAATAATTTAAGTCAAAGGGGACGATTTTAGCAACAACGCTAGGATTGTCCCCTTTTTGGTTAAATTAATAGCATTTACAACGAATATTATAATCTGGAGGTTCACGCCATGGATAAAATCGATAAGAAGATAATTACATTATTACAGCAGAATGCAAGAATGCCATTAAAGGCACTCGCCGAGAATGTTTTCCTTTCATCACCGGCTGTTTCAGCAAGAATTGAGAGACTTGAGAAGGAAGAGATTATTGAAGGATATGAAGTTAAGATTAATCAGTTAAAGCTGGGATATCATATAACAGCATTTATTAATCTTGAAGTTGCTCCTGTGCAGAAACCGGATTTCTATCCATTTATCAAGTCATGCCCTAATGTTGTTGAATGTAACTGTGTAACAGGCAATTATTCAATGCTATTAAAAGTTATGTTCCCAAGTACCATGGAACTTGATACATTTATCGGCCAGCTTCAGAAGTTCGGAAGAACAAGTACACAGATTGTGTTCTCAACACCTGTTGCTCCAAGAGGTATTGATGTTAATCAGGAGATGCCTACAGATAATTAAATTCATCAAAAGTTCATAATTATTTAACCTATTAACACTGTCAGACACTTGCTGTTCTGGCAGTGTTTTTGTTATAATTATCTGAGTTTAAATTTCGTGTTACGAGGAGGTATTATGAGTAAGGCTTCAGATATATTAGATAATGTAAGTAAGGTGATTGTGGGTAAGAGAAATGTTTCAGAACTGGTTCTGACAAGTATTATTGCCGGTGGACATGTTCTTCTAGAAGATGTTCCAGGAACCGGTAAGACTATGATGGCGAAAGCATTTGCAAAGAGCATTGATGGACAATTTTCAAGAATTCAGTTTACACCAGATCTGCTTCCTTCAGATATTACAGGTGTGCATGTGTTTAACCAGAAAGAGGGTGAATTCGTATTCAGAAGAGGTCCGGTATTCGCTAATGTTATTCTTGCAGATGAGATTAACAGGGCAACACCTAGAACACAGTCAGCATTGCTTGAATGTATGGAGGAACATCAGGTTACTGTGGATGGTGAATATTCTAAGTTAGAAGAACCATTTGTTGTAATTGCAACACAGAATCCTATTGAGACAGCAGGAACTTATCAGCTTCCTGAGGCACAGCTTGACAGATTCCTTATGAAGATTAACATGGGTTATCCAAAGAAAGATGATGAGGTACTTATTCTTAACAGATTCTTAAAAGAAGATCCTTCTAAAGGACTTTCAACAGTTGCAACATGTGAGGATATTGCTGTAATGAAGGAAGAAGCGAAAAATGTATATGTTCACCCGGTGCTTATTGATTATATTGTTGAATTGGCAAGGATGACAAGACAGCAGGATAATGTATCAATCGGTGTAAGCCCGAGAGGAACTCTTGGTATGCTCAATGCGGCGAGAGCATATGCGTATGTTGCAGGCAGAGATTATGTTGTACCAGAGGACATCAAGATACTTGCACCTGTAGTATGGGCACACAGAATTGTGTTACAGACAGGTTACATGAATATGGATAATAAAGAACAGATTATAGAACATGTTGTTAATAACACAGCAGTTCCTACTGAAGATTGGAAGAGATAATGAATGTATTATTGATGCTTATTGGTGTACTTATAGTATATCTGGCAATTAAGCTTGTATTTCGTTATAACTGGAATAAGGGGCTGGGTGTCGCTCTTGAATTTGAGAAAAAACATGTTGTAAATGGCGAAACAGTTAATGTTGTTGAGGTTATATCCAACGAAAAACGTCTGCCGCTGCCATGTGTGAATCTTAAGTTTCAGGTGGACAGGGAACTTGAATTTCCTGGAACAGATACTAATTCAAGTGTGTCGGACCTTGCATACCGCAATGATGTGTTCTCATTTCTGGCTAATCAGAGAATTACAAGAAGAATTCCTGTTAAATGCAATCACAGAGGTGTGTTCAAAATATCAGGCGTACAGCTTACATTTGCCGGACCATTTATGAATGAGATTAATGTTCTCAAAGTGGGTAGTACCTGTGAGATAACAGTTTATCCTAAGACTGTGGATAGTAAGAGATTCAGCTTTATAAGAAGCAGAATATCAGGAGAAGCAGAATGTAAGAAATATATGCTTGAAGATCCATTTGTGTTCAGAGGAATAAGAGATTATACAAGCAACGACAGCCTAAAGAATGTGAACTGGAAGGCAACAGCGAGAACAGGTAATCTGTGTGTTAATGAATATAATGAGTCAGTTAGCCGTAATGTATGTATTCTTCTTAATCTTGAGGATGATGGAATGCTTACATATGATTCGGTTAATGAAGAAGCAATAAGTCTTGCAGCTTCTGTGGCAGAAGAGTTCATCAGACAGGGAATTAATGTCTCTCTAATTAGTAATGCATGTGATGTTGACACAAAGGAAGCAGTTGGTATAAGAGAAGGAGCAGGAGTTGGACATCTTGGAAGTATTAATACTGTACTTGCAAGAATGGATTTAAAGCTTGAAAAAGAAGAGTTTGCAGCGCTTATTAACAGAACATTTATAGAAAATGTTTCTGTCCAGAGTAGTGACAACAGTGTATATGTTGTTATATCAGCGAGCAGAAGAAAGAAGCTGCAGCAGACTATGCAGAAGTTTGAGAAAAAGTATGGACAGGTTATATGGATTGTTCCATATATGACTGGTGGAGAATACAGCCTTAATTATTGTGGTATCAGACCAGAGGGCTGGGAAGTGAAATAAGTTTATCAGGAGATAACATATGAATGAGTCGGGACAAGTTTATAAGTATAATAAACTGAGAACAATAAGAACATTGACAGATATAATAAGCCAGTGTATTGTAGCGTTCGCATTTTCTGCATTTGTTATATTGGGACTTACGAATAAATCTGACAGTTATATTATTGCAACACTGCTTATGGCAGTTCCGGTTATTATAACTTATGTGGCAAGAAAGAATATACATAAGAATTTTCTATTTATGCTGATTCATGCTGCTTTGCTTATAACAGCCATTATAATTGGTAATGGAGATGCAGAGTCTACAGCATATTTTGTAAGTGTACTTGCTGTGTGTATAAGGTCTGTAAGCATAAGAGTGGCTAATGCAAGAAAAACTGAATATATGAATGAACCGCTTTATGGGAATCAGTTTGCTGATGTGACTCAGGAAGATAAGAAAGCTGCCTTGCAGGCAGGAGAGAGAATGTCACCTCTGTATTGTGTGGTTATGGTCGCAGGAAGTCTTTATGGCGGTTCAGCAGGCAACAGACTGCTTGTTAACTATGAAACAGTATTATTTGTGCTGTTTGTTCTGCTTGCTTTTCTTGCAAACCAGTTAAAAGAGCTTAATTCTCTGTTTATAAGTAATGCTGGCAAATCAGAATTTCCTGCTGAGAGAATTACAGGAATTAACATGATAATGGTCATGGTTGTGTCAGGACTTATGATTCTTGGCATGATTCTGTTCTATAGTGGGGATTATGGCAATATATTTACACTGATTGGTTCAGGTTTTGTAGCAGTTGTAAGGATAGTGCTGAAGCTGTTCTTAAGACTTATAAGAGAGAAAGAAGAAGTCTCTACGATGCCCGAAGATTCCGTGAATCCAGTCACTGATGATGATGTGGTAAAGGGAGATAACGACCTTGCATTTACTGATAATCCTGTTATGAGTGCATTATTTACAGCATTTGCAATAGTTCTTGTAATTGCACTTGTTGTATTTATTGTCTATATGATTATCAGATATGCCAAGAATTTCAAAAAGTCACAGGATAATAATGGTGATGAGATTGAATTCATTGGCAATGACAGAAGAACAGAAGCAAGGATAAAGAGACGTCAGAGAGCAGAAGAAGCTAAGAATATGCCTGTTAATATGCAGTACAGGAAGGCATTCAGAAAAGCAGCAATAAAATCATCAAAGGCAGCCAGGGATTCGGATGGTAAATCACTTGAAAATATGCAGCCACAGGACATAACAATAAACAGAATAACTAACGATGCTGATGCTGCAGACAGAATTACAGCAAGTTATGAGAAAGCAAGATATTCTGATAAGAATATTTCCAAAGAAGAACTTGAATTTATGCTTGACTTTATAAAAAATGACAAGTATAATAAGCGTACATAATAAGTAAATGCTGTGAAGAGGACTATTAGATAGGAACCAGAGTCAGAGAACTGCCGGGTGGTGCGAGGCAGTCGAAGGAACTTATTGAACTCGCCTTGGAGCTGCTACCTGAAATCATTATGAGAAGTAGGAGTAGCCGGAAGCCAACCGTTATAGTGGACAGAATATAATGCAGCACATTTGTTGTACGTATTCAGTGAGTGCATAGCATAGCTATGAAGAAGAGTGGTAACGCGTGAGATTTATCTTTCGTCTCTTTGGGTGGAATTGCCCATGGACGAAAGATTTTTTTATGCTTATCTTTAAGGAAGCCTTTACTTATTAACAATACATATTTATATTTTCAGGAGGTTTTAGGAATGTTTGATTACAGACAGTATGAAAGAGGCTATTTTATGCCACCAGTTAAGTGCAATGACTGGGTTAACAAGGAGTATGTTGATAAGGCACCAATCTGGTGTTCGGTTGATTTAAGAGATGGTAACCAGGCTCTTGTTGAACCTATGAGTCTTGATGAAAAGCTTGAATTCTTCCAGATGTTAGTTGAAGTTGGATTTAAAGAAATTGAAATTGGTTTCCCTGCAGCTTCTGAGACAGAATATGAGTTCTGCCGTACACTTATTGAGAAGAATATGATTCCTGATGATGTTACAATTCAGGTTCTTACCCAGGCAAGACCACATATTATTAAGAAGACATTTGAAGCCGTAAAGGGTGCTCCGAGAGCAATAGTTCATGTATACAATTCTACTTCATTAGCACAGAGAGAACAGGTATTCAAGAAATCTAAGGAAGAAGTTAAGCAGATTGCTATTGAAGGTGCTAAGTTATTAAAGGAACTTGCTGAAGCTGATGGAGGAAACTTCCTTTTTGAATACAGTCCAGAGAGCTTTACAGGAACAGAACCAGAGTATGCACTTGAGGTATGCAACGCTGTTGTTGATATCTGGCAGCCAACACCTGATAAGAAATGTATCATCAATCTTCCTGCTACAGTTGAGATGTCACTTCCACATGTATTTGCAAGCCAGATTGAATATATGTCTAAGTACATGCACAACAGAGAAAATGTTATTATTTCTCTTCATCCACATAATGACCGTTCGACAGGTGTTGCTGATGCAGAGTTAGGACTTCTTGCAGGAGCAGACAGAATTGAGGGAACACTTTTTGGTAATGGTGAGAGAACAGGTAATGTAGATATTATTACACTTGCGATGAATATGTATATGCAGGGTGTTAATCCTGAACTCAATCTTTCTGATATGCCACATCTTGCAGAAGTATTTGAAAGACTTACACAGATGAAGATTGATGACCGTCATCCATGGTGTGGTAAGCTTGTTTTTGCAGCTTTCTCAGGTTCACATCAGGATGCTATATCTAAGGGAATGCATTACAGAATTGAAAATGATCCTAATAAATGGACAGTTCCATATCTTCCAATTAATCCAGAAGATGTAGGACGTACATATGATTCAGATGTTATAAGAATTAATAGCCAGTCTGGTAAGGGTGGTGTTGCTTATGTTCTTGAACATAACTATGGAATGGTTGTACCTAAGGCTATGAGAGAAGATCTGGGTTATGCTGTTAAGGATGTATCGGATGTTAATCATAAGGAGCTTTCAGCAGATGAAGTTCTTGAAATATTTGAGAAGAGATATAAGAAATACACACCAGTATTCAAGATTTCTGAAGTACATTTCAAGCAGATTAATGGAATACAGACAGTCGTAACTATTAATGAGAATGGTGAGAAGTACAATGTTGAAGATGGTGGTAATGGTCGTCTTGATGCTGTAAGTAATGCTCTTGCCAGTCATTTTGGAAAGCCTTGTGATATCTTCTGTTATGAAGAACATTCATTAAAGAAGGGTTCTGATTCTAGTGCCATTGCATATGTTGGTATTACAGGAGAGGATGGAAAGAATTACTTTGGTATTGGTATTGACCATGATATCATCAGAGCTTCTATTGATGCGTTAGAGTCAGCTATGAACAGAAGCCTTGAAGCATAATATTTAAATTGAATAATGTGTAATATAACCCATGTCCGGAACGTATACTAGAATGATACTGATTCAGGATATGGGTTGTTTTATTAATGTAGAATTAAAACCCCCCAAAAAGGGGGAAGCAGTACTTTGGTACTAATGCTATTATACGCTGAGAGAGGGAAATATAGTTAAGGGGAAACTATTGGTTCAGACATTTTTGGAGGGATAGTAATGTTTTTTAGAAAACGATTAAGTGGTTTGGATGTAAAGATTAAGAAAACTGCAGTTGGCGTTCTTTTGGTTGCAATAGTTGCAGGTTCTGTGTTTGCTGGTACGTCTTTAAGAGCTGGAGCATATTCAAAAACACAGGATGTCCTTAATGAATTATTAGGAGCAGCAAAACCTTACGGTGTAGTTGCTGAAGAATTTAAGAATGGTAATCACAATCAGACATGTTTCGCGACTAACAAGCTTGTAATAACAGATCAGTGGATGAGTGCATGGCTTGATATGAGCGTTGGAACAACATATATCAAGAGTTTTGATAATTCTGGTTCATCAGAGGTTAATGTGGATAGGAATGCATTTAATAATCTTGTGCTTGGAACTGATTATGATTATGAACCCAGAGAGAATAAATATTATATTAAGGATGCTAACGGAAAAAGAACAGGTGCTGTTATTAATGTTGCTAACTGCAAGGATACAATCAATGTTTATTATGCAGAGGATTATATGGATGTAACTGCAGCACTTGATAATGTATACGATAATTTCAAGGCGTATTCAGATACACCAGATTCGGAGGCTGATATAGTTATTGGTGCTTATGATGATAGAAAGATTGATCTTGCTTCATTTAAGAATAAGCAGATTGTAGTGGTAAATATGTATGCTAATAATTATATTGACTGGCAGGGAAAAGAAGTTTCATCTTATTATGGAGAAGGACAGCTCAACATAACAAATAAAGCACAGGGACAGTTTGTTATCATTAATCTGCTTGGCGGTGATGGTGATGCAGACATTAAAAGATTCAGCATTAATGGAAAGAATACAGGCGGATTAACAGATGTTGATGTATCAGACACGGTTATTTTCAATGCTGTTAATGTAACTGGTAATATTAATATAGGTGAGGTATGTGGTATAGTTGTTGCACCAAAAGCAGATATTACCTTAACATCTACATGTAATGGAAGAGCAATTTCTAAGTCATTTGTTAATGTCAATGGACAAATGCATTTTATATCAGATAATCAACAGCAGGAGACGACACAAAAGGAAACAACATCTGTAGCACAGTCTTCAGCAGAAACAACAAAGTCAGAAGAGACAACAACTGCACAGGGAACAACAAAGTCAAACGAGACAACAACTGCACAGGAAACAACAAAGTCAAACGAGACAACAACTGCACAGGAGACAACAAAGTCGAATGAGACAACAACTGCGCAGGCGACAACAAAGTCGAACGAGACAACAGTTGCGCAGGAGACAACAAAGTCGAATGAGACAACAGTTGATGCTGGTAAGGAAACTAAGCCGACAAAACCAGAATCAAACGAAACAACAGCTGTTAATGAGACAACAAAGTCAAATGAAACAACAGTAGATTCTAATAAACAGACAAAAGAACATACAACTTCATCAACTCAGGTCACAAAGAAGACTGGTGAAGTTGCAGGAGATGAAGAATTAGTTACAGGAAAAGAAGATGAGACTGTTGATGGCTCAAGAGTCAGAAAAGCTGGTGAAGTTGCGGCTGATGAAGAGGTTGTAAAGACTGGTGACAATAATCATGTATGGGTATATATTGTGATTCTTGTAGCAGCAGCTGTTATTTCTGGAACTGTTATTGTGATAAGCAAAAAGAGCAATAAAAGATAATAAATGTTAATGATATCAGAGAGGCACAGCAGTAATGTTGTGCCTTTTTTATTGGGGTGGTATTGAAGCACTCTGCTTTTTTATGCTATAATGCAATATGTATGAGTCGAAGTAGGCTTTGAACACAAAATACAGTGAAGAACAAGGAGATGGAAGTTTTATGAAACATTTGATACTTGCATCGGGTTCACCAAGACGAAGAGAATTAATGAGTCAGGTAGGACTTGATTTTACTGTTGTTACAAGTGATGCAGATGAGAATATTAAAGAGATGGAGCCTGAAGATTATGTAAGAGAATTATCTTCTATTAAGGCACAGTCTGTATTAGAGCAATATGCAGATAAAGATGATTCTGTAATCGTTATAGGTGCAGATACTATTGTTTATCATAAAGGAGAGATTCTTACCAAGCCTAAGGATGAAGAGGATGCATTCAGAATTCTTAAGTCTTTAGAAGGTCAGATACATCAGGTGTATACAGGTGTAACTATATGCAGCACACATAAGAATGTAAGTTTTTATGAAAAGACTGATGTGTGGGTATATGATATGACTGATGAGGAAATCAGGGATTACATAAGCACAGGAGAGCCTATGGATAAGGCTGGTGCATATGGTATTCAGGGAAAATTCGCAGCATACATTAAGGGTATTGAAGGCGACTATAATAATGTTGTCGGTCTGCCTGTTGCAAGACTTGTACATGAGCTTAAAACATTTTAAGGAGAAAATATATGGTTAAATTCGTAGCAAGTGACCTTGATGGGACATTGCTTCTTAACGGAGCACAGAGCGTCGATGAATCTACGATACAGTATATCAATAAACTTGTTGATAAAGGCGTTATATTTGCACCGGCTAGTGGCAGGCAGATAACGAGTCTTAAGAGACTTTTTGGGGCTGTCAGTGATAAGCTTGCATATATTGCAGAGAATGGTGCACTTGTGGAATACAAGGGTGAAACTATTGGAAAGACTGCGATGGATAGGAAGCTTGCGTTAGAGATAATTGAGGATGTAATTGAACAGCCTAATTGTGAGGTGCTTGTATCAGGAGAACATACGTCATATATTAAGCCTAAGTCTCAAGAATATTATTACAGGATGACCAAGGTGGTCAATTATCATACTACATTAGTTGATAAGTTCACAGACATTGACGAGGATATATTAAAGATAGCTGTGTGTGATATGACAGGAATTAAGAACTCTAAAGAACATTTTATTAACAAATGGAGTGATAAGGCTTCAGTACTTGTATCGGGAGAACTTTACTTAGACCTTATGGACACTAATGTTAATAAAGGAAGAGGAATTGAGCAGGTTCAGCAGTATTTTGGACTAAAACCTGAACAATGCATGGCATTTGGTGATAATTATAATGATATCGCTATGTTGGATAAGGTATATTATTCATATGTTATGGAGAAAGCTGTAGAAGATGTTAAGAAACACGGGCGTTTCGTAACAGGATGGGTAGAAGGAACATTAAGAGAGCAATTTAAAGAGATAAGATAAGGAGATTTAAGTTATGGATAAACATATTGATGAGTGTGCGAAGGTGTTTTTAAGAGATCAGAAACAGCTTTTCGATGAGCCTGTTGCATATGATTTAGAGGAAGCTAAGGAATTCTTAGAGGACTGTATGGCGGTATACTGCAAGGATATTAAAGAATTAAGAGAAGTGATGGATGATGAGGGAATGGATGTATCTGACTTAAGCAATGATGAGCTTCTTGAGCAGTTAGAAGTATTCAGGCTTGATAATGGCGGATATTTCTTCGTGGAAGGATAGTACAGATGCGTATAAATGTTGTATGTGTAGGCAAGATTAAGGAAAAGTTTTATACCCAGGCAGTTGAAGAGTATTCTAAGAGACTTTCAAGATACTGTAAGCTTGATATTGTTGAACTACCTGATGAGAAAACACCGGATAATGCAAGTGATATAGTCAATGAACAGATTAAGAATAAGGAAGGGGAGAGAATCCTTTCTGCCATTAAAGATGATGCTTATGTATGTGCACTTGCAATAGAAGGGAAAATGCTTGATTCTGTTGAACTATCAGAAAAGATTGAAAGACTTGGAATAGAAGGAACAAGTAACATAACATTTGTAATAGGAGGCTCTTTGGGACTTGCAGATGCAGTACTTAAGAGAGCTGATTATAAGCTGAGTTTTTCAAGGATGACATTTCCGCACCAGCTTATGAGAGTTATTCTTTTGGAACAGATATATAGGGCTTACAGGATTATGAAGAATGAGCCATATCACAAATAATTAAAGAGGATAGAATATGAAAAGAAGAAAAAAAACATTTATTATATTAGCAGTTATTCTTGTTGTAGTTCTGTTAGTTGCAGGATATATTAAGTTCTTTAATGGACGTCTGATATATTTCACAACAGGAATGAAGAGCGGTGAGCTTATTAAGACAGCAGGACAGAAGACAACTAATACATGCGAGGCAGATATTCTCATGTCTGATGTGAAGAAGGAATATGAGGAAATGTTTGGCAGTAATATATGGAGAGAGAAAATTGGTGATGCTGATTTTGAAAGCTATATTAAGGACCAGATTAAGAGTAAGTTAATGCGCGTCAAGGCTATGAATGTTAAGGCTAAGGAACGCGGTGTTGTGCTTGGAAGAGAAGAAAAAGATTCTGTGGGTAAGGCTGTTGATGCATTTTACAATGAATTAACTGAATCGCAGATAAGCAGTACAGGAATAACTAAGGATAAACTGAATACAATGTTTACTGAATTTGCAATAGCACAGAAACTCTACGATGACCTTACTTCCAGCATGGATATTGAAGTAAGCGCAGATGAGGCAAGAGTTATTGATATCCAGTATATTGTATCAGATTCAGAGGAAGATATTAATAAAGCATATAATCTTGTGAATTCAGGAAGTTCATTCTTTGCTGTTGCCAAGGAGTACAATGCGGATGGCGAATATGAGTACGAACTGAAACGTGGCGAGATGGATGCAGCATTTGAAAAAGCAGCATTCAATCTGTCTACTGGTGAGATGAGCAGTATAGTTGAGTCAGCAGGCAGATATTACATTATAAGATGTACATCGGATAATGATAAGGCTAAGACTGAGGTTAATAAGTCTGCAATTCTTGAAAAGAGAAAGTTAGAGCAGTTTAATACTGATTTTGAGAAATATGAAGCTGGTATATATATGGAATTTAATAATAGCGAATGGAAGAAATTAAGTATTCAGGATGCGTATACGTTGGGAAGCAGCTTTGAGGATACTTTCAATGCGTATTTTGGAAAGTAAAGAGGAGAGTAATTAATAATGGCAGCTAATAAATATGATGCTAACAGTATATCTATACTGGAGGGCCTTGAAGCGGTAAGAATGAGACCTGGTATGTATATTGGAAGTGTCGGAACAAAAGGTCTTAATCATCTTATATATGAGATTGCGGATAATTCAGTGGATGAACATCTTGCGGGTTTTTGTACACAGATAAATGTAACTCTTAATGATGATGGAACAGCAACTATCAAGGATAATGGACGAGGTATTCCTATCGGAATCCATCCTAAAGCCGGAATACCTGCGGTTGAGGTTGTATTTACAGTACTTCATGCAGGCGGCAAGTTCGGAGATGGCGGATATAAGATATCAGGAGGACTTCACGGCGTTGGTGCATCTGTAGTTAATGCACTTTCTGTATGGCTTGAGGTTGAGATAAGAGTTGATGGTGGTGTGTACAAGCAAAGATACGAGCGTGGAAAAGCAACAGCGCCACTTGAAAAGATTGGTACATGCAGAAAAAATGATACTGGTACAACTGTTACATTTCTTCCTGATGGAGAAATATTTGAAAAGACAAGATTCAAAGCAGACGCGATAAAGAGCAGGCTTCATGAGACTGCATATCTTAATCCGGGGCTTACAATTGAGTTTGAAGATAAGAGAAAGGGCAGCGAGGATAAGGAAACTTTTCATGAGCCTGACGGACTTAAGGCATATATCAAAGACCTTAACAATGGCAAAGAGACAGTATGCGATATCGTCTACTTTAAGAAGAAGCAGGAAGATATTGAGGTTGAAGTAGCATTTCAGTTTGTTAATGAATTTGAGGAAAATATTCTTGGCTTCTGTAATAACATATACACTCAGGAGGGTGGAACGCATATTACAGGCTTTAAGACCAAGTTTACAATGATTATCAACCAGTATGCGAGAGAACTTGGCATCTTAAAGGATAAGGATGCGAATTTTACAGGTCTTGATGTAAGAAATGGTATGACTGCAGTTGTTGCAGTTAAGCACCCTGCACCAAGATTTGAGGGACAGACCAAGACCAAGCTTGATAATCCGGATGCTGGTACAGTTGTTGCAAATGTAACAGGAGACGAGGTACAGCTTTATTTCGACAGACATTTGGACGACCTTAACGCTGTAATTGCATGTGCTGAAAAATCTGCGAAGATACGAAAAGCAGAAGAAAAGGCTAAGACAAATATGCTTACAAAGCAGAAGTTCTCTATAGACAGCAACGGAAAGCTTGCCAACTGTGAGAGCAAGAATCCGGAGGAATGTGAGGTGTTCATTGTTGAGGGAGATTCAGCTGGAGGTTCAGCAAAGACTGCAAGAAACAGAAGAACTCAGGCAATTCTTCCAATCAGAGGTAAGATTCTTAATGTTGAAAAGGCAAGTATTGATAAGGTACTTGCCAATGCCGAGATTAAGACAATGATTAATTCATTCAACTGTGGATTCTTAGAGGGCTACGGTAATGACTTTGATATTAGCAGATTAAGATATAATAAGATTATTATCATGACTGATGCCGATGTGGATGGAGCACATATTGATACACTGCTTCTTACATTTTTCTACAGATTCATGCCTGAGCTTATTAATCAGGGACATGTATATATTGCTACACCACCTCTTTACAAGGTTGTTCCTAAGAAGGGCGAGGGTGAATATCTATATGATGACAAGGCACTTGAGGATTACAGAAAGAAGCATACGTCAGGAACATTTACACTTCAGAGATACAAAGGTCTTGGAGAGATGGATCCTGACCAGCTATGGGAGACAACTCTTAATCCTGAAACAAGAATTTTAAAGCAGGTTGAGATTGAGGACGCAAGGCTTGCAACTGAGGTTACAGCAATGCTTATGGGTACAGATGTACCACCTAGAAGAGAATTTATATATACGCATGCTAATGAAGCTGAGATTGATGCGTAAAAGCTAAAGGAGTAGAAAATGGCTGAGAAGATTATAAGGACTGAGTATTCTGAGGTTATGCAGAAGTCCTATATAGATTATTCCATGAGCGTTATTACAGCAAGAGCACTTCCTGATGTAAGGGACGGTTTAAAGCCGGTACAGAGAAGAGTGCTGTATGCCATGGACCAGTTGGGGCTTAATTACGACAAGCCTCACAGAAAGTCTGCACGTATCGTTGGTGATACAATGGGTAAATACCATCCACATGGTGACAGTTCAATATATGAGACACTCGTTGTACTTTCACAGGATTTTAAGAAGGGTATGGCTCTTGTTGACGGACACGGAAACTTCGGTTCTATCGAAGGTGACGGAGCTGCCGCTATGCGATATACAGAAGCTAAGTTAAAAAAGTTCACACAGGACGTATATCTTGCTGACCTTGATAAAAATGTTGTGGATTTCGTGCCTAACTTTGATGAGACAGAAAAAGAGCCTGAGGTTCTTCCTGTAAGAGTACCTAATCTGCTTGTAAATGGTGCAGATGGTATTGCGGTTGGTATGACAACTAATATCCCTCCACACAATCTATCAGAGGTTGTTGATGCAGTATGTGCATATATGGATAATGAGGATATCACAACAGACGAGCTTATGCAGCTCTGCCCTGGACCGGATTTTCCTACAGGCGGAATTGTAATTAATAAAAGCGAGCTTGGTGCAATATATGAGACTGGAACAGGTAAGATTAAGTTAAGAGGCAAGGTCGTATTCGAGCCTGCCAAGAACCGTTCTGAGAAGGACAAGCTTGTTATTACAGAGATTCCATATACAATGATTGGTGCTAACATAGGTAAATTTATATCTGATGTAGTAAGCCTTATAGAAACTAAGAAAACTACTGATATTGTCGATATTTCCAATGAATCTTCTAAGGAAGGAATAAGAATTGTCCTTGAACTTAAGAAGAACGCTGATGTCAAGAATCTTGAAAATCTTCTTTACAAGAAGACCAAGTTGGAAGATACATTTGGCGTAAATATGCTGGCTATCGTTGATGGAAGACCTGAGACCTTAGGTATTAAGGATATAATAAAACACCACATTAATTTCCAGTATGAGCTTGCTACAAGAAAGTACACAACACTTCTTGAAAAGGAGAAGGCTAACAGGGAGATTAAGGAAGGTCTTATAAGAGCATGTGATATTATTGACCTTATTATCGAGATATTACGAGGCAGTGCTAATCTTAAGATGGCTAAGGACTGCCTTGTTAATGGTAATGTTGAGGGAATCAAGTTTAAGTCAGAGCAGTCAAAAAAGCAGGCTGCAGGTCTTGATTTCACAGAGAAACAGGCTGGCGCAATATTAGAAATGCGTCTGTACAAGCTGATTGGTCTTGAAATTCTTAATCTTCAGAAAGAATATGATGAATGTGTCAAGAAGATTGAGAAGTATGAAAAGATACTTGGCAGCAGAAAAGAGATGGCTAAGGTTATCAAGTCTGACCTTCTTAATATTAAGAAGGAATATGGTGTTGCAAGAAGAACTGTAATTGAAGACGGAGAAGCTGCTGTATTTGAGGAAAAGAAGATTCCAGAGATGGAAGTTATGTTTATTATGGACAGATTCGGATATGCAAGAACCATTGATATGGCTGCATTTGAGAGAAATAAAGATGCTGTATTTAATGAGAACAAATATGTCATTCCGGTAATGAACACAGATAAAATCTGCATATTTACTGATACGGGAGATCTGCACCAGTTAAAGATAAAGGATCTGCCATTCACTAAGTTCAGAGATAAAGGCACACCGATTGATAATCTGTGTAACTATGACAGCTCTAAGGAGATAATTGTGTACATTACTCCATTTGAACGACTTAAGAATCAGAAAATGCTTTTTGTCACAAGACAGGGAATGATGAAGCTTGTAGACAGTGAAGAATTCCAGGTTGCAAAGCGTACAGTTGCATGTACAAAATTAGCAGATGACGACAAGCTAATCGGAATGTATTCAACAGACGCAAGAGTAGAGATTTATTCAAAGTTCTCACTTGATGGAGAAATCAAGGAAGAAGAGGTTGTCGAGAGCAACCAGAATGTAATTGTACAGACAGAAAACGGAGTGTTCTTAAAGTTCCCATTAACAGACATTCCAATGAAGAAGAAGAGTGCTGTAGGCGTAAGAGGAATCAAGCTTTCAAAAGATGATTATATAGAAGATGTATTCCTGCTTACAGAAGGTGATGAGTTCACAATGGAATATAAGGGCAAGAGTATCAGCTTTGCCAAGATGAAGACGGCACACAGAGATACTAAGGGGACTAAGATAAGAGTATGATTTTAACGGTTGGGGAGTCGAAGAAGTGCTTCACACCATCACAACTAAGGTAAGCGGTCCTAGTGGCTGTAAATGCCGCCATATACAGAGTTTATAACGGTGCTGGAAATCAAACGCGCTTCGCTTGAACGAGATTTCCAGCACCGAACTTTTGTATATGGCGGCATTTACAGCCACTAGGTCAGCTTACCTAAAGTTGGCACTAATGCTTAACTCACAGACTGTACAACCCCGAAACTAATTCTCATCCATATATTTATCATATATAGCAATAACCTTATTCATAACCTCTGGACCAGGAGCTCCAAGAGTAAGTCTCTTATCTACACAAGTCTGAAGGCTGATAGCCTCGTAGATATCTTCATCAAATACAGGGCTTACAGCCTTGTATTCTTCAAGTGAAAGGTCATCAAGTGCAATATTTTTCTCAATGCACATAAGAACAAGCTGACCGACAATACCGTGGGCTTCTCTGAAAGGAACTCCCTTTTTAACAAGGTAGTCAGCAGCATCAGTAGCATTAGTGAAGCCGTTCTTTGCTGAAGCTTCCATTCTCTTGTTGTTGAACTTCATAGTATCAATCATGCCCTTGAAAAGGCTGATGCAGCCTTTGACTGTGTCAAATGCGTCAAATGATAATTCCTTATCTTCCTGCATATCTTTATTGTAAGCAAGAGGAATACCCTTCATTGTTGTAAGGAGGCTCATAAGAGCACCATATACTCTGCCTGTCTTACCTCTTACAAGCTCTGCGATATCAGGGTTCTTCTTCTGAGGCATAATAGAGCTTCCTGTACTGAAAGCGTCATCAAGTTCTATGAATCTGTATTCATTGGAATTCCAGATGCATATTTCCTCAGAGAAACGGCTTAAATGCATCATGATAGTTGATAATGCAGATAAGAATTCAATAAGGTAATCTCTGTCAGAAACAGAATCCATGCTGTTGAGTGTTGGACCATAGAAACCAAGAAGAGAAGCAGTAAGTTCTCTGTCTAATGGATAGGTTGTTCCTGCAAGTGCACCTGCACCAAGAGGGCAGTAATTCATTCTTTCATATATATCGTGAAGTCTGCTTCTGTCGCGCTTGAACATTTCGAAATATGCACCGAAATGATGAGCAACAGTAACAGGCTGTGCCTTCTGAAGATGAGTAAATCCAGGCATGAATGTATGAGTGTTTTCTTTCATGATTCTTAAGATAACAGCCATAAGCTCTTTAAGCTCAGCATCAGTATTAAGAACTTCCTGTCTTGTGAAAAGTCTCATATCAAGAGCAACCTGGTCATTTCTGCTTCGTCCTGTGTGAAGTCTCTTTCCGGCATCACCGATTCTCTCAATAAGAGTAGCCTCCATAAATGTATGGATATCCTCGTATTCATCAGTGATTTCAAGCTTTCCTGATTCAATATCAGCAAGAATTCCCTTAAGACCTTCTACAATATGCTCACTTTCGCTTTCAGGAATAATTCCCTGCTTGCCGAGCATAGTAGCATGTGCAATACTTCCTTCAATATCCTGCTTATAGAACTTCTGGTCAAATGAAATTGATGCGTTGAAGTTGTTAACAAGCTCATTAGTTTCTTTGGTGAATCGTCCACCCCATAATTTCATTTATAAATCCTCCTTGAATTAAATATCTGTATTTTCTTCATTAAAATTATCTTCTTCATCTTCAATAGAAGAGAGAAGACTGTCAGTAAGTTCATCATCAATATCAGGTGATTCAAGATTCTCGAAATCATCCATATCATCAAGAATAGAACTTTCTATATTATCATCAGACAGTTTCTTAATGTCTTTGTTAGTAAGAGACGGATCATCAAGATATTTTCTGATAACTAACGGAAAATGTGCCATATTTACTTTTCCTGCTTTAATAAAGCAGCTGGCAAGATAAATGCCAATCAATATAATAATGCAAAGTGTAGTAATAACGCAACCCAATATTAAATTAACAGGACGATATTTTAATACAACAGTGTGAGTTCCGGCACTTACGTCAACACATAACAATGCATTTTCCCAGGCATAAGTGTCAGCTTTCTTGCCATCAATATACACAGACCAGCCACCATCGTATGGAATAGAGAATAATATTGCTTTGTCTGAGGAAGCAGTAAGAGTTCCTGTAAATTTAGTATCAGAGAATTTCTCAACCTGATAGCTTTCTGAATTGAGTTTATTGTAAGCCCTGATGAATTTGTCTTCATCGAGTGTGTATACAGAAAGATTCATTCCGCCGGTATCAGAAGTTACTTCGACAGTATCTGTGTCGTGGACATAACCAATATCAAGAATCCGGTTATTGCTCTTTATATTATTGTAGGTGTAAGTGGTTGTGTTATTAATAGTAACAGTTACGGAATCAACAGATTTATTCGCAACTGACAGGTACATATGACCACTCTTTGAAGGTGTGATAATACAATCGGCTTCAGTAGGGAATGAAGTAGTATATTCAAATACATCACTTATTCCGGTAAGAGATTGAATAAGAATATTCTGGTTCTCAATACCATTGTTATTCTTAGCCATAACAAGGTCATATGCTGTTGAACTGTTAATCGCATAACCAATAGGAAGTGTGTAATTATTCTTATACACAAATTCACCATCGCTGCCTGTATAATAATTTCTTATATCACTTTCAACTAAAAGTCGGTTAGAAATAGTGTATTTTACAGAGAAAAGAGAATCAGTAACAGCGGTAAGACCATTGCAGCCATATGCATTAGTTGAATTTTCCATTCCTATAAGGTTGTAAAGCTTTGACATCCCTGCATTGCATGTTGATGAAAATGTTGAAACAGTTCGGTAATTATGCCATGCACCATCATTTTTAGAACGCGCTCCAAAAAGCTTATCCATTCTATAGAAGGATGTGTCATTATCAGATACGGTTTTTGTAACAGTCTTTACGGCATCATAATCAAGAAGATATGATGTACGGCTTGTTGTTCCAATACCGGTTGCATCCATATTCATTGTACATTCAATGATTGATACTGAGAATGTAAGCATAAGAACGACAGGAATCTTGAACTTGGCGTTGTTATGAATAAACATTAACAGACCATATATAAGAATAAATATTCCACTTATATATACACTCTTAAATGAATATTCAGTCTCTGAGTTAATAAAAAGTTCTTCCATAATAAGCAGAAGACCAATTGCAATCCATAATGATGCACCAAGCTGCCTGTTAGTAGAATTCTTAAGGTTAATAACAGCTTCATAGCACATTGCAAGCAGGAAGAATATATATATGAATGACTGTCTGCAAGGCAGGCTGTTAGGAAAATGCATACCATGCCATATATAGTTAGGTATATTTAAGTTAAATGCTGTCAGGAAGATAAGCAGGATGACACATTTGCCAATCTTTTCACGTGCATTGACTTTGCTGCACATAATATAAAGCGGTAGCAGTACAAAAACAGCAACGCCGCAGTATATGTTAGGCAGATGATCCAGTCCTAAATGAACCGGAATGTTGATAAGCTGTCTTGTGAGCATTGATAATATGCTGAAATAAGAAATAAGCTTATCAGGGAATGTCGTGTCGCTTGAGGCTGAAAGTGAAAATGTATAGAATTCAGGCAGAAGAAGACACGCTCCCAGTCCACCGGCAAGCAGTGAATATACACAGAAATTAATAAATTTCTTCACATACTGCATAGGGCTTTTAATACCGTTATAAGCAATCATAAGAACAACATAGTAAATCACTACTGAAAGGCATACCATGATTGCAATATAATAATTAGTAAATATACATAATCCTAGAGTTATGCAATAGAATATGCAGCGGTTCTCATTAACAAGTCGTTCAAGTCCAAGCATGATAAGTGGAATCAGAATAACACAGTCAAGCCACATAATATTCCAGCTGTATGCCGCAATGAAGCCGGACATACCATAGAACATACCGAATATGGCAGCAATTACATGCTTGTTATTATTGTGTTTAGTAAGATAATACGTTAAAGAAAGACTGCTGCCAGCTATCTTAAGTATTATAAATGCATTCATTATCTCTATAGTGTATTTCTGTGGAAAAAGTGCAACGAACCAGTTAGATGGACTTGCAAGGTAATATGCAAACAGAGATGTGAAGTTAGTTCCCATTCCTATATTCCATGAGTAAGTAAGACTTTCACCATTTCTTATCTTGTGCCACAGTTCTGAAAAGAATGGCGCATACTGATGATACATGTCAGACCTCAGATAACATTCGTTTCCCCATGGAAATATGCCTCTTGTATAGTACAGTGCCATCATCATTATAACTGGAAGTACAAAGGCAGCAAGATATGTAAAGTTAGAATTAAGAATTGATTTCTTTGATGAATTCATGGCTTCCCTCCCTTAGCCGGTAATAGTAACATTTTACCAAAGAACGAAAAAAGTGTAAACAATTATAGGCAAATTAGGCTTGTATTCGATAGTACAATTTTGTAAAATAGAAAAGTACGCAAAAGGAATCTCCAAAGGGTAATGCTTAAGGAGAGTGTACATGGAATACAGACAATTATATAAAAAACACAAAAGGGCTGTGCAATACGGAATATGTGCAGTTTTTCTGATTATAACCGGATTGATATATCTGGCAGGAAGAAAGAACGCTTCAGTGTCAGAGAATACATTTGCAGATAATGTCGTATCAAGTAGTATAGAAGACAGCTGGCATATGGAAAGTGAATCATCAGTTGAGGACATATATGTGTATATATGTGGTCATGTTAATTCTCCAGGTGTTGTAAAGTGCCTGAAGGGAACAAGGCTGTATGAAGCAGTGGCAATGGCTGGTGGAGCTGATGATTTGGCTGATATGTCTGCAGTTAATCTTGCAGCACTTGTTGCTGATGGGGAAAGGATATATATTCCGGCATATGGAGAGGATATTTCTGTTATAGAAGAACAGACAGAGGGGATTGTTAATATTAATAAAGCTACAGAAAGTGAGCTTATGACACTGCCGGGAATTGGAAGTTCAAGGGCGGCAGATATAGTAAGATACAGGACAGATAATGGCAGATTCCAGACAATAGAAGATATAATGAAAGTGTCTGGAATTAAGGAAGCAGCATTTAATAAGATAAAGAATTATATTTGCGTATGATAAGATGCATATGCATAGAAAGTAAAAAGGAGTAGATTATGGCAGGCAGAGTTTTAGTTGTTGATGATGAGAAAATGATTGTTAAGGGACTTAAGTTCAGTCTTATGCAGGATTATAGTGTTGTAGACTGTGCATATGATGGTGAAGAAGCTCTCGAGTATGCTAAAAACAATGAATATGACATAATCCTTCTTGATATTATGCTTCCCAAGCTTGATGGATTATCAGTATGCCAGCAGATAAGAGAGTTTTCAGATGTGCCTATAATTATGCTGACAGCTAAAGGCGATGACATGGACAAGATTCTTGGCCTTGAGTATGGTGCAGATGATTATATTACAAAACCATTTAATATTCTTGAAGTTAAGGCGAGGATGAAAGCTATTTTAAGAAGAAATGCTGTGACAGAGAAGAAAGCAGCAAAGAACAATATTATTAATGCGGGTGATATGAAGATAGATTGTGACAGCCGTAATCTGTATATTGCAGGAAGACCTATTAATCTTACTGCTAAGGAATTTGATCTTCTTGAATTGTTAGCAGTTAATCCAGGAAAGGTATACAGCAGGGATAATCTTCTTAAAGCTGTGTGGGGACAGGATTATTCAGGTGACGGCAGAACGGTTGATGTCCATATGAGAAGACTTCGTGAGAAGATTGAAGATAATCCGAGTGAACCAAAGTATGTTCACACTAAGTGGGGAGTAGGTTACTATTTTAATGTTTAATAAGATTAAAAAAAGAAATGACCATAGGAAAATCTTTTTTGACAGAGAATTTGAGTCATTTTTCAGGTTCATAAATAAATATTCAACAAGACAGTTCGCAGTTATGGCGGTAATAGTTGCAACAGCGGTAATCTGTACATTTGAAGGTTTTGAGTATATTTACAGGCAGTCTGTAATTACAAGACAGACTGCGGTTATACAGAATGAAGCGGTTCTTATTGCAGCAGAATATTCTAATTATGAAAGTCTGGAAGCAGCTGAGAATAATGATATGAACAGCAGACTCAGCAGTTATTCGGCACTTAATCAGATAAGAATAAGAATTGTTAATCTTAATTATGTTGTCAGTGTTGACACATATTCTATTGATACTAATAAGACAATTCTTAATCCAAGGGTATTCGATATATTCAGTAATCATAAGAACAGTTCCGGCTATGATAAGAAAACGGGTAATATACAGGCTGCTGTTCCGGTATACAATGATTCAGGTACATTTATAGCCGTTCTTGTAGCTGATCTTGATTACACAGAGATAGATGCAATGTTTCACGATGTGAACAGTCAGAATAATAATATTAAACTGGTTATTATAACTATATGTCTGGCATTACTTATCGTAGGCATATATTTTCTTAACCGGCCTGTAAAAAGGGTGCTTGATATTGTTTCAAATGTAAGTGCAGGGCATACTGATGAAAGAATCCCTGTCAGGAGTTATACCGAAATACGTGAGATTGCAGATGATTTTAATAATATAATGGACAGAGCTAATGAAACAGACCAGTCCAGAGCAGAATTTGTTTCGAATGTGTCACATGAATTAAAGACACCTATAACCTCGATTAAAGTATTGGCGGAGTCTCTTAATACGCAGGAAAATGTGCCAATAGAAGTGTATCAGGAGTTCATGCAGGATATTGTAAGTGAAATAGACAGAGAAAGTAAGATTATAGAAGATTTACTTACTCTTGTCAGAATGGATAAATCTGTTGCAACACTTAATATTACATCTGTTAATATGAATGATTTGTTAGAGATGACCCTCAAGAGAGTTAAGCCATTAGCACAGAAAAAGAATATTGAACTGCTTTTTGAAAGTTTCAGACCGGTTGTTGCACAGATTGACGAAGTTAAGATGACACAGGTTATATCCAACCTTGTTGAGAATTCTATCAAATACAATGTCGAAGATGGATGGGTACATGTTTCACTGAATGCAGATTATCAATATTTTTATATAAGAGTTGAAGATTCAGGCATAGGAATACCAGAGGAAAGTATTAATAAAATATTTGAAAGATTTTACCGGGTAGATAAGGCAAGGTCGCGTGAAACGGGCGGAACAGGACTTGGACTGGCTATTGTAAGAAACATAATTCTTATGCATCATGGAACTATTAAGGTTCATAGTGAGGAAAATATAGGAACAACATTTACAATGAGAATACCTCTTAATTATGTTGAAAACCAGCAGTAATGCAGGCGGAAGTATGCCATTGGACATATTTATAAGCTGTTAAGAATATCAGGATAGGAAAGGAGCAGTTATGATGGGACATATAAGGAAAGCTATTATGAAATTGACATCCGTTATAATTGTTATTGCAGTAACATTTATAACTGTTTCATGTTCTTCGCAGAAGAAGGGAACTGCATATTCTGTATATTTCCTTAATGAAGACGGAACATCACTAACTGAAGGCAGAGTATACATTGAAAGTCAGGACGCTGTTTCAGTTGCAAATGAACTCCTTGAAAAAATGAATGTTGCAAAAGGCAGGCATACAAGCATAATTAAGCCGGTGTCTGTATCGCAGCCAACGGTTGAAATTAATGGAATATACGCAGGTGTCTATTATGACAGCTCTTATTATGGAATGAAACCAAGTACCGAAGTACTTTACAGGGCAGCAGTTGTTAAAGAATTATCACAGATAAGTGATGTTCTATATGTTAGATTTTATGTTGATGGTAAGGATGCTGTGTATGAAGATGGAACAATCATAGGAAATATGAGTGATGAGGATTTTGTAGATACACAGGAAGGTGCTATGGCTGATGTGAAGTGGAAGACGATTAATCTGTATTTTGCTAACAAGTCAGGAGATGCCCTTGTAAAGAACAGCAAGAGAATCTGTTATAATAATAATGTATCTGTTGAGAAGGTTGTAATGGAACAGCTTATTAAAGGAACAACAGAGTCGGGGTGTTATCAGAGTATTCCGTCGAATACCAAGCTGCTTAGTATATCTGTTGTCGACAGGATATGTTATGTTAATCTCAGTCAGGAATTTGCAACTGATATGGTTAATGCAAAGAGCAATGTGACTATATATTCAATTGTTAATTCCCTTTCAGGACTGGAAGGAATTGATGGCGTTAAGATACTTGTCAAGGGAAATTCTAATCTGATGTATAGAGATGCAATTAGCCTTGATACAGTATTTTATATGAATAATGAACTTGTAAAAAAAGATTTATCTGATAATTAATGGTCGTTTCTGGAAAGGATATTATTGAAGAGACCATTTTTTGTGGCAGCAGTTATGAGCATTGCTGCAGTATATTTGTCATTATATGCTAAGTTATATATCGTTATTATAGTGGGAATAATGGTGTTTACTGGATTCCTTATATATCTTAAGAAAACAGGAATTCCTGGTTTTTATGTGATTTTTATCATGATGTTTCCAATTATGTGCCTAAGAACTGAAGTAAGTATGGAAAAGCTATGCTATCAGGGGCAATTGTCAGATAAAACACATATTGCTTATGTAAATGGATACATAGCAGATATTAAACAGTCAGAAAACGGTTATGCGGTGTATATAAGAAATGCCTTTGTTATGCCGGATTCATGGGGCAGGCAGTTTAAAAGCGGTTTGGTAGTATACTCAGAAAAAAGATTTGCCAATCCAGGGGATGAAGTTAAGATTAAAGTAACATTAAAGGATTTTAACATACCATCTAATGAAGGGCAGTTTAATGCCAGAAAATATTATACATCACTTGGATTTAATTATTGTGCAGATTTGTCAGATATTGTGAATATACAGTCTGGAAGTAGTTATATTTCCAGCATTTACAGATTTGCAGATTCCATAAAAAATATTTACAAAAATGTATATTCTGAGCAGAATGCAGGAATTATGCAGTCGATTGTGTTAGGTGACAGGTCAGGGCTTGATGATGATGTAAAGAGAATGTATCAGAAGAATGGAATTTCCCACATTTTGGCAATAAGTGCACTTCATGTTTCGCTTGTTGGAATGTTTATATATGACTGGTTAAAGAAGAGAATTGCAAGAATCGCATCTGCATGTTTTAGTACATTTCTTATTATTTCATATTTGTGCATGACAGGTTATAGTGCATCTGCCAGCCGTGCTGTAATAATGATTCTTGTATATATGCTGGCAGACGTGCTTGGAAGAACCAGTGATATGGCTAATACATTAGGGATAGCAAGTGTTATTCTTCTGTGGATTAATCCATATAATCTTATAAATTCAGCTTTTTGGTTGTCATTTCTTGCCGTGGCAGGAATTATATATATTAAACCCATACTGTCTGATGATAAAACTATTCTTATATATATAAGACGTCCTGATAAAAAGAATGCAGGATTTTTTCAATTAATTTTATTCAGAATCGCAGATTCGGTTATTACAGGCATGTGTGTTACAATTGTGACACTTCCGGTAATTCTTATTATATCTGGGCAGATTCCTGTAATAAGCCTGTTTCTTAATGTTATAGTAATTCCACTTATGTCGTTGATAATGATAAGCGGTATATTTACGGGAATTGCTGGCATGCTATCTCTTGAAGCAGCATATTTTTTTGCGGGAGCAGGTGGATATATTCTTGATTTTTATTATAAGCTGTGCAGTTTGTCATCACATTTTAAATATGCAGTCATTGTTACGGGAACCCCTGATACTGCAAGGGTGTTTTTATATTTTACAGTTTTAATTATATGGATATGTGTACATGTTATATTAATGAACAAGAAGATTGATGCTGTATGTTTTGCTTTATTAGTATGTGTGCTGACAGGGCTTCATTACAATATTGATTCAGATATGAAGATTGCCATGCTTGACGTTGGGCAGGGGGATTCAATTGTTATGCATACTAAGGAGGGCATGAATGTATTGTTTGACGGAGGAAGCACAAGCAAGAAGAATGTCGGGAGATATACCATATATACTTATCTAAAATATTGTGGGGTAAGAAGTCTCGATTATGTGTTTATAAGTCATCCGGATAAAGACCATGTTAATGGAATATATGAATTGATTGAACTGTGTGATAACACATTTGAGATAGGTACTGTTGTACTGCCGGGAATAAGGCAAACTACGGCAGTAAAGAAGCAGGCTGGTGATGATATGTCGAAGTTAGAGAGAACATTGAAAGCTACTGGTATTAATGTTGTTTATGCTGATGCAGGTGACTGTATTAAATCGGGAGAATTCTCGGTTAAGTGTATGCACCCATGCGAGGGTTATGATTACGAGTCAGCTAACGACTATTCTGCTGTATATCTTGTGGAATATGGATATTTTTCTATGCTTATGACAGGTGATGCGGAAAAGAAGGCAGAAAAGTGCATTGTTGAGGATGCCAATAGGATGGCAGGAGATGCTGGTGAATCAGCACGGTTTATGTCAGTTAATATATTGAAAGTCGGACATCATGGAAGTAAGGGGGCGAGTTCAGAAGAATTTTTAAGTTATGTAAAGCCTGAAAATGCATTGATATCTTGTGGGGCAGGTAATTCATATGGACATCCTCATATGGAAACTTTACAGAGATTGTCGGGGATTGGAGCAAAGGTGTATAGGACAGACGAAAGTGGAGAGATTGCGGTGCGTGTCAGGGATGGTTCGTATAAAATTGAGGTGTTTAAAGCTTTGAAAGGATAGAACTGTGAAAATACGTAACAGGTTGTGAGAAAATATTTTTTAACTTGAACCACTTGTACATATCTGATACTATTGTTTAAGATTAGAAACGGAGGCAGCAGGTTTGAAGGTCATAAGTGATGATATTAAGAAGGGTGAATTTAAGAGTGTATATCTTCTGTATGGAGAGGAAGAGTATCTTAAGAAGCAGTATAGAGACAGATTAAAGAATGCTATAGCTGGTGATGATACAATGAATTATTCATATTATGATTCGGATAATGCCAGCGTTAAGGATATAATTGATGTGTGTGAAACACTGCCTTTCTTTGCCCAGAAGAGACTTGTTATTATGGAAAATACCGGTTTTTTGAAAAGTTCTAATGATGAGCTTGCGGATTATATTAAACATATTCCTGATTATCTTGTTGTTGTTATGGTAGAAAAAGATGTGGACAAGCGTAATAAGGTATATAAGGCAGTTGATTCTGTGGGATATATATGCGAGATGAAGCCACAGACAACTGCTACTCTTGAAAAATGGATAGCAGGGCTTCTTGCTAAGGATAATCTTAAAATAAGCAGGGAAGCATGTGATTTGATACTTGATAAGACAGGTGCAGGCATGGATTATATAAGGCAGGAGACAGAGAAGCTTGTGAGTTATTGTCAGGGAAGGGATGTTGTGACAGTAGAAGATGTAGAGAAGGTATGCGCAACACAGACAACAAGTCATATATTTGATATGATAAGTGCAATTGCAAATAAGAAACAACAGCAGGCACTTGATTTATATTATGATTTGTTGGAATTAAAAGAACCTCCTATGAGAATACTTTATCTTATAGTAAGGCAGTTTAACGGAATATTACAGGTGAAAGATCTTATGTCAAGGGGGATTTCAGGTAAAGAGATTGCATCAAAGATAGGAGCAGCGCCATTTGTTGTCGGTAAATATCAGGCACAGGCAAAATATTTTGAGATGAATACACTACTGGATGCATTGAATGAATGTGCTAAAACTGAAGAAGCAGTTAAGCAGGGACGGCTTAATGACAGGCTGGGAGTAGAGCTTATTATAATTAAATACAGTAAATAAAAAAGAACCCGGTGCGAGTGGGTGTCAGCACCGGGTTCTTTAAATTATTAAAATTCTTATTAAGCCATTGCGTTAACAGCTTTAGTAATGTGAGATACTTTTCTTGCAGCAGCGTTCTTGTGGAAGATTCCCTTAGAAGCAGCCTTCTCGATCTCAGCTATAGCAACAGGGAGAGCTTCGTTAGCAGCAGCCTTGTCACCAGCAGCAACAGCAGCCTCTACCTTCTTGATATAAGTCTTAACTCTAGACTTAACCGCCTTATTTCTCTCAGCTCTTACCTGACTTGTAATTACTCTCTTCTTAGCAGATTTAATGTTAGCCAATCCGTACACCTCCAAATCATAATTCAATAATAATATCTGTTTCGCATTAAAGCCGGACACGGACGATCTAATGTAAACATACTCACACATTTTATAGTACAAACATCTATATGTCAAGAACCAAATAAAGATTTTGGTATAAAAATTTCATTTTTCTGCACAATATGTTGGGGGTGATGTGAAAAATGGATAATATAGTTGTAAGAACTGACCTTGCAGTGGAGGCAAATGAAGAAGCAATGAATGGAACAGGAAAACTGAGGGGGATAAGATTAAGAGAAAGCAATAAATCAAGGATGGGAGTGAAGGTCACAGAATTGCAGGTGACAAATCATTTGGGCGAAGCCGCGATAGGAAGACCCAAAGGAACTTATCTTACTATAGAGGCAGATGATATTGCAAGTGGGGACGAAGAATATGCAAAAGAGGTTATATCGACATTGGCAGGATATATATTTAAGCTTTTAAAGCGTATGAATAAAAATGTCAAACCAGAAAAGATTCTTGTTATTGGACTTGGCAACAGAAATATAACATCGGATTCATTAGGACCTGAGGTTGTAGATAATATTTGTATTAAGATAAGTGAGGGCGATGAGACGGGAGTATGCACACTTAGTCCGGGGGTTATGGCACAGACAGGTATTGAAACTGCAGGAATTATTAAAGGCGTTGTAAGTCAGATAAAGCCGGATGTATGCATAGCAATAGATGCTCTTGCTGCAAGAAGTGTGAACAGATTAAATAGTACTATACAACTTTCTGACCAGGGAATTAATCCTGGCTCAGGTGTTGGAAATCACAGAATAGGAATAACAAAAGACAATATAGGTGTTCCGGTGCTTGCAATTGGCGTGCCTACTGTTATAGATGCCGAAGGGATTATTCAGGGGGCAGGAAAAATGTATGTAACCCCGAAGGACATTGATTCAGACATTAGAAACATAAGTATCATAATATCCAAAGCAATTAACCGTGTTGGTGTTCATATTCATGGCTGATGTGAATACAATATAATGGTAATGCAAAGTAAGGAGGATATATGAGTGATAGAAAGTACAGGCCTGTGTATATGTTTATATTCATGGGCTTAATGCTTATGGTAATAATGATGAATTATAGTTTTAATCTAATATATTATATTCAGAACAGAATTTATGAAAATGCAGTTAAGACATTGTTTCCTGTAGAGACATATTTTGAAGATAATTATGATGAAAATGCAGGTTCGGTGTGGGTCGATTCGGAATATATGTTTAGCATGGCAAAGGAGGATAAAAAACCTGCTACACAGACGGATGAGGGGGTCGTGGAGGCAGGCGCTGAAGTTTGTCCTTTGCCTATACAGGAAAATGCAGCTGGAAATGTTTATAATATTGCAGATTTAAATAATTATGATTTTCTTATGAAGTTCTATACAGTCACATCCATCACAAGCCTGACAACACAGATAATGCGTCCGGAGGAATTTCTGGCAAAAGACCTGTCATTAGAGAAAAATGCGGATTCTCCGCAGATTCTTATATTTCATACACATTCACAGGAGGGATTTATGGATACGGTTGAAGGAGATACGTCTACAACAATAGTTGGTGTTGGAGATTATCTAACAGATATACTCACTAATACATATGGTTACAATGTTTATCATGATACGAGTGTGTATGATTATATTGATGGGAAGCTTGACAGAAGCAAGGCTTATACATATGCAGAAGAAAATGTGACAAAAATACTGAAAGAAAATCCGTCAATTGAGGTTGTAATAGACCTTCACAGGGATGGTGTTCCGGATACTACAAGACTTGTAACCGAAGAAAATGGAGTAACAATGTCAAAGGTAATGTTTTTTAATGGAATAAGCTACAGCAAGGCAAAAGGAGATATAGGCTATCTTTACAATGCAAACAGAGATGATAATCTGGCAATGAGTCTTCAGATGTATCTTTTAGGAGAAGCGTATTATCCGGGGCTGTTACGGAATATTTATATTAATGCATATCGTTACTGCCTGCATATGAAAGGCAGGTCGATGCTTATAGAAGCAGGAGCACAGACTAATACAAGTACAGAGGTTAAAAATGCGATGATACCGGTGGCAGATATGCTTGACAGATTGTTGAGGGGTGAGAAGGCGTATACACAGTGAAGCGAAGTGCATCTTGTTTTTACCTCACATTTTCCCTATAATGGGCGGTGGTGATATTCTGTCGCCCATTCCACCACACACGATAGTGTAAAATGGCATATGAAATTAATGTATGAATGGGGAAAAAACCTATTAAAGCTTCTAAAGGTGATAAAGTCCATATAATGGTGTAAATTACAAATTTATATAAAAAAGAGCCGAGAG
>ERZ857840.135-NODE-135-length-126024-cov-3.997222_pt1 | contig 126024 bp, 119 predicted proteins | sample MGYA00519760_ERZ857840 | MGnify/ENA primary metagenome ERZ857840 (study PRJEB31778, sample SAMEA3449371) | human gut metagenome | biome: human gut; feature: human-associated habitat; material: faeces | place: United Kingdom | collected 2010/2012 ... | reverse complement strand
TATGCTTCTTATTTTGTCACCGGCGGCGGTATCTCTTACGGAGTTATCGGCCTTGGAGTGGAATCCAGATGGGGAAGTTGTAAATTTAAATCTTTCGGAGGCGGTGATTCCGAAGAAGACGAACAGGAGCCGGAACCCGGAAAATCCAAATTCAACGGAATGCGTGTTTACCTATCCTTCAGATTTTAATATTAAATCAGCTTAATCATGAAAAAGATATTACTATTCATTCAGTTGTTTGTTGCTGTATGCCTGACAGCCTGTTATACCAATGTGATTACCGATTATGAAGGCGAAGGCGACGGAGGCGGCGGAGGCAATCCTTCCAATCAATTTATAACCCTGTCCGATCCTGCTCAACTCAATCAGACAGCTTATGCCGACTCTCCCTCCTGCGAGATCACTTTTACCACCACCTCTTCGTGGGAGAGTTATATCCAAAACGATGAAGCCCGCTCCTGGGTTACCGTAACCCCTTCTGCCGGAGAAGAAGCCGGGGAACATACCATGCAAATATTATTAGATGAAAACACGACAGGAAATCCCCGGACAGTTCGAATCGAACTAAACTGTCAAAGCCAAACCGAAACAATCACAATCAATCAGGAAGCTGTCCGGCAGGACGGCAGTTTCCCGGAATCTTACGAACCGGATCCCTTCGAAGCCTGGGTGGAGCGTATCACCATCACAGAAGTCACAGAAGGAGTAGAAAACCGGAATAATTGGCTGGAAATCAGATTCGGTTACAACGATAACCAAATTCAGTATATTGAAAAAACAGGCATTTATACAGAAAATATCGAAGGTGAAGAAATTCAAAATGAAACGATACTGTCAGATATTCATATAAATTATATACCCGAAGATCACCGTTTATTTTATGAGCAGAATACTTATGAAAATAACAATCAGGTTACTCAAAAACTTTACAGCGAATGTATGCTGAACGAACAAGGCCATATCAGGGAAAATCAGGCAACTTACTTCGACATGATGAGTAATGAAGAGCCCATATCGATTGTATATCGTTACAAAAATTTCCGTTTACAAAATATCGGTAGCGACCAGGAACAGTTCCAATATATATGGTCGGATCAAAACAGAGTAGAAACACAGGAAAAAATCACAAGTGACGCTGAATATGCTACTCTGGAAACCTTCACGTACACCACGGAAGAAAATAATAAAGCCAACCTGGACCTTAATCAACTTTATCAGGAGGACTACCTGTCGATGGTCGGTTTGCTAGGGAAACGCAGCCAAAATCTGTTGGCTTCGATCAGCGACAAAAAAGGCAGCAGAACAGAATTCACTTATACTTTCAATATGTCCGGTTATGTAGAAACCATTACGGCCACCCATTTCTTTGAAGGTATTAAAACTCCGACGAAACAAGTGTATATTATCTTTTATCAAGGCTTTTGAAGTTGAAAATCCACATCTTTTTCAACGATTACGGAGTAATTTTCAACTTTCAGGTCCTATCTTTTTCAGTGACAACGGTTACAGTGATCAGATTTGATTTCCATAACCGTTGTCACTAAAAAACGGCAGGATTATTTCGGTACTTTTCGTCTTCGGTATTCGTGTCCGGGAACCCGGTCGCTTCTGTCAGTCGTTTACCTTATTTTTTTCATTGACCGGTGGTATCTGACAAACGTAGTGAGGAGTTATACTATACATCTCCCTCACAAAATTACCCCTTTCCGCGAAAAACACAAACAAAAAAAATTCAGAAAATTTAATTCAGAAATCAAAATTCCAATTCTTCGGAAAATTGACTATTTTAGCAGATCATTTTATCACCATTTTCATGACAGATTTAAAAGCAATCACTTCACATTTTGCCATTTCGGGAGAGGTGGCAGAAATAAAACCGCTAGGATCGGGGTTGATCAACGATACCTTCCTGGTAACAACCCGATATCCCGATACCCCGGATTACGTATTACAACGCATCAATCAGGCTATTTTCACGGATGTTCCTTTATTACAGGAAAATATCCGTTACATTACCTCCCGTATCCGTTACCATTTGCAACAACGGAATGCAAACGATATCGACAGGAAGACATTGACTTTAGTACCTGCTACAGATGAAAGGCTTTATTATTATGACGGAAACAGTTACTGGCGGCTGACTATTTATATCGCCGGATCGAAGACTTTCGAACAAGTGACGCCGGACCTGGCCTATCAGACCGGAAGAGCTTTCGGAGAATTTCAATACTTTCTGTCAGACATTCCGAATCCACCGATCGGAGCGACCATTCCCGACTTTCACAACATGGAATTCCGCCTCGGACAGTTCCGGGAAGCGATCGCTCGAGACAAAGCGGCCCGTCTGGCTAAAGTGCAACCGATCGTGGATGAACTGCTCGGACGTTCTGAGGAAATGTGCCGGGCTGAACGGCTTCACCGCGAAGGGAAATTACCCAAACGCATTACCCATTGCGATACAAAAGTCAACAATATGCTGTTCGATCAGGATGACCGTTTTCTTTGTGTGATCGACCTCGACACAACGATGCCTGGATTTGTATTGTCGGATTTCGGTGACTTTATCCGTACCGCTGCCAATAAAGGAGCAGAAGACGATAAAGAATTGGACCGGGTAGGTCTCGATATGGAAATATTCCGGGAATTTGCCCGGGGCTATCTCGAAACGGCAAGTGCCTTCCTTACCCCTATCGAAAAACAATTGTTACCCTATGGGGCACAACTTCTAACCTATATGCAAACCGTCCGTTTTCTGACCGATTACCTCAACGGAGATACATACTACAAAATCCAATATCCCGAACACAACCTGCAACGGACCTTGGCTCAATTGACCCATCTCCACAGCATAGACAGTCATCTGGAAGAAATGAACGCCTGGATTAATCAACTCTCAAATCAGTAATTATATGAAAAAAATCACTTATCTATTGACCGCTTTTCTGATCCTGGGCATCAGCAGTTGCCAATGTCCTAAATCTTCGGATCAAACGACTCCCAATCTGATTCGCACCGCTATTCCGGAACGTCCGGCCGGCCAGACAGACGTCATAGGCCTTCGCTGTGCACCCCTCGACACCGTACGGGTCGGTTTTATCGGATTAGGCATGCGCGGCCCGGGGGCCGTCTATCGTTTTACCCAAATCGAAGGTACTGCCATCAAAGCCCTCTGTGACCTTTATCCCGAGCGGGTAGAAAAAGCCCAGGAGATCCTCACCAAAAACAATCGTCCCCAGGCTGCCGCCTATAGTGGAGAAGAAGGCTGGAAACAACTTTGTGAACGCCCCGATATCGATCTGGTATATATCGTCACTCCGTGGTTGTTGCATACTCCCATAGCCGTTTACGCCATGGAACACGGTAAACATGTCGCCATCGAAGTCCCCGCAGCCATGAATCTCGATGAATGCTGGCAACTGATCAATACTTCCGAAAAGACCCGCAAGCACTGTATGATGCTGGAAAACTGCGTATACGACTTTTTCGAACTCACCACCCTGAATATGGCCCAACATGGATTGTTCGGTGATATCCTCCATGTCGAAGGTTCGTATATCCACAACCTGGAAGAATTCTGGGCGGCCTATCAAGGCAACTGGCGGCTGGATTTCAATGAAAAATACCGGGGGGATGTATATGCCACCCACGGCATGGGACCTGCCTGTCAACTCCTCGACATCCACCGGGGAAATAAAATGAACTACCTCGTTTCTATGGATACCAAAGCCCTGACCGGCCCGAAACTGGTAGAAAAGATCAACAAACGGGACGGTAAGGATTTCCAGAACGGAGACCATACGATGACGATGATTATGACCGAAAACGGCCAAACCATGCACATCCAGCACGACGTCATGAATCCCCGGCCTTATTCCCGGATGTACCAACTGACCGGCACCGAAGGTTTCGCCAACAAATATCCGGTAGAAGGCTATACATTCCGTTCTCCGGAGCAGGTCGAAGGTGTACCCGATCACGAAAATTTAAGTATGCACTCGTTCGTCCCGGCAGATGTGAAACAGGCGCTGATGGAGCAATACAAACACCCCATTCAGAAAGAACTGGAGGAGAAAGCCAAAAAAGTCGGCGGACACGGTGGCATGGATTTCATCATGGATTACCGGTTGGTATATTGTTTACGCCACGGCCTCCCTCTCGATCAAGATGTCTATGACGCAGCCGAATGGTCCTGTCTGGGCGAACTCACCCGCCTCTCCATCGAAAACAACAGCATGCCCGTCGAGGTCCCCGATTTCACCCGGGGCAGTTGGCAAAAAATGAAGGGATACCATCATTTTATGATCGGAGAATAATTTTACCCATCATTCAAAATAAAAATCGTGCAGAACCTTCCCGGATCTGCACGATTTCATTTTTGGTATTTATATACATGTTTACATTAAATGTACGTTTGTAGGTATAAATATGTATATAACTATCAAAAATTATAAATTTAAGTCTCTTTTGATATGATTTACCGGGTTTCTTCTTATCTTTGCCTTTACATACCATGGGGCAGACCTGGATTTGACAGCATGAAGAATAGGTATGTAAGCATGTCGGGAGCAGTGAAACGGCCCGTAAATCCCGGACACAAAATTTTAGTTGGCGAAAATAATTACGCTCTCGCTGCCTAATCTTTAGAAGATTGAAGGCTTAATCCCTGTTCAAGGAACGGGGACGGGACATCCCACCGGTGGTTCCACCTTATTCCGGCCGGTATACGGGGTGCAGTCAATTTAAGGTTAGTCTTAGCCCACCTTTGGCGAAAGGCGAAAATTTAAGAGGATAAGCGATGGCTTGGGTGTCACTTTCCGGACCATCGTCGAAAACCAATAAGTGACTAAGCATGTAGAAAGCATATGGATTCCGTGTTTGGACCAGGGTTCGATTCCCTGCTGCTCCACGACAAATGCTGATTATCAGCATTTTACAAAAATACACCCAATTTTACACCCAAATTTGTAAAATTGGGTGTTTTTTAATTAATACCTAATTTGAAAGTTGTATATTATTCTTAATGAAAAAAATTAAACTAAATCTTTATCTTTAACTTTTGTCCCGGACGAATGTCTTTGACCTGATTTTCAGAGATTCCGTTCCAGCGCATAATATCCTTATTCGATACTCCCGGATATTTCTTGGCGATAGACCAAAGGTTTTCTCCTTTCCGGACGGTATACAATACAAACTCACCATCGATCGTTTCGACTTTCGGGGCTGAGGCTACGTTATCTTCCTTACCGGTATAAGCAGCCTTATTCTTGTATTGATTGGCTTTTTTCTCAGGTACATACACCACCAATTTTTGCCCCGGCCGGATCGTCATCCGTTTATTGAGGTTGTTCCAGTATTTCAGGTCGGCCAAGCGGACATTGAATTTCATAGCAATAGCTCCGGGTACATCACCACTTTTCACAGTATATACCAAACGGGCCCGTCCGTCCTGTCCCAAAGCCTGTGCATGCACTTTAATCCGGTTTTTAGGATCGGCGGTCCGATCGCTATCGTTGAAATATTTACTGCGGTTACAAGCAAAAATAGAATCCTGATTATCGATAAAACTACCGATATGGTTATAAGGCATCTTCAAAGCGTACGATTTTCCAAAACCGGCAGGAATAACGTCGGCCCGGTACTGAGGGTTCAAATCACGCAATTCTTCAACAGAAAAATCCAGCTTGGCCGCAATTTGCTCGAAATGCAAAGCATCGTTCACCATAATACTGTCACACATCGGCGGCAAGGTTGATTCTATCGGGAAAATACCATGTTCTTTATAATAAGCGAATACATAATTCGCAGCGATAAAAGCGGGCACATATCCCCGGGTCTCTCTAGGCAGATGATAGTATATATCCCAATAATTCTTTTTTCCTCCGGAACGACGAATCGCTTTATTGACATTCCCCGGCCCACAGTTATAAGCAGCTATCACCAGAATCCAGTCTTCATAAATAGCATACAGATCGTTCAGATAGCGAACTGCCGCCTGAGTTGCTTTTACCGGATCACGGCGTTCGTCGACATAGGAATTGATTTCAAGCTTATACATTTTCCCTGTGCCGTACATGAATTGCCATAATCCACAGGCCCCCGCCCTGGATAAAGCTTTCGGATTTAAAGCACTCTCAATTACAGGCAAATATTTCAGTTCCAAAGGCATACACTCTGCATCCAACGCTTCTTCGAAAATGGGGAAATAATATTCACTCCGTCCTAACATATTGGCTACCTGCAACCGTTTTTTCACCGTATACAGTTCGATGTACGTACGGACAATATCGTTGAACGACAATGGAACGGCAGATTGTAAAGAATCCAAACGCAACAGATAAACCGAATCGTTACAGGGAACAATATTTTTACAACTCTCTGCTATACAAAGCGAATCGACATAATAAGTACTATCCCGTTTCCCTGTATACCAGCTCGTATAATAATAATCCAATTTCTCCAGAAAAGATTCCGGAATAGAATCCGTTATAATCTGATTTTCAATTACAGTATCTTGCTCTACCGAAGCAACACTATCTTTAGACACCACATTCACCCCGCATACAGCATGATATAGCAGACAGGATACAGCAAAAAACAAAAAACGTATCATCTCGCGTTAAAAATTAAAAGTTAAAGTCAAACCGATACTTCCTCCGCTAACAGGACTATAGGAAGAAGTAGGTTGTAAATTAAAACTCAGATTATCATCTATCTCAAAATCATAAAAATGCGCATACACCGTGGCATCGATAATATTAATGGCATAAATAGCGGCCATCACAATATAGCACAAATCCCGGTTCCGCTTAAAAGAAGTTTTCCGGTTACTCAACGTATTTTTAAACCAGGTTTGTCCCTGGGATGTTTGCAAATAAGGATCGGTCTCCACATCGAAAGCTTTGGGAATTTTATCCCACGCGGGATTTTGCGGATAAGGCGTATCCGGATCTTTGGCTTTCGCATCCAGATACTGCACCCATTCGACATAAGCATCCCGATACTCCTTGAAACGCTTCTGGTTCCAGGCAATACCATAAATATCGGCAGCCATACCCCCGTACAGGATAGGCACTTTCCACCATTGTCCGTTGTATATCTGTCCCGATCCGGGAAGAAGCATAGCCATAATCGTGGCTTTATGAGGAGAATGAGGTTTCCGGACGATCTTCTCAAAAGCTTTAAGCGTATCGTCGGCAGTTACTAGCTGAGTCACCGAATCTTGCGATAAACTCAATGCTTTCACACTAAGTCCTGCCAGAATGGCTACTATCAAACAAACAATTTTTCTCATTCAATCTTATCCAACAACTCGATGATCTTTTCCAGTTCTGCATCAGACTTAAAGCCTATAATAATTTTTCCTTTCCCGCTTTCATTGCGTTTCAGTTCCACCTTGGTATCGAAACGCCGTGACAGATGTTTTTGCAACTCGATATAATCTCCGATCTCGTTACTCTTCTTCGGTTTATCTTCAACGACCGAAGCCTCTGCAGGTTCTTCCACCTGAGGATGTACCAATTCCCGGACGATCTCTTCCACTTTCCGCACCGAGAAATCATACTCCAGAATCTGTTCGAAGATCATCAGCTGGGTATCCGGGTCCTCTACTCCCAATATCGCCCGTGCATGTCCCATGGAAATTTTTTTATCCCGGACAGCCAATTGAATCTGAGCAGGCAATTTCAATAAACGAAGATAATTGGCAATAGTAGCTCTTTTTTTCCCTACTCTCTCACTCAAGCCATCCTGAGTGAGATTGCATTCATCTATCAAACGCTGGTAACTGATGGCAACCTCGATCGCATTCAGATCTTCACGCTGAATATTCTCGATCAAAGCTAATTCCAGCAGACTATCGTCTTCTGTTTTACGAATATAAGCCGGAATAGTCGACAAGCCGGCTAATTTGGAAGCCCGGAATCTTCTTTCTCCGGCAATAATCTCATATTTCCCTTCTTCGACAGCCCTTACGGTAATGGGTTGTACAATTCCTATCGCTTTAATAGAGGCAGCCAACTCACTCAGAGCCTCCTCGTCAAACTCCGTTCTCGGCTGAAAAGGATTGGGACGGATATCGGCAAGATTCAACTCTTGTATGGCCGATACGACAATCTCTCTGGTCACCGGTTCTTCAGCCGCATCAGCAATCAGGGCTCCCAGCCCCCGTCCTAATACATTTTTTTTTGCCATAACTCTATTTCATTTTGATTATAAATTTACGATTCGATATAAAAAAGGGATACGATCGTAAATCGAAAATCTTCCTTCTGTATTTATTTTAATGTAGATCTACTTTTATTCCAAATTTCTTTTAATCAACTCTTGTGCCAACAACATATAGTCTTCAGATCCACGGCTATTTGCATCGTAGAGGATAGCAGGCTGTCCGAATCCGGGAGCTTCTGCCAGTTTCGTATTCCGGTTGATCAATGTCTTGAACACCATATCCTGAAAATTCTTTCTCACCTCTTCAACCACCTGATTCGACAACCTCAACCGGGCATCGTACATCGTCAACACAAATCCCTCGATCTCCAGATCGGTATTCAACCGTTTCTGAATCAGTTTTATCGTACTCAACAATTTTCCAAGTCCTTCCAAAGCAAAATACTCACATTGCACCGGAATAATCACAGAGTCGGCAGCTGTCAGTGAATTTACGGTAATCAGTCCCAAAGAAGGTGAACAGTCGATCAGAATATAATCGTATTTATCCCTCACCGGTGCAAGCACTTTCTTCATGATATTTTCACGGTCCTCCAGATTCATCATATCTACTTCAGCTCCGACCAGGTTAATGTTAGAAGGTAATAAAGCTAAACGGTCGATCTCAGTCTTCAATGTTGCCTTTTCTGCTTCCAGTCCGTCGACCAGACATTCATAGATGGTCGAATCTCCTAATTTTTGCACGTCATATCCCAATCCAGACGAAGCATTTCCCTGTGGATCTGCATCTACCAACAAAATTTTTTGCTCCAAAACTGCCAGACTGGCAGCAAGATTCACTGAAGTTGTTGTTTTTCCGACACCACCTTTTTGATTTGCAATAGCAATGATCTTAGACATAAATTCCCATTTTATGATATTTGTCGTAAAAGTACAATTAAAAAAATTATCTCTTTGATTTTTGAATACCTTTTTAATAACAAAAACGGCTTTTTTACTAACAATTCATTTTTTCAAACTGACAGTCAGAGATATACAAACCGCCTCACTCTCCGGGATAAACTTATCCCGAAAAACAGAAATTATTACTACTTTTACTCCCGCAAATAGTCGGTACCCTCAATCAGGTATATTTAATCGATAAATCGAGTATTTATGTTATCAGTCATTCAATTTCTACATCCGGTATTTCTATACGGATTACTGTTATTGGTTATACCTGTTCTATTACATTTGTTCAGTTTAAAGCGATATAAAAAAGTCTATTTCAGCAACTTCAACTTTCTGGAAGCTTTACAAAAGCAAAAGAAAAACAGTTCACGTTTAAAAAATTTAGTGTTGTTGTTTCTGCGTCTATTAGCTTTAAGCTGTATCGTCATCGCTTTTGCTACCCCCTATCTCAACCCGGAAGGAAAAGCTTTGCCCGCAACGACCACTCCCCGGATTTTTATCTACGCCGACAATTCTTTCTCGATGACCAATACAGGTTCGCAAGGAAGTCTTTTCGAAGAAGCGAAAAAATATCTTTTCGACATCGTCGATACCTATCCCGCCGGTAGCCGTTTCAGCTTGTTCACCAATGATAAAGTTCTTCCGGTCACAGTGGATAAAGAAAAAATGCTCCAGGCTATCGGGAATCTTAAAATCAGCCCGGCCACTAAACCACTTTCTCAAGTCTATAAAGAAGTAAAAGAATCGGGAGAAAACCAGCCGGGTACGCTATTCCTGATTTCTGATTTCCAGAAAAAGAACTGTGATTTCCAACACATCACCACCGACTCAACCCTGGAATCCGTCTTTCTGATGATGAAACCTGAAAACCGAAGTAATCTCTATATCAAAGAAGTGAACTTCGGGCAAGCCTTCCATAAACAAAATCAATCCGAAACAGTATATATCACCCTGGTCAACACTTCAGACAGGGATTTTCACCATATTCCGCTCACCTTGACGATCAACGGAAAAAAGCGCAGCATCATCCAAACCGATCTCGAAGCCCATAGCGAAAAGAAGGTTGAAATCAGTTATCTGAACACAGCAGAAGACTTTTATAAGGGAACGGTAGAAATCTCCGATTTTCCGGTCCTTTTCGACAATACATTTTATTTTGCCTATCCGGTCAGTGAAAATACCGAAATTCTGTATTTATGGCAACAGGAGGAAAATCCCTATTTTGGAAAACTATTTTCGGATTCCAGCCATTTTAGTTTTATCTCCATTCCTGTCAACCAGGCAGTCCGGCAAAACCTTCCCCGCTACAGCCTGATTATCCTGGACGGTCTGACCGACAGCTCTACGGGTCTGGAAAGCATGTGGGAAGACTATCTGATGAACGGAGGCAATCTATTGGTTCTTCCGGCCTCTTCCTCTCCCGAAGTTCAGAATAAATTCTTACAAAAAATACAAGCTCCCCGCTACGACAAACGGGATACCAATACCGTAATCGCTCATATCGAAACCCAGGCAGCCTTATTCCGGGATGCATTCGAACAACCGGATATTAAAACAATACTCCCTCAAATCCGTCAGTATTACCGGCTTATTTTACCCGCCCATACCGAAATCTTATTATCGGATAAACACTCGGCACCTCTATTGGTATCCCGGCATTACGGCAAAGGAAATCTTTACCTTTCTGCTTTCAACTTTCTGCCCACCGACAGTGATCTGGTATTTCATCCTTTGTTCGTACCACTTTTGGTCAACATGGCTTTTCAGGTCAATACCAGTCTTCATACCTCCTACTTTCTGAATACCACCGCTCCCGTACTTCTGAATACCCGAACGATCCAGACCAACCAACCCCTGCAAATCCGGAACGAAAACCACACCTTTGAATTTATCCCTGAGGTGCGGAAAAATTTCAGTGGCGACCTGCAACTCACCAACGCAACGACCATACAAGAAGCAGGATTATTCGAAGTATACCAGGAAGACCGTCTGGTCGATGTACTGGCCTGGAACTACGACCGTACCGAATCACAAATGGAATTTTGTAAGGAACAGGAACTAAGCCAATATTTTCCCCGAAGCAAGGTGCCAGATATTAAAACAACCTGCTTCGATCACAATAGCGAATTAGTAAAAGAGATTGTTTTACAAGATAATAACAAATACCTCACCGGCTGGTTTATCCTGATCGCTGTATCGGCTTTATTGCTGGAGCAGCTGGTGTGGCGAAAAAAACTGAACTGATGAAGCCCGAAACCCATGCCACTCCGACGGCACAAGACATCATAGCCGAATTAAATGCCCTCGGTAATCCGGATAAAGCCGCACACCTTTCCCGTTTTTTCAAAACCGGGAAAGGTCAATACGGAGAAGGAGATCTTTTCCTAGGAATCACCGTTCCCGAACAAAGAAGCATAGCACTGAAATACCGTAAAGCAACACCTCCGGTCTTAGCCGAGTTGATCTCTTCTCCCTACCATGAAATCCGGCTAACCGGCTTGCTTATCCTGGTAGACCAATTTACTAAAAACAAAGACGAAGCTTTCCGGCAAACCTGCGTCGATTTCTACCTTTCACAAACCCGAAACATCAATAATTGGGATTTGGTAGACCTCACCTGCTACAAGCTTTTGGGAGTATGGTTGACAGATAAAGACCGCGGGATATTGTATGTTTTAGCCCACTCGTCCAATATGTGGGAACAGCGGATAGCTATAGTCAGCTGTATGCATTTTGTCCGGCAAGGAGATTTCCGGGACTGTCTGGCTATTTCGGACCTGCTTCTGAACCACTCCCACGATCTGATCCACAAAGCCGTCGGCTGGTTGCTCCGTGAAACCGGCAAAAAAGACCGTCAGGTATTGAAAGACTTTTTATCTTCCCGTTCCAGCCGGATGCCCCGCACCATGCTCCGCTATGCCATCGAGCACTTTCCGGAAGAAGAACGGAAAAAATACCTGAGTAGTCATTAATTTCTTATCTTTGTCCCGCATTACACATAAAATTATGATCAGTTATTTACAAGTAGATAATCTCAGCAAACGGTTCGGCGAGCAACTGTTATTCGAAAATATATCTTTCGGGATCGGTAAAGGACAAAAAGTAGCCTTGATCGCCAAAAACGGAATGGGTAAATCCACGCTTTTGCGGATTATTGCCGGAAAAGATACCTCGGAGAGCGGGACGGTAATTTTCAGAAACGATATCACAGTGGGTATCCTGGACCAGGATCCGGCTTTAGATCCCGAAAATTCTGTATTCGAAGAAGTATTCCACTCGGATTCTCCTGTGTTAAAGCTGATTAAAGCTTATGAAGAAGCAGTTGCGCACAACCATACCGAAGCTTTAGAAAAACTGATTCCCGAAATGGATATCCATTCGGCCTGGGATTACGACACAACGATCAAGCAAATCCTCTCGGAACTGAAAATCGATACTTATGACAAAAAAATCGGTCAGCTTTCGGGAGGACAGAAAAAAAGAGTCGGCCTGGCCAAAGTATTGATCAGTAATCCGGATTTCTTAATCCTGGACGAACCGACCAACCACCTGGACATCGAAATGACCGAATGGCTCGAGGAATACCTGGGTAAATCGAATGCCACCCTGTTGATGGTCACTCACGACCGGTATTTTCTGGACCGGGTATGCAATCAGATTATCGAAATCGACGAATTCGGTCTGTTTTCTTATTCGGGTAACTATGCTTACTACCTGGAAAAAAGAGAGGAACGGATCGAAAACCGCAATGCCGCCATCGACAAGGCCCGTAACCTGTTACGTACCGAACAGGAATGGATGCGCCGGATGCCTCAGGCCCGTAGTCATAAAGCACAATACCGGATAGACAACTTTTACAAACTCAAAGAAACAGCCTCTCAGAATACGACAGAGAAAAAATTGGAACTGGACATCCAGGGTAAACGACTGGGTAAAAAAATCCTGGAACTCGACCATGTATCTAAAAGCTTCGACGGGCATTGTATACTCCGCGATTTCTCTTATAAATTCGTCAGGGGAGAAAAAATCGGTATTGTCGGGAAAAACGGAGTGGGCAAATCTACGTTCCTGAATATTATTACCCAAAATCTGCAACCGGACAGCGGATCGATTTCGATCGGTGAAACCGTGGTTTACGGCTACTACAAACAATCCGGTATCGCTTTCAATGAAACGGACCGGGTGATCGATATCGTAAAAAACATTGCCGAACGCATCGATCTGGGCAACGGGCGAATTATGTCCGCTTCTCAATTCCTGGAATATTTCATGTTCACCGACAAACAGCAATATTCCCTGGTCGAAAAGTTGAGCGGAGGGGAAAGAAGACGATTGTATTTGCTTACCGTATTGATGGGCAATCCGAATTTCCTGATCCTGGACGAGCCAACCAATGATCTGGATATCATCACGTTGAATATACTGGAAGAGTATCTGAAAGGCTTCAAAGGTTGTCTGTTGATCGTATCCCACGACCGTTTTTTCACCGATAAAGTGGTCGACCGGATTTTTGCTTTCGAAGGGAACGGAATCGTTAAAGATTTCCCCGGTAATTATACCATTTATAAGAATAAAAAAGAAGAAGAAAAAGAACAACTGGAGAAAATTGAAAAAGAAAAGAAAAAAACAGAGCAGCCCCAATCCACTCCGAATAATTCTGTAGAGAAAAAACGCAAACTGAGCTTTAAAGAACGCCAGGAAATGCAACAGCTCGAAACAGAGATGGAACAATTGAACACAGAGAAAACAATCATCGAAACCGCATTAAATTCCGGAAGCCTGTCCCCCGAAGAACTAGTAGCGCAATCCAACCGTATTGCTGAAATAATCGCTATCTTAGACGAAAAAGAAATGAGATGGTTAGAGCTCAGTGAAATCTGATCATCCGGCTTATAGCTTTTTACCTTATTCATATTATGATCCAGGAAACGATTAAAGATTTTCTTCAACAACATCACATCTCCCGGGATGCAGGATTTATATTGGCCGTCAGCGGCGGAGCTGACTCCATATGCATGTTACATGCATTCAAATACCTGAATCTGAAGATGTTGGTTTTGCATTGCAATTTTTCGTTAAGGGGTAAAGAATCGGACATGGACGAACAATTTGTCAAACGTTTCTGTGATAGTTACGGCATCGCTCACAGCGTCAAAAAATTCGATACCCTGAAGTATGCCCGCGAAAACGGACTTAGTGTAGAAATGGCAGCCCGCGAACTCCGTTACACCTGGTTTCGGGAAATGAAAGAAAAGAAAAAGATGGATTACATTGTCGTCGCCCATCATGCCGACGATGTTGCCGAAACCGTTTTGATCAATCTCTGCCGGGGAACAGGTATAAAAGGGCTAACCGGTATAAAATCCATCAACGGAGACATCCTTCGTCCTCTGCTCCCATGTTCGCGGACAGATATACTGAAATACATAGAAGACCACCAATTGGGGTTTCGGACCGATTCCACCAATAATTCACTGGATTATGTGCGTAATAAAATACGCCACCAGATCATCCCGGTCCTCAAAGAAATCAATCCTTCGTTTCTGGATACCATGACCGAAAATTGCGAAACCCTGAAAGAAACAGAAGAAATCTTTCAATACGGCATTCATCGGTTTCAGGAAGAAATTCTGGATTGCGAGGAAGACGAATTATTGATTCATATTTCCAAAACGCTGGCCACACCCGCCCCTTATACTTTTTTATATGAAACCTTGAAACCTTTCGGTTTTAACAAAGTCCAGATCCGTGACATTCTGAATACGCATACAGCTATCCCCGGCAAACAATTCATCGCCGGCCATCATACCCTGGAAAGAGGCAGAATATTCTGGCGGCTTTACGACAACAGCAAATGCTGCCGGACAGTCGCTTCAATTCCAACAACAGGTATTTATACGATCGGAAAACTAAAAGTCGAATTTACGCTCTTCCCCCGTACAGAAGAGTTTGTGATTCCACAGCAACCCGATATCGCTTGTCTGGATGCCGACAAACTCCAATTTCCCCTGCTTATCCGTAATTGGCAAGCCGGAGACTATTTTTGTCCGATCGGGATGAAAAAAAGCAAGAAAAAACTCAGTGATTTTTTCAGAGATCAAAAATTCAGCAGCAAGCAAAAACAGGAATGTTTATTATTGCTTTCGGATGAAAAAATAGCCTGGATTATCGGAAATCGCCCGGACGACCGATTCAAAATCACCTCATTTACCAGTAACATACTACAAATCAGTATTTTATAACAAAATATAAAATTTGATCATAAAATAAAAAGAGGCTTCACAGCCTCTTTTTAAACACACTAACAATAAATTTACTACACTTATAAAGCAATATAATTTCTATATCTCGCGACAAAGATAGGTATTTAAAACGTTTGCACAAATTTTTTCAAAGAAAAAATCAAAAAAAACTTACATTTTTATTTTTTCTCCCTCCATTTTGTAATAATTCCTTGTCTACAAGCGAGATGTTCGAATAAGATTCAGCCGCTCTGAATAATCTTTCCTACTAATTTTTGGGATTCAAAATTTTATTATACATTTGCACACGTTAAAGTTTTTAGGTAATCCATCGAAACGACAGGTTTGTTTGTTCCATCAATTTTTAGGAACCTATTAAAACGAAGTGCATAAATAATAATTCTGAATCTTGGAAGCATGATTAGATAGCAACTTAAGATTATTATCATGAAAATGAAAAAAGTAATTATCGGTTTTATTTTCAGTTTATTTTTGCTGAGCCTTTTATCTTCATGCGCTATCGATCGTAAATGTCCGGCTTATAGTCGGCTGACAGATAGTGCTTTTTTTTATCCATCCTAACGCAAACGTTTGAGTAAATAAAAAACGGACTGTAAAACAGTCCGTAGAGCTCGTATTTTGATTTTTTTACACTAAATAAATAACCAATTTTAAACTAAAAGAAAAAAATGACAAAAATTAAAGTGGGTATCAATGGATTTGGCCGTATCGGCCGTTTGGTATTCCGCGCAGCAATGACCAGAAACGATATTGAAATCGTGGCAATCAACGATCCGAGCGAATTGGATTATTTGGTATATACACTGAAATACGACACCGTACACGGGCGTTTCAACGGAACGATCGAGATCAAAGACGGTGAATTGTATGTCAATGGACGCCACATTCTCGTAACTTCCAGCCGCGAACCGGAAGGTTTGAAGTGGGGAGAAGCCGGAGTAGATTATGTCGTCGAAGCAACAGGTCACTACCTTACCCGTGAAAAAGCGGAAGCTCACCTTCGTGCCGGTGCAAAACGTGTCGTTATGTCGGCACCCGCTAAAGACGATACACCTTTGTTCGTTATGGGGGTAAACCATCAAACTTACGACGGCAACGCAATCGTTTCCAGTGCTTCCTGTACAACCAATTGTCTGGCCCCATTGACCAAGGTCATCCATGAACATTTCGGTATCGTAGAAGGATTGATGACTACCGTACATGCTACGACAGCCAGTCAGCGTACGGTCGATGCTCACTCGAAAAAAGATTGGCGGTTAGGACGTGCCTCAGCCGGCAACATAATCCCTTCCACAACGGGAGCAGCAAAAGCTGTCGGCAAAATCATCCCTGAATTGAACGGCAAACTGACAGGTATGTCTTTCCGCATCCCGACATTGGATATATCTGTCGTAGATGTGACCTTCCGTTTAGCCCAAGAGACGACCTATGAGGAGATCAAAGCGGCAGTAAGAGAGGCCTCCGAAGGAGAACTGAAAGGAATTTTAGGTTATACAGAAGAAGAAGTCGTTTCTTCCGATTTCATAGGAGATGCCCGAACCTGTATATTCGATGCAAAAGCAGGGATCGCCCTTAATAATAAATTTGTAAAACTGATTGCCTGGTATGACAATGAGTGGGGATATTCCAATAAAATGTTAGACCTGATCGCACATATGGCTACTGTAAAAGAAATCCCCAAGGTAAAACATTTGACTTACTGCAATTAGTATTCCTTTCAAATCCTGATTAGCGCCACACTGATCGGCCCAGCTGAGATTCCTGTCCCCATTCATCGGTCAGAACCGAAAGTTCGCCAATCAGAGTTCACAACGAACTCGCTAATCAGGTATTCTGTCCCAACATTACACTTATTCGTAAATCCTTTCAGGATAATGCGTTTCCAACTGAAAATTGAAATCGTTTGAGTTGTTTTTTTCATTTTTTTTCGATATTTACTGAACCATATCAGGAATTTTTTCCGTACTTTTGAAAGGAAATGATAATTTTATAACACTTAAAAACAATAAAAATGGCAAAGATTAAAGTTGGTATCAACGGATTCGGTCGTATCGGCCGTTTGGTTTTCCGCGCAGCTATGACTCGTAACGATATCGAAATCGTAGGAATCAATGACCTGATCGATGTAGACTACATGGTATACATGCTGAAATATGACACGATGCATGGTCGTTTCAACGGAACTGCAGAAGCAAAAGACGGTAAATTGGTTGTCAATGGTCAGGCTATTCGTGTAACTGCTGAAAAAGATCCTGCAAACCTGAAATGGGATGAAGTAGGCGCTGAGTATGTGGTTGAATCAACCGGTCTTTTCCTGACAAAAGAAAAAGCTGAAGCTCACATCAAAGCCGGTGCAAAACGGGTAGTGATGTCTGCACCTTCCAAAGACGATACCCCGATGTTCGTTATGGGTGTCAACAACAAGAAATATGCCGGCGAAACGATCGTTTCAAACGCTTCTTGTACAACCAACTGTCTGGCTCCGCTGACCAAAGTAATCAACGATAAATTCGGTGTTATCGAAGGTTTGATGACCACAGTACACTCAACTACCGCTACTCAGAAAACTGTCGACGGTCCTTCCATGAAAGACTGGAGAGGTGGCCGTGCTGCTGCAGGTAATATTATCCCTTCTTCTACCGGTGCTGCTAAAGCTGTAGGTAAAGTTATTCCCGAACTGAACGGAAAATTGACCGGTATGTCATTCCGTGTTCCGACTCTGGACGTTTCTGTAGTAGACGTGACTTTCCGTTTAGCTAAAGAAGCTTCTTACGATGAAATCAAAGCTGCTATCAAAGAAGCTTCAGAAGGCGAAATGAAAGGTATCCTGGGATACACTGACGAAGATGTCGTTTCTTCTGATTTCTTAGGAGATGCCCGTACTTCTATCTTCGATGCAAAAGCAGGTATTGCTTTGAACAAGAGCTTTGTGAAACTCGTTTCCTGGTATGACAACGAATGGGGGTATTCAAACAAAGTATTGGAATTGATCGCTCATATGGCAACTGTGAAATAATCAGTTTTACTGAAACTAAAAAGCGTCTCGGAAAACGGGACGCTTTTTTATTTTCTCAAAGGAAGTAAAAAACGAAATACCCCTCCCTGGTCTTCCGATAAAAGCGGAGGCAATATTTTCAACTTGCTGAAACAGAAAAAAAGGTTTAAGATGAAGAGTTATTCTTCCATCCTAAACCTTTTTCCACAATTGGGACGAATAAATAATAATCTAAAGTTTCGCAAAAAAAGTGACCAGAAAAGGCACACTGAAATCCACTACAAACCCATGGAATATCGCAATAATCACATACTCTTTACCTGAAAATCGGGTAATAACCGGCAAGGTAGTATCCATCGTAGTAGCACCACCGGAACAGATCGGAGCCAATTTTCCGAAGCAACGGACCAGAACAGCAGCTCCCAACAAAGTAATGATCTCACGTATAATATTAGTAGTCAAAGCGATTGTGCCCAATTCCGCCCCTCTATATTCTGTGATAAAAATACTCGACAAGGAATAATAACCGAAACCCGAACCGATAGCCAGACAATCCGTTAAACGGATATCGGTCAAAAGAAAGCTAACCCCTATACTTCCTGCCAACGTGCCGACAATCGTCGCCAAAGGCACCAGTACAATCCGTAGCTGCTGACCTTTCAACGCCGCCCAGGCTTTCCGGTCACTCCCTATACTTATACCCACCAGGAACATCAACCCGTATAAAACATACATACTAAAATCCTGCTGAAGCAATTCCTGAGGCAGAACGCCCCAGCGGGCCAGAATCACTCCAGCCACAAAAAAAGCAACAATAATCAAACTTCCTTTCATTTATTCTGAATCAAAATAACGACTTAGAAATACTCAGGAAACAGAAGACTCGTCTCTCCTCATGAAAAAAAAGCGATATACCACCCAAGCCAGGATCACACTTCCCGATACTCCTCCCAGGGCCAGGATCAAACCTTTCAAACCGATCGTATCCAGATTATTCATAATCTCTCCGTTCGTACCGACAGCAATACCTAATAAGAATAACAATAACCAAATGGCCAGCATAATCCATTTTTGTACCCACCGGAGCTGATAATTTTTCAATAAATACCCGGTGAATACGCCCAGCAACATAATTCCGACAATCTTCAACATAATCCTTTTCTTATAAAACTATCTTTTCATTCGGTTTATAAACTTTACAAACTTTTTCAAATACGTTTCGGGCTACAAAGTTAATACAGAAATTTTCAGTTCCAGCTGTATTCCGGTTTTGTCTCTCTCTTTTTTCCGCTATTTTGCAGGGCAGTGCTGTGGGGAGATAAAGTATATTGATTATTTTTGCCAGTCGTTTTATAGCTTTAAAATCATGAATCATTCTGTTCGAAGTCTTTTACCCTCTTTACTACTGATAGGGATCTATTTCATAGCCGATGAATTTTTCGGAACAGTTACCGGAGTATGGGTCGCCTTTCTTTTAGGAGGAGCCGAGTTTATCTATACCCGAATCCGGGAAAAAGTATATGACAAAATGATCCTCCTCACTACTTTGTTTTTTTGTATCCCGGGTCTGATTTCCATTTGGGCAAACGGTTCGGTACTTTCACAGCTACAACCGGCTATTATTGAAACGGCTTTATGTTTATTGCTAGGATTTTTCGCCTTCTCACATACCGACTTTACCCATACTCTACCTGCCGGTTACCGCAAAAATATCCACCTTTCGGGACCACAACTTCAAAGTATGCGAAAAATGTTGCGGATACTTTTTATCCTCGTCGCCCTACATACCCTACTTGCCTATACAGCCATTCTATTTTTGCCGGAGGACACGGCAAAATTCATCACTACCCCACTCTTATACATTATTTTAGGTACTTATTTTGTCGTATTTTTTATCTATAACCGTCTTTTATTGAGAAAAATGAAAAAAGAAGAATGGTTGCCTATCGTCGACGAGAAAGGAGAAGTTACCGGCCAGGCCCCCCGCAGCATTTGTCATTCGGGATCCAAACTACTCCATCCCGTCGTACATTTACACATTACCAACGATCGCCACGAACTATTTATAATCGGCAAAACGAAAAGTACAATTTTTGAAAACAAATTGTACAAATTTTAAAGCTAGGTCTCTCCGGTACCGTTAAAAATAAAAAATTCGGTACCGGAATCTGAATTTAATATCCGATCGCAAGCCAATAACAATTTTTAGAGCTTTTACCGTACTGGTAAATGGTAACACTTGTTCTACTTTTTGCATTTACAAAAGCGATATAATCCGACTCTGTATTGTCTGCAATTGTTAATTGGACGTTCAGGCAATTGTTTGCAAAAGCGATTGGGAAATTAATAGTTCGAGATGAATTACCTTGTAAAGTTAAATATCCCCACTGAATTGTCAATCCTCCGATTTTTGCGTAGCCATTTGTACTCGTATTCATCTGGACAGAAGCCATACCATTCCATTTCGCCTTTTCCGCATCTGTAACATGACGTGTAGAAGAGTTATCTGGATGCACATAATTATTAGCCCCGGTTTCGATTCCGTTTAACTTCGTACGTTCCGCAGCTGTCATCATTACTTTGGTTGCAGAGTCCGATATCATGTCAGCGGAATGGGTCGATGGATGTACATACTTATTAGCTCCGGTTTCAACTCCGTTTAACTTCGAGCGTTCCGCATCGGTCATAAACCGATGGGTAGAATCTTCGTTTACATCCGTCGCCGCGTGCTTGTGGCTTGCTGCCGCATAGCTACCTTTGGGCTGATACACAGAATCGTGATTATGGTTTGCAGCTGCAGCTCCTACTTCCGTATGGGAATAAGTCGGTTTCGTTGAAGCCTTTGCCCACGCATACACATCCGATGCCGGCATTGATGTCGGAAAATCCGTAATTTGCGCTTTCGTATGCTTGTGTCCAGCATCTGCTTTACCGTTAATCAGCGCCATAATCGTTGTTGCAAAGTTTGGATCGTTCCCCAGGGCGGCGGCAATTTCATACAACGTATCGAGGGCATCCGGGGAACTTCCCACAATTTCAGCGATCCGGTCAGCAGCATATTTTTTAGCGGCTTCTAAAGTAGCGGAATCCTTCGAATCTATTTCCCCTCTGTTATAGGTTTCGGTTTTCCGGTAAACCTGATTTCCGAGTCCGGAAACCTGATTGTCTGCATACTCTTTTGCTGTTTTCAGGGCAGCAGAATCTTTCGAATCTATTTCCGTACGGTTATAAGTTTCCGATTTCCGGTACGTATCTCCCCCCAAGTCCGTTACTTTTCCGTCGGCATATTCTTTCGCACTCCTAAGCGTTTCTGCGTCCCTGCTTTCTGTTTCTGCTTTCCGGTACACATCACCCGCCAGGTTATCGACAGCATTTTGCACAGCTGTATCTTTATCGTCCGTTTCTTTTTTCGTGTAGGTGTTATTCCAGCGTGCTTTCTCTGCGTCCGTTGTCAGGCGATGCTCCGCATCGTCTTCCAGATCCGCCGTCCTTCCCGAAAATGCCACCGTTTTCAGGCCGGAAAACCATTTTCTTACCTTTCCCCACAGTACAGAAAGCGTTTCCCCGGTCTGCACATTTTCCCGTTCTCCGGCTTCTGCGAACGAAACAACAACGTCCTTACCGTCTCCGTCCTTATCCAGTTTATGCGTCACTCCGGTAACATCAAGGAACCGGCGGGCTCCGTCTGTACCGATTTCCAGAAAAGCCCGGTTTTCCGGCTTCTCTGTTACGATTTCCACTCCGTATTCGTAATATACCGGGTGCATTTTCTCATCAACGTATTCCCTCTCCACTACCTCAAAATTCAGTACGAAGTAAGCCGGAAGGGCGACCCCTTCCGCCCCGGCAAACGGAGCAACCTTAAAAGTCGTATTACCCTCCGGATCCGCTCCTGAAAGGGCAACCAACCCGGAAGCAATATTGTATTTTCCTTCTTCTGTCCCGGAAACCTCACAGCCTTTCAGGATGCAATTTCCGAATTCTTCAAAGAACGTATCGATCACTTTAAACGGTTCAGCCTGCAGATCGATAATATGTTCCCCGGCCCAGCGGCGTACGCCTTCTACCTGTACATGTCTTCTCATATCAATTCTGAATGATTTTATACTTTGTAAGTGCCTGTTTGTATTTTTCAATCTCTGTCCGGATCAGGTCGGCATCCACCCCGGCAGGGATATACACAATAAAATCCGCCTCCCCGAACTGTCCCCTAAGCTCATTTTCGAGCGGTATTTTTGCCACCACATCTTCATGTTCCAGCCCGATTTCGGGCTGCATGGCAATCCCTTCACGCTCCAGACCGATCAGAAGCAATCCATCCCCGTACGTTTCTATATGGATGGTCGGGGCGTTGTATTTCTTCTGCAGGTACCCTTCCAGCACCTTTACCTGATTCGTTATATTCATCAGCATGCGGATGTCATCCCGCCATATACCGAAAGCTTCAAACATTTCCCGCAGGGGCAGAACAAACGCCCGCAGGAGCCACAACCGCACCCGCTGCCGTTTATGCGGCGGAAGCAGCTGCTTTACCAGATTGTCATACTCAATTCCCGGATTCATACACCCATATTTTTAACCGATTCAACTACCAACTGTGAATCTCCTGAATAATCGAAATACCCGGATTCCAGATCACTGTACACGTCAAAGGGCCTGAAATCGTCGTCCGACACCCCTTTGCGGGCTATCGAATTCAGTTTACAGGTAACCACCCCTTCGGCTCCCATAACCGCATCGATAAACTGTTGCACATAAATCACACCGTCAAACCCGATGTTTGTTTTAAACGCCCCGATAGCCTCCTTTACATTTGCCTCCACCTCAGAGTAGGGATACACCGTATCATGCCACACCTGCAGGTCATACCGGATTTGATCTTCCGTTACAGAAACAACGTCCGTCACGGTACCTGCTGCCCGGATCTCATGTATATAGGCAATCAGGTTGTATTTCTCATCCGGATCCAGCGGGACCACCTTCCCGGCATCATCCAGTTTGGCCACCTTAATCGTTAAGTGCTTGCTGCTTTCCTTAATGGCCACAACCTTTACAATCCGGCTGTCCGGATCATCTTCCGCATAATACAGGGCTGCCGTATTCTTATCGAAAAGGAGTTTGTGTCCGTTCTGGAAACGCAGACACTGTTCCCCGTACCAGCGTACCGTCCCCGGTGTGATCTTATCCGTTTTTTCCTGCACCTCTTTTTTAAACAGGTCCAGGATCACCTCGAAAGCCTGTATTGCAGTAGCTACAATCCAGGTCCAAAGCCGCCATTCCGCCACTTTGGACGTAGACAGTTTTACCTCAGTGCCGGCTTCCAGCGCCGTGTTAATACCCGTCTGTATCTCGTTTATTGTCCTCGCCATATTATTCGTTTGAAAATGTTGTTACCTCCGTATTTATTTCCCGGATCACCGATGTCTTTATCTGCCGGCTGTCCGTGCTGATCAGTACCGTACTGCCGTCTTTCAGGGGAAGGTCGAGCCGGAAAATCCGTTCCGCTTCCGGTATGGCCCGCCCGTCTGCCCCGGGTTCATTTTCCAGATTTGGATTATTTTCCAGGAGCTCCGCCAGCGCCTCGCACGTCCCGTATTGCTCGACAAGTATATCAAATACCGTCTGGTTCGGTTTAACTGTTACCGTTTTCATATTCCGCATCAATTAGCAGATCTCCGCCTGACTGTTTTACATCCTTAACTTTCATTCCGTCCTTACTGCATTCCTTCCGGACCATTCTGTAAAACTCTTCCGGATCGGAATCTCCGAGGAAATTAAAAGCACCCACGCCCCGGTCCGGGTTTTCTTTAAAATGTCCTTTATCCGCCAGCAGCAAATCCCGTTTATGCTGTCCGGTACTTTCCGTATAGGTCAGGTCGCCTGTTCCCAGTTCGACGTCCCCGTCCGCCGTTTGTGTGATATCCAGCATAACTATGAAATTGTACATTGAAATGTTCCCGTTACCGGACCCCCCATTGCGGGAGCTACCAATCCGGCTGTATAGGTGATCGTAGCGCTCTTAACCGCATTCACTACCGCTTCGGCAATTTTATCCGCCACTTTATCCAGGGCGTCCTCCCGTTTGTCGTCCGCCTGATCCATCACGGCGGTAAACGCCGCTTTTATTTCGTTTTTAATTGTCGCTTTTACCAGTGCCATATTTATCCCTCCAGAAAATCGTTTAAACCCTGTTTAATCTTAATAAAATCCGCCACGTTAACCGGTACCCCTGACGGGCCTACACCCGTTGTTACCGTCAGCTTCGTGATCGCGTCGATGAGTTCCTCCAGCGTTTTTTTCAGCCCGGCTCCGCCCTTGACAAACGTCAGTCCCTTTTCCGTCGTCTTCACCACACTTTCACCCACTTGTAGCAGGCATTTTTCAGCATCCGCCGTGACCGTTGTTTTTTCTCCGGCCTGGATCCGGACACATTCCTCCGATACCTCCACTATCGTATTCTCCCCGATCGTCAGCAGCACTTTGTCTATTTCAGAAAACATCACCACGAAATACCGGTCGTTTGCAATCCGTTCCACCAGCACTGTACTGCCGATCCGGGGAATCAGTACCTGCCCTTTCAATTCCGTATTCTCCACGGCATACAAAAGCACGTTTTCATAGGGGATTCCCTCCATCATCACCGTACACGTCCGGGATCCTTCGTTTACTTCCGACACTTCCCCGTAAAACACGGTCTCCGCGGCCTCCTGTAAACGCCGCTCGAACATCCGCCTTATTCCTTCATTTCCTTTCATACCTTTAGTCCGATTTCGACGCTCCGCCTGGCCCCCGAGGTTCCGAACGTCGTTTCCACACTTTCGATATAATACCGCCCGTTCCGGTATGCATACACTTCATCTTCCAGTTCGGCCAGCATGCCGGGAGCGGCAAACGGTACCAGGAAGGTCTGTATTTTCCCGCTGTAACCGTCGTAACTGTGCCGTTTCAGTTCTGCCTGTGCCAGGGCGGCAAGTTCCGCCTGATCCTTTACATCGTAGAAATACATCGTTTTTTCCGTTCCGTCTTCGGCTCCGATCTTTGCCTCTACCTTTGTCCCGTCCCGGTAAATACACACCGCCTTTATCTTCAGCTTAACGTCCTCTGCCAACTGGTACTTCAGATCGTCGTCCCGGATTACATTATACCGCAGGCGGTACTTTACCGTGTCGCCGACCATTTTAAAAGGTTCTGCAGCATATACCCGTCCTTCCGGATCGAAAAATACCGACAGTCCGTAATCTTTTTTCAGTTTTGCCAGTACCCACGATACCGGTTTGTTCGGTACCTGAAAGCTTTCCAGAGCCAGTTTTGCCGTGTAGCCGGCTGTCAGGCCGCATTTTCCGATAACATCTGTCAGCGTCGTTTTCCCGGATAGGGTAACACTTTGTTTCCGGCACAGGTAAAAAGCATCTTCACAGACAATTTCCAGCGGTGTTTTCAGGTTAAGCTGCTTTACATACCCCTTAAACTCCGTGTTCAGGATCCCGTCGTATCCCAGCCGGATCTCCACCGGATCCCCCGTTTTGATTTCCTTTGCCACTTCTACCTCCGTCACCGGTTTCCCGGCTTGCTTCAGCACCGCCGTCACCGGAACTTTCACCGTCGCTGTTGCCGCCAGTTCGTAAATGGACCGTTTGATCCGGACGTCATGCACGCCGCCGAACTTTTTCCCGCCTATCGTTATTTCACTGCATAATGTAAACATATTGCGTTATTTTACTGCCCGTCGCGGCCCGCGACTCAGTCAAGGGTTAGTTCAAAAGGTTTGTCTGTAGTACATTCGATTGTCACCTCCTGCTCATCTTCGACACCGGGTGTTTCCGGGAAAGTCATTTCAGTAATCACGACTTTGTCGTATTCATCGAAAAGCAGGTCGGTCAGTGCCGATTTCAGTTCAACCGCCTCGTTTACGTTGTAGAGTTCCCTGAACTCAACAATCCGGTCAGCGGGATAGGTGCCGTCTTCCGTCCGCGCCACCGTCCGGATGGAAACTTTAAAGTCTTCCGAACTGATCAGTTCCCGGACAGCGCCTTTCCGGCCTACCAGCGGTGTTTCAACAATATTTTTCTTTGCTGACACCGTCCTGATTTCCGCCCGCTCCAGTTCCAGTGTCTTTTTCTCTCCGGAAGGAGAAGAGTAGGTAAAACTCACGGGCATAAAATACCAGCGGCCTAACCTGTCTTTCCCCCGCAGCCGTGTTCCCCGGATAAATTCCTCTGCCTCCGGGGCTTCCGGTTCCACTTCGTAATCTTCCTGTGCGTCCCCTTTATAGGTTCCTGCCGGACGTACCCCTGTCAAGGCTCCCGGGAAGGGGAGACCTTTCCGGGTGAGGAGAGAAACGCCGATATTGGGTATATTAAACTTATGCTTCATACGGATCGAATATATCTGTTAATGTTTCCCGGATAGTTTCCCGGATTTCATCGGTACCGCGCCGGTCGGTGTTCTGAATGTTAATAACCACCTGCTCGCAATATTTATCCAGGTACATTACCGGTTTGTTCCCGGGGGTGGTTTCTTTATCCTGCCGTCTCTCTGTCCGTGGCAATTCCGGAGCCGCGGCCAGCACCGGGATATCGGTCGTCGTTGCAGCCGGGACTTCCGGCATGCTGATCTGTGTGACCACAGGGATGGCAACCGGATTCATCCCGCCTACGGTTACTACAGCAGCAATGGCGGCGGCAATACCCTGTAACCGGATAACACTGTCGTAAATTCCGCGCAGGTAAACCGTTTTGTTCCTGCCGGCTTCCGGTTTGCCGGTAACCGGGGAAACCGGAAGCACCAGACCGCCGCCGAGTATCGAACGGATTCCGGACACATTTTCCGCAATACCCTGTAATACCTCTGTCTTATCCTTGCCTGCGTAATCGGTATTATCTACATTCACGACCGGGGCGGCAGCTCCTGGAACGTTAATATTATTCACCGGAGTACCGGGAGCAGGGGTTATAACCTGTACGGGAGACACTGCTGCCGGCGGCATTTTTACCATTGCCAGCCGGGAAGCGATGGCTGAATATGCCGTATCCCCTTTGTTGTCGGTTACCGCCTCATTCAGGTCAATTACTTCTTTTGCGGATTCCTGTCCGCCGGATTTCCCCATTTTTTTCATCAGGGAATCGAAATCAGGTATCCCGGCTTTCGGCAGCTCACCCGGCTTTGTTTCCGTTCCGGGGGCCGGTTTGCTTTCTCCGGTTGCTTCGTCCTTTTTCCAGGATAATTCCCAGGAAAGGGAATCCGCTGTTTTACGGGCCAGTTCTTTTACCCTGTTCGCTCCGTCGGTAATCGCCTGTTTGCGGTTCTCCACATCGGCATTGATCTGCGCGATCATTGCCTGGTTTTCCGCAGAATCTCCCAAACCGACAGCCTCTTTAAACTTATACCATCCCAGTCTGATCTTATCGAGCCCCAGCATAAAGCCATTGGTCAGTACATTCCAGCGGAATTTAAACGTTTCGACAAACAGGTCCCAGACGTTTTTCATGAACTGTACGATTACGTCCCACTGTTTTCCCCAGCCCTGTACTTTGGTGCAACAGGCCACGATGGCGGCAATCAGGCCGACAACCAGGGCTACGATCCACACCAGCGGACAGGCGTACAGGGAAGCATTCAAGGCCCATTGCACTGTTGTCCACCCTCCGGTGGCAGCCGCCACAATCCCATCCCATACCGCTTTTGCTTTCGTCGCGATTGCTGCCCGGTTGGTCCACATTTCGTATGCGATCAGGGCCACTGTTAAAGCTCCGAGGGCGGCCGTCAATCCCCACACCAACGGGTTGCCTTCCTGAAGGTAACTTACCCACCCGGAAAAAAACGATATCACCCCGTCAAGGGCAGCCGACACTCCGGAGAGTACATGTCCCAAAACGGACAACCCGCTGCAGATAACCGGAAGAAGCAGGTCGCCGATCTGCCGGCCGATCCCCCTGAACTGACCCCAGACCTCTGTCGCTGTCTGTATCGGATTCTTTGAAAATTCCAGAGCGGCGTTGGTTTCTCCGGCGGCGTTGGCAGTCGCCTGCATGGATTCAGTCAGTTTATCGAGGTCGGAACCCATAACGGCAAAGGCCGCTTTCGCTTCTTTATCGACAATCCCGACTTTCTCCAGAAAGCCGGTTTTCTGCTGGTCACTCATGCCCGCCATCACGCCGCCGAGGTCGCGGAAAATATCCACAAAATCCCGCATCTTACCCTGTGCGTCGAAAATCTTTACCCCGGCTTTATCCAGATTTTTTGTAATATCGGATCTCGACAAGGCGGAAAACATATTCCCCATCAGGACAGAGGCCCGCGCGGCATCCTGTCCCTTTCCGGTCATGTAGGCAAACACCCCGGCCACCGATTTGTATTTCACACCTAATGCATCCGCCGAAGCGATCAGCCCCGGCATATAAGTAGCGAAGTCTTTAAATTCTCCGGCCCCTACACGTTTAGCCGCAAAGAAGGTATCCAGTACCTCCAGCGAACTGGCAGAACCGCCCAGAATGGACATCGTTTGTGCCAGTGCCCCGGCTACAGTAGAAAGGTCGGTAAAACCCGCCTTGCTACCTTTCAGGGCAGCGTCCAGCACATCGAGCGACATATCCACATCCGCCGTCTGGCTGATAATCTGCTCGAAGGCTTCCGGAGCCACCCCGACATCGAATTTGTTGTCTTTCGCTATCCCTTTTATTTTACTTTCCAGATCCGACAGCCCCTTTTCATCCAGTTGGGCGGTAACATTCACCTTTGCCATCCCCTCCTGGAAATTCATCGCTGATTTGCCGGAAAAACCGATGGCAGCGGCACCCAGGGTGACAGGATTGATGAATCCCCTGATCATGCCGCCGATTTCGCCCAGATAGCCTTTCAGCTTCCCGCCCCGTCCGGCATTATCCAGTTTTTCAATCCGGCCTGAAAGGCTGTCGATTTCCTGGTTGTATTGTTTAATCAGGCCGAGGTTGGACGGATCCAGCAGTTCTTTCTCCTGCTGTAACAGGTCGATCCGCTGTTTTAGCTGGAACATACTCCCAGAAAGGTCGCCCGTTACCCCCTGTAATGTCCTGGCCTTGTCCGACAAGGCCGTCAGCTTGCCGATAGTAGCGGAAGAAGCACCGACGATACGCTGCATCGTGCCGGATACCTTATCCTGCAAACTGATTATATATTCGTAAGTCGATGCCATATTTATCCGCCTAAAAGTTTTCCTAAATGCTGAAAATACCGGTGTTCGATCCAGAGTGCCATGTGAACCTGCGTGATCCACTCTTCATCCGTGAGTTCGTCGGGATCGAGGTGAAGGTGCGCCCGGATCAGGGCGTTCCCCTCGAACAACCACGTCCGGCTGTCTAATCCCAACGGGGCTACAGCTTTTTTAAGCTCGCCTTTTTTACTTCGATCAGTTCGGCCAGAACGCCGGACACCCCGAGAAAATAGGCATCATCCGTTTTGATTTCTTCATCCCCGTCCACCCAGCAATTCGCCAGGATCACCTCGTTGTATTTCATCGGATCGTGCTGTCCGGCCGTAGCAGCCAGCGAAAGCACTTTACGGGTAGGTTTTTTCAGATAGCAAACCTTATCTTCCACTTCGATTTCAAAGACTTCACCATGCTTTTTTTTCAGCGTTTCGACCTGTTCTTTCGTCAGTTTTTCCATCGTTTAAATAATGTTTAAATGGTTTTTAAAACCGGGACCGGAAACCTGATCCCGTAATTTCGGTTATGCCAGTGCAGTGGTGTCATATTTCACATCCAGGGCAACGAATGGCAGCGCTATTTCAGCCTGTGCGTCTCCTTCCTTCATGCCGGAGGGTGATTCGGTAAGGGAAGCACAGCATATTTTATCTACCGTAACCACCAGATCGGCCTCATAGGTGACTATAATATCGAAATCCACATCCAGGATGTCTTTGTATCCCTTGGCCCGGGCTGCCCGGTTCAGGGCGGTCAGTTCGCTTTGCATAAGGGTCAGCGTTCCCTCATATTCCCGTTTCCCGTGCTGGATGGATTTGGGATTACGTCCCCAGCCGTGCTTCACATCCTTTGCTTTTTTCGACTTGTATTCGATCCCGGTGATCCCGACGAGGGGACGGCCGAAAACCACGACCGTTATATCTCCCCAGGCGTATTCTTTGTTGTTAATATGTATCATTTTTATACTTTTAAGGCGGGATTATCGAATCCCAGTGTCACATTGATTTCCTTCAAAATCCCCTTCGGGACAATCTTACAGCTTACGTTCATAACACCGGTAGAGAGAATGTTTTGTTCCGGGTCGATAAAACATTCAAAATCGCTGATTTCTTCCTGCATATTGGCTGCTACGGCGTTTTCCATATTGCCCTCGAAATAAGTACACAGATACTGCGGAAGCTGCCCGTTATCGTCCACCTCGATGCTGTCCTGAATCTCGTCCACATACGCCCCGTAAGCGATTACGATTGCTTTATCTATCACACGGCCGAGGTTCAGGTTACTGTAATCGTCCGCGAGCGGGGCAGCCATGCAGTCGTCATTGAGGTAGTACCCGTTTTTCCCGACAAACGTCCGGTAAAAGATATACCCGGCATCGTGAAGCGCATCGAGCATGCCGGCGTGTTCCTCCGGCGTTTTACCGTCGGCCAGAAAACCGGAAGCGGCAATGGTGCCGTCTTTTACACGGGCAACCGAATAATTTACCGCGATCTTAGCGGCACGGCCCAGCACCTGTGCGACAGCGGGAGAGGCAGTTTCACCGATAATTTTGTCGGCAGCCAATACCAGCCCCACCCGGTTATAGCTCCCTTCACGGGGTTTGAAAAGGCTTTCCGTACTTCCACTCCACAGGATTGCCGGCAGTAACAGCCGGAACGGATTGATTTTATCCTGGTATGCCTCTGCAATATTTTGCGCAGCCGCAACAGCCGTAATTACGTCTCCGTCGATACCCTGTGCCGTATCGGCTTCGTATTCTGCCGGGGGCAGTTTGTTGATACCTACCAGCCGGATCCGCCCGGCGGCATAATCGATCAGCTTCTTCAAGGGACTGCCGTCATCCACACTGCACATTTGGGTAAGCGTCGTTGCTTCGCTAACCACCAGTACATATAATTCCGCACCGTCGCCTGCCTGTTCGTAGAATGCTGTAATTTCCTTACAGAGCAGCGGGTTTTCTTCCTCCGTAATCCCGTAAGTGGTCAGATCGCGCGTTCCGGAAAACAGGTAAACCTTGTTCAGATCCAGTTTTTCAGCAACGGCTTTACCCGTCACGATCAGCCCGGCCACCCCGTCATCCGTTGTGGCAACACGCCCCAGGGCGCCGTTTTCCAGTTTTATATTTACATTTCCTAAACCCATGTCATTTCACTTTTATGGTTTGTACTTCCCCCTCGGTTTTCAGGCTCCGCTGGTGAAACCGTGCCAGGTTCAAATCCTTTCCCAAGAATACCTGTTTGTCACTGGTGACATGAAAGGCCGTTTCCTTGGGATAAGCCTTCATGTAAGACTCCAAAAATGGGGGGATATCTCTGGTCGCTTTTGATTTCTCCGGTTTCTTCTGGGGTTCCGGTTTATCGGCATCTGCCTGTTTTTCTGCCTGTTTCCCTGTTTTTTCTTTCCGTTCTTTGTTCTCTTTCTTTCCCGCTTCCTGGGTTTTGGACGTTTCAGCGCTTTCAACCGCTTCTGCTTTTGCTTGCTCTTCCGTCAAGCCTCTGGTTTCCACCATTTCTTCTTTTTCCATAATCCGATGATTTTTTTGTTTATAAATAACATCCAGTCACTCGTTGGTTTTGCCGGTTATTTTCTGAATAAAATTTTCTTTATCCATTGCCAGATTGATTTCCGGCATTTAAACACGATATAAACAGGGACCACCACCAGCACAACATTCGCCAAACGTATCCGGAACTTCTGCCACTCCGTCAGCCGGTTCACATATACAATCTCTTTCTCCTGGCTTTCCATGTAATCCGTCCGTTCCACATACCGCTCCCGGAACGTCATGAAAATTCCGAAAGAATCCACCTTTACCGTTGCCGTCAGCACATTATCCCGGATATCCAACCGGGGCGGTTTTACATGCTTTCCTGCTTCGTATGCTGTTATCTGTTTCAACAACACATTTCCAATACTGTCACACTCCAGCAAAGCATTTATTAAAGCAGAGTCGGCCTGTACTTCAACCACCGTATCACGTTCAGTTTCCCGTATGGTTTCCGTCCGGACAATGGTTGTGCTGCTCACTTCCTTCTTCGCTTTGCAACTCTGCATAAACAGGGCAATTGTCACGATAAGGACAACGGTGAATACTCCGGAAAGCCCTTTCCAGCCGCTCAACTGATTTCTTAAATTTTCCATTTTCTTTTTTTAAAGCTTCAATTAAACTATGCTGAACTTCCGAGGCTTCAGCATTAGCCTTTTTGACCAGTTCGATCATCAGTTCTGCGTTACCGATATCATTCTTCCGGTTCTCGATCTCATTCGCCCTGGCTTCCGCTTCCTTGATTTTTACTTCTGCTTTCTTTGTACGCCGGACATAAAAAACAGAAGTAACAACACCTAGCAAGGCGGTCAGGGCGGTAATGATTTGTACCACATCCATGATCCTGATTTAAGATTATTTTCCGCTGTAAAAAGCCCCGATGTATTTACCCCTGATAGGTAAAGCCATTGCACGCTGCTGGTAACCGATAATATCACCGCGCTCTTTCGGGTCTTTGTATCTGGCAAACACATCTGTAGTCCCGCGGGCCAGACAAACTTCGTCCTTGCAATACATCAGGGATGCCTGGGTGTCATTTTCACCTACAGCAGTTCCGAAAGCTTTTTTCTTTCCCGTAGTCGTATCGAAATAAGGTAAGCCGGAAAAAGTAAACAGCTTAGAATTAAAAAGCTTCCCGGAAGACAATATCTCCTTATACAGTTTCATATCTTCCGCCTGCAAATCGGCCAGGTGGAAAGAGTTCAATACGACAACCAGCGAATCCATCGGTACGTCCAAAGCCCGGAACCGTGCTTCCATATTCAGGATATCTTCAAAGGAAATACGTTTCAGACCGGCTTTATTCACTTCACCGGCAGTCACAATTACCGGAGTCAGGTCCCCGTTTTCTGTCGGGCACCAGTTATGGGCTGCATGGGCGGATATCTGCCTGATCAACGATTTTTTATGGGAACGGACCACACTGTTCATTTTGTTATAGGAAGATTCTTTCTCTTCGATGTTTCTTACAAGGGTGTTTTCCGTATCAAAGGTATGTAGTGGCAATTCCAGGGGAATATCCTCACGGGTTGCCACCGGTATCGGCCACACGTCATTGTCGATAAGCACTTTCGGATCGACGCCGGCTTCCTGGAGATGAAGCACATTGTTTTCCACAAATTCATCCATATTTACCGACTGGGAGAGAAACGAGGTATCCGGTACCATTCCCTCTTTAATCATCTCAAGCCATAACTCTCTTTCAATAGCCATCTTTTTTTCGTTTTGTTGTTATACATTTTTTTTGATTTGCTCATACACTTCCGGAGCTTCAATTTGCAGCCTTTTCAGACCGGACATGTCGTTTTTCATCCACTGTAGCAGTGTCCAGTTTTTCCGTTCTTCCGGAACCTGTGAATTACCGGAGAGACCTTTAATTTTTGCCGCCAAACTCTGTTTGGCCGGGATCGAGTCCAGGGTTACCTTAGTCGTTTCCGGATCTGCCAGTGCCAACCTGATAAAAGCTTCCTTTTTATCGGCGGTGATCCGTCCGTCCTGAACAGCCAGATTTACCATCTCTTCTGCGGCTTGTTTTCTGTTAGTTTCTGCCTTTTCTTTCAGTTCGCGTGCTTCCTTCTCAGCGTTATCCGCTTTAACTTTCAGGGCGACAATGGCGGCATTGACCGCCGTCGCGTCAGCCGTGCCCTGAATGCCAAGTGCCACCAGCGCTTCAGCTGTCAGTTTAATTTCGTCGTTCATCTTTACATTTTTAATGGTGTTTTGGGATTCTGGTGAGGAAAGCCCCAGTCTGATAATGTTTTCAACGTGACACTTTACATCCTGATCATTAACCAGATTATGGTTAGTGTCATAGATCCGTAAAGTCAGTGCACCGGCATTGGACGGTACGCTAACCGTGGAAGCTTCAAACAGTTCCCAGTCCGTCACGAAAATTTCCTGTTCTTTGGTTGCCGGGTTTTCCCGCCATTCTGCTGCCAGGATAATAATGCCGGGAGAAGCACCACGCAAATACCCCCGCTCAACCTTACCCTTTACCTTCAGGGCGTCCGGATCTCCTTCATCGAATTCAGGTTCCGCAGTGAGCAGATTACCGTTTACCTGCAAGTCCAGCCATTTCCCGGTTAATTGTGCCAAATCGTGATTGTTTAACATTACCGGGTTTGCTTTAAAACGCTCAAATCTTCCGCCGGCATTCAGCAGATAAAAGCCGTGCGAATTCTTTTTTGTCTCATCGTTGAACACAAATCTTTCCATTTCTTTCCTCATGTTTTCAGGGCAAAATTGAAGTATAAAAAACAGCCTTTCAAAAAGAATGTAAAGGCTTTACACTATTTTTTCACAACTGTTTTTTCCGCTCCATTTTTGCAGAAAAAAGGAATGGCAACACAACCGAAACACAAGTTATACAGCGTAGCGGAATCGCTTTTTGTTGAACAGGGGCTGACCTGTTCCGCCATATCCGTGCAATTGGGAATCACAGAGGTGACCCTGTCCAAATGGCGGAAACAAATGGACTGGGATGCAAAGCGCGACCGGATGATCTCCACACCGATAAAGATCAGGGAGCTGCTTCTGGAAGAAATGAAATCCGTTTCCGAGGGGAACAAGGCTAAAATCGACGCGGATGCCCTTTCCAAAATCAACAAGGCATTGACCTATCTGGACGGCAAAGTATCCCTGTCGGTTGTTATCTCGGTATTTATGGAGTTCGATAACTGGATGGCCGAAGTTGATCCCCAAAAAGCTATTGATTTCACGGAATATCATAAGCTATTTATCGCCTACAGGGCCGAGCAGGATTCTTTAAAATAACCGAATAATGGCAGCGATAGACCACAAATTTCAAAAGCTCCTGTCCAGGTATGACGAGCATTGCCGCCGGATCAGCAAGGCAACGTTTATCAATGTCAACGAGGTAATAGCCGATAAGATAAAACGTATCAGGTGGCTGGAGGATGATTATACCCGCTGGTTTGAATACTATTTCCCGAATTATGCACAATGTAAATGTGCCTGGTTCCACAAACAGTTCGCAGACAATATGATCCGGAACACGGAAATTTACGAATTACTGGAAATCTACCGTTCCGGTGCGAAATCCGTCCATGCCGACATGGGGGTACCCTTATACCTGTATTACACCGGCAGATTAAAATTTATGCTGCTTATCGGGGAGACCGAAAAGAAAGCACAAAAACTGTTGTCCGCCTGTCAGGCACAACTGCAATATAACAAACGGCTTATTAACGATTACGGGTGCCGTTTTAAACTGGGAGACTGGGCGGCCGGTGAATTCCTGACCACGGACGGGGTACGTTTTATGTCTTTGGGGTTCGGACAAAATCCCCGGGGAGTCCGGGAAGAGGAGCAGCGGCCGGACTATATCGTCGTGGATGATGTAGATAATAAACGGCATGTGAATAACGACCGCCTGATGCGTGAGGGGGTGGAATGGATTTTCGAGGATCTGATGGGATGTTTTAATGAAACGGACGGATCGGTTAAACGGTTCGTTTTCGCGAATAACAACTTCCATAAGAACAGTATTACCAACCGGCTTAAAACACAGTTTAAAGTTCAGATCAATAAAGCCCGGGGAGACAGGCAGAAATGTAAATTCCGCATTCTTTCGGTTACTGCAGTGAAGGATCTGAATACTTTCGAACCCAACTGGCCGGAGAAAACGTCGGCAGCTTACTGGCGTGAAAAGTATAACAACACCCCTTACCGTTCTTTCATGCGGGAATACATGCACAAGCACATTCAGGACGGTTCCGTGTTCCGGATGGAGGATATGCAGTGGAAAAAAATGCTACCGCTAAAAGAATACGATGCCCTGGTATTTTACGGTGACTTGTCGTACAAGGCGGCAGCCTGTCACAAAGGAATGATCCTGATCGGAAAGAAAGGACGAGAATTTCATATCATCCACACCTTCCTGCGGCAAGCGACCCGGACCGTTCTGGCGCAATGGCTTTATGATCTGTACGAAAGTACGGAATTAAAGAACTGCCGGAAAGTCCGCTATTGGATTGAAGGGCTTTTCGCTATGGATGAATTTGTAAACGATTTTGACACCGAAGGCGACCAGCGGGGATATTACATCCCGGTTAAAGCGGATAAACGTCCAAAGGGAGACAAATATGACCGTATTGAAGCGTCACAATCTTTCTTTGAACGCCGGAACGTATGGTTCAACATCGACGAAAAGGAAAGCGCCGACCAGATAGAACTGGTAGACCAGTACCTGGAATTCGAAAAAGGCAACGAATCGCCGGTTGATGGGCCGGACGCCGCTGAGGGTGCATTTTCAAAACTGAATACCGTTTCCTACCGGGCAAAGACCACCTACCGATACGGGAAACGGGAAAGCCGAAGATTTTAACCTTTAATTTATATCAACATGAGAACGATTAAATACATCGTAGTACATTGTTCTGCCACCCCGCAGGACGCAACAGTTCAGAGTATCCTGGATTATTGGAAAAATATACTGAAGTGGAAAAATCCGGGATACCATTACATCATCAAACCCTCCGGAGAGATTGTACAGTTGTTAGACGAGGACAAGCCCAGCAACGGGGTGGCGGGGTATAATTCCCAGTCGGTAAACATCTGCTATATCGGAGGCATTATGGCAAACGGCAAGCCGGTTGATAACCGAACGGAGGAACAAAAGGCAGCCATGTGCTTTTTACTCCAGCAATTGAAGGGACGCTACCCCAAAGCAACCATCAGGGGACACCGGGATTTCTCCCCTGATTTGAACGGGAACGGGGTAATCGAACCGTTTGAATGGATAAAACACTGCCCGTGCTTCGATGCCAGGGAAGAATACAAAAACATCAAATAGGCAGCCATGTTTATCGAAATCGAAGAATTGAAAACGGCGGTCTACAATTATACGCTGGGGCAAATTACCACCGACGACGTCGTCATCCGGTCGGCCATTCTGATGGCTATCCAGGAAGCGGCCAGCTACCTGAACGGACGTTACGATACGGCGGCCATTTTCAATGCCGGGGGGAACGCACGGAATGCACTTGTACTTGAACATTGCAAAAGTATGGCGGTGTGGTATATCATACGCCTGTCAAATGCCAGTATCCTTTTCGACAAAGCGAAAATCTATTATGACAATGCCATCGAATGGTTCAAACTGGTTGCCGGAGTCGGTGAATCCGGCAAAAGCATTGCTCCGGATTTACCTCTGAAGCGGGAAGAAGACGGAAAGATTGTTACAACCCTCCGGTGCGGAAGTAACCGGAAATTTAAACATAGTTTTGACGACTGACAGGACTACCGTTTAAATACCGTTTAAATTTAGCGTAAACGAAAGATAAGATGAAAAACAATAAAATATACCGCCGGGAAAAAAGACGGCAAAATATGGCGGTAAAAAAAGACAATTCCAAAATGGTACAACGCCGGGAGGGGTACGTGTCTAAAATTGTACCGAAAACCATTTCCCGGACCCGGGCGGATATCAGTTCCTGGAAAAATGCGTTAAGGGCTGCCGATAATGTAGAAAATCCCCGTAGGGCAAGATTACAGAACCTGTACACGGATATCCTGCTCGATGCACATCTGACCTCGCAGATTGAGCTGAGAATGCAGCATTCGCTTTCTGTTCCCTTTGTTTTGAAAAGGGAAAGTGAGATTGATGAGAAAAATACAGCCCTTTTAAAAGCGGCAAGGTGGAAAAATGAAATCGACCGGGAAATTCTATGGGCGGACTACAGGGGGAATTCCCTGATTGAGCTTACAACCGAAAACAATACGCTTTGCGTAACCTCCCTGCCGCGCAACAACATCATTCCGGAAAAGGGCATTTTGCTATTGAGCGAGGATGACACGACGGGCATTGACTACCGGAATTGCCGCGAATACGGGACATGGCTGTTGGAATTTGGTAGCCGTACCAATTACGGATTATTAAACAAAGCTATCCCGCACGTCCTTTTCAAGCGTTTTGCGCAATCCTGCTGGAGCGAGCTTTGCGAAATATACGGCATACCTCCCCGCTTCATCAAGACGGACACCCAGGATCCGGAAATGCTCAACCGGGCGGAAGCCATGCTCCGCGATATGGGGTCGGCCGCCTATTTTATTATCGACCGCGAGGAGTCCTTTGAGTTTGCCAAAGGAGCGGACACAAACGGGGATGTGTATAACAACCTGATATCGCTTTGTAATTCGGAAATGTCCCTACTGATTACAGGGGCCGTTATCGGACAGGATACGAAAAACGGTAACCGTTCCAAAGAAGAAAGCAGTATAAAACTATTGGATAAGATCGTACAGGCCGATAAAAAAACACTGGAAAGTTACTGGAACGGAACCGTGATCCCGGCACTGGTGAAAATCGGAATCCTTCCTGAAGGGCTTACCTATGAACTCCAGCAGGAAGAAGACATTGAAAAATTGTGGGGTATGACACGGGAGGCCCTGCCGTATATGGATATCGATCCGGAATGGATGAAAGATAAATTCGGTATCCAGGTGACAGGAAAAAAAGAAGTGACGGGAGGGGTCGGCCTCCGCATCGATACGTCTGATTTTTTCGGTTAAGCCCCGCTGATCAGCGCGGGGCTATCGTGAAATTATATGCCCTGACCGATTACCGGTTAACGGTGGATGCCGGAGAATGCGACAGCCTGATAGATCCTTATCTGGATAAATTGTATTCTGGGGAATGGGATAAGGACAGGATTCTGGAAGAAATGTATTTCCACAATATAAAAAGCATGCTTGCCGGATTTGAACAGGGGTATGGAAAAAAATTCTTTTCCCCGGAATGGACAATGGAGGACAATAACCTGCTCACCCGGGTACAGAACAATATATTCGCCTTTTCCGGTGCCAAGTGTTTTGCGGAACTGGAGGAACTGCGTGATGCCGTATACGAAAACGGAAAACTGGTATCTCCGGGAGATTTTCGCCGCAAAGCCCGGCAAATCAATGCCCGGTATAACCTGAACTACCTGGATGCCGAACGGCAGCAGGTAATTGCCGCCGGAACACAGGGAAGCCGCTGGATCAGTTTCGAGGAAACCAAAGATACGCACCCTTACCTGGAATATGTAACCGCAAGAGATGAACATGTGCGGGAGGAACACCGCAATCTGGACGGTTTGATTTATCCCGTTGACGATCCTTTCTGGGACAGGTATTATCCGCCTAATGGCTGGCGGTGCCGTTGCACGGTGCGGAAATGTACGGAAAGGGAATATACCCGCAAGACGGGCAATTACGAAAGCCGGACAAAGACACCCATGCCGTCCTCCGGGGACGCACAAAGAATAGGCGGCAAAGTTGTGGCGAAACCGTTCAGGCATAACGTGGGGAAGTCACGCATCGTATTTGAGGACGGACACCCTTACTTCCAGGCAAATGCCGACGTTAAGGTACTGCAGCTTTCTGCCGTGAAAAACTACGGCATGAAGCCCGTAAAAGAGATTTACGGACATCCGAAAAAATTGTCCGGTTATAAACAGGAAATCCATACGGAGGATGATTACCGGGAATACTGGCGTATCCTGGAAGCACAATATGGTAAAGAAGGGGAAGGGTTCACGCTGGTAGACCGCAAAAACAATATCTCCGCCCGCTTCGATTCCGCACTGAAAGAAAAACTACTCAAACGGGGACGGTTTGACTACTTTGATGAAGCCATCGACGTGTTCAATACTCCGGACGAAGTGTGGGCAACACAACAGACCAGTTCAACATTTGACAATGAATTATACAACGTTTACCTGAGGTATTACAAAGACACTCCAATCGTCTTATTGGTAAACATGGACGGCAGGGTGGATAGTTTCTACAAGTGGGAAAAAAATATCAGCGATTTTGAAAAATTCCGGGTTGGACTATTAAAACAAAAAAGATAATGGTTTTTGTCGCTCACCATTCCGGATCAGGGAACTGCGGTTTCCATTCCATTATCTGTATTACAAAGGTAGAACAAAAAAATGAATAAACCAATATGCAGGATATCAGAAAACTGGCAGAAGATTTACGCAGTAAGTCGGATGAAGTCCGTCGGCTGCAAAAGAAAATACCCCGGTATGTGGCAGCTGCAGCTGAGAAAATGAAAGATGCCAATTTTTCCGCCCAGGGATTTGTTGAGAACGGCTCGACCCGCCCCCGGTGGAAAAAACGCAAACGCGAAAACCACCTGACACGCGGACGGCGCATCCTGTACGGTAACGGAAACCTACAAAACAACGTCAGGGCGAAAGCACTTGCCGACCGGGTAAGTGTCGGTGTAGATCTGACAAAGGTACCTTATGCCCAAATACATAATGAAGGCGGGCAGTTTGTGCAATATGTAAAAGCCCATAACCGACGGCATCGGAAAACAGGCCGGCGGTACCAGGTACGAGGATTTAGCCGTAAAATAAATATGCCGCAACGAAAATACCTGGGGTATTCCCCCGACATTTTCAAAAGTGCCGAAAAGGATATCCGCCATGAATTTGACAAGATTTTCAAAAATTAAATCACCATTTAAACATCGCTTAAACACCATGAAAGAAGTATTTAAAGATATTCAGCAACGCCTGCAAACTATTCCGGAGTTCCGGTATATCGGGGAAGACTGGGGACAACTCAATTTTGAACAACCGCCCGTTGACTGGCCGTGTGCCCTGATCGATCTCGGAAACGTGGATTTTTCCTCTGCAGGAATGAGATCCCAGCAAGCGGAAGCTGTCGTTAATATTACAATCGCGGATATCAGGTATCACGGAGTTACTCCCGTCTTACCCCGGGATCAGGAAGATAAAGCCTTTGAAATATTCGATCTGATCGATAAGGTAAACAAACTACTGCACGGAACCGGCGGAGAACATTATTCCCGGCTTTGCAAAGTATCGCTTAAAAAGATGCTTCGGGAAGATGCTGTTCGGGAGTTTGTACTGAGCTATAAATTTAGCTACACGGATAATACGGCAGTCCAAACTTACCACAAAGTCCGGGCAAAACCGGATATACAGGTAATCAAATAAATATTCAGGGGGAAAAAGCCCCCGACCTTTTATTAAGTAACGCCAATCTATAAAAATAGGGGGATTGATTAAAAAGAGGTCCGTCAGGACCTCCTAAAAACCAACGCCGACTCCCTTTCATTTCTGGGATTGGTTTTTAACTTTTGGCGGAGTTTCTGACTATAAATTTGTACATAAAAAACGCGGTTGAGTCGATTATCCGTCTGACAGAACCGCGAAGCCTGAAAATAGGAATAAACCGTACCCAACCACGTAGCCATATACGTGATTGTTCCAGTTTATTTTTTCCTATTTTTAGTCTTTTAAAATTCGCGGTTTCTCAGACGAAAAAATAAACGTTCACAAAAAGTATTCAAAAAAAACGATGCGCTCCCGCATCGCTACAAATATACGATTTTTTTCTTATATCCGATAATTTGTTTAAATCGTTAAAAATTAGAATGTCCGAACTTAGATACCGCCCGGACACAAAAAAGGTGGCAAACTGAATTTACCGCCTTACAAGTTATTTTATAAAAATTGCTCTCGTTCACGAAGGATATCGCTTCGTTTCTTTACTGTTACCTGTTCAATTTTGCAAATATCATTTTCGTAACAGTCCAGCGAAAAATCTACCCGATCGAGTGTAAATTTAGATACTCCCAATTCCTCTTTCAATTTATCTTCACAAAGAGCAGCAAGGGTTGTATAATACTCTTGCTTGTTACTCTTTTTCTTTGTTAATACAAATATCTTTAACATATTATAATGTGTCACAATAATACTGTAAAGTCTCTACTTCGTCTTCGTGTCCTTCCTCTTCGCTATCTGCTCTATAATTCTTTATAAAAGCTATTTCTTTACCTTCAAAAAAAACGATAATTAATCCGTCTACTTCTTTAGCTTCATAGTTTCCTATCCAGGTGTTATTTACTTCGCTGATCACCTTATCTATAAATTCTTGTCTCATACTCTATGTTTTATTTGTTTATTTTTGTATTACAAATATAATCGTTATTTTTGTAACAACCAAATAAAAATACAATTTTAATATAATATTTTTGTATTTGGCGATAAATTTAGTATTTCAAAGAGCGTGCCGGATCATTTACCGGGATCAGGTTAATCCCAAAATCCTGTTTGGATTAATTCATTACCGTTTTTTAAGGCTATAATGCCTTTACCTTCCTCTGTTTTTTTGAAAGTATAATCATCATTCAATATCCGAAGAAATACTTTCCCATAATCAGAAAACTGAGAATGTTGCTCATTATTAAGGGCAACTGCCTTAACAACTTCCCCATTTTTATCTTTATATTCAAAAATTATACCTTTGCACATTTCAAATCGTTAAAGTCTAAAATCTTCGTTAATATCTTGTAGTTCACTCCAAGCACTATCAAAATTAAATTTTAAAATATACCCAGTAATTTTTAATCCAATCCCGAAAGCAACAATGAGATAACCGACAACTGCTATAGGGTAAAGAAATATTAGCATCCATGCTAAAACTATTTTAAATTTTTTCTTCATACCGTTAAATTTTACTTGTAAAGTTTTCACGCATCTATAATCTCCAAAACAAATTCTAAACTTTTCGCTTTATAAATCTGCACAATTCGTTTTGCGGATTATACTATGATATTTTTTCGAATAACATCAAGGTGAAAAATACCATTGCTATTGTATTTAAGAAAATCATAATTATCGACAAAATACGTTGTACACGTCTGTCTATCTTTTCGCACTTCCTGAGTTCTTCTTCTATCATCATATCTTTAATTTTTTAAAGTTTCCACTATCATTTCTACTTTTGTAATAATCTATAATCTCCAAAACAAATTCTACACTTTTCGTTTTATAAATGTGCAAAATTCATTTTGCGGATTATACTTAGTTTAAAATCCTTCTGTTTGCTTCTTCTGCTGTAATCTGACCGATCTTAATCAGATACAAAAGCAGCTGCCCTCTGGCTTCCACTTCAGTATCATATTCTCCTCCCTTTATCCAGTCGTTCGCATACGACAGTTCATATCGATGTAGTCCAAAATCATGCCGACATATATCCGAAACGTAACCTTCCAGCATCACACCCAATTCAGATGCTGTATAACAGGGAACCGGATCAAGACAACTCCCAAAATCACCGTGAATCTCCACCTGGTAATCACCTGCCTGATTTCTTACCCAGCACAGAGCAGTTTCAGCAGAAACCCCAGCTTCAATAAGTTCTTTACTTAATTCAATGCTAGTTACGATATTCTCTACCTTCATTGTTATTAAGAATTTAATTCTGATATAAAATCTTCGAAATCAAGACATCTGTTACCATAGTCTGATTCCCAGCACACAATATTACATTGCTGCCGGCAAAAAGCTTTCTTTGCCTTTTCGATCTCCTCTTTTCTTGCCATATTAATAGCAGTCAATGCGATCGGTACAAATACCACGCCCTGATCTTTATCTACTGTAAAGTCAGATAAAGAATTTTTGTCTATCAAGTCTTCTGCTTTCATGTTTAATTTATTAAATAATTAGCTCATTTTTAAAATTCAAATTTTACATCAACGATAAAATACACCTTTCCGCCAGTAATTCCATAGCCGGAGGTGTTACCGCATTTCCTAGCTGTTTTATTCTGTCTTTTGTACCTCCGAGGATTATATAATCCTTGTTAAAAGCCATCGCCGCCTTAATTTCATGGTCCTTTAACATACGATAGGTACAATCGTTAATATCGACCTTATTCCCCGGAGTTAAAACCAAAGAAACCCGCTCTTTGGTCGTAACCGTTCCCATTGGATCGGAAAGCCTCGACAGAGTAGTTTGGCCGTAATAGTAAGATAAAAATGCATTCACGCTCTGATTTGATACGAGGCCATAGGAGGGTTTTGTAGTTTGGCAACCGATAGGGCTATAAAGCGGTTTAGCTTTGCTCTGGCCAAAATTTTCTGTTATAAAAGGTACGCCGACAACCCCATGATGTGATCCACCCGCCAGAACTGTATGGGCTGGTTCGGAAGAAGGATAGGCCAGACCGGTTCCATGCATTTTGGTAAAAACAGGCAAACCGATAAAAGCGTGATGATCCCAGGTGGTTATTGTTCCGATAACCTTATCCAAACCGACCGGAGAATTTTTTAAATTAAAACCTCCTCCATATTGTTTAGACAGAAAACCCGGACAACCGATATCCGATACACCTAAGTTAATCGGCTGATTCCCGAATTTTTCTATTCCGTATTCAATCCTTTTAATAGTATTCTCAGATAATGGTTTAAGGCGATCGCCAATCCGGGGTGCTTCCAGGCTCCAGTCTATACAGTTAAAAGCAGAATAATAATAAGGTTCTACAACCGAACCACAATACGGACAACGGTAAAGATATTGCTGCTTGTATTTTCCGAATTTTTTAGCCGGATTTTTCCAGCTCTGTACAGAACTTACATCTTTACCGCATTTCTCACAGTACGCTTCAGGAGTTATATTAAGATCAGGAGTTTTATTCCCTTTTTTCCAGAAAACGACATACATTCTGTCGCGGCTCTGAGGAGTAGGAAGGGCGTGCATGGAATTAAGGTATACGCATTTATGCAGGTAACCCAGATTATGCATTGCATGTAACCAGGCATCCCACATAATCCACATCCGGGCATCGACAACATTCTCGACAATAATAATTTTATAATTGTGGTATTCGGCAAAACGGGGGACGTCCCACATGGTTGCCCGGGAACGTTCCGCCGACGGATCTATACAAATATCACCGAAAAGATTTTTTGTTTGCTGATATTTGCGCGCCACACCCTTGGCGATCGAATGATTGGTACACTCCGGTGAGGTAATCATCATGTCGGCACCGGGATAACGTCGCGGATCCGTTGCAGAAATATCGGCACAATCGTGATCCGTTTCCGGGAAATTGGTTGAATGAGTTTCAACGGCCAGACGCCAGTGGTTCATGGCCAGGGAAACTTCGATGCCCCCACCATATTTCTGAGAAAGATTACGGATGCCGAGTGAGCTTCCTCCGGCACCGCAAAACTGATCATGTACGCGAAACGTTGTTCTCAAATTCATAATTTTATTCTTAAAACTCGATTTTTAATTGTCTTACATCTTCATGCAGGACCGGATCTTTAACTTTGCAATACTTCAAATAAGTCCGGTAACAGATACCGAACCGGGGATAAATCTGCGTTTTCCACACCTGTTTATGACATTTGGCGTGGTTTTCAGGCTCGTAATACCGGGCTGTAATCTCCTGTATTAAACGCGCTCTTAAATAATATCCCTTTTTGTTGTAAGCCATTGGCGAAAAATCCCTATATTTGCAATTGCTACACTGCCTTGTTTGCCGGGATTTCTCGCTTTCAGGGCTTTTTTTATTTATCCTGATCCGTTGGTACTGAATTTTCCGGATCCTCTTTCATTTCATCAGGTATGTAAGGAAATACATCGATAAACTGTGTATCGGAAATACTCACAACCTCACAGGACACCACAAACGTCGAAAGAGACTTATTCAGATTCTCCAGCGCCCGTTTCGTGTCCGAAGCTGCCACCAGATAATACTGAAAAGCCCGCTTTTCCCTGCCACTTACTTCATCCGCATCGATAATGGCAACCTTTGCCTTATACCACCGGTCGTCATTCTCATCTTCCGACGAAACCACCTCCGTAATATTCGACTTCTTTAACCCGGAAATATAAAACTCCCCGTTTACAATGCTCTCCATCTCCTCTATAATCCTGTTCTCCGCCTCTGTATAACTCATTGCATCCAGCAGGTATGCTTCCATTACTTTCCGCTCCCGGCCATCCTCACCGATACGGATATATTTTACCTTTCCTTCAAACCAATTTGCTGTCATAGTATTCATTATAAACGGTTAAAACTTGGCTCCAATTTTCTCCATACACCACGTTCATCCCTTTCTTCAAAATAGTAGTTAGTGGCGGTACCTTCAACAACATTACTTTCCTTAAACAATTGCATAATTTCAGAATATTCCGGATCATTAAATTTATTTTCAAGTTCGTATAACTTGCTAATGCTTTTATAGTCCAGATCCCCGAACTTATTACGTTCCAGTAAAGTCATCGCTAACTGGTACATCGGATTGTTCACCCCATTATCCGCACGCTGTATCCATGTCTGCAAAAACTCAATCAATCGTAATGCTGCCACATCGGCACGTTCATCAAACCGTTTCACCTTGTTGCATTTTATCCAAATCCGGAAACCGTCCCAATCCAGTTTATAACTCATTTGCCCCGGATCGCGGAGCTGTCCGTATTCTGCCATAACCTCCTTAAACGCCCCCGTTTCTGCCTGGACAAAATCAAAAAACCCCTTGACGTTATTTACAACACCCCAGACTTTTGTCCGGATTTTGTGTACAACCTCCGCCCGGATAGCTTCGTAAGCCTCACGCTTGCGGATTTCTTCGTCTTTTTTCATTTTTTTCTTTTCAGCAAGGAGTCTTTCCAGCTCCTCTACCGATAATTCATTTACATTACTCATAAACTCTGTCAATTTTAATTTCAGATTCTTTCTTTTTCAACCGTTCGAGGTGGTATAGTACTGCCTCATAAAACGCTATTGATTTTTTACAGGCTTTCTTTGAGGCATAAGTCCTGGCGTGTTTCACTTTGTCTTTGCAGTTATCACATACATCCCGGGCCAATCCAATACATTCGTCAAGCGACAGTACCAGTCCCATAGTTTTAAGATCATTTTCCGTCATCATTTCTTTTATTTAATCTATTCATCCTCGGAAAATCCAAGTTCTTCAATTGTATATCCCTGTTTTTCTGCAAAATCCGTAAACCTGTACCAATTCCCGGTTTCATTCAGAAATTGTTCAAATATTTGTATCAATTCTTTTTTGTCGATCATATACACCTCCTTGCTAATTTGTTACATATTATTTCTATCCCGCTTTGCAGATTGTAATTATTTCCTGTTTAGTTTATAGTACACATCAAAGCGGGTGATACTATCCATTACCAGATTACTTATTTTATCCCTTATAATATCATCAAACAGGGAAAGCGCATTGATCCACGTGTCGTCACCCGTTTTCAACTGCCATTCCCATACATGGAAACATTCTTCGCCATGCCATTTCTCCACTCTGCGTTCTTCCACGACAAAGCCCATGGAACGTAGTTTTGCAACCTTTTCAGTTGCAGGAATCTGTTTTTCTATCATGTCCGAAATAATAATTGGTTGTCCGTATATAAAATCTTTCTGCTCCGGGACCGCTAACACCTGCTTTCGCCAACACCTTACCATACCGTCCCGGCTTATCCTTTATCTCAAGTACCGCCTGTTGCTTTTGGGTATCGCAAATGATTCGGGCGGTCAGGATCCCTTCATGCGGATCAATAAAACAGCCTTCCATGTAAATCATTGTCCGCCTCCTTTCTCCAGATAACCATACTTTACCAGCTCTTTATCTGCTACCCGATCGACACTTTGCTTTACCCGCTGCTTCATCAGCCAGCTGTTGTAAATCTCCCGCATTTTAGCCGGAGGAATCTGATTAATATCTGTTACTTTTCCTGCCTGACAGATAATCCCCTTCACATACTCCAGCGTCACCGGTTCCTTTATCTTCTCATAGAACCCGAATACCGCCGCAATGGCACGCCTGCGCCATAATTCTGCTTCATCACTGTAGTAACCACGCCGCCTGCGTTCCGGGATCTGTCCGCCTGTCATATTTTCCAGGTACTCAACCATCCGGTTATATTCCTCCCGTTTCATCTCCCGGAGGCTGTTGGTCCGGAAATCCGTAAACTTCCATACCAGGTCCTCTTTCAGTTCATCCGGATCCTGTCCGCCTGGCAATAGCCGGAGTAACCGGTAGAATTTTCCGAAATTCGTTACTTCCTGTTTCATGGTTTTCTGTTTTTTAGTTCATTATTTCCCCAATAATCTTCCGCTCCCTGAGTCCAGATTATAAAAGGCGGAGCCTCACCGCCCAGATACCGGCTTACCGGGAAAGCCTTGTAGCCCTCAATCCACACTTTCACGAATGCATCATAACGGATGCTCTCAGCCACGCTTCCTTTGGGTTCACCTCCCTTTGTATGTGAAATGAAAATGAAAAGCTTGTTCGGGAATTTCCTTTTAAACCGCTCATAATCCGACAGGGTCATCCGGAAATACTGCAGACTGTCGATAATTACAGCATCCGGGCTCTTCCGCCTTTCAAGTCGCTTTTCCAGGTCTGCCTTGTTTTCCATATCCAGAAATATGAACCGTCCGTCCACTTCTTTCATACCTGCCTGCATGAATGCAATCTTCATCGACTTGCTCAATCCCTCTTCCAGACTGTTGTAAGCCACACGCCCAAACCGGCAGAGGTATTTGCACAGTTGCAGGGCAAAACGTGTTTTCCCGCTTCCCGAACCTCCCCACACCAGCCAACTGCCCTTCATCTCCGGACGCCCGAACGACGCCTCCCAGCGGCCGGAAAACTCCAGCTCGACCGGTTTGTAGTTTTCGATATTCTTGTATGTTAACGCTCGTGCCATTTAAAAACCTTTTATAAACTAATTAAATACCTCATGAAAGCTGTTTCAGGGCATGTATTTTCCGCTTCACCCGGCGCAAATCCCATTCACTGTCCTGGATCACCTCCCTGATGGCCGCCCGGTCCGTGATCCCGTTATTGATGCAGATTGCGGCAATGTCACCGCTGCTCACGCCGTCCAGTTCCACAAACTTCCTCCCGATACGCGAATAGATCTCCTTGTATCCTTTTTTGTTCAGTTTCAGACCGCGTCTGATGCGTTTCTGCAGGTGGTCCGTAGCACACATCACAATTCCGCAGTGGTCCTCCAGCTGGTTGTAGAGCGTAATGAAAAAATACATCACCTGATCCGTCAACTTGTCCGCTTCATCCATGACAATCAGTGGATGATCCTCTCTCTTCAACCCCCGGACCACTTCCGACATCATCTCTCCGACGGTATATCCGCTGCAATCCCGTCCCATGGCGGTCAACAGCTCCTGCATGAACATCTTACGGTTCCAGTATTCGTTGCACTGCAGCATATACACCCGCCTGTTCTCTCCGGCAAACCGGCGCACCGTAAATGTCTTGCCACTTCCGGCATCTCCGCAGATGGCAAACACATTGCTGAATTCCTGCGCGTCTTCAAGCAATCGGGTCAGCAGCTTGTAATTTTCCGTTTCGACGGCTGCCCATTCCTGTTTCGAATAGCCGATCTGCGAAGCAATGTTCCGCCACATCCTGTCGGCGATTAGTTCCCAGTTCCCCTGCAGCACCTGGGTGATTGTCGCTGCACTCACGCCTTTCAGGCTGTTGGCCGCCTTGTTCTGGCTCTCGAAACGGGCGCAGTAACTCTCCAGCGCCTCCGAAATTTGTTTTTTCTCCTGATTTTCCATAATTTTGTTTCGTTTACAGGCCGGATAAACCGTGAGGTCCCGGCTCCTTTTTTATATTCTTGAATAAATCTTTTTATCTTCCAGCGGATACCGCTCATTCAGCTTGTCCAGGATCTCGTCAATTTCATCATCGCCGCCGCCGATCGCCACCACATTACTGATCTCTTTCTGTATTTCTGCAATTCCCTTCGTCCGTTGCTTCCTTCGTTCCCGGGTCTTTATAACCTCCGTTTTTTTAGCGGGTCGGGATGTCTCGATACCTTTCAGAGCGGGACTGTTCAGTCCGTGTTGTTCCGGCAGGAGGTTGTGCTTTTCAAGGATTTCCTCTATCTCATCCCGCTTCCGGAGCCGGAGGGCTTTCTTCTTGTCTTCGATGCTGCGGATGTAACTGGCTTCCCATTCTTCCTGTTCTTGTTTACCGCGGTGGATATCCACTTTTGTAAATGCGGTGGTCACATACCGCAGACCGCGAGACGGGGTCTCTTCGTACAGGTGCAGCTCGCTCATGTCGTCCGGGTCATACTTGCCAGTGTACCGCCTGTCCACGTGGTCGGCAATCCAGTCCACATCCGGCATGTCCCCATTGTAGACCATGTAGGTGTATTTCCGTTTCTCCACTTCGAACGAAAGCCCGTAGGCCGTTACCCGGATCTTGCTCTCGTGTTCCGTACAGAACAGTTCACGCATGTCTTCCCCGGTCAGTGCCACGGCTTCCGGGTTCCGGCTCTCCCGGTACATCTCGCTCCGTGCTTTTCCTGTCTTGGGATGGGGCGCCGAGTTCCATTCCTCGCGCCGTTTCAGGTAGAGGGCCTTTACCTCTTCGAGGTCAGGTAAATTTTCCTTGTTGGCGAGGATATATTCCATATTTGCCCGGCTTTCCTTATCCTTGGCTGTTATATTCTGTCCCGTGAAACAAGGGTCTTTTTTCAGAAACTGTTTCTGGAATCGTCCGAATGCGGATTCTATCGTCTTGCTTTTTCCGTTGTAGGGCTGTGTCTTTACGGCTATCCGGGCAAGCTTGCCAAGAAAAGAGGTCGTTTCCAGCTTCTTGTGGCCGCCCTGGTTGTCAAAGGATACCTGATAGGGTTTCTCGCCGGCTGTCCGGAGGGCCATCCGGAAGGCTGTCCGCTGTGCCGTGTAGTCCTCGTGCTGGCAAAAGGCATAGCCGATAAACATTTCGCTGTACACATCCATCACTTCATAGACCGACAGGGTGGCTATATTGCCGTTTTGATCCCGGTAATAATAGTTTACTTTCGTCCCGTCAGAATACCACAGACTGTCCCGCATGGTCGGCAGCAGGGTAGAGTGTTGGTAAACAAATTTCTCCCTAGCTTTCAATTCCCCGTAACGCGCTCCCCACCAAAGCGACTGGATGCCATCTGAATAAAGGAAATTATGCAACGTCTTTGCGCTTTTCACTTCTCTCCATATCTTTTCATTTTCCCGACTGGCCTTACGCATCTCCCGGGCGTGTTCGTTGTACACCGACAGCAGGTGTTCCTCCGAGGTGATCCGCTCGATGTTGTTCGCCCACTGGGCCAGTACCCACAGTTTTACCTCGTCATTCAGCTTCTCTTTGTTTTTGTTGCAGAAACCGCCGTGAATGAAGAGTTCAGGCCCCTCTTTCAGGTAGTCCGAGAGTTTTTCCTTCAACCGCCGGGGATTTTCCGGCAGACTGTGCGGGATCTTGTGCTTGTCGAGCCGTTTCACCGACTCGGCGATTTCCTCCCACACGTTCGCCATGGTCTTTTTCCCCAACTTTCGGCGCATCTGACGGCGGACATTGACCACCTCATGTACGGCATTCATTACCTTTACATTCGAATAATACTCCAGGATCGCTTCGTCAGGCAGTTTCCGGTCATCACCGAAACGGTAATCACGGAAAATCTTCAGCGCTTTCTGGTCCTCCCGGATATACTTTAATAATTCATTCTCTTTCACGTACTGATAAATATCCCCGATTTTCGATTCGATGGCCTCCTTGAAACGCTCCGGCATACTCTCATAAACCACCCATGCAGGACGGTTGCGGCAGGCACGCTGGTGGACATTGATATTTCTACGCTGAGCTAATTTTTTATAACAAGATTCACTCATAATTCCGCCATCACCATACAGCCATCCGCCCTGTACACACAACATATTATCTATCCATTGAATCATATCAAACATTCTTCTTTATTGTTCCCACCGGGGAAGCGAACCCCGGTCCAACCGTCCACTATTAGGTTTAACATAAACCAGTACTCCTTTTCGTAAAACCGTCCCGGATCTAAATTATTACACTCAATCCTACAAGCGCTTCACATTGTGTTTTGTACATTTTCATAACCCTGTTGATTTATTAATAAACTATTTCTTCACCACTTCAACCCCTCCGAACGAGTTTTTCGCCATAGCCCGGATCAGCCGTGCCAGCGGCGTATCGGTCTTCCCGTCCAGTGCCTTGCGTATCGTCGGTTGACTGGCTCCGGTTTGCTGCTGGAGTTTCACTTTCACTCCCTGTTCTACTAGAATTTTTGTCATATTATTTTCGATTTAATACATTAACGCGATATATCCATGTCTCCTATAAGCAGTAAGTAACTTTTGCAGCTCTTTAGCGTTTCCCGGCAGAGGTATTTCTATTCTTTCGACTCTGCGTAAATAAACGATCTGGGCTGCAAGATCCTGCAGGTCTACTTTATATCGCAGTCCCTGAAAAAGTACACCACTGACAAGCAAGCGTTCTATCGTATTCAGGATACTTGCTTTCAGAGTCAAATCATGAATACGAGCCGGAGATAGCCCATTACCATCATTCAATCGGAACTCCCGATAATATGCTTCAGCATCAACATCCCTTTCTTCATACCAGCAAAGAAGCTGTTCTGCGATTTCCATGTTTACGATCACCATCTTGTTTTTATTTTGTGTTTAATTTCTATTTCTTATCTTTACAGCGATGTTTCAGTATTGAAATGTGATGCAATATTACAGAATATTCTGATATGAACAAACAAAACGACGCAAAAAATACAGAAATTTCTGAAAGATTTTTAGAAATGCTGGCTTATTTGAGAGAAACAAAGAACGCATTTGCTTCAAAATTAGGATACAATAGAGCCCAAACTATATATGACATAACAGAAGGGAAGAGTGCTCCAAGTTATGATTTCTTTAAAAAGTTTCAAATGTCAGAATATTCTGATATAATTAATATAGATTGGCTTATTACTGGACGCACTCCTATGCTAAAAGAAGTAAAGGATATATCTCCATCCACAAATCTTGAACACAGAGGATCGCCATACTACAATGTAGACTTTATCGGGGGCTTTGATTTAATATTCAACGACCAAAACATTCTTCCAGCCTTTTACATAGACTTTGCCCCATACAACAAGGAGGGTGTTGTTTGGTGCAACCTCACAGGGCATTCCATGGAACCGGAGTTGAGTAACGGGGACATTATAGCCATGAAAGAATTAACAACTCCAATCGCTTATTTACCGGCTGGAGAGATTTACGGGATCGTCACGGATGAATACCGAACAGTTAAAAGAATGGGAAAGTCTACTAAAGAAGGATACGTAAGATTAATCCCGACAAATCATGCTCCGGAATATAGCGAACAAGAAATCCCCATTTCAATGATCAAGAGGATTTATGCAGTCATGGGTAGTATCCGTAAATTCTTTTAAAACATTAATCTGGATTTATGTACCAATAAGTATTTTTTCATTGTTTTTTATAAAGGAATATGCTAAAATAATATATAAATCAACACATTACGTGAAATTATTTTGTTTTAAGATGTGGTATTATAGGGTACTTTAAACGCAAAAATAGACTGTTTTACCCCTTATTTTGGCATTATACCCCATTCTAACCACATCTTTTTTCTGTGTTTTGTCACCCCATTTGTCACCCCATTTGTCACTGCAAAAGCAAAAATTATCCATTTTTTTCAGTTTTTCGCCCTCCTTCTCATCACCCATTCATCTCCCCAATTTCCCATCCGTCCGGACATAAAAATAGCCCCTTTCAGGAGCCATTTCCGGACCGCCCGACCATTCTCCGTCCGCTGTCAAATCTTCGCTTAAACTGCCTGTATCAACGTTTTTTCAGTATAATCACATTCTCCACCTTTAAACATTTCCCTATTTTAAGCATCTCCTTAAAGCAAAACAAACCTTTTCCCGTCCTCGCTGTTAAACTTTATCTCGATCGCATAACCCAAGTTTAAACCAAATTAAAGCAAATTAAACCTGTGTACATTTCGTTTTTCTTTCCCAAATCACCTTCAAACCTCTCAAACTCCTTGTATTTACAGGCTTTTCGCTCACATTTTCTCTCAAGCTTTTTGTGTACAATTCGATATACCCCCCTTATATTCCTGCAAAAAAGAAGTATGAAAAAAGACCTTCTGCCCGGTATGTGGGATACCGCAGTAGGCGGACATATCGGCGTAAATGAGAAAGTCGAAGATGCACTTAAACGGGAGGCTTCCGAAGAATTGGGCATCACAGACTTCGAGGCCCGTTTTCTGGGTAACTACGTTTGGGAAAGTCCCCGCGAACGGGAACTGGTTTTTTCTTTTTTATGTACCCGTTACAACCATATCCACATCGATAACGATGAAGTGGACGAAGGGCGTTTTTGGACTCTGCAAGAATTGGCAGAGGGCATGGAGAAAAATAAGCTGACTCCCAACCTGGTCCACGAATACCGACTATTACTCAAACCCTTGTTTAACCGGTCATAAAATCGACCGTATTATTCTGCGCCCCGGTGGTCCCGATAGCACCGAAAACAGCCGAATAATTCCGTCAAGTCTATATTTAACTATTTTCGATTTGTTTTCTCACCAGGAAGTTCTTTCTTTGTGACACTATGGATGAATCTGTTTTGGATAAGTTAAAGATATTGGCAGAATCTGCCAAATACGATGTATCCTGTGCCTCCAGCGGTACGTCCCGGGGACATAAAGCCGGGGCGATAGGTAGTGCTGCAGGCTGGGGGATTTGTCACAGCTTTGCCGAAGACGGACGTTGTATTTCTTTGTTGAAGATCATGCTGACCAACTATTGCAGGTACGACTGTGCCTACTGCATCAATCGCAGGAGCAACGATATCCCGCGGGCAACACTCTCGGTAACCGAATTGGTCAATCTCACCATTGAATTTTACCGCAGGAATTACATCGAAGGCTTATTCCTGAGTTCAGGAGTCGTCCGCAACCCGGATTATACCATGGAACGCCTGGTACGAATCGTCAAGGATCTACGAACCATCCACCGTTTCAACGGATATATTCATTTAAAAGGAATTCCGGGAGCCAGTCCGGAACTTATCCACGAAGCCGGATTATATGCCGACCGGATGAGTGTCAACATCGAAATACCCAACGAAAAAAGCTTACAGACATTAGCTCCCGAAAAGGATTTCCAAAGCGTATTCACACCGATGCGTCACATCCAGCAAGGCGTATTGGAAAGTGCCGAAGAGCGGAAAAAATACCGGTCGGCTCCCCGTTTTGCCCCTGCGGGACAAAGTACCCAGATGATTATAGGAGCTACTCCGGATTCCGACAAAGATATCCTCCGGTTATCTTCTGCCCTTTATCAGCGACCGACCATGAAAAGGGTATACTATTCGGGATTTGTACCCGTCAATGCTTACGACAACCGTTTACCCCAATTGAAACAACCGCCGCTGGTACGGGAAAACCGACTGTATCAAGCCGATTGGTTATTGCGTTTTTATCAGTTCAAAGTGGATGAAATTGTCGACGACTCTTATCCTGACCTGGACCTTGAAATCGATCCGAAACTGGCCTGGGCACTACGCCATCCTGAAAAATTCCCCGTAGACATCAACCGGGCAGATTATGAGTTATTGCTCCGTATTCCCGGTTTAGGAGTAAAATCGGCGAAAATGATCATTGTCTCCCGTCGCTACGGTAAAATCAATGGTTCGCAATTGAAAAAAATGGGGGTCGTTTTGAAGAAAGCACAATATTTCATTACCTGTAATGAACTTCCCCTACAGACGGTTCAGGAACTCCGGCCCGAGCGGGTACGCCAGTTACTCATTCCACACAAAGGCAAACAGGAAGATCCCCGTCAGCTAAAGATTATCTTCGAATAAAACCGAAAAGCCGATGATTGTCTACCAATATGATAAAAGCTTCGACGGACTACTCACCTGTATATTCGAGGCTTATGACCGAAAAATGTTTCCGGATATACTACAGGCCGAAGGAGTTCCCCTTCCTTTATTCCACGAAGAGGTAATTCGGATTATTACCGATGAACGCAAATCCTCCCGGGTATGGAAAGGTCTTGAAAAGAGACTCTCTCCGGCCGGCCTATCCGTTATCACCTCTTGCTGGTTGTCCGAACTTCCGGATACCGACCGCTTACTATTCCGTTATATCCGCAAAGCTATCGACGCTCTCCGCCCGATCGAAATCAACTTCGGAGATCCCGATGTACTCGAAGCCACTCAGATCGCTAAGAAAGTGGGGAACGAACGTCTACGGGTTGTCCAATTCACCCGTTTTCAAAAAACCATCGACGGAACTTATTTTGCCGCCCTCGAACCGATATACAATGTACTGCCTTTGGTTATCGGTCACTTTCAAAACCGATTCGCCGACCAATGCTGGTTGCTGTATGATATCAAACGGGAATACGGTTATTATTACAATCGGCAAAAAGTCGATGAAGTCCGTTTCGAAACCAAAGGAACCCATCTTTTGACCGGCAAACTGGATCAGCAACTGATGGCAGAAGATGAACAACTTTTTCAGCAACTCTGGCGAACCTACTTTAAAACCATCGCCATCAAAGAACGTATCAATCCGAAACTGCACCGCCAAAACCTCCCCGTCCGTTTCTGGAAATACCTCACAGAAAAATAATTCATCCTCCCCTTTTATTATTATGACCGGATAATTACCACTACTCAAATTTAATTTTCACTTATAGTAAATAATTTTTGTGCACCGATCCTGCAAAAAATATAAAATTATTTTGTATTCCCCAAAAAAAGTATTTACTTTGCACTATGAATTCTGAAGCAAACTGCAAAAAATGAAATAGTTGCAAATAAAGAAAACGAACGTTTAATTTGTGTAATCATATAACCATCCCGGGAAGGGGTGGTTTTTTTATTTGCATATAAGGTAATTTTTTGATTCTCAAACACTAACACATAATTCATCATAATTTATTTTTTTATAAAAATCATCCAATAAAAAACGTTCGCTTTTATTGGATATCTATAAACTTTTCAATATAGAAATCAGATCTGATTTACATGGGAATTTTCCTATTTTATGTCATTGATATGTTAATCTTATATTTATACAAACCAATAAAAAACTGATTGTACATAGCTAATAAAAAATTAAATAGACAAACAATTAACTTTTAGAAACTAATCACTTTTAAATTTATTTCAGATGAGACAAACAACAAAATTTTATGCAGTTTTATTGTGCGCAGCGTTGGGCTTCTCTACATCAATTCAGTCTTGTAAAGACTATGATGATGATATTGACAGCCTGAATAAACGAATCGATGCTGTAAACAAAAGCCTTGAGGATCTGAAAAAAGATTTCGGAGCTCTTGCTTTTGTCAAAGATGTGAAATGGGACGAATCAACCCGCACACTGACCATCACACCGGCAACCGGTAATCCTGTGACTTATACCATAGCTGATGCCGATACTAAGGATGGAAACACCCAATATACTTTGGAAACAAAAGCAGAGGGTAAAACTGTTACCATTACTTTAAAAAACGATAAAGGCGAAGTTATTTCTGCACCGACAATCACAATGCCTGACACGCCGGCTGAATTTGATGGAACAAAATTGACTATTGGAGAAAAGGGAGCTATTTTATATGATGGCGAACCGACTGGAGCAACTTTACCTCAAGTTACCATTCCGGGAATGACTATCACAGAAATCAAAGATGCTGCCGGTACAGTCATCGGTTACACCATCAAATATGGCGATAACGAACCGGTTAACTTAAAATTGATTTCTGAAAAACTGCAAGGTTTGGTATTCATACCTGACTTTTACTATCAGGGAATTGAAGCTATGGCTGCCAATACTTTCTACTACAAGGCTCTGACATTGCCTACTGTTAACGCAAACGACGACTTTTCTACTGATAAAGCCACAGAAGGAAAAACTTTCTCTTTAACCCCGAATTTAGTTGCAAATTACCACCTGAATCCTTCAAATGCTGCTGTCAGCGATCTGAAAAAAGAGAACATGTTCTTCATCGCTGAAGATAAAGCATATACTAAAGCTGGTGCACACAATGTTGAGGTTACTGACTTCAAAGTAAATAAGGGTGTATTGACAGTTCAGGCCGGCTTGAACAAAGGTATGCTGAAAGACATTGAAAAAGACGGTGAAGTTACAGTTTTGGCTCTGCAAGTAGGTACCAAGAATGCAGAAGGTGATACCCTGATTACTTCCGACTATGCCGCTGTTAAAGCAAGGGAAGTGAAAAATATTGTTTTGGCCGATGCAGCAAAAGGATATCAAGCTACAGAGGTACATTTTGTAACTACAGCTGCCGAAGCTATTGCCAATGACCCGCAATTCACTATCCTTTGGGATAATGCTAAGGGAATCGACGTAGCTGAATTGGTAGCGACACATGCAGATGATGCTGACAGCAAGCATATTAGTCTTGATGAAAAGGCTTCAACCGATAAAATCAAAGCCTACGGATTCAAGTACAAGTATGAATTGATTGGATACCTTGCAGGTGACAATAAGACTTCTCAGAGTGCTCATGCAGCAATGAACGGTTCTATTTTACGTGCACAAACAACACAAAACGGTTTACAACAGGCTTTCGGTGCTGAGCAGAATCGTTCAACCATCGGTCGTATGCCGTTGGTACGTATAAGCTTGATTGATACTGCTGCAAACAACGTAGTAGCTGTAGCTTACATCAAATTCAAAATCACAGACAAAGAAGAAGTTGCTCCAGTCGATGAGGTATTACATGTAGCAAACTTTACTTTCAACGACAAGTACACAGTTGGCTGTACTCCTGCTTCTTACAACTTCCCGTTGAATTGGGCTAAAGTAGAGGAAGGTATCTACACCGCATTGAATATGTCTAAAGAAGAGTTCGAAGGTGAATTCAAATTGGAATTCTATACCGATCCGAATCTGGAACAATTCACTAACACAACCATCAACGCACAGAAAGTTACGACGAGATTGGGCATTGCCTCCAGAAAACAGGATAATACTGGTGGCGAAATGACCGACGTACTGGCATGGGAGGTATCTCAGGCAGAAGCTTACAATATATTCTCTGCAGGTGCAACAGAAGCTAAAATCATCGTTCGTTTCGTAAGAGAAAATGCCAATAATACGAAACACTATGTATATGTAACCTTGACCTGGAAACCGGCCGAATTGAATGTAGAGCCTACAGGAGCCATTTTAGACGATGCGAACACTAAATTCACAAGTGCTTGGTTTGCAGAAGATAAAGGAACTCCTGGATTCTATGAAGTTCACTTCAATGTTGAGGTTCCTAAGACTGATGCAACTTGCAAATTCGAAAAGAATATTCTTGACGTATTTGTTGGACAAAAAGTACTGATTAGCGATGTTGATAAAACGACATATCCTTCATTCACAGCTGATAAGTTAGTTAAAGAATTTGTATTCGTTACTCCTGACGAAACTATAGTATCCGGTTCTGATGATAATAGCTACAAATTAAGCGTAAGTACAGACGGCCTGACATTGAATGCAACCCTGTTGGATCAGAATGGTAAGGAAACTGCAACTAAAGATGCTGTAGCTGTATTGTCGACTACTACAGATGCAGATGCTACTAACAACTTTGTAACTTACCAAGATAATGACATTGCAAAAGCAGTATTGAACTATGCCGGACACTTAGCCCTAGGTAAAAATGAAACTCTGACTGCAAAAGTACAGGTAAATGTAGTTAACGGTTGTGACCAGAAGTTGGATGTTGCCAACAATACATTCGATGTGAAGTTCTTGCGTCCAATCTCTATCGAGGCTACCGATGGTTCTTTGGAAGATGCTAAAGACAATGGTTCTGATCTTGCTTTGAAGGACGCTATGCAGTTTGTAGATTGGAGAGGATTTGAATTTGTTCCTGATAACATGAACTATTTCGAATACTATGGTGTTGAAACAATCGCTATCAATGTTGATGACATCATGTTAGGCGGTAAGAAACTGAAAGACGTGTATCCTGCTGCACGGGTTGATTATTCCGAAACGACAACGGATAAGATCGCAAGTGGAGATTTCGGTACAATCACCTGGCATAACAACAGTACAGCATTGTCTGCAGATATCACCATCGAGTTACCGGTAGAGGTTACTTACAAATGGGGTACTTTCAAAGTTCCTGTTCCTGTTGTGGTTAAGAAAACCATTGGTCAATAAGATATTGAAGCGGATATATCATTGACAGAGGGGGCGTGAATGCGCCCCCCTTTTTTATCAAATACGATTTTACACATGAGAATACTAGGATTGTTATTGTTGCTTGCAATGGGTCTTGCCGCTTGCCGCGATAAGGGCCCGAAGACAGAGGTTGTCTATGCTACCGACCCCAATGTCATGAAGGTAGGATCAAAGGATTCTGCAGCTGTCAAAACCCTCGTCACCATGTTTATGGATCGAATGAAGTCTGGGCATCCGGATTCGGCACTGATGCTGCTGCGCACGGCAAAACCGGATTGCGAACCACAAGGTTTGAATCGGGAGGGGTTTATAGAGTTCATGAAAACATACAGACAATTCCCGGTGGCAAATTATACGTTGGAATATATTAAATTTAAGAATCCCAACAATAATGAAATAAAATGCAGGATATTAACATCAGACAACACAAAGCTAAACTGGTATTTTAAACCTGTTCGCTACCTTGGTCGTTGGAGTCTTTGCCTTAAAGACAAAGTAGACGATCCGTTGGAGTGAAAATGAATTAATCACAAAATCCATTATCATGAATATGAAACAAACAATTTTAGCCGCCTTGCTTTTAGCAAGCACTACTTCTCTTTTCGCCCAAAAGGAGACAGAGAAAATTGAGTTCCGCCCGCATTGGTATATGCAGGTTCAGGGAGGTATCGGTCATACGATCGGAGAAGGTAAGTTTTCCGACCTGGTGTCGCCGGCAGCAGCCCTGTCGGCAGGCTACCGTTTTACGCCCGTGTGGGGATTGCGCGGAGGATTCAGCGGATGGCAGGGGAAAGGCTGTTGGGTGAATCCCCGACAGGAGTATAAGTTCAATTATGCACAGCTGAACGCAGAGGCCACTTTCGACATCGCCAACTGCCTCGGAGGATTCAATCACAAGCGTTTCTTCAACCCTTATCTGTTTGCAGGTATCGGGGTCAACATGGCTTTCAACAATGACGACGCTGTTGCCCTCAATGAGGCTGGAAACAAACTGCAATATCTATGGGACGACACCAAGGCTTTCGTGGCAGGCCGTCTGGGAGTAGGGATGGATTTCAGAATTTGTGATGCCGTAGCGTTTAACCTCGAAGGGAATGCCAATACCCTATCCGACCATTTCAACTCGAAGAAAGCAGGAAATGCCGACTGGCAATTCAACATTCTTGCCGGCGTGAGCATCCGCTTCGGCAAGGGATATACCAGGAAAACACAAAAGGCTGCCCCGACTTCTATCCCACCCCGGAACGTACCGAAGGAAGAGCCGAAAGAGGACCCGAAACCGGTTGTCGTGCCTGAAAAAAAGACAGAAAAACTTCAGCCGATACAGGTAAATGTGTTCTTCAAAATCAACTCAGCTGTGATCCGCCCGGAGGAAGCCGGCAAAGTGGATGAACTTGCCGCTTATCTGCAAAAAAATCCGGCAGCGCAAGTTACCCTGACAGGATATGCCGATGTGCAGACCGGCAATCACCGTCTCAACAAGACGCTTTCCGCCAGACGTGCACAGGCCGTAGCCGATGCACTCACGGCAAAAGGCATTGCCGCCGACCGCATCACCGCCGACTCCCAAGGCGATACCGTCCAGCCATTCGCCACTCCGGAAGAAAACCGGGTCACCATCTGCATCACAGCAGACGCTCCGGGCATGTAACGACAAAGACATCCCCTAAAAGAAAATTGCCCTCTGAAAGCCGTTCAAAACTTTCAAAGGGCATTTCCTAACTTCGTCATCCAGAATCAGCAAAACAATGCCTTTTCCGTAAACTCCCCGACTTTCAGGTATTTCCGATAGATTTCCTCATACAGCTTCGCATTGGCAGCATTGGGAGTATATTCCATAGCAAACCCGGAGCTCATGGCTTTCTGAGCATCTTCAACACGGTTATATACCCCGGCCGCGGTAGCCGCAAACATAGCAGCTCCCAGAGCACAGGCCTGATCAGTCTTACAGACTTTGATCGGCATATTCAAAACATCACTCAGCGTCTGCATAACAAACGGAGATTTCAAAGCAATTCCTCCGATTCCGATCACGCTATCGATCTGAACCCCCTCATTCCGGAAACGATCGACGATCGCCTTCGAACCGAAAGCGGTAGCCTCTACCAAAGCCCGGAAAATACGGGGAGCGGTACTTCCCAAAGTCAATCCGGTAATCGTTCCCTTCAACAACTGATTGGCATCCGGGGTGCGCCGTCCGTTCATCCAATCGGTAGCAATAACCGTACTTTCTTCCGCCGGTATCTTTTCAGCCTCGGCCGTCAAAGCAGGAATAATCCGGTTGCAAGCTTCTGCCACAAGCCGCTCTTTCATCTCCTCATCCAGCAAATCGCTCTTTCCGACTATCTCTTTCAACGGGAATTCCAACACCCGTTTAAACCAGGCATAAATATCCCCGAATCCCGATTGTCCGGCTTCCAAACCGACCATACCGGGAATAACCGACCCATCTACCTGCCCGCAAATGCCTTTGATCAGTTTATGTCCGATCTCCTCATAAGTAGCCACCATGACATCACAAGTCGATGTACCGATCACCCGCACAAAAGTATGCGGAGTGACCCCGGCTCCGACAGCTCCCATATGGCAATCGAAAGCACCTCCCGCAACCACGACTTCTGTAGTCAACCCCAGGCGTTCAGCCCATTCCGGTGATAACTTACCTACCGGTTTATCGGCAGTCTCCGTCTTTTCAAACAAGCGTGAACGAAAACCGGCCAACAAAGGATCTAAAGTGGTCAGAAACTCCTCACTGGGTAATCCTCCCCATTGTTCGTGCCACATCGCTTTATGGCCACAGGCACAACGGCTGCGGACGATATCGTCACTCTTGGTCACTCCGGTGATCAAAGCCGGCAACCATTCACAATATTCTACGATCGAATATGCTTTCGCCCTGACATGCTCATCTTCGCGAAGTACATGTAAAGCTTTTGCCCAAAACCATTCCGACGAATAGATTCCTCCTTCATAAGCCGAATAATCGATATTCCATTCTCCGCAAAGTCTATTGATCTCGGCAGCTTCCCGGATTGCCGTATGATCTTTCCAAAGTACAAACATCGCGTTCGGATTCTCAGCGAATTCCGGCAAGAGCGCCAAAGGAGTCCCCGTGGCATCGGTAAAAGCAGGGGTACTCCCGGTTGTATCGAAAGCGATCCCCACCACTTTTTCCGCCGTACCGGCAGGACAAGCCGCCAAAGCCTCTTTCACCGAAGCTTCCAACACATCGATATAATCCTGCGGATGCTGACGATATTGATTGATCGCCGGATTACAGTATTTCCCCTCTTTCCAGCGGGGATAATATTTCACAGCAGTAGCCAGTGTCTCCCCTGTCAGCGCATTCACAACGATCGCCCGGGCCGAATCACTACCATAATCTAAACCTATAACGTATTTTTCCATATCTTCTCTAATTGAAAACTGAAAATTGACAGAAATAATTGTCAATTATCAATTAACAGAGTGCTTTATTCAGCATATAATAAACTTCGTTCATACGGAGTTCTTTCTTGAATTCCGGAATGGTGGTGTTTTTGTCGATCACAACCATTTCTATCCCTGCTATCTCGGCATAATCTTCCCAATATTCGGTAGTCAGGTCATACGAAAAACTGGTATGATGCGTACCTCCTGCCAAAATCCAGGCACCTGCACCGACTTCCAGATTCGGTTGCGGTATCCACAAAGCCGAAGCAACGGGAAGTTTAGGTAATTTTTTACTCTTGATACAATCCACCACATTGACAATGAGACGGAAACGGTTACCCAAATCCACGACAGTAGCAGCAACTCCTTCTCCTTGTTTGCTGGTGAAAACCAAACGGGCGGTTTCGCTGTCGATACCGATACTCAGCCGGTGTACTTCCAGCCGTGGTTTCTGCTCTGCAATCAACGGGCATACTTCCAGCATATGAGCCTGTAAGATGGCACTCTTTTCCCCATCGAAATGCAAGGTATAATCTTCGAGGAAAGAACATCCTTTAGGTAATCCCTGACTCATAAACCAGGTAGTCCGGTAAAGAGCCGCCGTTTTCCAGTCACCTTCCGCCCCGAAGCCATATCCTTCAGCCATCAGACGCTGTGATGCCAAACCCGGAATCTGATCGAACAATCCCAGATCGTTGAAATTGGTTGTAAATCCTTTTGCTCCGGTATCTTTCAACAAACGGCGCAAGGCGATCTCGGCTTTTGCAGAGTTCCAGACTTTGGTATAAGCTTCCGTACCGGTCTGTTCCAGAGCAGCATCATGCTCGTATTCTTTAAAATAAGTAGCCACTAAAGCCTGTACCTCCTTATCCTCGACAGCCTGATAATAAACCATCAGATCATTCACCGGGTAATAGTCGACATGATACCCCAATACCTGTTCTGCAGTCACTTTATCCCCGTCGGTCACAGCCACATTATTCATCTGGTCACCGAAACGAAGGATCAGCATATCCTGAGCATCGGCCCAGGCAGCAGCGACACGCATCCAAACTGCAATTTTTTTCTGAGCGGCCTCATCCTGCCAGTGCCCCACCACCACCTTACGGGGTTTACGCATACGGGTCACGATGTGCCCGAACTCCCGGTCACCGTGAGCACTCTGATTCAGGTTCATAAAATCCATATCTATGGTATCCCAGGGGATTTCTTTATTAAACTGAGTATGGAAATGCAACAACGGTTTCTTCAGTTCCTGCAATCCATGAATCCACATCTTAGCCGGAGAAAAAGTATGCATCCAGGTAATTACCCCGATACATTTCGCATCATGATTAGCAGCCTTGAATGTTTCCGTGATTTCTTTCGCCGAATTCACCGTACCTTTATATACTACTTTCACCGGCAAATTTCCGGATTCATTCAATCCTTTTACCATCTCATTGGAGTGAGCATCTACAGCCACAACAGCATCTCCTCCGTACAGCAGCTGAGCTCCTGTCACAAACCATACTTCAAAATTTTCGAAAGCCATAATTATTTTAAATTGATAATCGACAATTGATAATGCTATCCATTTTCAACAGTCAATCTGAATTATTACTTATTTTACCTATTATATTCCGGCAATGCACCCGACAGTAAAGGTCAACTGTGCATTGTCAATTCAATTTATTGTCCGTAATAAGCATTCGGACCGTGTTTACGGAAGAAATGCTTCTGAATCAGATAAGGATTCATAGATAAACGGGGGTTAACCGTAAATGCCACAAAAGCCATCTTAGCCACTTGTTCCATCACCACAGCATGGTGTACCGCTTCGTGAGCATCTTTTCCCCAGGAAAAAGGACCATGGTTTTTGACCAGTACTCCGGGGATATATTCCGGGTTCAACTTCCGGAAACGTTCCACAATCACATTCCCGGTTTCCTCCTCGTAGGCTCCTTCGACTTCCGCCTGAGACATATCCCGGGTACAAGGAATCGGCCCACTGAAATAATCCGCATGTGTGGTGCCGATATTCGGTAGATCGATACCGGCCTGAGCCCATGACGTAGCATACGTAGAATGGGTATGCACCACTCCTCCGATCGCCGGGAAAGCCTTGTACAACACCAGATGGGTCGGAGTATCCGAAGAAGGTTTCAAACTCCCCTCTACGATATGCCCGTCTAAATCCACTACTACCATATCTTCCGGTTTCATCTGTTCATAAGCTACACCGGAAGGTTTGATCACCACCAGGCCCGATGTCCGGTCGATAGCACTGACATTCCCCCAGGTAAAAATAACCAGGCCATGCTTCACCAATTCCAGATTCGCCTCACAAACCTCTTTTTTCAATGCTTCTAACATAACTACTATTTTAATTTATTACCAGAAATACCAATAGAACACAACGGTAATCAGTATAATGATAGCGGAATGGATGACATCCCATTTGTTCCAGCTAGCACGGGTAACCGCCTTTTGTTCGTCTGTCGTCGAACCGAATGTCAGGCCGACGATCTGTTCTGCAGGTGCCGGTGTTGTGAAACGGCTAACAACCACAATCACCAGCATACAGAACAATAACATACCTCCACAAAAGAACAACCAGTTCGTATCGTAAAACAGATATTTAAACCAGGAATCGCTGAAAGTCGCTCCCGAGGTATAATACACTTTAGCCCCCAAACGGGTGATACCGATAATAAATCCGGCGATCAAGCCCCACATACCACCCTTCGGAGTTGCTTTTTTCGAGCAAATACCCAATAAGAAAGCCGCTGCAATACCCGGTGCCAGTACAGATTGTACATCCTGCAAATAGTTATACAACACCGATCCTACACTTTTCATTACCGGAATCCAAAGAATACCTAACACGACTACCACTACCGTAGCGACACGTCCGACATAAAGCAAAGTCTTTTCGGAAGCCTTCGGTCTGTATTTTTTATAGAAATCGATTGTAAATAACATAGCGGAAGAGTTGAATAAAGAAGCCAGCGAACTCATCAAGGCTGCCAAAATACCGCATACGACCAACCCCTTAAAACCGGCAGGCAATAATTTAGCTACCAAAGTCGGGAATGCAGCATCGGCGGAACTCATCGTAAATGTTTCCCCATTCACGGTAATACCGTGTTTTTGCATAGCAAAAGCAACCATTCCCGGAATCAGGAATAAAAAGACAGGCGTCAGTTTCAGATAAGCACCGAATATAGCCCCCCGCCGAGCCTGAGTTTCATCTTTACCCGACAATACACGCTGTACGATAAACTGGTCGGTACACCAATACCAGAAACCGATAACAGAAGACCCGATGAACACCCCTAGCCAAGGGAAATTGGTATCCCGGTTACTCCGGATCAGATTGATCATCGAATCACCATATTCATTTACCGGAGTCACCCGACAAGCTTCCAACACCTGATCCCAGCCACCGACAGCTTTCAAACTCAACACCAGAATCACCAAAGAACCGATCAGCAAAATCGGAGTTTGAAGCACAGAAGTATAAAGCACCGATTTCATACCACCGATCACCGTATACAAAGCAGTCAACAGCACCAATCCGATCGCAGCGATCCAGAAGAAATCGATTCCCCATAGTTCCTGAATACCGAACACTTCTTTGAAAACCAAACCTCCGGCATATACCGTCACGGCTACTTTAGTCAAGACATAACTGACCAAAGAGATTACCGATAAAATCGTCCGGGATTCTTTATTATAACGTCTTTCAAGGAATTCGGGCATCGTAAGCACCATACTTCTGGAATAAAAAGGCACGAACACCCAACCGAGAATCAGGATCATCCAGCCCTGAATTTCCCAATGTGCCATAGCCATTCCACTCGAAGCACCGGCACCGGCTAAACCGATCAAGTGCTCAGAACCGATATTCGAGGCAAAAATCGAGGCCCCGATAGCCAACCAGGTTGCATCACGTCCGGCCAGAAAAAAGTCGCCGGAACTTTTCTGTTTTTGTTTGAAAACCCAGACAACGATTCCAATCATGGCAATCGCAAAAAGGGCAATTACGATATAATCTAATGTTCCCACAATAATGATATTTAAAAATGAATATTTAGCGATACACTTTATTTCTCTACAGAAAATTTATAGATACAACGACTGGAATAAGTCTGCCCCGGTTCCAGGTAAACAGACGGCCATCGGGGTTTGTTCGGAGAATCGGGAAAATGTTGTGTTTCCAGGCAAACAGAAGCCCGTTGGTTATAAACGACCCCTTTTTTCCCTTTCACAGTTCCATCCAGGAAGTTGCCGGTATACACCTGAATACCGGGCTCATCCGTATATACTTCGAGTACTATACCGGACTCAGGCGAAGACAAACGGGCAGCGACAGTAGAAAGATCTCCTTTAGTGTTCAATACAAAATTATGGTCGTAACCGTTTCCATTTTTCAACTGAACAAAATCATAACGGTCTATCTCCCGTCCGATTTCTTTCGGTTGAATGAAGTCCATAGGCGTTCCGGCCACCGGAACGATCTCACCCGTTGTCATAAAGGTACTGTCGACCGGAGTATACCCATCCGCATTCACATACAACAAATGATCCGTAGCGGCAACAGCCGGATTACCCGACAAATTGAAATAAGAGTGATTCGTCATATTGATCACCGTTTTCTTATCTGTCACAGCCTCGTACTGAATATCGATAGCATTATCATCTGTAAGATGAAAGCGCACTTTCGCCCGTACATTCCCAGGGAAATTCTGATCGCCATCCGGAGAAAAACGGGTCAGTTCGAGAGTCGTACCATCGATCTGATTAGCTTCATACATCTGATATTGCCAACCTTCCGGCCCCCCGTGTAAACAATGTCCATAGTTATTCTGCGGCAATTGAATAGTTTCGCCATCGATTTCGATTCTTCCCTGTGCAATCCGGTTAGCATACCGACCGATAGAGGCGCCAAAATCACTGGGTATATTCCGATAATCTGCCAAACTATCGAACCCCAATACCACATCTTTCCTATTGCCATGTTTATCCGGAACCAAAACAGACACGATACGGCCACCGAAATTAGTGATACAAACTTCCATTCCGGCCGAATTCTTCAAAGTATAGAGACCGGCCTGTTTCCCATCGATCTCTGCCTGAAACTTCTTCGGATTCAGTCCGGAAAGAGTTGTCTCTTCCTTCGCTTTTGGGGAACAAGAACTCATGATTCCTGCAACAACCACCAAACCCAATACAAACGTTTTCATAATCTTTGCTATAATTTATGATTTAGATTTCATTTTAGTATATTCAAATTTTCAGGACTATTCATTTTTGAAACGCCCACATAAGTGTTTAAAAAACACTTCAAATATAGTGTATATAAAACACTTTAAAAATATTTTTTACAACTTTCTTTGAAATATTTTCAATAACTCACTGTATATCTACCGATTAATAAAAGTAATTTAGACTATTTTTAAATAAAAATCCGGGTATCACCGACGTCATCGTCGTACTCCTTATTATTAAAAGTACGATAAATTCAGATCCCGATGAACATTTGTAAAATCTGCTTTTTTTACATAAATTGCGCTCCTTTATGATAAAGAAAGAAGCCTGACGCAAACGATAACTTTTTCGAAAGCAACAGGCAACAGATTAAGACACACCATTAATAAATTTATAACAATAAAGAAATCATGGATACTCGTATCGTAAGAAATCTATTCAAAGAAAAATTCGGAACCGAAGGAATGTTGTATTTCTCTCCCGGTCGTATTAACCTCATCGGCGAACATACAGATTACAATGGAGGATGTGTTCTTCCAGGTGCCATCGATAAAGGCATCTTAGCAGAAATCAAACCCAACGGGACAGACAAAGTCCGGGCCTATTCGGCAGACCTGCAAGCTTATGCCGAATTCGGCCTGAACGAAGAAGATAAACCCGAAGCTTCCTGGGCACATTATATCTTCGGAGTATGCCGCGAAATGCTGAAACGGGGGGCACAAATCAAAGGTTTCGATACCGTTTTTTCAGGTGATGTACCTCTTGGAGCCGGTCTTTCATCATCGGCAGCCCTCGAGAGTACTTTTGCTTTTGCTCTGAATGAGATTTACAAGGCCGGATTCGATAAAAAAGAATTGGTACTGACCGGACAGAAAACAGAACACCATTATTGCGGGGTAAATTGTGGTATCATGGATCAATTTGCATCGGTTTTCGGTAAAGCAGGCAACCTGATCCGTCTGGATTGCAGTACGATGGAATATGAATATATCCCTTTCGATCCACAAGGCTATAAATTAGTATTGATCGATTCTGTCACCAAACACGAACTGGTCGATTCACCCTATAACAAACGCCGCCAATCCTGCGAAAGGGCAGCAGCAGCTATCGCCGGTAATCATCCGGAAGTAAAACTGCTCGGAGATGCAACCCTGGAAATGCTGGAAGAAGTTAAAGATAAAATCAGTGAAGAAGATTACATGCGGGCAACCTATGCCATCCAGGAAAACAGCCGGCTTGCCGATACTTGCGAAGCTTTAAAACGAGGTGATTACGAAACCGTAGGAAAAAACATATACGCTACCCATCATGGCATGAGCAAACTTTATGAAGTCAGTACCGAAGAATTGGATTTCCTGAACGATGTCGCCAAAGAATGTGGGGTAACCGGTTCACGGATCATGGGAGGTGGTTTCGGTGGATGTACGATTAACCTGGTAAAAGACGCTTATTACGACCGATTCATCGAAACAGCGATCAGTCGTTTTAAGACAAAATTCGGTAAAGAACCGAAAGTATATCCGGTAACCATCAGTGACGGAGCACGCAAATTGAATTAAAACAAAATCATCCTAGCTAAAAAATTCATGGAGAGGGACTCCCCGGAAGGTTTTTCCTCTTCATGAAGAGGAAAAATAATAACAATGACAACCTATCCGATCCGGGCTGCCCAATCGGTAACAATCTAGCGTAACACAGGAGACAGGGGATAAACCAACACCCCCGTCCCCCGTGAGTTATTTTATTTTTTCAGGAAAGCCTGGTATTCTTCCCACAAGCTATCTGTCGTCACTTGCTCGCCGAAAATATGTTTCATGGCTTTATCGAAGCTCCAGGGAACGATCTCTAAAACCGATTTATTGAATTTTCTCAGGAAATCCGGATCTTTGCCGGTCAACCACTCCAGGAAAAAACCGGTCGTCCGGTACCCATCCATCCAGTGTCCGCCCGGTTTACGGCTATCCACCGGGAAAAAGCCATTATGATAACGGACTGCATCGGCCATTCCTTCGATAAATACCCAGAATTCGGTTCCGGGTTTATAACCGCCGATCCCCTGAGGTTCCAGTTGGTAAGCATGAGTCAGCTCGTGATAAAGCACTCCCCGGGTTTCATAGAGCACCTTATCGTCTCCCTGGCTATCCTCCGATTTTTCCACCCACTGGGAACTATAGAAAATATTGACCACCGGCGGTTGTCCCCCTTTGGCCGAAATACCGTCGGTATCCTCCAGGTTGTATTCGATCTTCTCTACTCCCGGCATAGAATCCGTCGCCGACCAATAAAGCGTCTGAGCTACCCATAAAGCATGTTGCTGGATGAAAGCTTCCGGTTCGGGTACGATCCGTCTATAAATCTGAGCCCCCTTCGTTCCGGCCGCCTTATCTTTAAAATCAATGACAGGATAAGAGAAATTCTTCCAATTCGGAGCCTCCCACTTTTGAGCCCATACTCCTTGCGAACAGAATAAAACGAACAGAACAAACAAAACTTTGAAGTCCTTCATATCATACAAAACTTTGAAATCTAAAAAAATCATGAAGGCGATCACTTCGACAAAGTAAAACAGTCGATATCCGGAGCCCAATTATAACTGTTCCCCATCCGGACCGTATTGTATCCGGGTTTCAGAGTCACCGGAACAGTCACAGTCCGCAGCCCGTTATCGTCCCCCAGTTGTTTCAACACCTGTTTTTCCCCATTGACCGTCAGTTCCAGCTGCCGCCCGGCACCCTGTGTATATTGAACGGTCATCCGGTATTGTCCTCCTTTTTCGCTATATATCTCTTTCCATTCTGCATAATTTTCCGGTTGTCCCCCCAAATACCCGACGATCATTTTCCCGGAAGTACCTTCTTGCGGAGTATATCTGACTGCATTCGGATTTTTACCCAAATCATCGAATAAAGGCAGGTAAGCCCATTCGGCTTCGTACACTCTCGGTTCGATCCGTTTTTTCCCTTCGATCCGTAAAATCATCGCCCCATGGGCCGGAACTTCCTGTTTCAACGCCCCGTCCACTTTACCCAAATCGCGGTGTTTCACCAAATCCCTCACCTTTACTGTACCCTCGAACTCGAGATCTGTCAAAGGTACGGTGAAAGAACAAGGCTGCTCAGAAGGATTGTAAAGCGCTACAGCACGCACCTTCCCCCGTTTTTGTTCGATATCTTTTACCAACACATAACCTTCATTTTCGTGCTGAACGACATAAGCTTGCAACCCCAGCGGATCCTGATTCAGGGCTAAAAGTTCCTTATTTTTCAATAGCTCTAAAGTGGCATCCGACATTTTCTCCAGATTACATCCGATCAGCAAAGGCGAACTCATGATACACCATAAACCGAAATGAGCCTCTTCTTCGGTTTGGGTCAATCCTTCTCCCCCTACCGGGCTGGCTTCCCGGAATCCGACCACCATCATGTCCATATCGTTATAATGTCCGTCTCCTGCATAAGCCGACAGATAAAGATTTTTCCCGACGACATATTTTATCGATTCCCATCTGGCCTGGATATCACCGCTAATCCGCCAGGAACCGGCCACTTCTTTCGCCCAGGTACCCGGATAAGCCCAACGGCAAATGTTAAGGGCGACCTGCCGGTTTACGATATCGATATGCTGACGGATATCGGTATACCGGTCTCTTTCGTTCAACCCCAGATAACTACCCCCGCAATAATCGATTTTAATAAAATCAAAACCCCAATCTCCGAAATACAGCTGGGCATCCTGCGCTTCGTGCCCGTAAATTCCGGCCCCGATCCCCGCTTTATCCTGATCCGACATAGAACCACAGGTATTATTCCCGGCATCCGTATAAATACCGGCCTTCAACCCCAGATCGTGGATATGATCCACGACGACTTTCATACCGTTCGGAAACCGCTGTGCATGTTCATGCATCTTTCCGGTTTCATCCCGATAACCGAAAAATCCGTCATCGATATTTATAAATCGGTATCCTGCATCTTTTAAGCCCTTCTCCACCATCAAATCGGCCTGATGCTTGATAATATCTTCGCTGATATTTACACGGTAGGCATTCCACGAACTCCATCCCATTAAAGGAGGTTTACAAGCCGGCTCCTGAGCCGTCGTTCTTCCGCCAAGCAGCGATAGCGCCGCTAAAGCTATCAAAAATTGTTTTTTCATGTGTAGTTATTTATGTGTTACTGTCTCTACAAACAAAGCCCTTAAAATTTATAAAAGCCGGCTTGACTTCATAATTCGAAATATCCTTGATAGCCCAACAAACAATAAACAAAATCGGGCGGAAATGACTCTAAAACATCCAGTCCGCTATATCGGCAAAGCCGGATACGAATTTTTACTATCGCTTTTCATGTCATTGGTCCTGAAAAGCATTGAAAAAGCTACGGTTTCAGTCCGTTGACATACTTCGAATAATTCAGCTCAAAGTTAGAATAATTATATTTATTTAGCAATACCGTATAGGATTCCGGGACGGAATCCCATACCACTATAAATATGAATGTCTACTTACTTCACTTTCTCCAACATCTCCTCATACGACTGGCAGTAATACTCCATGACAGGCATTCTTTTTCCCCCTACCGTCATGGTCAGGCCGGAAGTGTCTTCTTTGCCTTTCAATGCTTTGACACGCTTTTCCAGCAGAGCGGCGAACTTCTTGCGTTCTCCGGCATTTTTCCATCCTTCCGCGCTCTGTCCGTAAAACAACGCGTTACAGGCATAAAACATCTGATCTTCCACCATGCGGCTAAAACGATTATACTCGGTCATCGCTTCCAACAGGGCTGCCCACTCCGCCGTGCCGATAGTTCCATCCACCAAAGCGGCAGCACGAATACCATCCGCTTCCGGCACCCGGCATTCTTTCATGAGGGCATAATAGGTTTCCAGTCCGGCAATATCATACCCAACGATTTTCTTCGCCTCCCGCCTGAGGTATTTCCTTGCACCGGTTTCCCACACCCTCTCCAGATGCAGACCGGCCTTTTCACCGTAACGCTTCACCAATTCTGCCTTGCGGGCATATACCGACCGGAACACAGCATAATCCGGAGTAACATAACCACAGAATATCTGATATACATTTGTATCCGTAAACACAGTGTCCGTCTTGTCTTTCAGGAAATCATCAGCTACGGAGCGAATAGTCCCCGACATGGCGGCATCGTCGAGTAAAGCCAGGTATTCTCCGATAAATTCCGATGAACGTTCACCAGCAGCATAGCGTTTGTGCATACCCGCTAATCCGCCTCCCTTCACACCATTCTCCGCAAAGTCTATCAATTCGTCTACACTCAGATAGCCGGCATGACGGCATAGTAACTCGCCCTTCACATTCAACACCAACAGGGTGGGATAAGCATTGACATCATATCTCTTCCGCAATTCCACGCCCTCGCCTTTCTCCATGTCTATTTTTACCGACACGAAACGGGGATTGAAATACTCACCCGCTTTCTCCTGGACAAATTCTTTAGACGCCATCAATTTGCAAGGACCGCACCAACTGGTGTAACAATCCATAAACACCAATTTGTTTTCGGACTTGGCAGCCTCCAAAGCTTCGGCAAAGCCGCCCTCGCGGAAGTTGATCTGTGCCGAAAGAGATAAAGCCATTGCAGCCATAAATACAGCTAATACTATCTTTTTCATTCTATTGCAAATTTAATCGTTTAATACGCCGGACCGACATACCCGACTATCAGTCCGGCACTGTATCAGGAATAAAACCATTATCTCATCAATACGGGAAATCAGGTCCCATTCCATATAATTCCGCATACTTAGTAAAGGCATAATAATTCGGGCTCGCATAGTCCTGTAAAGGACAGGCATAGCATACCTTCTTCAGGATTCCGGTTCCGGTTACCGTATGCACCGGTTTGCCCGAAGGTTGTCCGCCGGCAATCTTATACATCGACAACGTATATTCATCGCCATTTTGTATACCGATAACGATATAATCAAAAGATGAACCGTAAAACAAATCGGCCATATAAGTAATCGTTCCCGCCGGTAACCCTTCCACCGGTATGGCAGAAGTTTCGGTACCTTCCGTAAGGCTATAACGATACAAACGGTTGTCGTCTACTCCATAAATAGAGGTAGAAGTCAGTGCATTTCCGGCAATTACATCTGCCTTGGCTAAATGAAGGGAAGCATCTAACCGGATGACCTGATCGATACCTCCTCCCGGTTGTAACACAACCACATAACGTCCTTCCCCGGCAACGTCGAACAAATACCAGATCGTATTTTTACCGGCCCGGTGATTCCAGCCCGATGCCACAGGAGCCGCCTGTTCCCAATCCACTTTAACTCCCTCATAACCATCCTTGTACTTAATTTCTTCCATATCCGAACCGGAGGTATACATCAACCGCCGGGTTTCTCCGCTCCAAAAAGAAAGATTCTGCCCGTCGTAAGCCTGAATGAATGAACTGGTCCCTTTTCCGGCAGGATAACCTAATTTTCCGGTGCTGTATTCACTAGCGAACCCTCCACCGCCAAGATCATCCAGTCTTACTCCCTTATTCGAGAACAGCATATTCCCTCTCATTGCAGAAACCATAGCATAAGGCACTTCTTCCCCGTCCATCTCAGAAAAAAGCAACGAAGACCGGTCGAAAAGTGTCGACATATCTATCGTAGAATAAATCGAAAACTCATTCTGTCCGCTAGTGACAAAAACACCCGTAGCATAGGTCGATTTTGCCGTTGCGGGATCGATATAAATTTTGTTATATACCGGGCACATATTGCAAGGTTTCCCGCTTTGTGCTTCTCCCTGTACTGAAGCAATCACGTCCGGTATTACCGTCTTTTGACGGTCATTGTAAAAATCCATATCCGTGTTTCCGTCCGTCGTTTCTTTTAAAATATAAAATCCTTCCGAAAAGGCCGAAGTCACTTTCAAAGAAAATTCTGTCAGGTTGAAATAACCGGTTTCTTTATTCGTCACTTCGCAAACAACCGTATAAGTTCCGATTTTCAACTCCACAGGATAGGAAAGCTTTTTTTCCGCACCGATTTGCACGGTACGATAACCGTCTTCCGTACGGTCGCTGAACTCCCCGCCGTATATATACCACCGGTATTCCAGTTCCGTATCGGAATACCCTGTCACTTTCGGTGTCAATTCCAATACTGTCGAATAAGCGACGGCTGACGTATCGGCAAACTCCTCTATGGTTATTTCATTCACCATACTTTCCGGGGTTGCCATCGTACTGTCGTCTTCATAACAACCGGTAATCCCAAGTATGCAAGCCCAAAACAGGCCAATATATATTTTTTTCATCTTCTTACTGTTTAAATCATTCATATTACCTTCCCCATTCTTTCGGTGTAAAATCGACCGGCTTCCCGGTATCACTTTCCTTCCAGACGTCGAGCTTATTCTGCAGGCGTTCTACATTCTCCTGCTCCAACTGTTCGGCAAACCACCCGGCCAGCCACTTAATGTAGTTGGGATCTTTCGGTGATAAAGTTCCGAATCCGTATATATCTGCGAAAAGACTGTTGATATATTCGTCATCCCAACTTTTTTCCGTCCATTTCATCATCAATTCATGCTTTTTCTCCCCATATTCTCCGAAATAATAATCCAAAGACGCCAAATCCCAGGCATTCGGTTTAGACAGACGGTCGGAAACCGTCAGCGTATAAGTAGAAAATTCCGGATAGCCTGTTTTGAAATTTGCATTTTCTCTAAAAGTGATTCGCAAAACGACATTCCCTTCTGCCAAAGAAGGATCACGTTTCAGGATCACCGGAATATGAGCGGTTGCCGAATGGGCAGGAACAACATAGAACTCCGCCAGTACCGAATCGTCAAATGCTATATAATGCGTACCTGCAACGGCATTCTTCGTTCCTTCCACCATCACTTGCTGCAAGGCCAGCGGACGGTCTTCCGCTGAAAGTTTTCCCATAATATCCACATCTAACCATACCGTATCGCTCAATTGTCCTTCCGGTGTTTTCAGTTTGAAAGAATGGCTCCCGTTTCGCATCATCTCAGTGACCTCTTCCGTACTGAGCTGGCTACCATAATTAAAATTCAACAAACAATCCGGATCTTCAAACACCGGTAAATCTTTTTCACAGGCAGTAATACACAACAACAACATGCTGCATAACCATATATTCAATCGTTTCATCGCTATTCGTTTAAAAAAATTAAGGATTAAATTCCGTATTTACACAATTCCACAAGATATAATCATCCTCCGTCATTTCCTGAGTCTCCAACCACAGTATATCCTTGACCTGATTTCGCTTGTAGGTATAAAACAACTGTCCTTCGGCAAAAAACTCCCGCCGGTATTCAGCCATCAGCTCACCGGAACGATCGTTTAAACCGTCAAATACATCTTTATCCAAAGCGACACCGCATTCCAACATATAATCTTTATACAAAGCATTGGCCTCACTGAGCGAAGGTGTTGTCTCCACCGCAATCAAATACATCTCGGACATCCGGAGCATGGGTATAATCTGATAATACAACGCTTTATTCTCCACATCATCGGCAAAATAATATTTCAGAATAGTTACATTCTTCTTCGAAGTTGAAGATTTGGCATTTTTGTTCCACATGAATGCATAACGGTTGTCCGAATCCGTCGGAACTCCCTCAAAAAGCCGGGTCAGACGTTCGGGCGTAATATAGAGATAGTTTACTCCGGTTTGTACATCAGCCCCGCCGATCAGAATCGAAGCAACATCTTTCACATTATATTTACTCAGATAAAAAAGACACTCGTTCGGGCAGGCCTTATAACCGTTGGTTTCACGATCACTGCTACCGCTCAGTGTCATCACCGGATTTCCATCCCGGTCTTTGGCATCGATGACCGCCTTCGCTGCATCGTAAGCCATTGCCAGATATTTCGGATCGGCTTTCCCCAGATAAAGATACATCCGGGACTGCAAAGCCTTTACAGCCCAATAGTTCAGACGGGACTGCCGGTAACACATATAGGTATCTTCAATCTCCACCGACGAAGGTGCATTCAATTCTTCAAAAGTATATCCGAAAATCGGATCATTGTCTTTGAGCAGCTTTTCAGCTTTATCAAGGTCGGCGATCAATTTTTCGCTATATCCGGTGAAATCATAGCGGGTGGCTCTCTCGTCGAAGGCCGTCACTTCGGAATAAGGCAAGCTTACTTTTGTTCCTTGTCCCCCGGGGACTTCACCGAACAAACGTAAAACATCCAACTGACAATAGGCACGGATAGCATAGGCTTCACCGAGGATTAGCGAACGGGTTGCTTCGTCGGGGAAAGCGGCTGCATTATCTTCTGCATGTTTGATAACCAGATTGGCCTGAACAATGATATTATAAAGCTTGGAATAAATAGCCTGGACAGCCTGCCGTGCTCCGTCATTGTCGTATTCGTGCAACATCAGGTGATAATCCTGATACCGATCGCTGGTAGACGAGGGTTCATCCGGCATATGCCACAATCCGGCCAAAGCTTCCGTACAACTCATCGTCAAACGGCAACCATACACATCTTCGTTAGCCAAAGCCATATAGCATCCGGTGAGAGCATCCCGAAAACCTTTGTAGGTCGAAAACTGATCTTCTTCTTTCTGTTCCGTATCGGGACGCACATCCAGCCAGTCGTTGCAAGAAACGGCCGACCACCCCAACAGGGCTATAAATCCTATAAATTTATATATTTTCATATCTATCGTTATTTATCCTGTCGTTAAAATAAAAATTTTATACTTCCCTGAATATTCCGGGCAAAAGGATAACTGGTACCCCGTTCCATCTTGATTGTCGAGAAATGCCACAAATCGGACATATTCACACCGAAGGTCACCGATGTCGCCCGCATGTATTTCTTTACCCACGCAGAATCCCATTTATACTGAAGCCCGACAGACTGAATCTCGAACACCTTATCGTCCATGACAAAGCGGGAAGTGGCACGGGTCGAACTATCGTCGTATTTCCTGAATGGAACGATATCCCCCGGTTTCTGCCAGCGGTCGTACAGAGCCCGGGCATCCACATTCTGTGCCATCAAGGTGGTACGCCCGACTTCTACCCGGTCGATAATCGTCGAATTGTACCTCTTCCCACCCCAATAGAAGGAAGCCGATACATTTACCGTCAATCCTTTCCACATAAACATCGTATTGGCAATACCCCGGTACCTGGGATCTGCCTGACCGACATAAACCTTATCGGAAGCCTTCCAGATATCCGTCCGGTTACCGTCTTTATCCAAAAAAATCTCCTGTCCGTTGGCCGGATCGATTCCCAGAGAACGAACGACATAAATACCGTTTTGCGGACGTCCTTCATAAAACAGATTGGCGACATCTACATCCTCTTTCAGATAAGCCTCGTTCTGGGCTTTAATGGCTTCCGACAGCTTCGAAACATAATTCTTATTGTAAGTCAGCTGACCACCGATAATCCAGTTGATATCCCGCTCAGCATTCCGGATAACATAAACACTGGCAGAGGCTTCCCAACCGTTGTTTTTCACTTCTCCGACATTGTCGACGTAGGAAGCAAAACCGTTGGAATGCGGCAGATCCATATTGGAAAGCAAATTAGAGGTTTTCTTGGTATAAACGTTGAATTCCCCCTTCATACGTCCTTTCCACAATCCGAATTCCACCCCGAAGTTGAATTCATCGGTTTTCTGCCAGGTCAGATAAGGATTACCCAATCCCTGCAATTCCGCTCCGGTCCAATACATATACCGGTTGTCCGTAATATATTTATACAACGTATTGGCACCGTCGGATCCCTGCTGTGTACCGGTCTGTCCGTAAGAAGCTTTCAACCGCAGAATATTTGCAAAACTACCCTTCAGGAATTTTTCATTGTGCAGGTTCCAGCCGATACCGGTACTCCAGAAAGGAGCATATCTCTTTTTCGAACCGAAATCGGATTTCCCATCCACCCGATACGAAAAATCCACGAAATAACGGTTATCATAGATATAATTGACATTGGCTGTCAATCCCAACCGACGGCTTTTGGATTTGGATCCGCCGGGACCTTCGTCTTTGGCATATTGCCGGGCACTGGCCAGAAAATGGATATCCTCATTCGTAAAACCTTCGGCAGCGATGGCATAATTATACCCCTCGGATTCATTCAGCGAATAATCCAAACCGACATACACCTGATGTTTATCGGCAAAAGTCCTGGTATACGAAAGCGTTATATTCCCGGTATATTCATTCGTACGTCCGGTGGTATAATCATAAGTTCCCCGGCGCAGGAATCCCTCGTCGGTTTCATATTGCGAATCGTCGGTGAAAGTGGAATGTTCTGCGGGCAAAAACCGATCAGACGTATTGTCCGTAGCCGTAATCCCGACTTGTCCGCGTAAGGTCAAGCCTTCGAACGGATTCCATTCTATGGCGAAATTATCCGTCAGCGTACGGTAACTACTCTTATCGAAACTGTTCAGGGTGGCATCGTACAACGGATTTTGATATCCTTGGTAATGAGCATGAAAACCGTCGAACATCCGCACCAGTTTTCCATTCTCATCATACGGAGCATTATAGGGTTGTTGTTTTACATAATCACTGAACGTACCGTATTTACTCTCTTTACTTTTGGTTGTCCCGTAAGAAGCCTGATTTTTAAAGGTGAAATTTTTCACTTTATACATTAAGGTCAGAGAGGTGTTCAGACTTTTACGCTCGGAATCCCGCATGGCTCCCTGTGTATTTTTATAGCCCACACTGGCACTCCAGCGGAATTCGTCGCTTCCACCCTCCATACGTAAATTATAATGCGAACCGACCCCTGTGTGCAACGGTTTACTCAACCAATCGGTATCTGTGCCGGAGGCAATTGCCCTTTTCCGTTTGGCATAAGCCTCTTTATACCATACATCATTACTCGGCAGGCTTTCATTCTTATACAATCCGAGATCCCACTCCAACTGCAATTTTTCAGCCGCATTCAACAAATCGTAAGAGGTCAGGTCAGGAGCTTCGATATCGATCCCTATTTCTGCATTAACGCGCAATTTACCGGCTTCCGGTTGCTTTGTCGTCACCACAATCACTCCGTTAGAACCCCGCGAACCGTATATCGCCGTAGCAGCAGCATCTTTCAGGATATTGATCGATTCGATTTCCTCGTCGTTATAGTCCATCAAACGCTCCAATGCTATTTCAAAGCCATCCAGGATGATCAACGGGGTATTCACCTCATTGCTCAGGCTTTCGTTATACTCCTGTACACTCATAGGCAGAGAAGAATTACCCCGGATATTCACTTGCGGCATCCGGTTGGGATTGCTACCGTTAATATTATCCACAGCCAGATTAATGGACACATCTATATTTTTCAGTGTCTGAAGCAGATTCTGGCCTTTATAGATTTTCAATTGCTCCTTATCGATCGATGAAACAGCTCCGGTATAACTCTCTTTCGCTTTCTTGAAAATACCGGTCACCACTACTTCCTCCATCTCTGCCACCTCTTCCTGCAGGGTAACGTCCAGTTCGGTACGTGTGCCCAAAGGAAACTCCTGCATTTTCATACCGATCATCGAGAAAACCAGAACGTGTTCACCTTCGGGTAACGTCAGGGTATATTTACCGTCGATGTCCGTAGAAGTTCCCAGCGTCGTCCCTTTCAATACTACCGTTACTCCGGGAAGTACATGGCCGGCAGCATCTCTGACGACCCCCTTTACCACTTTTCCATTCACTTGCTTCCGGCTAACTGCCGGACGCACGATAACGGTCTGGTCTTCAAAAACAAATTCTACATTCTTATCGGCAAACAAACGTTTCAGCAATCCACCGATCTCTTCATCGTCGGCCCGAACCGTCAAAACATTTTGTCCCTGAAAATGCTTCTGATCGTAAAAGAAAAACAAACGGGTCTGTTGCTGAATTTCTTCAAACAACTGCATCACCGTACAATTCCGCAAGTTCAGGGACACCCGTTGGTTTTGTGCAACCGACCTGGCCGATACACTCACACACCCCAAAATCATAAATAAAACCATTAATTTCATCATCCTTCCGATTTGCCTTAATTTCCCGGACCTGGGAAATCGTACAATTTCTTTTTTTTTCATAAATTTGTGAATTGGTTAATACTATTATTTGCTATGATAGTTTGATCTCCGCCGGAAGAGGGTGGCAGCCCTTTTCCGGTTTCTTTTGTTATTTCACTTGAATAATACCTTGTTGGATAGTAAAATGTACACTGGTGGTACGTTCTATCTTTTTCAACACGTTTTCTATGGTCTCGCTCCGCTCCAGTACTCCGCTGAATTTACGCGTCCGGACCGTCTGATCGGTAAAAACAGCCTGTACACAATACCAGTCGGCCAATTCCGTCATAATTTCCTCCAAATCAGCCTCTTCGAAATAAAATACTCCCTCACGCCAGGCCGTATATTTGCGTACATTCACCTGAGTGACCCGGATCTGTGTCCCCACGGTTTCCGCCAGCTCGCCCGGTCGTAACACCACCTCCCGTTTTCCGCCGTTCTCCACCTGTACGCTTCCTTTTACCAACACTGTCTGTACCTTTTGCTTCCGGCAGGTATTTACATTAAACTCTGTTCCCAACACTTTGACAGCAACCTGACCGGCATGTACAATAAAAGGACGGTTTTCATCCCGGGTCACTTCGAAATAGGCCTCCCCTTCCAGTTCTACCTCCCGGGTATCGCCGAAAGCCACCGGATAAACCAAACGCGAGCGGGCATTCATCCACACCCGTGTCCCGTCGGACAGCACCAAATGATATTCAGCTCCCTGAGGAACATCCAGCCGGTTCATCCGGCTGATCTTCTCCCCGCCCTGATCCGCAGCATAGAACAATTGTTTGTTTTCCGGATGATTCACCACCTCTTCTCCTGCCCCGATCTTACCTTCCCGGGCAGAAAGATCGATCCGGCGGCCATCAGACAGCGACAGGATAACACCGGGACGCCCACTCTGTCCAACGGTCTCCTGAGCATCGGCCAACTTCTCTGCCGGAGCCTGATCTTCACCATGCCACAAATAAAATGAAGTAAAAGCAATGGCAACCATAGCCGCGACAGAGGACATATAAGAGATCCGGCGATGCAGGCGTTTTCTTTGTATGGCGGAATTCAATTTTTTCCACGCCTGTTCCTGGTCATAACGATCCATATATTCCAACGAACGTCCGATCCGGTAACAATCGATGAAAGTTTTTCTATTTTGTTGTTTTTCATTAGTCATTATTCACTCTTTTTATATTGTAGAGTGAAAAAGTAGTTGAATGAATGACAAGTAAAATGTTAATATTTATTAAAACGAATAAAATAAAAAGGAGAGATGATAATCTTTTCTCAATTTTTTCAACGCCCGGGCTAAATGTGTCTTTAAGGTATTTACCGACATACCGAGTTCCAAAGCAGCTTCCACACATTTTTTATTTTCCAGGATAACCGCTTTGATGGCAGCTATTTCTTGCTTCGGTAATTTCTCCAATTTCAGCATCAATTCTTTTTCCTGCCGTTCCAGTTCTTCCCTTTCCAGGACAGCCTCCTGTGGAATCTCCACCGGGACTCCTGTCAGTAATTCCATCGGCACCAGCTTCTTCTTCTTCAAAACAGCCAATGCTGCATTATGTACGGAAGTATACAGATAACTACGAAAATTGCCGGTAATGGCGCGATAATATTTTCTTTCCCAGAAAGCGACAAAGAAATCCTGAACAATATCCTCGGCCAATTGGAAAGAATCGGTCAACTGTACGACATACACACACAATTGCATATGATACACATCGAACAGCAGACGAAACCCTTCCTCCGGCATTTCTTGCAGTAGTCTCTGGATCTCTTTATCTCTATCGGCACCATATCTCTTCATAATAACGCCCTACGATCGAAATCACAAAGATAGTAAAATTGACCTATATTGCATAAAGTAGAAATTTTCAGATTCACTGTTGTCAGCAGCAATATGGTAAGTAAAAAACAATCTCTTCGTTTCATTCCATCTTCTATTTCTTTAATTTTGCTTTCCGAAAACAACCGATCAGCACGTATAACGATCGAAAAAAATAAAATCATGTCAATAGAAAAAGTCAAAGCTTATTTTGCCACCCTAGGTCGTGAAAAAGAAGTCATGGAATTTCCAGTGTCCAGTGCAACCGTCGAATTAGCCGCACAGGCATTGTCCGTCGAACCGGCACGTATAGCTAAAACCCTCTCTTTCCAAGGCGAAGACGAAAATCATTGTATCCTGATCGTCACTGCCGGAGACGCAAAAATCGATAACAGTAAATTCAGACATTTCTTCAAAATGAAAGCCAGAATGTTAAGTCCTGAGAAAGTGGCAGAATCGACAGGCCATGCCATCGGAGGCGTCTGCCCCTTCGCTAATCCTGAAGGCGTACGAACTTACCTGGATATTTCCCTGCAAAGATTCGACACCGTTTTTCCGGCCTGCGGCAGTAGCAATTCAGCCATCGAATTGCATTGTGACGAATTATTCCGATACGCCCTGGCTATCCAATGGATCGACGTCTGTAAATAAAAATCTTTAAGTTATCGGAACTTTTATCGCCGAAAAAGCAGCATTATTTCTGTATTTGTCCGTCTTCAGTATCCGGGATTGGAGACCCGGCCGTTTCTGCCGGCCATCTATCTTTTTGATCTATATCAAAAATGAAGCAAGATATTTCCCATACATTTGTCTATTATAATCTGAAATAAATCATCGATTCACATGAAAACAGAATTAGACAAATGTATGGCCGGTGAGTGGTACGACTGTCATGATCCTATTTTTATCACACAAAAAGGGAAAACCCGCCAATTGTTGGCACGCTATAATGCACTGCCTTACGAAGAGAAAAAAACAAAACAGGAAGTCTTGAAAGAAATGTTCGGCAGTATCGGTAACAACGTATCTGTCGGTACTCCGTTCCTATGTGATTATGGTTGTAATATTCATATCGGCGACAATGTATCTGTCAATATGAACTGTTCTTTTATCGATTGTAATAAAATCACCATAGGTAGCCATGTTTTAATCGCTTCCAATGTACAAATCTATACAGCAACCCATCCTATCGAGTTGTCCGAACGGCTCATTCCCGGTTGGACTCCGGATCAAGCTGCCTATTTCTGCCGTACTTATGCACTTCCTGTGACTATCGAAGACGGTTGTTGGATCGGTGGCGGTGTGATCATATTACCCGGAGTGACTATCGGCAAAGGGTGTGTAATCGGAGCCGGAAGTGTCGTAACCAAAAATATTCCGGCCGATAGTCTGGCAGTAGGTAATCCTTGCCGGGTAATCCGTGAGATCAACAAAAAATAAGTACATGGTAAAGTCAGTCGCTTTTGATTCAGACGGAACTATCGCATCACAGCTAAAGGAACCCGCAGCTGTTTCATTTCCCTGAAACAATGCGGACCGGATCCTGTTTCGTCATATCCTCCTCACAGTTCAGGCCCAGAGAAAACGGATTATTTCTTAAAAACAGGCTTTCATTCTGCAGCGAAAAGACAGACGTCATCTTACAGTTCGATTAAAGTACCCCCAAACAACAATCCTCCGGCAGAAAATCATGCCGGAGGATTGTTTATAGTCTTCGGCTATTTACCCGTTCCTATCCAGGTACATTTATGCCAGATATATTCCAACGGACCTTGTTTATGCCTGGCCAGCCACCATTTACAAAATTTCAGTTGTAACAGAAATATCAAAAAGCCGACCGATAAACTAAGGGTATATCCGCAATAAGGGGCAAGATTCAGACCTATAGGGAAATAAATGAAAGCACCTATTATGGATTGAGAGATGTAATTGGTCAGGCTCATTTTACCATAAAAACGCAAACCGGCAACTGCTTTGCTGAAATTTTTATGTTGATAAAGCAGAATAAACGAAGCCACTAAAACCAAAGTAAAAGCCAGCTTCTGCCACATATCGAATGCCGTTCCCACAGTTTGCTGCACGATTGGGTCATTTTCCATGACCAGTTCCTTTAAGGTGTATAAAGGAGCAAAAGAAATAGCAGAAATGATGAGTACTTTTGTCCAAAAAACTATATTCTTTTCATTCGTCATGAAAAGTTGTTTTCTGCCGATAAAAAAACCTAACAGAAATAATCCGGCAGTCTGTACGAAACGTCCGGCATTTACCGCCCATAAAAAACTTGCTTTTTGTCCCAAAGTAACGTTACCCAGGAGGAAATCCCTCCAATTTCCCGCTTTGGTGTAATCCGCCACTTCCCCGTACATCTCAGCAACTTTCAAATCCGGTAAGCGATGCGCCGGATTGATCAGGTTGGCTATGTAATGATACCACTCGACAGGCTGCAGGAGTAAGACAACTGCGGCGACCCCAATAGCCCTGTCGCTCCAGCTCCGGGTAAGAAATAAAACAACCCCGACAACAACAAACAACAACAATACATCTCCGGCAGGAAAAAAGGCGGCATTCCATGTTGCAAATACACCCAATAACGCCAGACGCCACAGAAAACGATAGCCGAAATCCTTCCCTTGCTTTTTTTGATTGTTACTTTGCATGTAAAAGGTAAATCCGAACAACAATGCAAAGATGGCATAGGCCTTTCCGGCAAAAAGAGCAAAAATACTGTTCAAAACCCCCTGATCCAATACATTTAACCAACCTGGAGAATTTTCAGGATAAACCGGAAAAATAAAATGTTCCAGGTTATGTACCAAGAGAATAGCCATTACCGCAAAACCACGCAAAGCGTCTACAACTTCGATACGAGAACTTTTATCTACCAATTGTTGTTTCATGAATATTTATTTAATAGTTTTCTGACGAGTTTATTCATCGGCTTTTCAAAACGACAATAGGAGAGCAGACTCTCCGTTCAATTCTCTATATCTTTCCCCTTATGAACCTGTAAATGTAGAAAATTAATACGAAAAACTAAATAAAGCTTAATTTTTATTCTTTCAATACCAATGTATGGGCTTAGCTGTAAGGAACCGAAAGAGTTCGCCGAAATCATATTATTCATGTGAATGGTCAAATGGATACTCCTTTTTTATCGGCTTTCTGTACCGGGTGATTCCGGCTGACGGTGTTTGCCTGCCTTGTGCCTTCCTGACAGACGGGCGCCTGCTGCGACTGATCCTGCTTTTTGTTCTTGTCCGGATCCCATTTGAAAAAATCAAACTTCGCCCGCTCGTAGTCGGCACGGACGAAAGCACTGAACAAGTTCCCCTCGTTGTCGGTCATGCCCTTGATGCAGGTCGCCTTACCCTGTGCCAGTGCTACCTGCAACTCTCCTGTAAGATCTTCCTCTTTCAGCCGTGTGGGGAATTGTGATATAATCAGGTTAATTGTGGCACGGAAATAGAGGTAAAAGGCTATGGCGCAAAGGGAAAGGAAAGAATAGGGAACGAGTGGCTAGAAGATGGCGTGAAGTGGCTTACCGGCAAGAAAGAATAGCATCCCGATACAAAAACTTCAAAATAAAAAGCATATCTTCGCAAAAAAACATAAAAAAATACAACCCGATATGATTACCAACCGAGAAGAAGTGATAGATAAAGCATTTAAGGTGTTTCTGAAGATGAATTACGAAAAGGCGAGTATCAGCACGCTGGCGAAAGCCTGCGGAGTGGTAAAGACAGGGGTGGTGTATTATTTTCCCCACAAACTCGACCTGTTCATGGCGGTGGCAGACAAGTATGCCATACAAATGCAGACGCCGTCCAATAAGTTCGCAGAACCGGCAGAAACACTTGCGGAATTTATCGACCAGTATGTGGCAGGAGTAAGAACAGCCATGAACCGTATTGTCAAACTGGTGGAATGCAGTGTGGATAACAATGATTGCTGTCCCAACTTCTACTACTTCCATTTTCTTTCTCAAGTGAGGATGTACTATCCCGGAGTCCGTGAAAAAATGGAGAATACCTTCCAAAAGGAGCATGAGTTATGGAGAAAGGTAATACAAAAAGCCAAGAATAACGGTGAAATAAAGCAAGATACGGACGTGAAAAAAACCGCCTCACTGTTCCGTCAGGTGTTCTTGGGCATGTCCTATGAGCAATCGTTCCTGAACGGTCTGGACGTAGAAGAATTGAAGGACAAATTTGATAGTTTATATTCGCTACTGAAAGCCTGATTCCTTTTAGTAATATTTAAAAGATATTTTTTTCTGAACAATCGTTCAAATTTTAATATGTTGTTTATCTTTGGCGCATAATTTAACTGCCAGAGATATGGACAAGGTACATAGACAGCATGGAAGTATCGTCCTGTACGAAGAAAAAAAGGATGGTGAGCAATATATACGGATAGCATATGCTGATAATCCGGTCATTGCCCCGATGCTATCTCAAGAACCTGGGATAAGCCTAGACGGAAACGGGAACGCCTATATAAAAGCATCGGACTTCCGGCTGCCGATTTTTCACGACCGTTATTCTCCTCACACCTACATTGATTATAGCCGGCTATACGCAGGACTCCCCAAATCCAAACGGGAATACACCTTCCCGAAACTCCATCCTGATGAAGACACAATAACAGATAGAATAGAAAGATTAAAAGAGTGGGTCGATCAAAGCAGTCTGGGACATTTGCCTTTACCGTTAAGGATTGATTTGATGAAACGGATCGGTAATATACGTGTCATACAGAAAATACAATGCGAGTGCTGCAAGAAGATTTATTTTTCTGTCGGAAAGCAAAGCAACGTTCATGCACAAGTACTCTCCTGCATAAACAACTATCTGTATAAAGCTGAAAACTCTGCCGAAGCTATATTATCAGAAACAGAGAAATTGAGGATTCATGTGGAAGATAATCATAAGGAAACGGATGCAACCGTAGGTTGGGCTATCGTGATGCTTGGATATACAGTATGTTATGATGCAGCGTCTATATTGAACATAGAGGATTATTGCGGAGAAGATGACGGATCTTTCGATCCTGAAAGCTGGAATGCTGATTTCATAGGATCAATTGTCTATTCAGGTGGAAATCCTTTTGTCAAGGAAAGAAACGGTGATACAGGAAAACGAAAAGAGTATTGGCACTGGTATCTGGATATGATTCTTTCCATATATAAAAATCCCGAACGGGAAATTATCGCTTTTGTCTTGCCGGAAAAGGCAACTGAAGTACCCGTTTTTCCGGAGGAATTGATAAAAGAAGGGTTGGGAGAAATTTCCAGCTCGCCCCAAGGTCACCTGTCCCGCCCGTCAAGATATAAAATTTTACGGGCATTCCGGTCTCCCCGTATAGCAGGAAGAATCGGTATATTGTGTGCGCTTAAAGTCTTACCGATTTGGAGAAGATATTCTGGAGAAAGCCATAAAATTATTGCATTGCTCCGAAAAGCGGAGCATTACTTAGAGGAAAAAACAAATCCGGATGAAATAACGAGAATAGCGGACTACACTTCCAGTCTTGTAGAAGGACGCGACTATGGAACCGATTTTGCCCCACTTATGGCAGGCATGGCAGCTGTACAGGCTGCATATACAGTAACAGACGGTAACGATTATGAAGAAGTTGCGGAAAATGATGAAGAACTTGCCTCCGACGAATGGGATGCAGCGTTTTTAGCAAGTCTTTCCTGCAATGGAGGTGCGGCAGACTTATCGGAAATCAATCCCGAATCGAACAGGGAATTTTGGAAATGGTATCTCACCGACTGTATACCGTACGTTTATGAAAACGAGAAACATGCCGGATACCATGCCGGTAACAAAATCCGCATACCGACACCGGCAAATTGCAATGTGACGCTGTCTGATAAAATTAACCGGCTTAACTCTGCGCTCGATTCTTATATTCATGCCCCTACCGACAGAAAAGAATTATTGCGCATGCAACCGTATGTGGCAGACGGAGAACTTATCCGCATAGTGGCAGATTTTCTACAAGGCTATCCCTGCCTACCTTCCACAGCACAAGAACTGGAAAATTATTGCATGACCGGACTTTTCGATTACGACATTATAAGGTTCTGGTATTGTACAGCTTTACTGGCCTTGTCTCCAGATTCTTGTGCCATCGCTTATCTGTCAAAACTTGCCCATACCCTTATGGAACAAGGGCCGGGAGATCTCCATATATTGTATCGCATTGTACTGCTATTGCCGGAACAGAAGCATCTGCATGAACTGAACCGGGAACTTACCGATTATTACGAGAAGATAATCCCCACTCTTGTGAGCACAAAATGGTTGGCAAAGGCCAATATTCCTTACCCTGATGATTTTGAATGGAGTATATCTTTCCATTTTACTTCCGACGGGGAAATGTTTCCCGTATCGGACGGCAAGAGAGACGAACAAACGTGGTTTATTCTGACAGTCCGATTATTCGGACCGAAATCTCTTTTTCATGACTATACCCGTTTCACAAGTTATCAAATTCACGTGTGCAACGGTGACAACAGCATTCATGGAGACTGGAACGAAGAAGACGGTTTTCTTGTATGTAATGGAGAATGGTTAATGAAGAATGAACTTTATACTCCCGACCAACTTGTACTTCTGATGCACAAACTCTCAACTAACGGTATCCGGTTTTCCAAAATACCTGCCGGTATATATACGACAAAAGGAATATCCGGAAAGGCTGTGGTGGAATGGATTAAGAGCGAAATGGAGCTGTATGAGAATGATCGGATGGAAGAAGTCCGCAATAAAGCCCTTGACCTACGCAAAGATGATGGAGATGTAGAAGATACGCTGGCAGAAATGAGAAAAAGATGGGGAAAAGATGTTCCCATATTGAAAGACAAGCGTTTTGATGAAATCATAACCCAATATTTCTGTCTTTCGCATGAAGCGGGTATAGCCGCCTTGGGGCAGGAACTTACCGCCTGCGGATACGCTCTCTATGACTTGGACGGTGATGAGATTTACCTATTGGAGTTGCTTCCACAAACGGAAATGCAGACCTTTGAGAAAAAATGCAGGAAGTATGGTCAATATTGCCAACTTCTCAAACAACCACACCGTGATTTTGGGATTACAGCCCGGCATATCAATCCACGAAAGCAAATGCCCCGTGAAAAAATGGAATGGCCGGATGACGGCATCTGTTACATCGTAAGAGGTTTTGCCGGATATTGCGCCTATGGAGAATGGAAGCCGAAAGATGAAGAGCAATGGTTGGGAACATTCATAGTCGATTTGCGTATTGTACCTCTTCAGCCTGTAAAATTCAAAACGAGGAAAATCCACAGTTTCAGATACTCGAAGGAGCTGGACTTTTATGCCGCACTTTATTCTACCTCTTTGGGAGAAATGCCTATTGGGGGAAAGAACCCGTTGGAGGCGGACAAATGGTCGCGCCTGTGTGATTTGAGTGTCTATGAAAAGTATGAGTTTCGATGGTACGGACCTTATCTCTGCCTGGGAGATGCTAAAAGTGTCATCATTCATACAATGACGGAACAGGGAGTAAAATATGTAAGCCGTATTATATTACCGGATGGCTTGATGTATCCTCCCGGTTTCGGGATAGACGGGAAAGGAACGCTGTATATAACAATGGGGAGTTATTACAAATCGGGCATCATCCGATATGACGATAACGGGAAATATACCACCCTCCCCTTCTCCATGTTCGGGTATGAAACGTTCCGTGAAGGTTGCATACCCGTACCGGACACCGCACGCATGATTTCGCTGCACGAATACAATGCAAGAAACAATAGCGGAATATGGTTGGAACCGGGATTGCTTGATCTCGATATGGCGACACGAAGATGCCGTATCGCTCCGTTACATCACATTGGGGATGGTTTATTCAGATTGCACCTATTTCAGGAGGACTGGATTTTGGTAGAGGGCAACAGCGACAATGGCAACCGCTCCGACTATGCCCGTCTCTGGAACCGGAGGACAGATGAAGTATTGCGCATCCGCCCCGGTGTGTTCGGTAGCGAATCATTCAAAAAGATTCATGCGTTACCTGACGGTACTATCGTAGTAAATACGCATCAGCATACCGATGACATACTGAGTCTGCCGGAAGACTTTTGGCATTTCCTTCGTACGGCAAGCCGTCCGAATAAATTGGGATACTGGCTCAATTACCCAAAGCCTTATCCGGACATAGACCTTTTATTACCTCCTATTTCAGAAGATATAACTCTGATGTTTGCACCTCCGTGCGGAAAGCTGCCGATTACCCAACCACGGTTGTCGGCAAAGGAGAATAAAAAGCAAGGAGGAAGTCCCGATCTGCCGGAGACAGATGGTGTGGAGATTGCGGAAGGCATATTAAAGATAAACGGGAAAAATGTCGGCCTACCATTGTCATATACGGCCATGACAGATATTTTCGGCAAAGAGAAAGTCGTATTTACCCATCAGACCATGCAAGATGACAACGGCAAGACCATACAATATGACAGACGCAGCTTTCTTGTCTGGGAGGATGCCGGAGTGACTGCCGCCCGAAACGAAGAGAATGTTTATAATATTTCTGCCATATACTTGTGGATAACAGAAAATAAAGTATCTGTCCCTGTCCTGCCGATTCCTGCCGGACTATTCGGTGGAGAAATTAGGGTAGACGGAACAAAGTGGGACAAAACTTCCGATATGACAGCCCGCAGCGGAACAATGGAAATCGCGACGTCCGTGTCGGACGGTTACATGGAAATCACATTCGCCAATACCCGTGACCGGAAATCCACCTGGCAGAACTGGCGGAAAGTTATGGTTGAAAACCTTCAAGTTGCCCTTGTAAAAAGAGACCGCATCAGGCAGTTGGAAAGAAACGGTCATATAGGTAAGTTCACAGCTCCGGATAACACCCGCTTGTTGGCAGAAACGAGTGAATCTTTTCTCAGCCATGCGATTCAGGCACTTTATGCCGGATATTCCATGAGACGAAGCGAACGCTATCTAAAAACGAATCTGCTTTTATGTCTGATAGAAGCGACAATCAAATGTATTGCATACAGCACCGTCCGGGCTTCCGATATACTCTTCGTATATTCAGGTTGTGTACTTCTCGGCTATGAAAAAGCGAACATGAAACGGTTGGGCGAAACAATGGCCAAAAAGGGCATTCGCGATTTCGTGTTCGACACCCTGATCCATGGCTGCGTTCCTGATTGGGAAGTCACGGAATATACTGTCTTTCCGGAAATTAAGAAATGGATCTCCTCACAAGTGAAAAGCGGAAACATAACGGAAGCGAAAGCTGCATTAAAAAATATTTCTTGTATTTCAGAGAATATCCTGATAACAGATGCGCTGATTACATCAACTTTAAAAATATAAAACAGTATGGAAACAACAAAAACAACCGAAAAATTCAAGAGTGTACATCAAACTTTCAGTTACACCCCCCCAAGTGCCTGGACAAACCAATGGTCAAGCCTGGCATTTGGGATAGGTATGATCGTCGTACCTTTGATTTACCCTTTTGGGTTACGTATCAGGCGGGCGGTCATCCTCTCTCCAGCAGTCTTTTCCACGATTTTGATTATTGGCGGTGTACTACTGCTTATCATGACATACTTTGACATTCGTAAGGCCCGGGTGCTGGCAGCACAGGGAGGAACCATTACCGTGGATAAAGGACGGGTGACATATCCTGAGGTAAATAAAAGCAAAATCGAATACAACTCTTTCCTTATTTCCGACATCAGCTATATAAAAGACGATGACGAAGAAAACCAGTTTAAGGTAAGTCTTCCTGATAAATACATCGTATTCGAAACCAAGTATTTTGCATCGCAGGAAGACTTCGAAGAATTTCGCTCTTTATTCAACTAATCAATTCCCCATTTATATAAAAAAAACAATTTGAAAAATTATGAATGTAAAATTATTGAAGAACCTGTTTGTGGCATTAGTTGCAGCCATCTCTATCTCTTCCTGTTCGTCTGCAAATGATTGTGCAATGGCTTCCGATGAAGGTGTTGCTAAAATAAAGGAACTTATAAAAGCCCATGTGGATATAAACGAATGTAAAATTTACCGCATAGAATGGAAAGAAGACTGGAAAGAACGCAAATTGGAAAACGTATTGAGTCAAATCAGCGTGGATTACATCGACAAGGAGGACAATGACTATAATCTGACCATCAATTATACGGATGGTGAATTTGTACCCGAAGAACCGAGAAAAGGAAAATCCGTATTAAACTCTTATGAATATACGACAGCCATTGAGATTGACGGAATGAATGCCGAGAAAATACGGCACAACATTGCCAGTGGTGGTGAATTGGTAATCCTTCAGGAAGAAGGCAAACAATATGAGTTCAAATCGGTGGAAAAATATATGCTGTATATGCGTCCCGTCCCCAAAGATTACGAAGACCGCTGGAAGAAATGGAGTGATGACTACAAACAGGAGTATCGGCAATTGCGCCAGATGTTCGAGCTCAATTTTATTAAAAAAGACGAACCCAAGGAGGCCAGAGGAAAACACATTTGGACGAACTACTACACCGTGCCGTTTAAAACTAACGAAGCCGGTGAAGTTGAGATAGAACAATAATCCTGCCTGCCCATGACACTGTTTACCAATACACCCCAAATAACCGGCAGCGAAGCGGAAGAGTTGTTCTCTGCCGGAATATCACTTCTGTCCTGCAAAGCTTACCCTGCGGCTTATTTGTGTTTCAACCATATTCCGAACAAGGATTTCAGGCTGTTGTACAACAAAGCGCTATGTTGCTTCATGGTAAAGTGGCATGACGAATGTTACAGGCTGCTTTGTGAGGCGGAACAGCTTATGTCCGGTGGGGATACAATCCGCATGGCAGAGTTACCCGAAGCCTTCCTCCGTTATGATTATGACGAAGGGCATCCTTATTATCCCATGCCGCAAGGTATTCCGGTATCTTTGGCATACAGGCAACTGTTGCGGTTAAAAGCGGAAACGGCTTTCAGATTACATTTACATAGTGAAGTCAAGACCATTTCCGCCCGTTTGGGAGGCAAATACAAACATATCGAGAAATTGATACATAAAGAAAACGATAATGATAACCTGTGAAGAAATATACGGCCTGCATACAAGCAAAACTCCGGAATCTGCTATCCACGCAGCATATAGGGATATCCCGCTTGACAGTAGGAACGGAATGCGGAAAAATGCCACACCCCTGCATATGGCTTGTACATTTGCCGATGAGGAGGCGGTACGCATACTGTTGGAGCGTGGTGCGGATGTAAATGTAAAGAATGACGACGGAGACACGCCGCTATGTGTGTTGGCAAAACACAATTATTGCCGGCAAGAAGCGGCATTTGCCGAGATTGCCGGACTACTGCTTTCCAAAGGAGCAAGAATACTACGTTCGGGGAAAAACACGACCGCCCTGATCGAAGCAGTACGTAACCGGCATTTCCTGATGGCAGATGCCCTTTTGATGTCAGGCAACCGCATCGATTCTGCCGATTCAAACGGCGACAACGTGCTACACGCCATTTGCCAATCTGCCGGAGACATTGCATACGATATCAAGCGTACAGAGGAACGGATAGCGGATTTTTCCGAACGGTGGTATCCGGAAAGAGATAAACGGGAAACTGACGAAAAGCTGGAAAGCCTGCGGGAAGCAGACAAGCTATGTTTTTCCACCGCAAAACGTATTTTGGAAAACGGACAAATAGATCCGGAAGACAAGAATAACATCGGAAAGACCGCTTTCGACATCGCCATGGAAGAAGGGGCACGACGGATCGGCGCACTATTGTCCGGTCAAGATCCAGAAACAGATGAACTTTCTGCACTTGCCGGAGGATTGAATGTCTTTCAGGCATTATGGTACAAGGATATGGCAGCCTTGGATGCCATCTTGCGTTCGGGGGTAGAATTACAGACCATATGCGAGGATGAAAAGTTACATGATTTCAAAGGGAAGTCTCCTTTGGCCTGTGCCTTGTCATGGGATAATGCCGAAGCTGCAGAGATTCTGTTAAGGAGCGGGGCTGATCCGGACTTCAGAGACTCGGAAGAACGGACGGCTTTTGCCGTGTGGTTAAAGAAAAGAAAGCAGGGTAGCGAAAAGAAAGAAGAATGCCTGCATCTTCTCCGATGCCTGATGCAATGCGGATGGCATCCGGAAAATCCTGCCGATAAAGAAGGCAACACCTCCTTGTCTCTTGCCTGTCGGGAAGCAGGGTATGAGTTAGGAAATTGGGCAGTGCGCTATCTCGTAGAGAACGGAGCTGATGTCAATGCAGTTAATCTGCAAGGACAGACTCCGGCAATGAACCTCTATGGAGGACGCTTTTGGGACGGGAACATTCCATGCTTTGCCGTCCTGCCGAGATCATATCCTTACGGAGGACGTTGCTGCACGGAGGAAGATGCCGATATACTTGAGGTCCTGCTTGAAGCCGGTGCGGATATAAATGCAAAAGACAAATGGGGCAATACCTTGTTGCACTACATCGCAGGCAGTTCCCAAAGAGGAGCAAAAGAAGCCGTCGGTTTGGTCATGGATTTCGGCAAACCGGATGTGAATGCCGTGAACAATGAAGGAAAGACAGCCTTGGATATCGCAACGGAAAAGAACGACGAGTCCCTTGTAAAGTTTTTATTGAAATATGATTGAGTATGGATAATAACATGACTTTTTTAAATGCGTGCCGTAACGGTCAGAAAAGCATTGTACAGATATTCCTGAAAAAAGGAGGAATTGATGTAAACAAACGGGATGCGGAGGGTAATACTCCGTTGTATTATGCGTGCCTGAAAGGATTCCGGGATATTGTAAGTCTTCTGCTTGACAGCGATGCGGATGTTTCCATCGCAAATAACTGTTCCGAAACACCCTTGCATGCGGTTGCCAGGAGTGGAAACAAGGAAATAATAGGAAAACTGGTACAATATGGGGCGGAGCTGGATGCCACAGACAAGGAAGGGCGTACCCCTTTAATCTGCCTCCTCGATAACAAGCGCACCGATGCAGCCTTGTTTCTGATAGAGCAAGGAGCAGATACAGAAGTTGCCGACAATTCGGGACACAAGGCGATAGACTATGCTACAGCTCACGGACTACGGGAGGTGGTGACATGCCTATCTGCAGAAGGGACAAGCGATACTCGTGGTAATACGCCCCTCCATCAGGCAGTTTTCAACGGGCAGTCAGAAACAGTCCGAACCTTGCTTACCACTTCGGACAACATGCTGAACACACCGAACGATGAAGGGGAAACACCGTTGATTATCGCCTGCATGAAAGGGAATCTTACAGTAGCAAAACTGTTGATTGATGCCGGTGCAGACGTAAACAAGGCCCTGCCAAACGGAAACACACCTTTGCATTTTGCTGCATGGGCAGGAAACAAGTTTATAGGTTTAGACCTGATAGCAACCGATGCACAAGTCAACAGACAAAACGAGAATGGAGAAACCCCGCTTATTCTCGCAGCCAGAGAGGGTAACAATGAATTTGTCGCACTTCTCGTGGAACACCAGGCGAACGTGAATCAGGCAGACAATTCTCAACGGACGGCATTATATTATGCCGGCGAGCGTGGCTACAACGAGATTACAGAAATTCTATTAGCGGCAGGAGCCGAAGGATAATTTATTAACATCATTAAGAATTAAACGATATGACAAAAGAAAAAACGACATCTCAAAGTCCTGAGGAAATGGCAAAGGCGGCACAAGAGGCCGCAGTAAAGGCAGCAATGGAACAGGCACAATCCATGTTCGGAAACATTCCGGGATTCCAGATGCCGGAGGGTATACAGGAACAGGTAATGGCACAAATGACGGCCGGTATTCCCAATATGGCTGAAATTCAAGCACAGCAGGAGGCAATGTTGAAAGCAGCCGGAATAGACATGGAAACGGTAGCGGAAGCAGGCCGGCAAAACATGACATTTGCCCAACAGATGATGCAGAACTTTTATGATTTAGGCGATCCGGATGAAGGCTGGAGTATCCACAGATCCGGTGAGGGAAAACTGGATGCAGGACAACTTCGTCTGCTGGCCTTCGGTGTACCCATGTTAGTATACAATGACGAAAATGTGGATACAATCGATTGTGAAAGCGATATCGACAGCATCAAATGTACACTTCGGGAATGGTGGAATGTAACGGACCGGAAAAGTACACTGGATATCGTGAGATGGTTGCTTGAAGAGGGACATCATGCCGAAGCGGATCGGATACTGGCAGAAATTCGTGAACGCGGGTTGGAAAATATACCGGCAAAAGAGCATTGTAGTAAGGGCGGCAAGATGGAAGACGTCTGTTTGATTGCGGAGGAAATGCAGAGAAACAATTGGTGTCCTGCCGGGAAAATGCCTCAAAGCGCCATCGCCTGGGATTTGGTACGTGTGGTGAACTTGGGGCGCTGGGCATATCTTTGCGGTTACATCAGTGAGAACGAAATGTGGCAGACCATGCAGGTAGCGGCAGATACCGCACTCGAACACTTTTCTTCATGGGAAGAATACGGATGGAGTTTCATCCTGGGACGCGGTGTATGGCATGGTGATCCGGCAGACAGCGAAACGGCATACGAGATCATAAAACTCTTGCTGGAGAACGGTGAGTCGCCTTGGAAGCAGTCAAGTTGGGAAGCATAGCAATAGGAACCTTAAAAAGCATGATAACAATATGAACAACGATTTTTGGATATCCGTTACGATAGCTGCTGTCGTGGGTGGTTTTTGGCTTTTCAAAAAAGGGAAAAGCGCATATTCATTTATCAGAAAAATACGCAGATCTTTCAAAGGGGTGTGCCTGAATCCCAAATCAAAATTGAGCGACGAGCAATGCAAGAGGATTGCTGTCGGAGCCATGTATGCCTCTCAACAAGGAGCTTATCAAAACTCGGTAGAAACCGGTATTTCCGATATACTACCCAAGATACTCGGAGAATGGTGGGGTATTGAAACTACGGAAGCGGCCCGTAAAGAATTGGACTACCTTTGCGGAAAAGGGTACCGGTATTATTTCCCCTTTGTTTATCAGGCATTTTTGTTAGACAAACCGGAAGAGCAAGATGAAATCTTTCAGCAGCATATGACTTCTCAAGAAGATTACGACAAAATTGTCAGGCAGTTTCAGAACTTGCAGGAAACCTATGAGGAACTGCTTTCCTACAAAGTGATTGCACAAAAGGAAGATTTAAAACGTTACGGTGTTACCGGTTGGGATGCGGGACGCATCTGCTTCCTTGCCCGTGCTTGTTGTGAAATGGGCTATATTTCCGAAACGGATGCCTGGAAATATATAGACATCGCATATAATATGGTACATGCCGAGTTCTCTTCGTGGGAAGACATGGCCATGAGCTATATTATCGGACGTTCCTTATGGGGCGGCAAGGGCGCATACAATTCTGTAATGAAAAGTACTGCCGATGAATTGCTGACACATGTAAACAGTCCGTGGAGGAAATACGCCTGGTAAGCGACTTTTTCGGCACTATAAAATAAATTGTGTAAACAAAAATTTATTTTATAGTGCCCACTATCAATCCAACCCCGATTTTTCGATTGAACCGTAACCTTTTCGTGGCGGTCGAGGTAGCCGAAAGACAATAAAAAAGTCCCACAAAACATTGATTTTGTAGGACTTGTCTTTTTATTGACGCCTTTTGGCTTTTCTTTTGGTGATCCAGCTGGGATTCGAACCCAGGACCCCAACATTAAAAGTGTTGTGCTCTACCGGCTGAGCTACTGAATCGTCGTTTCTTTCAGAACGCGGGTGCAAAGATAGGGAGGAAATCGGAGTTTGCAAATTTTTTATGGCTTTTTTTCTAAAAAAATATTACTCTTCGATAATACTTAAAGAATCGATTTTTTCCAAACGTTCTATTAGTTTCGGGAGTTCTTTTCGGCGGATCGCCAATAACATTTCGCAGGATAATTCAAAGTTGCGTTCCAAGACTTCGGGATTTTCCTCCTTGATCACCTTCATGACATCGTTCAGGACTAGGTAACTGAACCGAATCCGCAAAATTTCATCTACGGTTTTTTCGACGATGACGGCATTCCGGATGGCATCGGCAGCAGCTTCACGATAGGCATTGATCAACCCCGATACCCCCAGCTTGGTTCCCCCGAAATAGCGCACGACAACAATCAGTACATTAGTCAGGTCGAAAGATTGAATCTGTCCGAATATCGGCTTGCCGGCTGTAGAGGAAGGCTCTCCGTCATCATTCATCCGGAAATGGTTTTTAGCAGCTCCTAAGCGCCAGGCATAACAATGATGCCGGGCATCGTAATACTTTTCTTTTATCCCGGTAATAATTTCCCGAATTTGTTCTTCGGTAGCCACAGGGTAAACAAAGGCCAGAAACTTACTTCCTTTTTCTTTATATAAGCCTTCGGCTACTACTTCGACGGTTCGGTACAGATCTTCCATTCCAATTACAAAAAAGGACTCAATTATTGCCTCCAGAGAGAAGTAATTAAAAACGTTCTGTTCCAATCGGGCACCTCAGCAGTTAAACGTTCAGTTTACCGAATCTTCTTCTATTCCGGTTGGAACAATGCGGCTTCAGTAACAATGACGCTTTAATTCCGGCAATACAATTTCCGTTGAATTTCCTCCACCTGGATCTTAAAATTCCGGTCAGTTTCGATCAGGTCGGTGACCGCTTTGCAGGCGTATAAGACCGTAGCATGATCTTTTTTACCGATTTGGCTACCGATATACGACAAAGAATACTTCGTATAGTTTTTACAGAAATACATAGCCAGTTGACGGGCTTGTACCACCTCACGTTTTCGGGTTTTCGTCTGTAAAAGCTCCGACGGAATATTAAAATGTTCACAAACCACTTCCTGGATTTTATCGACCGTCAATTCTTCCGTAGGTTTCTTCACCATTTTTCCAAGGATATCTCTAACGAGATCCACCGTCAGGTCCCTCTTATTAAAAGTCGACTGAGCCAGCAAAGAAATCATCGCTCCTTCCAATTCCCGGACATTATGATCGACATATTTACAGATATATTCGATCACTTCTTCTGAAAAATCGATACCGTCTTTCCGGGCTTTGTTCAACACGATTTCTTTACGTGTATCGAAATCCGGCGCCTTGATCTCGGCCGATAATCCCCAACGGAAACGGGACAGCAAACGATCTTCCATTCCTTCCAATTCGGCCGGAGCCTTATCACAAGTCAGGATCAACTGTTTCCCGGACTGATGCAAATGGTTGAAAATATGGAAAAAAGTATTTTGAGTACCGGTCTTTCCGGCCAGTTCTTGTATATCATCCAAAATCAATACATCGATCAACTGATAGAAATGAAGGAAATCGTTCACTTCATTCCGACGCACCGCCTCTGTAAACTGAGTCTGAAAGATATTGGTCGACACGTACAAGACGACCTTATTCGGAAAATTCTGTTTCACTTCCAGACCGATCGCTTGTGCCAAATGTGTTTTTCCGAGCCCTGAACCACCATAGATCAACAAAGGATTGAAAGCCGTTCCTCCGGGTTTCTGAGCGATAGCCATACCGGCAGACCTTGCCAAACGGTTACAGTTGCCTTCGATATAACTTTCCATGGTATAGGAAGGATTCAACTGGGAATCTATCTGAATCTGATTGGAAGCCCGTTCAAACGGGTTCTTCAGCGTACTGTGACCGGTCTGATCCAGATAAACCGTGCTGCTTGCAAGCTTCCTTACCGGATTAGAAGCTAAAGTCGTTGTCAGTGGCTCAGAAGGTTTACTTCTCTCCACCACAACCGAATAAGCCAATTTTGCATTGGGGCCGATTACCGCTTTCAAAGCACTCTTCAGAATATCGATGTACTCCCCTTCCAAAACTTCATATACATAAGCACTGGCAACCTGAATTGTCAGTACATCATCTTTAAAACGAACAGCACGTATCGGCTCAAAAAGCGTCTTAAACTTTTCAGGCAATACTTGCTTTTGAATCAAAGACAAACATTTCAACCAAATATTCTTACCTTCCTTTTCCATAGTCTATTGTTAGTCAGGTGTTTCTTACTTTTCACAACCCGCCTCTTTTCAGCATGCTAAATTCCATAAAAAAAAATCATAAAAAAAATGGGATTTTACTTGGTTATATTCAAAAAAAGCTTATCAACTAAGAACCAAGACATTAAATATAACCATCTGATAACAAATATATTACACTCCATCAAAATCATTTATTTTTATTAAAATACCTATACCCCATTTATCACATTCAAAGGTTAAAAAAAGGAGAGTACCCCAACCTAATCGTTTCAGCTTAAAGGAAAAGTTTCTCGCAACATATTAACATAACAAACATATTATACACATCATTATGTTAATAATCACCACAACAGCAACGCTCCTATTTAGAATGATTCAAATTAAGATTTTATTGAATTTTAACAATAAATGATTGTTTAAAGATTTTATTAACATCTTTCAGATCTTTCTCCGCTTGTTTCAAATTCTTATAAGTTTGGATCAAATAAAGATATTTCCCGTTTTTACGTATTTCCCTTAAATCGGGATATTTCCGGTATAATTCGGAATCCAAGGCCAAGGGTTCCTCCGATTCCGCAATCACGATCCCATAAGTATCCTGGGTCGATTTACCGGAAGAAAAGTCGAACAAAGATAGATTCACAAAGCGTTTTGGATTTTGCCGGAATTCGGTCAGTAATTTATTGAGATTTTCACTCACTGCCGTCAGATTATAATACAAATCACGGTCATTCACCACTCCCCCTAGTGTACCTTTCCCCCGGTTGATCTTCATGACAATGGAATCGGTCTGTGCCAAAACACTATTCAAATAACGAACGGTATTAGCCAGATTAACCGCTTTAAGCGAATCGCTGATCCCGGTAATATTATCCAGGCTACGGGTTATATTCGCATTACTGTTTTCCAGGTTTCCGGTTATGCTATTGATATTCTCGAGAATTTTAGAAATCCGGGAGGACTCGTTGGCCAGCAAATCGTTCAAAGTACCGGAAGCATGCTCTACGTTATCCAGTGTGCGGCTGACACTTTTCAAGGATCCCCGGATATTTCCATTGGCATCTTCACTAAAAATCTCCTGCAAAGCCACCAATACCGTATCCAAAGAGACCATTACCGTCTCGGCTTTCTTCTTCAAGGGTTCCAATTGTTTGTTCAGTTGTTCCATGATACCCAATTCCAATTCCGTTCTCAAGGTATCCCCGCTCTGGGCATAAGTCGTTGCATCTCCGGGGATGAGGTTGATGGCTTTCGAGCCCATCAAGTCGGCGCTACGGATAGCAGCAATGGTATTGGAAGATATCTGCAATTTTTTTCCCACGGTAAACTGTACCAATACCTTATCGTACCGTTCACCGGTAAACTGTATGGCACTGACCTGTCCGACACTATATCCCCGATAGATTACACTACTGGAAACTTTCAATCCATCCACCCGGTCATAAATACCATAAAACACATTATTCCGGTCGAACAATGCTTTCGCTTTCAAAAAATTAATTCCCCAGATCAATATAACAACAGCAGCAATTGCTGTTAATGCCAGTTTCACTTCTCTTTTAACCTTCATTCCCATAACATCTTAATATCTTACTACTTTTTATTTTTCCGACTCCAATTTTCTGGCTTCTGCCACAGTAATTACTTTATTATTATATATCGCAATGATGAAACAATCTTTCACCTTACGCTTTACGGAAGAAAGTTTTTTCTTCACTACATCTAATTCCTTATCCTTAGCCACATAATAACGATAGCGTCCTCCGGAATTTATTTCCTCCACCTTCTCGCCTGTACAAAGCTTTGCAGGAGTTTTGACTTTCGAAGGAACAGAAGCCACCTGAATAGCATAAAACAATTCGTTTTTTCCGGATTCGGCAACTTGCGTTTTTTGTACTTCTGCAGCCTTTACGGACTGATTTCCATCCGATGCCACTACCGGCCCGGGTTGTCCGGAACGGTTCACGCTACTTTTTTTCTCTACTTGTCGTTTATAAGTTTCAATTCCTTTAAAAATAGCAGTAGCGATCTTCGTTTGTCCGGCCTGCGACATTAAAAATTTCTCATCTTCCCGGTTAGAGATAAAACCCGATTCGACAAGGATGGCAGGCATTGTTGCATCTTTCAGTACCAGATAACCGGCTTGTCTGACCCCCCGGTCTTTATGATTGGTCGCTTTGACCATCTCTGCTTGTACGGCACCGGCCAGTTCCAGGCTTTTTTCCTGATGGATATTCTGCATCAAACTAAAAATAATATAAGACTCGGGACTTGTCGGATCGAATCCGGCATAATTCTTTTCATAATCCTTTTCATGCCTGATTACAGCGTTTTCTTTCATCGCCACTTCCAGATTTTCCTTGTTTCGGGTAGATCCCAGCACATAAGTCTCCAGTCCCCGCACAGAAGGGGTTTTACAGGAATTGATATGAATAGAAATAAAAAGATCGGCTTTACAGTCGTTGGCGATCTTGCCCCGTTTATTCAGCTCTACAGGCACGTCTTTCGTACGGGTATACACCACCCGAATATCCGGATAGCGTTCCGAGATCATCTTTCCAAGTTTTAAAGCAATTCCCAAAGTGAGGTGTTTTTCCTGAGTAAGGGCACCGATTGCCCCGGGATCGCCTTCTTTATTAGCAAATCCACCATGACCGGCATCAATACAAATACATTTGATTTTTCCCGATTCTTTCTGAGCCATAGATTCATATGCGGAAAATATTACCAGTAACCAAAACAATATTCCGGTAAGTCCGTATCGAATTATCATGATATTTAAAACTTTTTAAAAAGAATGCTAGCTATTAACAATCAATATTTCTTACATTTGCAAACCGAATCCAAGGACCGGAATGCGTTTATTCATCACAAAAATAGTATAATAAATTGCAACTAAGAGCAAATATACTTCAATTTCTTACGATTTGCATCATTTTTATGATGGCAGCATGTTCCGTAGCATCACGGTCTTCACATGCCCGGAAAGATATTGCCGCCAGCGAAATGCAAGAAAAGACAGCAGCGGGAAAGCAGCAAGAATCAGTACAACCAGATTCGACGGTTCAAGATAAAACTCCCGGGCCGGTGATTAAAGAAGTCCATCACCCGGTCAAACGTCCGGCATCGGTCAGAGACAGTTTATCTGCTGCCGATTCGGCTTTAATGGCTCCCCGTCCGACTGTGTCGGATTCTCTACAGGTACAATCCGATACACTCCAAACGGATAGTACGAAAACAGAGAAACCTCTTTTTAAAGATGTAGTAGAATACAACGCAGCCGATTCGATCATTCTGGATGTTCCCAATAAAAAAACTTTTTTATATAAAAATGCCTTTGTCAAATATCTGACGACGGAATTAAAAGCCGACTACATCGAATTAGATATGGAAAACAGCCTGGCTTATGCTTCCGGTCTTCCTGACAGTAGCGGTACGATTGTCGGCAAACCCAAATTCAAGGACGGTAGCCAGGAATTCGAAAGTCTGGATCTCAAATATAATTTCAAGACAGAAAAAGGATTTGTCAAAGAGATCATCACCCAACAAGGCGAAGGTTATGTCCAGGGAAAGCTGACCAAGAAAATGTCGGATTCGGTATATTGTATCAAAGACGGCTGGTATACCACTTGTGACAAACACGATCATCCGCACTTCTACGTACGGTTGAGCAAGGCCAAAATGATCCGGGACAAAAAGGTCGTTTCGGGATTTGCCAATCTTTACATCGAAGATGTACCTCTCCCTCTGGCTATCCCGTTCGGATTCTTCCCGATCACCAAAAAAGGAACCTCGGGAATTATTATGCCTACTTACGGTGAAGAACGTATGCGGGGATTCAACTTGCGGGACGGAGGTTACTACTGGTTTATCAACGATTATGTAGACCTCACGGTTACCGGTACGATCTATACCAATGGGTCGTGGGGCCTCAACGTAGGTTCGAATTACAGAAAAAGGTATAAATTCAGCGGTAATTTCGATTTCTCGATGAGCCGGAACCATACCAGTGAAAAAGGGACTCCGGACTATACCCAGTCCAAAGACTGGTCCATCCGCTGGCAACATTCCCAAGATCCCAAAGCCAATCCTTATACGACATTTTCTGCTTCGGTAGATATGTCTTCTGCGACAAACAACTATTATAACGCCACCAATATCAATGATATAGCCAACCAACGTAAACAATCCAGTATTTCCTGGAGCAAAAAGTGGCCCGACCGTCCGTTCAATATCACAGCCAGTTTTACCCACAACCAGAACAGCCGTGACTCCTCGATCTCACTTTCTTTTCCGAACCTGAACTTCCGGGTATCCCAGGTATATCCTTTTCGGCGTAAAGAACGTGTAGGTGAATTAAAATGGTATGAGAATATCGGTTTCACCTACAATGCAGAGTTACGTAACAGTATTCAGACCAAGGAATCCGAACTGGGAAAATCTTTCCAGAATATGGCCCGGGACTGGCAAAATGGTTTTAAACATTCTATTCCATTGAGTACCAGCATCAATATTGTAAAAGACCTATCCCTTTCTCCCTCGTTCACTTATAACGGTGTAGCCTATTTAAGTTCGATCCGTAAAGGCGACTGGGTAGCCGATTCTACGATGCCGGGAGGGGGTTATATCCCTGTCGATACGGTATATGGCCTGCATTACGCCCACAATTACAACGCAAGTCTGTCTCTTTCTTACAACCCGACGATTTACGGTATGTATCAATTCTTACCGACTAGCAAAATTTTTGCCATCCGGCATGTCATCCGCCCCAGTGCCAGCGTATCGTATACCCCTAAAATCGGTGTACCTAAAAGTAAATACTGGAAAACTTACACAGATTCACAAGGTAACGATCAGGAATATTCTATATTCGACAACAAGTTATACGGAACCCCTTCCGGTGCCGAAGAATCGGGGAGCCTGAGCCTGAGCCTCGACAACAACCTGGAAATGAAAGTCCGGAACGACAAAGATACCACCGGCAAGGAAGAGTATAAGAAAATAAAACTATTGGAGAGCTTTCGTTTACAATCCAGTTATAATTTCTTTGCCGATTCTATGCGCTGGTCGGTAATTCAGTTATCGGCCCGGACCAAAGTATTCAATGAAAAAGTCAACATAAACCTGACCGGAACGTTAGACCCTTATGCCATCAATGCCAATGCCGTCAGAATCAACAGGTACAATGGAGGTATCGGACGTCTGACCCGCGTATCGGCTTCTTCGGGCATACAATTCTCTTCGGACAACGGGAAAAACAAAGAAGAAAAGAACGATAGACTGAACGGTCATTATGATGAATATATGGATTTCGATGTTCCCTGGAGTATCAGTCTGGATTATACGTTCAGTTATTCGAAGAATTATTCGCGCAATACCGCTCCCGGAGCCAAAAAACCTTTGAGCAGCAATACCATTTCGCAGATGGTGCGTATCAACGGCGACTTTTCCCTGACCCCGAAATGGAAGATAGGCTACAGCACCGGTTATGACTTCCAGCAGAAAGAAGTGACGGCTACCAGTTTCAACCTCACCCGCGACCTGCATTGCTGGGAAATGACCTTTTCCTGCATTCCCTTCGGCACGCACCAGTCCTACAATTTCCAGATCAACGTCCGTTCCAGTCTGTTGAAAGACCTGAAACTAACGAAGCGGGACTCCTGGTACGACAGGAGGTAAGCACACCCGCTCAGCAAAGTGCCGGTCAGCAACCGCAAGTCGCGCCGATTTTTTTCTGCCTTTGTCCAAAAAATTCTCCTGACCGGACAATATTGATATGAAAACGTACATTTCTGATATTTGTTTTCCTACCCCTATTCTATTTTTGCAGAGGTAAACCGAACAATTATGAGGGAAATAATATTCATATCTATACTCTGCGGAATGCTGAATTTCGTGGCTTGTCAAAAAAAAGTGACCGATTATCCGATCCAACCCGTAAATTTCACCCAAGTCCATTTAGCGGATTCTTTTTGGAGTCCTAAACTGAGTATAAATCGCGAAGTATCCATCCCGACGGCTTTTCACCAATGTGAAATCAACGGCCGTCTGGACAATTTCGCTCTTGCCGCAGGTCTGAAAACCGGAGAACACCAGGGAGATTTTCCCTTTGACGACACCGACATTTACAAAGTAGTCGAAGGAGCTTCCTACGTGCTGGCAGTGCAATATGACCCACAGCTCGACCATTATCTCGACAGTGTCATCCACCTGATAGCAGCAGCCCAGGAACCGGACGGTTATCTTTACACTTGCCGTACCAATCGTTGTGACCGCCTTCAGCGCTGGATGGGCAGCCGTCGCTGGGAGAAAGTCAATAGCCACGAACTTTACAACTGCGGACATTTATACGAAGCCGCCACGGCTCATTATTATGCTACCGGTAAACGTCATTTACTTGACGTCGCGATAAAGAATGCCGACCTGGTATGTCAGGTTTTCGGAACAGATTCAGGACAGATCCATCAGCCCTCGGGGCATCCCATTGTCGAGATGGGGCTTGTTAAAATGTACCGGGTGACCGGTAATCCCAAATACCTGGAAAAAGCGAAGTATTTTTGTGAGGAAGCGGGACGTCTCTCCGATGGGCGCCCTGCCAGTCCGTATAGCCAGGACCACAAACCGATCAAGGAACAAGACGAGGCTGTAGGACACGCCGTGCGGTTCGGTTACCTGTATTCGGGTGTCGCAGATGTGGCCGCCTTGTGCCAGGATCAAGGATTCATCGAAGCTTCAAAACGGCTATGGAACAATATCACCGACCGGAAATTATATATCACAGGAGGTATCGGAGCCAGAGCCTGGGGAGAAGGATTCGGGGAAAATTACGAACTTCCGAACATGACTTCCTATTGTGAAACTTGTGCCTCTATCTCCAATGTCTACTGGAACTACCGTCTGTTTTTACTAACCGGGGAATCGAAATATTACGATGTGCTCGAACGTGCCTTATACAATGGAGTCATTTCGGGAGTCTCTCTCGATGGGAAACGTTATTTTTACGACAATCCTTTGATGTCGGACGGTAGTCATGACCGGAGCGAATGGTTCGGTTGTTCCTGTTGTCCTTCCAATATCACCCGCTTTATGCCGTCCATTCCGGGTTATGTGTATGCCGTCCGAGGGAATACTCTTTTCGTCAATCTGTACATGGGCAACGAAGGTCAAATAACTCTGGAGGGCCAACCGGTCCGCATCAAACAGGAAACCCGTTATCCCTGGGAAGGCAGGATCAAGCTGACTTTGGATCACTCTCCTGCTTCTTCGTTTACTCTGGCTTTGCGTATTCCCGGTTGGGTACAACAGCAACCTCTTCCCGGCACCCTATATACCTATCTCGACAAAGATACAACAAGTTATACCATCAGCCTGAACGGAAAAACGGTAAAACCGGAAGTCCGGAACGGTTATGCCCTTCTCCGAGGCGACTGGAAGGGTAACGATCAAATCGTCCTGAATTTACCGATGCAAGTCAGAAAAGTGATCGCCGACCCACAAGTTATCGACGATCGTAACAAATATGCTCTAATATACGGTCCGATAATATATTGTGTCGAAGCCAGCGATCATGACGGTTACGCTTTGGATCTGTTTACAGAGGAAGATACTCCGTTCAGTCCGGAGTTTAAGCCCGATCTGCTTCACGGTGTCATGACCCTAAAAGGCCAGGGATATCATTTACTTTCCGACGGCCATACGACTCTGCCAACCTCCGTGACGGCCATTCCTTATTATGCCTGGGACAACCGCGGAGCCAACGAAATGAATGTATGGATCCCTTATACCCGCGAGGCCAGCATTCCACGCCGCACAGAAACCCTGGCTTCACAAGCACAGGCTTCTGTTTCGATCCCTTACGGAGGATACGGTTTGAACGACCGGTTCGAACCCCGCAATTCGGCGGATAAATCGATGCAGTTTCACAATTGGTGGCAATGCCTTGGCACAGAAGAATGGGCTCAATACGAATGGGACCAACCGATGACTCTCACCGAAGCATCCGTATATTGGTTGGAATTAGGACATTACGATATCGATTTCCAACTCCCGGTCTCCTGGCGTCTCGAATACAAAGCCGGCGAGAAATGGCTGCCGGTAAAAAATACCGATCCTTACGAAATCGCTAAAGATAAATATTGTACAGTCCACTTCCAGCCCGTCAGAACCAAAGCTCTGAGATTAACCGCCCAGTTACAGGAAGGCAAATCAGCCGGAATATTGGAATGGAAAGTAAGGTAAAGTCTCTTAAAACTTAAACTTTACTTTTACCAACAGAGGGTTGCTATCTTCCGGGATCCGGAGATGGGTTTTCTGAATAATAGCTCTTTTTAAAAGATCCTGCCGATTCAGTAAGATTTCATCCCAGTCCCGGTAATCGTTATAGATACCATAAAAAAAGTCTTTATCGGCCCCCCCAATCATGAACATCCCGTCGGCATCATCTCCTTTTCTCTCCCAGGTAATCGTTTTGCTATTTTTAAAAGAGTGGATACAATAACAATCGGTTGCCTCAGGTCCGCAATACGAGAAATAGAAGTAATCCCGGGTATCGTAAATATAGACCGGCATTTTATAATAATCAGAACGGAGATAAGTTTGCAGATCCGATGAATACCGGTTTTTTATCGTCTCTTTCCCAAAATCGATTTTCACCCGGGGTACCGGCAAACTATCCGAAAGATAATAACAGATATTATCACTATCCTGAGGCCGGAGAATATATCGATTATCGCTAGTCTGGGTTATCAGAGCTATATTCAGGCCATAGTCTTTACGAGGCAGAAATTTTTGCAGGATTCGCCCCTGTTCGTCATAACGATACAAACAATAGAAATCTTCCGAAAAATTATTCTCGTCCATTTGCGGGCAATAATACAAAAAAGCCGAATGACCGGGTCCACTCGCTATCGCATCGAAGCCATTACATATCTCTGGAAGCTCCAGTGTCGTTTTCCGGATAAACTGTCCGGTCTCCGTACTATATTTCACGATCTCACATCCTCCCAAAATCCATAATTCCCGGGCATCCTGGCTGAGGCATACATCATCGATAGTAAGGTATTCTTCGGGGCCACGGCCATTCTTTCCGATTTGAAATAAAAACTTTCCTTTAGGACTGAACATGAACATGCTGGCAGTACTTTTAATCAGGACATTTCCGTTAGGCAAAAGCAGTATTTTTCCCACCAGTCCGATCAACGCTTTCCCGGTAGTCTCCAAAGGAACAACTTCAACCGAATCGATATACGGCAACAGGTCGTTCACCGCATTTCCTGCACTCAAGGGAGTTATTATTTCCTGTTCAACCGAAACCGGTTTACTCTGATTTCCGCACCCGGCAAGAAACAGGAAGAAAGAAAAGAAGAAAAAAGATTCTAATTTTAGCATAGACATAAGGTTCTCTTTTTCAACAAAGATAGTAAAAAAGGTTTATAAACCTTAAACAAGCAAGAAGTAATTTTAAGTACCTTACGCACTAATTCTATTTAGGTTTTAAAAGTTGTACCCCGAACTTCAGGTTCTCTCAACAGGAACAAAGTGAGTCCCGGCAAACCGGTCACCGAAGACGAATTAGTAACGACGAATAAACTTACATTTTTTAATTTTAATAAAAAATCATTATTCACTTGTTTATCTTCAATTTTTTCTTTTCCTTTGTAAAACAGATACAAGAGGTATCTGTCAACAAAATGTTGATGCGTTACTATTACGCGTTCTGAAAGCAAGAAAACTGACAATTTTTAAATAGGAAATCAGAACGATTGTAGCAACGCTCACGTAGGAGGTTCGTATATCAATGATACCTAAGCGTGAGCTTGCTCTTTCTGTTCCTAACCATTGTCAGTGGTTCTTGCCAGATTGAGTTAAGTTCCACGCTTTGTTGTTTTAAAGGCAGCTCCGCGTTTTTCTCAATCCACTCAACATATATACAATTATCAGGCTACTGTTTGAAAGCAGACCGGATACTCCAACAGGCCTCCCAAGCCGTGTGTACAACTATTATACATTCAACCGGCTGCTTTCTTTCAACTATTGACTTGGGATTTCGGGCTAATGAATAGCCGGGGATATGTCTCGACGACATATCCCTTTTTTTATTCTGCCCTAAGTTTAAGAACCGCTTGCGGCATACCTTCCGGGCCGACTTTTACCGTAATCTGTCCGTTTTTTCGTTTACTCCTGCTCATGGCTATCGCCCGTCCGTTCCAAGTATTGCGTTCATTCTCCAGATAAGATCGGAATCTTTCAGCGAGGCATGTCTACTCCGGAATGTTCCGGGAACACTCCGGACCATCGGCCTGCATATTAAAAATTACTCCGTACGATCAACGACACAGAAAATCGATTTGCTTCCGGATCGCCTGACTACATACGGGGCAAAAGATATCGATGGTATGCAGGTTATTCATCAGACAGTTGGGCCATGGACGATACACTCCTTTATTCACATAACCACCTCCTTCATAAACCCCTAATTTCTGAGGTGTTTTTTCATTGACAGGAGTAGGAACCGGCGTTTTCGTGTCCAGCATCTTTTTCCATTCCTTCCGGCCGAAATCGGTCAGGGTGGTCAGATTGGCTTCCCATGGCTCTACATCGGTCGGATACATATCGTTGTACGACACGTTGCCAATATATTCATCCCCTAATCCCAGCAACACATGTCCGAATTCGTGTACATAGATTTTACCGGTACGGTTAGGATGGTGAGCTGCACTGATACCATAAAAATTATAGATTCCGCCACCACCATATTTCTGCGTATTGGACAACACATAAATATGATCATACGGCGCATGGGCAGCGATATCCCGGAGTCCCTGAAAGTCCTCGATCATTTGATAACGTTCCGAGTCGAAGGTATAGTAGCGGGCTTGAGCCGCCGTATTCCGCCATACATGTTCGCCGGGAATAGTCACACCCGATTCCATCGAAGGGGCCCACACCGCCCGGATATTAAAACGGGCAGCATTCTCCTTGAAAGGAGAGTAACTGAAAAACTCTTCAGCAAACACCCGGCAAGCAGCTGCAAATTTCTCCTTCTCATTCTGGGTATACCCTTCGGGAACGAGTACGATATCTACCCGCGTCGAGGGATTACCGTTATAGGCCACCTCGAAGGTCTCGTAGCGGGGAGTAAACTTTTTCACAAAATAAGAATTGGGATCGATGTCCTGTTCGAATTTCTTTTCAAAAACTCCTTTCCGGTTACGGGCATAGATCTCGATCCGTACCTCATTTTTCGGGTAAGGGAAAACCACCGACTCAGGCATGGCTTTACGCACAGTCTGCGCTTCGGGAGTGGTTTGCCACTCATTGAACAAGGTACAATAGCTTCGGGAATAAATCTCTTTACCACTGGCTTTATCGAAGATTTTAAACAATTGCACCCCATAACCGGTATCATCCAGCAGAGACACTTTCGAACCTGCCCAATAGGGTTCTTCCTTCAATTCGTCGAAAAAATACTCCTGGTTCCGGCTATCTCCGCAATGGTAGTAGTCGAACCGTAGTGTCTTGTCCAGAAAATACCGTTCAAAGGGTGTCTGGGCCGTCAACTCTCCTGTCATCCAGGTACAGAAAAATAAAAAAATGATTTTCAATAAGTTCATGTTTTGTTAGTTTGATTTTCTTTACAAAAATAACAATAATGACGAGGTAAGCCAAAAGTTATTTCACTTCCCACTCAAAAATTCCTGCCGCATTATCCTCCGGCAATTGAACTTCGAGTTTCACCGCAGCGGTTTTCACCGGTTCGAATTCCACCGTACAGGGAGCATCTTTCTGAATCGGATAATCAGCCGTATTTTTCACCGGGACCCATGTTCCGGCTTCATTTTTATAATATACCTTCCATGCTTCCGGTATCCGGCAACCACCCCACGGGCCGTCGTCGAACCAGTAAACGGTAGAAGAAGAGACAGTCTGTTCGCCTTTGAAGTCGTATACAATCCATTCGGTTGTATTCTTTTTCGGCCACCAATGGTAATAAGGCATCGAGCGATCCTCGGGATTCTGTGGTTGCAAACGGTCGTTTACCGCCGAGATAGCACTACTCCGGTGAGAGGCAGAAACCTCACTTTCGGAAGCAATCGTCGGCGGCATTGCCGGACGGGTAGCATTCAGGTCGATCGGTAGCCAAACGGTCATCTCTCCGGCTCCCCGATGTGCCCATGCATAATAAGGAATCAGGGATAAAGTGACTTCTTTTGCCTCCAGACGTCCCTCTTTATCGAACTCCAGCGTCTGAGCCTGTGTTTTCAACAGCTCTATGCCGTACAACAGATCACTGCGGTTTTCTACGGTAAATTCGGGTGTTTGATTCATCAGGATTCCCCGGACACTGAAATCATTATCCGGCCATTCGGCACAATACACCACCGGTCCTCGCTCGACGGATACCCGTCCACGATCGGCTTCCACTTTATAATTCGCTTTTACAATCCGCGGTTCCATATCGAAATGAATATCTACGATATCCCCTTTTTTCCATTTGCGTTGAATGGTAAAATAACCTTTTTCCAGCGTACTCTCTGCCGGCTTACCGTTCACTTTCACTGTATAGCCTAGTTTTTTGCCATCGGCATAACGGTACAAATCGCTCGGTACGACCTTTCCCTGCACCCAACCCGGAATCCGGATTTTCATCGCAAAATCGGAAATTCCGCGGGGAGTCACGGCCACTCGTATATCCCCGTTCCAGGGATAAGAGGTGGACTGTTTCAATCCTACTTTCTTCCCGGCGACTTCGAGGGTCGATTCGTTGGCCACAAACAAATTGACATAAACTTCCTTATCTTTCACAGCATAAATATATCCCGGAACAGAAGGAATAAAACGGCAGGCATTCGACGGGCAACAGGCACATCCGAACCAGGGCGAACGTTGATGCTGGCCGATAGATTCCAAAGGATTGGGATAAAAGAAAGCCCCACCGTCCAGAGAAATCCCCGACAATACGCCATTATAAAGGGTACGTTCGAGTACATCGTAATATTTGGCATCTCCTTTCAGCAGAAACAAGCGATAATTCCAATACACATTACCGATAGCGGCACAAGTCTCACAATAGGCCGACATGTTGGGTAATTCGTAATTTTTACCGAAAGCTTCACCACTGCCGGTAGCTCCGATTCCGCCTGTAATATACAACTTTTTAGTAACGACATTCTCCCAGATCCGGTCGATCGCATCGATATACTCCTGATCACCGGTCAGGGCAGCGACATCGGCGATACCGGAATACATATAAGCAGCCCTGACAGCATGTCCGACGGCCTCGTTCTGTTCCAGAATCGGCTTATGAGCCTGGCTATATTCGTCTTTCCGTTCCGTATATCCCCGCTTATCCAGGAAAAATTTCGCTTCATCCAGGTATTTTTTATCCCCGGTCACCACATACAACTTCGCCAAAGCCATCTCGGCGATCTGATGTCCGGGCACTTTCACCTGCTGTCCGGGTTTATCACCGATCTCACGGCAAACACAGTCGGCATAGCGGATCGCAATATTCAGAAAGTTTTTCTGTCCGGTAGCCTGATAGTGAGCGACAGCCCCTTCAACCATATGCCCCAGGTTATAAAACTCGTGGCTCAGGTCTTCCACTTTTTCCCAGCGTTTCGATCCGGCCCATTCATGGGGGTGTTCCGGATTCATCGTCCGGGAAGTATACAGGTATCCGTCCGGTTCCTGTGCCCTGGCAACGATCACCAGCACACTGTCGATATATTTTTTCAATTTTTCATCCGGATACGTCTGCAACAGATAGCTGGCCCCTTCGATCGTTTTATACACATCGGTATCGTCAAAAGAAAATCCGGTTACTTTATTATGAGGACCGGGATTAGCGGCCATTTCGAAATTCTTGTAGCGTCCTGTTTCTTCGCATTTACTGAATGCCAGCGGAATCGTCACTTCACGGCTGGCTTTCAGTCGTTGTCCCCAAAAGGCATCGTTCACTTTTACAGCTGTAAAAGGAACCGGGGTAATGGGATAACCGGTATGTCCATTCTTCTGAGCACACACACTCAGTGCCAGACATGCGGCAACAAAAGTCATCACTCTTTTTTTCATAAGCTTTTTATTTATGATTCGATTTTATTTCTTTTCCTCTTTATTCCAATCCGGAGTTTGCAGGCCTTGTAAATGCCGGATAAAGAAATCCCGTCTTTTCCGTTCACCGTAAGCTCCGCCCATCGTATGCCGCTGGTTGGGCAATACTACAAATTCAAACTCTTTACCGGCACCGATCAAAGCATTCACCACCTGGAAAGTTGTCGAAGGATCGACATTATCGTCCAATTCCCCCAGGATCAGCATCAATTTCCCTTGCAGACGATAAGCATTCACCGTATTGGAGCATTCTTCATATTCTTTTCCGACGGGATACCCCATCCACTGTTCATTCCACCAGATCTTATCCATCCGGTTATCATGGCAACCGCAAGCAGCGACACTCACTTTATAAAAATCAGGGTGGAACAATACAGCTCCCATCGCATTTTGTCCGCCTGCCGAGCAGCCATAAATCCCAACCCGGTCGATATCCATCTCAGGATATTTAGCCGCCGCAGCCTTCATCCAGGCGATACGGTCGGGAAAGCCTCCGTCTTTCAGGTTTTTCCAACATACATCATGGAATTTTTTCGAACGGTTAGCCGTCCCCATTCCGTCGATCTGTACCACGATAAAGCCCAATTGCGCCAAAGCGGCATCTACCGGAGATACGGTGAAAGATTTCGGGACAAAAGAATCATGTGGTCCGGCATAGATATACTCGATTACGGGATATTTTTTGGACGGGTCGAAATCTACCGGACGGACGATAACTCCCCAAATATCGGTTTCTCCGTCTCTTCCTTTAGCACAAAACACTTCAGGCATTCTCCACCCTTCTGCCAGCATCTTGCTGATATCGGCCTTTTCCAAAGACAACAAGACCGATCCGTCTTTCGCACTACGCAAAGCAGCTACCGGCGGACAATCGATCCGGGACCAGCTATCTGTAAAATAGGTATAATCCCTGGAAAATTCCACTTGATGGTTTCCATTTTCAGGTGTCAGGCAGAGCAATTCTCCATTCTCTATATTCAGCCGGTATACTTTCTCGAGATAGGGATCTTCACCGGCATCTTTTCCGCACCCTACCAAATAAACCACCCTGGCGGCATCGTCCACATGCAACACCCGTTTCACTACCCATTCCCCTTTGGTCAGTTGTCGTTTCACCTGACCGTTATCCGCATCATAGAGATAAAGATGGCGCCATCCGTCACGCTCCGAAATCCAGAGGATCTCGTTCCGGTCTTTCAGATCGTAGCGATACAGCAAATTATAATAAACAAAAGTAGGCATCTTCTCCCCGATCAGCACTTGAGCCTTCGGGTTGTCCCCGGTGACTTTATAAACTATATATTCCTGATGTCCCCGTTTGTTATAATCGAAAGTAAAAGAACGACTGTCATCGGCCCAACGGATATTGTTCAGGTTAAACTGTTTTTCCGGTTCGGCAAACTCGATATTTACCTGTCGTCCTTCCTCCACCAGAAACAATACCGGTCGTTTGACAGGCAGGGCATCTCCCGGTTTCACATAATCGATCTCTTCCATTTTGGGTTGCAGTTGTCCGGCAGGCGAAGACACGACGGTCTTCAATTTCCGGATCCAGGCGGGGCGGTATTTACAACTCACCAATTTCCGGGAATCCGGCGACCAGCTGATAAAAGAAGAATAGTATTCTCCGGGGGCTCCGTCGTAGCTCAGCCGGTTCACCTTGCCGCTGCTTATATCACGGACAAACAGATTTCCTTCACTGACAAAGGCTTCTTTTTTTCCATCGGGCGAAGGAGTAGCTCCCTGCCAATTCTCTTCATTCACACCTCCCCAGTGGCCTTCCCGGCGGCGGGGTTCTTCTTTCACCTTACCGATCATCTTATTTTTATTCCGGTCGTAAGTATATTTCATGCCTTCGGTCACAAAAGTCAGTTGTTTCAGATCGTCCGAAAACGCAATCTCCCGGAAAGGCATTTTCCCGGGTTCCACTTTTCGTCCCAGTTCAGCCGTCAATGCTTTAGCCATAGCTTTCTGATCGAAAGCCGGTTGTTTCTGTCGTTTACCGGCATTCACCAGTATAAAATCAGTACCTGCAGGAGTCTTGACCGCATACCAGCAAAAATGTGTATTTCCGATCCAGCGGGGAGTGATATTCCCTCCAAAATATCCGGCCTCATACTTTTGCCTGAACCCATCTGCTTCGGCATATTTTTCTTTCAGCTCCTGTGCACAAACGGCACAACTGAACACCAATAATAAAATAACAGGAATAATTTTCATAAGTTTATAATTTTATCAGTTATGATTTTTCTTCAACCTGATAGCAAATCCTCCTCCCGGAGCAAGTTGCATCTTCAACCGATCCTCTCTTTTTACATCACGATATTCATGCCGGTAATCTTCTCCCTTTTTATCCGCATTTATACCGTCGCAGAAAATTTCAGCCCGGAACATCCCTTCCGGCAAGAAACTCAAATCCAAATCCACCGTACGTGCTTCCCAATCGGTCAGTCCTCCGACAATCCAGTCTTCCCCCACCCGCCGGGCTGTGACGATATATTCTCCCATTTTCCCCTGCAATATCCGGGTTTCATCGGCCACAACGGGTAAACCGGCGATAAAGCGGGTACATTCGGGTTCCTTGCGATAGGCGGTGGGGGCATCACACAGCATCACCAACGGACTGTCGAACACGATATAAGTAGCCAATTGATGACAACGGGTCCCCTGACTCATCGGGCTACTGTAAATATCCCTGAAGTCCTTTTTCACTGCATTCCGCATAGCACCCTGGGTATAATCCACATTCCCGGCCATCATACGAATAAAAGGCATAGTTACGTCGTACAAAGGCATATCGGGATTACTCCATTTCAGTTCCTCCATGCCGAATACTCCTTCGAAATTGATCGCATTCGGGAAAGTACGGTTGATTCCGGTCGGTTTATACATACCGTGAAAATCCACGAACAGCTTATATTTTGCAGTAGTTTCCGCGATCCGGTAAACCATCTCTACCGCTTTCTGATCATCCCGGTCGAGGAAGTCGACTTTGAAGCCCTTAATCCCCATACCGGCATAATACCGGCAAGCCTTTTCGAGCTGCTCGTCCAGCACGTTCATCACCGCCCACAGAATCAGTCCGACCCCTTTGTTGCGGGCATATTCGGCCAATTCCGGTAAATCGATCTCCGGAACAGTGGTCATGATATCTCCCTGTTTGGGATCCGACCAACCTTCGTCGAGCACCACATATTCGATTCCTTGTTCCGCAGCAAAGTCGATATAATGTTTATAAGTCGGCGTATTGATTCCTACTTTAAAATCCACTCCGCTGATCCCCCAGTCGTTCCACCATTCCCAGGCCACTTTCCCGGGTTTTATCCAGTTGTAATCACCGATCCGGTTAGGAGCTGCCAGCGCATACACCAGATGATTCACCGGCATCTGGGTATCTTCTGCAGTCACTGCCATAATTCTCCAGGGGAAGGTACGTTTACCGGCTACCCGCGCAATATAAGGCCTGCGGGTTTTCACCGTCTCCTGACAACGCCACTTATTCTTAAACGTTTCCTGAGGATAGGCTGCAAACACCCCTTTCAAAGCCGGCGTTTTTCCATCTCCACGGACGAACATGCCCGGATAAGCTTCCAAATCGGATTCCAGTAAGGTCAGTTTCACCGCACCGGCATCCACAGTCAAGGGTAAAAAAGCAGGTAACTCTGTATTATATTGTGTAAGAGGAGCTTTGGTGTAAAAATTTTGAAAAGCCATATTCCAGGGATCTTTCGGATTGGTAGAATACGGTATATAGGCTTCAAAATCATCAGCAAAATTAAATTCGGCCCTCTCCTCCACCACTGTCATCTCTCCTTTCCGGCCGGCCACGAACCGATAGGCCATACCATCGTTATAGGCCCGCATCAGCAGTGAAAAACCATTGTTCAACCGGAGTTCGAGTTCATTACAATCGATCCCGAACTCCTTCACCCGATAGAACGGAGCCTGCACCGTCTCCGACACATGCCTCTGTTTTGTTCCCGTTATACGGATATTTTCCCAATGATCGGCTTCCGGCAGGTCGGTATGAAGGGCTATCCGGGAAGGTTTTAATAAAAGCCGGCCATCATAGAAAAGTGAATAAGCTATCCCCTGTCCGGCAGTCACTTCGAGTTTCACTTTACCGTCCGGCGACTTTAAAGTATACATTTTCACTCCGGCTTGCAACGCCAAAGCCAGGACAAGTAATACTCCTGTTCCAACGATTTTTTTTACCATATTCAATTTTTATAAAAATTTACTCTCCACCGTTACTTTTCTTTCTGTCCTCCCATTTCCACTCCGTTAAGTGAGGTTAAAAATAGTATGAACGAAAGAAAAAGAATGCAACAAAAATTTTTTTAGATGCAAGAATCGTACAAACTTCCTACCACCACACCTGTTTTCCCTGTTCGTACGTAAATATCCGTTCTTCCACACCCTCGGTGAGATCCCTCAGCCAGTAGAGGTGTCCGGCAGGAACTCCCTCATAATCGAGTCCATAGGTGTCGGGCACCTGCCGTCCCATCGTGTACCATTGTCCCCGGTCCCACACCAACAGTTCGTAGAGGTCGCCCGGTTTGACAAAATTATCGTCGTTCCGGGGAATGTAACAGATCCGGCTAACGCGGACAGGTATCGCCAACTGCAAACCGGCCCAGGAGGTATCGGCATCCTGAGCGGCAAAATAGGTATGTTTGCTCCCATCATAAACTTTTGTACAATCCCAGGTCTTTCCGTTCTCCGCCGAAGGTGTACCGATGCAGGCCCCCCGGATCAGTTTACCGTCCGCATCGAAAAACATCGCCTCTGCAATACAACTATTGGAACCTTTCGGCCCCCGGTAACGCAGATAGCGAAATTCCGACGGACAGTTCACCCGTACCCAGTTCGAATCGGGAAGCGGCACTTCAGTAATCCGGTGGAGCACCACGGCATCCCGGAAATCCGGCGTATTCGCTCCTTCGAATACCCCCTGTACCATCAAATCCAGCAGCAAGCGATCCATAGCCGTCCCGGTATATTTTTTCACCAGATGCATCTTTTGTACGCTTTCGTTCCCACCACGGATGGATTTCACTTCATGATTCTTCGTATAAATAAAAGGATCGCCGGCCGCCGTCAACTTTCCTTCCCTGTGGTATACGGGCAAATAGACAATCGCCGTATCGATATTATTGAATACCCCCTGAAAACCGGCTGCAGTCCCTACCGCTACCGGCGACCAGCCGGCATTATTGAAGACCGCCAGGTAGCACAACCGGCCATCGCCCGCCGAATCGTACAAGGGTACAACCGCTACATTCCGGCCGAAATACTCGTCCGACACATCCCGCAAAAAAGGGTTTTTCAGTATCCCCGGAATATCTTCGTCGGGATAAGACACAGCCCAATTAGTGGTTTGTACGCTGAAATAATCCCGGTACACCTTTCCATACTTTTCTTCCATGCGTTCCTCCCGGTCGATATTATAGTAATTCCACAGGTAGGGAAGCTTTCGTCCGTCGGTATCCACCATAAATGTCCACATATGCGAACCGATCCGGTGGGGATTCTGCACCACCCGGTCGATTCCGCAAGGGATCCCCAATGCCCGGAACAGGGCCACATTGAACCCCGACAACTCCCGGCAACCTCCGAATCGTTCGTCCAGTAACTGCAAGGCTCCATATTCCACAAACGACAAATCGGAAGATGCATACCAATTCTGCTCGGCCCGTAAGTGATCGTTCAGAGCCGAAGCGACAAACACCACATCCGGATTCACGGCACAGAGCGAGTCGCACAACCGTCCGTAACGCCGTACATACGCCTCTTGCCAAAATTCCAGGGGTTCCCTTTCAATCCGGTAAGGCAGGACAAATTCGCAAAAATCTTCGAAAGAATAATACGAAGCCCAGGGCCGCTTCTCCCACACCCCGAATACATAATCGATATGCCGGATAAGGAAATCGGCCGTAACCGACCGGGCATCGTTGCGTTTCATCCACCTCCTGACATCAGGCTCGCCGAAAGTCTTCCACAATTTGTGTTTGACCGCTTTGGCACTTAGTCCGGTCCGTTGCATCCACCGGTATCCTTGCCTGAGGCTATCCAACTGCGCACCTGTATAGAAATAATGATAAGGCATATTCCCGATCAAAAAAACGGCCGCCCGATACTTCAGCGAATCATTCCGGTAGTGGTCGAGTACCTTTTCCAGTTCCACGCGGTTTTCCCCGGCATACCGCAACGCAAAATCGAGCATCGTCGGCCGCTGACAGCTACTCCACAGCAACAACAAGCCAGATAAGTAAAAATATAGGATTTTCATCATCACATTTGTTATTTAGGGTAAGCAAAAATCATTATAATTGTTTCATTTCTGTCTTCATTTCTTCCACTGCAGGTGACCACACTTTGGGTTCTTTGCCGATTACCTGCCGGGCCATATCACGGGCCTTTTCCATATCTCCCATTTCCCGGTACAATAAAGCCAGCAGGTAAAGCGGATAAATGCGATGGGGAATCATATGAGCAGCCTGGACATAAGCTTTCTCGGCCCGGTCATATTGTTTCAGGGCCTGATAGTTTTTCCCGAGCTTATTATACACCATCGGATCGGCACTGAGTTCCGCCGCCCACAAAAAAATCGCCGTCGCATTTCCATATTGGGCATTTTGAAATTGACATTCGCCAAACTCGAACACAAAAGCAGGCCGGTCGGATAGGGCAGAAAATAAAGGTGTATACCGGTTTAAAGCCTCTTGATAATCTCCCTGACGGAAATAAGCCCTTGCGGTTTTCCATGTTTTATAGGCGGTTTCCTTTTCTGTCAATCTCCAGGCAGCAACAAGCCCCAGTACCATAACCGGTAACCACAGGATTTGTCCTGCCCAGCGTCTTATCCTTACTCCTTTCGCACCGACATTCACACTCCACGCCAATAACAGCACAAACAGCATCGCCATCGGTAACATATGCAAAGGATAGGAAAAACAAGCGAATACCAGAAATGCGCTTAAAGCGCCCGATACTCCACCGGTTTGCTGCGTGTTCCTTTTAAACAGCCCTCCCGACGCTATACCCGTTATCGATATAAACAAGCACAAACCGATCAAACCATATTCACCTCCCAATTGCAAAAACTCATTGAAACCATATTCAGGAGCATCAGCCACATATTCTTCCCGCGGATCTGCAGGACTGTTTGCAAAATAAACCGCCTGAGCTTCTCCTAAAGCACCCGGATACCGACCGATACCGATACCTAGCCAAGGTTGGGAACGCATCACCGCCAGATCCATTTTCCATACCAACAAACGTCCATCGGCGGAATCCTTTTTCAGCAAATACAATCCACCCCCGATCGATAATCCCAGTAATAAAATACCCCCCAGCCAATATCTTTTCCAACCTCTTCCTATCCGCCCTATTCCCCTCCTAACGTATTCCCTCGAGCGTTTCTGCCTCCACACAACAACTCCGCAACCGGCTCCGGCAGCCACCCAGGCACTCCGGCTCATGCCGGCCGGTAAAACCAGGATGATCGAAACCAAACAAATAACTCCGAGTCCGTACACGATTTTATCAACCCGGCAAAGAGGCTTCGGCCCTAACAGAGTATGCAAAGCCACCGGTAATATCACCGCCAGAAAACCGCTGTAGGGGCCCGGATTAAAAAAACTCCCGGTCAAGCGGTATAAGCTATGGTATTGATCAGCCCAACCGTATACCTGTAAAAATCCCCATATCGCTTCGATGCTCCCGGCGAGCAATAAAACAAAGGTAAAAAGCAACCTCTGAGAAACCTTCCATCCTCCCAAACCCCGACACACAAAATACAGTCCCACTAATAATATCAATAACAAGGTTTGCGTTTCTCCCCTGAAATCATTCAACAAAAAACTTCCCACCCCATACAAAGCGAACAGCACCACACCGACATCCACCCATCTGAAACAGAATTGAAAATTCCGTTTCCATGCCACCATCCATGTCAGCAATAAACCAATCCCGACAACTTCTGCAAAACGGAAATATTTGGCGGTAATTATACCATCAGCATAATCATGACCTAACGATAACAAAGGAGTTAAAAAGATTCCCAATAACAAGACTCCCCCATACGGTCTATTTATTTTCCCATCTGCCATAACTTATTTATTTTCGTTTCCCGTTAAAAAATACTTACCACGATAGCCAGTAATAAAGGCCATCTCATAAACCTTTGCTCATAAATGTTTAAACTTCGTCAGGATCAAAACCGGATTCGAATCTGTATTCAAATTCTGGATTACTCTTTCCAACTCCGGATTTGTAATTTTAAGAGCCCCATCTTTCACGCGCTCGAATATATTATATTGATCAAGAGTCGAAAAACTTACGTGAGCAATAAAGTAATCTTCAAATATTCCGCGTGCCTCATATCCCTCAAAGTAGTCGAGTTCCTTCAAATGTTCATAATAATCGCACCACCTCAATAGATAAGTCTTATCTTTCATTTTATCATACAAAAAAGGCTGCATATAATTACCTTTCTTTTTTTTATCGGCTATGTATCCTAGAAAAAAATCCTGATTTTCGTAAAGTAACGTAAACACTCCTTCTTCACTTCCATCTATATCAACAAATCTATCTGAATTATGATACTTTTCCCAACTTGAATTTTTTATTTTAAAATAGAAAATCGGTCCATAAGTTGTATCGGATAATATTTGATAAATTGTATCTGAATAGATTGGATGATAACATGAACGTTCATATCCTTTAAAGATTTGCCCTCCTCCCTTATATCCTACTTGAAGAGGTAAATAACGATACCCTTTAAGAAAATTTTCATTACCTTTTGACAATACCAAAGCATATCCATATAATCCCTCATTTCCAAAATTTTGAGAAGGAGCAGATATATGAAGAAATACACTATCTCTTAAACATAGAGTATTCTCTGTTTGAAAATACCGTATGGAATGAATAGATTTAAAATTCCCGTCTAAATCATAAAAAAAAAGTTTATCCGACATACCATCAACGAGCATCAGTTCCTCTTTTTCCGTATTTATATCTATAGATTCTATTCTTAAATATTCGCCCGGACCACGTCCTTTATTATCTATCTTTTTTAAACATCTACCAGTATCGTCATAAATAAAAACCCGATCGAACTGCTCTTCCTGAATATAAAAACGTCCTTTATAAGTAATTATATTGGCAATATTTCCCATTACTCCACATTCATCTCCTAAGGGTATATAACGAATACTATCAATAAGTTCACGATAGGCCAATTCTTCCGCATGTTCTAAATCTATTGTAGTATAATCATTATTAGCACGCTGTAATAAATCAAAATCTTTAATCATTGGTTGTTCGACTTTATTTTTTGAACGACAGGAGACAAAAAATAAAGAAAATAATAACTCATTTTCTGACATCCGATTTATCAATTATTTAATTCAATGAATACAGGAGGTTCCATTCCAACAATTTCCCGAACCGATAATACAATACACATGATTTCCCCTGTATATAGCATTTATCGAATTTCGGAAACCACTTTCCTGTTCCTTCATTCTCTACCCCATACCATCTTTGTCCATTAAAATCATAATAAACATACTCTCCAGTAGTCGTTCCTGTCGCTCCTCCTTCTCCATTAGCTAAAGCCTCTAAATTCGTTAAGGCCAATGCCCCATAAACGGAAAAAGGATTTCCCTGCACAGACTATACATGTCAAAGCAGAGACCGATAATATGCTTAATAAAAATACAATTTTACTTTTTTTCATAATTCAAATATTAAATAGTTCATACTCCATCACTGCCGACCTAATACACACTAAGACACAGTGACAAAGCACCTCCTTTCAATTATTCATTTTGTTACAAACCAA